>OCTA010000510.1_pt1 | contig 35695 bp, 25 predicted proteins | sample 1538991 | NCBI WGS metagenome assembly OCTA01 (sample SAMEA3539302, study PRJEB22396) | soil metagenome | biome: tundra; feature: field; material: soil | place: USA | collected 2010-05 | depth 0.15 m | reverse complement strand
TATATAATCCCTCAGACCTTGTATCCACGTGATATCATCAAATCGTATTTTTACCTGGCTGTAATCTGCTGAATTGAAGTTCACCGAACTAATGGTTATAAAATATTCACCATACGCTATTCCTTCAAAAGAATATTTACCCGCTTTATCAGAAATAACTAATTTAATTACAGAAGAATCCTTTGCATTCAATAATGAAACAGTAGCAGATTCCACGCGATTTTTCTTATTGTCGGTTACTAATCCTGAAATTGATATTTGAGAAGACTGGGCTATGACTCTAAAGGCACTTATCATAACTACCAAACCTATTAATATCTTTTTCATATCGTATTTTCATTATTTACGATACAAACTTATAAATCAGGAGACCTCAAAATTTGGAAATGATGCAAACACTGCAAAATTTGCTGTGAACCATTAAATTTTTTATGCCGTAACAGACTCATCTTCCAAAAACTCAGCTTGGACCTAGTGTTTATGTCAATTGATTTGGTCATATGTAATATTTAAATCATCAACATTGATTTTACCGCATTGAGAAAAATTGGCTTCCCAGGCCGATTAAATACACCTTACTGAAACCTGGCATTCGTTTATTCACTGATGCAAATCCTTCTTTCTGTAATGCATGCTTTATCTTTTTAAATTTGTACGGCGGTGATCAGTTTTGCAGCGATGCCTTATTAGTTTTTTTGCAAACCATGATGCGAAATGCAAAACAGTGTATAAAAAAAAGAAACAGTGTTGTGTCACAAAATTATCCGCAGACAGGCCCGGTAAAAATTGCCTTGCAATTTCTGCCTCACTCTAAAAGTTAAAATAGGAAAATATCCGCGCTTTGGATTTATAAAGGCACTTAATGCCCTATTTTTGATTTGGAATGAATTTTGAATTCCAGCAAAAGTACTTCCCCTTAAGATTTTTAAACAGAAACCGCTTCTACAAACATTGATATTTTGTTTCAAAAAAATAAGGGCTTTAATGATAAAGGTCAAAGAATATAATTCTAACAAGGATGAATTCATTTATTGGTAACTGCTTAGTTCGACCCTTTATTACTACTCTGATTTTACTTTCTGTTGTTCCGGTTGCCTTTGCCCAACAAACCGGGGATCAACGGAATATGATGCAATATCTAACCCTGAAAGAGTGTATTCAATATGCTTTAACACACGAGCCTGAATTAAATAAATCGCTCATTAACATTGACATTACTAAAACTACGAACGATATCAGTTTATCAGGATGGCTACCGCAGGTGGCGTTAAACGGCAATTACACACACTACATAGAACAACCCACCACATTCATAAATAATGCTTCAAATCCTTCTGCTCCCCCTACAAAAGAAAAACAAGGTGTGATTAATAATTTCACTCCTGAAGTTTATGTATCACAGGCAATTTTCAGTCCGGCCCTTTTATATGCTTATAAAAGTGCTCCTCTTTATGTAAAACAGGTACAGCAAATAACTGACAGTACCAAAATAAATGTGGTGGCTTCGGTAACAAAGGCATTTTACAACCTGCTGCTAACGCTGGAACAAATCAATGTATTGAAGGCAGATACTGTGACGCTGGGACAAACCGTCACGGATACGTACCACCAGTATGTGGGCGGTATTGTTGACGAAACAGATTATGACCAGGCCATCATCACCATGAACAATGCCAAAGCGCAACTAAAGCAAGCCAATGAAAACGTGCGTCCTCAATATGCAACATTGAAACAGTTAATGGGATTGCCTCCTGCACAGCAATTCAATGTAAACTTTGACACGCTGGAGATGATGAATGATATATATTTTGACACCGCCCAGCAACTCCAATATGATAAACGAATAGAATTGCAATTGCTGCAAACAAATCGTGGTCTCCAAAACCAGGAAACCCGGTATTATCAAAATTCATTCTTACCTTCTGTTTCTGTTTTTTATGAGCAGAACCTGGTGTTTGAAAACAATACTTTCGGCAACCTTTTCTCCGGCCTCTACCCTAATTCACTATTTGGTGCATCGTTGACCATGCCAATATTTACTGGTTTTGCCCGCATTAAAAGCATTCAAAGGTCACAGCTGCAGGAACGCCTCATCGATTGGAATGAGACGGAAGAAAGATCGCAGATATATTCAGAATATACTGCCGCACTGGCTACCTACAAAGGCAATCTGTATAACCTGGAAACCTTGCAGCAAAATGTAAACCTTGCCAACAAAGTTTACTTTATTATAAATCTGCAGTATAAACAGGGCCTGGTTGCCTACCTTAACCTCGTCACGGCAGAAAGCAATTTAATAACAGCACAAATAAATTATACTAACGCTTTGTTTCAGGTATTATCAAGCAAAGTGGACCTGCAAAAAGCGATGGGGATAATTTCCTATTGATAGTTATGATTAAAAAAAATTAGTATGTACAAAGTCCTTGCCATAATAATTATGAGTCTTGTATTTTATTCCTGCAAAGAAAAACAACAAGCCCCTCCGGCTAAAGTGCCGGTAAATTTATATAGAGTGGCCTTGCAGCATGTATATTATTATGACCAATACCCTGCAACAACGGAAGCGCTTAGCCAGGTGAACCTGGTGCCGCAGGTGCAGGGCAATATTACAGGAATTTTTTTCACGGAAGGAACCCATGTAAAAAAGGGACAGAAATTATATGAAATAGACCAGCGACTGTATACGGATGCCTACAACCAGGCGGTTGCCAACCTGAAGGTGTCGCAGGGAACGCAGGCGCAGGCCCAGCAGGATGCCGACCGTTATGTTTACCTGAATCAATACCATGCAGTTGCCAAGCAATTATATGATCACGCAATTATAACCCTTGACAATGCAAAGAATGCAACGAAGGCATCTGAGGACCAGGTAAAAACAGCCAAAACGAATTTGGGTTATTCTGAAATATATGCACCTTTCGATGGAACGATTGGTTTTAGCCAGGTAAAGATGGGCAACCTCGTGGTGCCGGGCCAAACGATATTGAACACCATTTCTACCGAGGACCCGCTGGCGGTAGATTTTTATGTAAATGAAAAGCTATTGGCCAACTTTCAAAAGCTGGAGCATAATAAGATGAATGCACTCGATTCATTATTTACCATTTTGTTGCCCAACGGAACACTTTACCCCTATCTTGGCAAAATCTCAATTATTGACCGTGCCATTGACCCTCAGACAGGCACCATCCGGGTAAGGCTGGTGTTTCCGAATTCGCATGATGATTTAAAAGCAGGTATGAGCTGTATTGTACGGGTTCACAACCAGGACACGGCCCCTCAAATGGTAATTCCCAACAGGGCAGTCGTTGAGCAGATGGGAGAATACTTTGTTTTTGTAGTTAAAGATACAATATTGAAGAAGGGCAATACTAATGGTTCGGCCGCTAAAAAAGACGCTTCGGACACAGGAGCCAATAAAGGGCCGCAACTACTGGCATTTCAAAAGAAAATTCAATTGGGGCAAACCATCGGGCCAAATATTATTGTAATCGCTGGCCTTACTGACGGAGAAAGAATTGTTGAAGATGGGGTACAATCACTACACGATGGTGTAGCCGTAACACCTGGGATACCAAAAAGTACTAATAACAAAAGTAACCCGCAGGCCAATAGCGCCGGAGGCAATGACAGCAGTAAAAAAGATTAGGTATAACGGCTATTGATTTTTTATTTATGATGAAGCAAAACACATGATCGCTAATACCTTTATTAAGAGGCCCGTAACAGCTATAGTTATATCTGTTGTATTAGTCATCACAGGTATTGTAAGCATACTGGTTTTACCTATCGATCAATATCCTGATATAACGCCGCCGGTTGTACTGGTAAACGGTCAGTTTACCGGCGCTGACGCACAAACGGTGGAGCAAACGGTGGCGACACCTGTTGAAGAGCAGGTGAACGGCACGCCCGGGATGGAATATATGCAGAGCAACAGCAGCAATAACGGGCAAATGCAAATGAATGTAACGTTCCAGCTTGGCACCAACATCGATGTGGCAGCGCTCGATGTGCAAAACCGGGTAAGTATTGCTACACCACTGTTGCCTGCGGTGGTTAGCAGGTTAGGACTAACAGTGAGAGCCGTAAATCCCAGCATGCTGATGATGGTGGCCATTTATTCCCCGAACGATTCACACAACATTACTTTTTTAGACAACTATACCAATATATTTATCCAGGATGCACTGCTACGTGTACCCGGCGTAGGTAGTATTAACCGTTTTACCGACGATTTCAGCATGCGCATCTGGCTGAACCCTGATAAGATGGCCAGCTACAGTCTAACGCCAACGGATATTATCAATGCACTAACGGCACAGAATGTGCAGGTAGCGGCCGGCACGGCGGGAGTTCCACCACAGGCATCCACACAAACTTTTGAATTAGGAATAGTCGTTAACGGCAGGTTAAGTACCGTTCCGGAATTTCAAAACATCATCGTAAAAACGGACCCGGTCACGGGCGAACTTGTTTACCTGAAAGATATAGCAAGAGTGGAACTGGGCAAATTCACGTTCTCCAGTAATTCATTTGTTGACGGTCACCGTGCATCTTATCTCCAGATCTACCAGGCACCCGGAAGCAATGCCCTGGAAACTGCAACAGGTATTTATGCAGAGCTGGCCAAGTTAAAACAAACATTCCCCGAAGATGTAGCTTATAGTATTCCATTTGAATCAGTTACTGTTGTAAAAGTTTCGATGCAGGACGTGGTGATTACGCTTCTGAAAACGTTGGGTCTGGTAGCACTTGTGGTGTTCCTGTTTCTGCAAAACTGGCGCTCCACTTTGATACCTGTGCTTGCCATCCCGGTATCTATTTTCGGCACGTTTTGTTTTTTTATCCCGCTAGGATTTACGATTAACACCTTGACCATGTTTGGCTTTGTACTGGCCATCGGTATAGTGGTAGATGATGCGATAATAGTTGTTGAGGCCGTGCAGCATTATATTGATGAGCAGGGTATGTCGGCCAAAGAGGCTACGTATCAGGCGATGAAAGATATCTCCGCACCTGTGGTGGCCATTGCCCTTATTCTTGCGGCAGTATTTGTGCCGGTAGGTTTTATTCCTGGCATTGTTGGCCGCCTGTACCAGCAGTTTGCCATTACCATAGCGATATCTGTGATCATATCAGCTTTCATTGCCTTGTCTTTAACCCCTGCACTTTGTACATTGTTATTAAAACCAACAGTCATTAACCAAAAAGCAAAAGGTATCAACAAGCTGTTTTTCCGGTTCAATGGTTGGTTTGAAAAAGTAACTGAAAAATATACCCGCGGCGTTAAGAACAGCATAAGCAGATCTAAATTCATTGTCGTTTTGCTGGTGTGTATTTGCGCCGGAGCTTATTATATGTTTATGCAGAAGCCAACCGGCTTCATTCCCTCTGAAGATGATGGAAATTTATACGTGACTTTCCAGTTGCCTCCTGCTTCCTCCACGGCTGCATCGGTTGAGGTAATGACCCGTTTAATGAAAGTAGTTTCGACAATACCCGGCGTGGCGCATTACGCGGCGCTGTCAGGCCTGAATGTGGTTACCAATGCCAGCAATTCCAATAATGGTACTATTTATTGCCAGCTAACTCCATGGGATAAACGGAGTGAAACCAGCGAGCAGATACCGGATATCATCAACGTAATGATTCAACGAATAGCCGATGCCGGTATAAAAGATGCCAATGTGGAAGTGATACAGCCATCCCCCTTGCCGGGTGTGGGATCCACTGCCGGCTTCAGTATCCAAATAGAGCAGCGAAGCACCACCGATAACCTGCAGGCTTTTGAAAATGTCGTCAACAAATTTATTGCTGAAGCCACCAAAAATCCTTCCATCAGTAAAGCATACACATTTTATAAGGCACACACGCCTAACTATAATCTTATTGTTGACCGTGAAATGTGCGAAAAGCTGGGTGTAAATGTGGGCGATGTTTTTACAACCATCCAGGCTTTTATGGGTAGTTTGTATATTAATGATTTTACCACATACAACCGCACCTTTCACGTAGTCGTCCAGGCTGACACTGCCTACCGCACCTTGATCACCAACATCAATAAATATTATGTACGCAACCAGGCAGGCACTATGGTACCGCTCGGAGCGGTCATCAGCTACAAACCCACTGATGCGGCCCCATTGATTTCTCATTTTAATATTTTCCGTTCAGCAGAAGTTGACGGCTCGTCAGCCAACGGGCATAGCAGTACCGAAGCACTTGCTGCATTGCAGGCTGTGGCAGCTAAAGTTTTACCGGAAGGCTATACTTACGAATTTTCAGGATTAAGCTACGAGGAAATAAAAGCCGGCTCCGCCACCGTTTACATCTTCCTTTTTTCCATAACGTTTGTATTTCTTTTTCTTGCTGCATTATATGAAAGCTGGTCTGTGCCCTTTTCAGTACTGCTTGCAGTTCCTATAGGTGCCTTTGGCGCCATTCTTGCGCTGATTGCCGTACCGAGCTTAACGGACAATGTGTATGCGCAAATTGGGCTAATAACACTGATAGGGTTAGCAGCAAAAAATGCCATCCTTATAGTAGAATTTGCGAAAGTAAGAGTGGATCACGGGGAAGAACTTATCAAATCTACACTTGAGGCAGTGGGGCTTCGGTTACGCCCGATCATAATGACCTCAATGGCTTTTATTTTGGGAGTGCTTCCTCTCGTGTTCGCAACGGGAGCAGGCGCAGTTGCCCGCAGAACAATAGGATACACTGTCCTTGGGGGGATGCTTGCAGCGTCTTCTCTCGCCATATTTATCGTTCCCGTTCTTTATGTAGTAATCACAAGATTCTCCTATGGTAAAGAAAAATTGAATTACCTGAAAGCACACCATGAAGAATTAATGGAAAAGGCTAAAAAGGTTGAAGCCCAGAATATGGACCCCGAATTGGAATTCGATTTAAGAAAGTCTCGTGAATTGCTTAAAGGCAACCAGGCATGATAGCAAACACATTTATTAAAAGGCCTGTAACGGCTATCGTTATTTCGCTGGTGTTAACCATTGCCGGCCTGATCTCTCTTGATAATCTTGCTGTCGATCAATATCCAAACATTTCACCACCAAGCGTTTCTGTTAGCGGTTCGTATACGGGCGCCGATGCGCAAACTGTTGAGCAAACCGTTGCCACGCCCATTGAAGAGCAGGTAAACGGCACCCCGGGAATGGAATATATGCAAAGTACCAGCACCAACACCGGTGGCGTAAGCGTGAGGGTAACTTTTGAAATCGGAACTGATGTAAAGATTGCCGCACTAAACGTCCAGAACAGGGTGGGCATAGCCGGGCCTTCACTGCCGGCGGTAGTAAGTAAACTTGGACTTACAGTAAGGGCCAGCAACCCTGATATGCTTATGATAGTTGCTGTGTATTCTCCCAACAATTCACATGGCATTACATTCCTTGATAACTACACAAACACATTTATTGAAGACGCTTTATTGCGTGTACCCGGTGTTGGCGATGTAAGCGGCCGAACCGATAACTTCAGTATGAGAATATGGATGAATCCCGATAAGATGGCATCTTATCACTTAATGCCCTCAGACATTTCCGTAGCGCTAAACTCGCAAAATGTTTATGTGGCAGCTGGCGCAGTAGGCGCACCACCGCAACCATCTTCGCAGGCATTTGAAACGGGCATACTCGTGAACGGGATGATCAATAAAGTACCCGAATATGAAAACATTGTAGTAAAGACCATCCCATCAACTGGCGAAGTGGTGCACCTGAAAGATGTGGCCAGGATTGAACTGGGCAAATTTACTTTTGCAAGCAACTCCTTTGTCGACGGCCACAGGTGTTCGCTCTTAATGGTGTTTCAATCACCGGGAAGCAATGCTTTGGCAACAGCCGATAATGTCTACAAAGAACTCAGTCTTCTAAAAAACTCTTTTCCGCCGGATATAGATTATAAAGTACCCTTTGAGTCAGTAACTATCATAAAAGTTTCCATGCAGGAAGTTGTAGGTACGTTGCTGAAAGCGCTTGGTCTAGTTGCGTTAGTAGTATTCCTGTTTTTGCAAAACTGGCGCTCCACCATTATTCCTATCGTTGCAATACCGGTTTCTATATTGGCTACATTCATTTTTTTTATCCCGTTAGGCTTTACTGTGAATACACTCACTATGTTTGGTTTCGTACTGGCCATTGGAATTGTGGTGGATGATGCGATCATTGTTGTGGAAGCGGTGCAACATTTTATGGATGAACAGCACCTGTCGCCCAAAGAGGCCACCTACGAGGCTATGAAGGAAATATCTGCTCCCGTTGTGGCTATTGCGCTCATTTTAGCATCAGTGTTTGTGCCCGTTGCGTTTATTCCTGGAATTGTGGGCAGGTTATACCAACAGTTTGCAATTACAATAGCCATCTCCGTTATACTCTCAGCTTTTGTAGCCTTGTCGTTGACACCGGCCCTTTGTACCTTATTATTAAGGCCGTCCCATATCAACAAGCAGTCAAAATGGCTCGGTAAGTTTTTCTACCGTTTTAATATATGGTTCGCCAAAGTGACATCGAAGTATTCCAATGGTGTAAAAAGAAGTATTAAAAATGCAAGATTCATTATCATTTTATTGGTGTGCATATGTGCCGGAGCTTATTTATTATTCGAAAATAAGCCTTCAGGTTTCGTACCTTCTGAAGATGGCGGCCGCTTATATCTTACCTACCAATTGCCCGATGCTGCTTCTACAACCCAATCTGTTGAGGTAATGAAAAAGCTGATGAAAATAGTAGCCTCTACGCCGGGCATATTACATTATACAGCTTCCTCTGGTTATAACATCCTAAATGGTGGAGCCACATCCAATGCTGGTTCCATGTTCTGCATGTTAACACCGTGGGCCGAGCGCACCACTAAGGAAACCATGGTTCCGGGCATTATTAATGTTCTCAGAAAAAGAATTGCCCAGGCAGGAATCAAAAATGCCAATGTGGTCGTTATTCAACCACCGCCTATAAGGGGTATAGGCATCGCTGCAGGATTCAGTATGCAAATTGAGGAAGGAAGTTCTACGGACGATATACAAGCCTTTGGAAGGGCAGTGCAACATTTTGTTGCCGTCGCAAAAAAAGTACCAGCTACCTCTACAGCATTCTGCTATTTTTCAGCGATCACTCCAAGTTGGGATCTTACTGTCGACAGGGAAAAATGCGAAAAGCTCGGTGTAAATATTTCAGATGTGTATGCTACTATGCAGGCTTATATGGGCAGTTTATTCATCAACAACTTTACCCTTTATAACAGGACCTATCATGTGGTGATGCAGGCCGACACCACTTACAGGGCACTTATATCTGACATGAATAAATATTATGTGCGCAACCATGATAGTTCGATGGTACCATTGAGCACCCTCATATCTTACAAGCCCTCAGTTGCGGCGCCGCTGATAACCCATTTCAATATTTTCCGCTCGGCGGAAGTGGATGGCGCCATCCCCGATGGCTATAGCAGCGGTCAATCCATAGTTGCATTAAAACACCTGGCCGAAACAACTTTGCCGCGAGGTTACACTTATGAATTTTCGGGGCTCAGTTATGAAGAGCTAAAGGCGGGCTCACTAACGGTCTACATTTTCATGTTCTCCATCATTTTTGTTTTTCTTTTCCTCGCCGCGTTATATGAAAGCTGGTCCGTTCCTTTTTCAGTGATGCTCGCCGTTCCTATCAGCGCTTTTGGTGCTATCCTTGCGCTGACGTTTGTACCTTCACTTACCAACAATGTATACGCACAGATAGGGCTGATCACATTAATCGGGTTGTCAGCAAAGAATGCAATTCTGATAGTTGAATTTGCCAAAGTTAGGGTAGACAGAGGTGAAGAACTGATCAAATCTACATTGGAAGCTGTGCGTTTGCGTCTGCGTCCCATCATTATGACTTCGCTTGCTTTTATTTTGGGCGTGATGCCGCTTGTATTGGCAACAGGCGCCGGTGCCGCTTCCCGAAATACTATTGGTCTTACTGTTCTGGGCGGCATGATAGCATCCTCAACCATTTCGATATTTATTGTGCCTGTATTGTTTGTACTCTTTACCCGATTTTCTTATGGCAAAAAAGAACTAGCGTGGCTGCAGGAACATCATGAAGAATTGATGGAAAAAGCCAAAAAAGTAGAAGAGCAAAATATTGATCCGGAACTGGAATATGAAATATTGGCCGCGAAAAATGCGATGCCCGGCAATAAACCTCCTGATTGATAAAACATCCGACTATCTATCTTTATATTTAACCATACATTGATTGGTACACACGATAAAAAAGTATATGAGCTTAGAATGGCTCTTTGCTGTTATTCATGATTTCCCTGCTTTGAAACTGCACCAAACGATCAATGAAGCAGATGCAATTAAAAAGCTAATTGAAAAAGAATCAGCAGCGTTAAGAACCAACTTTTGGAAAGTTCAATGATCATAGACACAAGATTTTCTTTAATGCCGTAAAAAAACATTACTGAATTCCTATCTTTATTTTGGAAAACAAAATAGTTTCATTTTCCATCATGTATCCTAAGATCGCAAAATGACCAAAACAGTAAGAACAGATTCAAATAATGAACACTTCATTGAATTGGTGAAACTTCTTGACGCTGACTTAGCAATAAGGGACGGAGAAGATCATTCTTTTTATGCCCAATTCAATAAAATTGACTTAATAAAATATGCTGTGGTTGCTTATGAAAATAATATCCCATTGGGTTGCGGTGCCATAAAAGCGTTTGATGCCAACACGATGGAAATAAAACGAATGTATGTAAAACCCGAAAGCAGGGGAAAGGGAATTGCTTCTAAAATATTAAGCGAACTGGAAGCATGGGCATCTGAACTTTCTTATAATAAGTGCCTATTGGAAACAGGTATAAAGCAGCCTGAAGCACTACGTTTATATACAAAAAATGGATACGAACGGATTCCCAATTATGGTCAATATTCTGACATCATTGGTAGTTTGTGTTTTGAAAAGGAATTACAGTGAACAACCACATTCAAAGAATGTGGCTTTGATGACGTCGGGCAAAGCCCTCTTTCAAATAGAACATAACCACCAGCAAAGCAGGTGGTTTTCTAATTAAGAATAAATTGAATTTCCATAAGCGGTCCACATTCGTAAAATATTATTGAAAAAGTGAAGGCAAAAAAATGTATTTTAAATAGAAATTAAGAAATGAAAAGAGTAATTGGTGTAGGAGGTATTTTTTTTAAATAAAAAAAATCCGGATGCCAAAAAGAATGGTATGCCAAACAACTCGGTATGTCGATGGGACCTTATGGGTCCAATTTCGAATGGAGGCAATCTGATCAACAGGATAAAAAACGTTTTATGGCATGTAGCCCATGAACATTGAAACCGATTATTTTGGCGAGGGTTCCCAGCAGTATATGATCAATTATCGTGTTGAAAATTTAGATGAATTGGTTACCCAATTAAAAAAAGAAGGAATAACAATTGTGGATGATATAGAAAGTTACGATTATGGAAAGTGTGTACATATCCTTGATGGTGAAGGCAACCGGGTGTAATTGTGGGAACCTAATGATGAAGTATATGAAAAAATGGGTGATGCAATAACTAAATAAAAATATATCATGAAAAATGCAATAAACTGGTTTGAAATACCAAGCACCGACATTGACCGGGCACAAAAATTTTACGAAACAATTTTCAATATGAGGATGGCGCAATTGGATTTCCAAAATATTAAGATGCGTATTTTTCCGCTTGATGACCCGATGAATGGCGTTGGCGGAACACTGGTAAACAGCGGAGGAAATTATAACTCTTCAGCAACTCATGGGCCGCTTATATACCTGAACGGAAATCCGGATGTTCAGATAATTTTAGACCGGGTGGAAGCTGCGGGAGGAAAGATCACAGTTCCCAAAACAACCATCAGCCCGGAATATGGTGATATGGCTGTGTTTATAGATACCGAAGGGAACAGAATTGCCTTACATAATATTCCTGCTTCTATGCAGAAGTAATTGTTATTAAAAAGTCTTTACGTTTATTAAAATTGGGTTGTTGATGGGGAATAGACTGGATCTTTAATCTTTAACTCTTTCATGGATAATTCTGAAAGCAGGATTTTACGTTCATAACAAAGACTAATTTACAGGAATCACCGATTGAAAATGCCGATCGGGCGATTCCACATTGCTGCCTTTTGTACTACTCAGTAATTTTACACCAGATTTTGAATTGTCCTAAGACAATTTTTTTCATAAGCAGTTAGTTTTGATATACGGCCCCGGTTTCTACCGGGGCTTATTTAATATTTAGCTTTCCCGAATGGAATTCAAAATACTTTTGCCCGGATAACCAGGCTATATTTAATTAAGAGGATTAACATATCTATTTCAAATTAAAGCCATCCATCTCAACAGCAGGCTTTTCGCCACGTGTGTCTGCATTATCTATTTCCATGGTAATAATTCTTTGCTCGCCAGGCATCAGCGTAACGTAGTTATCATTAAAAATAACAGGCAATATTCTATTCCTGTCTTTGTCTCCAACTACTTTCAACCTTATATTAATCGCAGGAATTTTTGTCTCATTCTTCATGACTGTTTCGAGATACCAATGGCCACTTTTTTCAGCAACTTTGGTAGTTGAAAATAGTTTCACCTTTGGTAGTTTGAGAACCGCCCTTAAATTACCCAAGCCCCCGGTGGTTTCTTCAGAAGAGCCCCGTAAATAAAGGTTTTGGGAAACAATTTGCCTGCCTCTAATAAGTTCGAGTTTTACAAAATAAATACTATCCTTTCCTCCTGGTTTTAAAACGGGGAATAGACGAACCAGGCTGTCTTCAGGACAATCTGCCTGAAGCTGGTTTTTGAATAATACTGTACCATCCAGGTTTATGACCTGCATTGATGCTGTTAATCCGGAACCATCCGGTATAGCATAATTTACTACTTCAATGCTATCACTTAAAGGGTTCCATTGAATATGCAATGGCTCGCAGGCTATTTTACTAGCGAAGTAGGCGGCAGTTGGTTCAAAGTAATAATCATAAGTCTGCCAGGTTAATGAAGGCCATGCGGCGTGACTCATCCAGAGAAGCAATCCCATACGGTATTTTGCTTCTGCTTCAAACATGTTACGGTACCCTTCATATTCCAACCAATGTGCAAGGCTTAACCATTGTTTCAGGCTATCGATTTTGCCGAAGGCATCTTCTATGGTCTTATTAAAACCTTCTCCGTGTTGGGCTCCCTGTAAAGTAAAATCGTGCAGGCCCCAATCTGAAGATTGCGGCCAAACGTCGGATTGAGGCATCATTTGCTTAAGGCTTTCATAGGTAACAATATCGGGCATCCCCATCTCGCTGTGTAAAGTGGTAAGGGCCCGCTTATTTTCAAAATAGCTTATCAGCGGCATCAGTCCGTATGGGCCACCGCCACTAACTGTACCGAATGCAGAGTTGGGTATATATTTAATCCCCGGTGCCAGCACTGGTAATTCTTTCGTAATGGCACCCTGAATCAAGGGAGGGGGATTACCTTCATTTCGTCCCACGTAAATGCCTAAGGAAGGATGGTTACGTATCTTCTTTACAAAGTCATCCATGTTCTTTATAAACATTTCCGGATGATTGGGATCGGGTCCATCCGCAGGATTGGCGAGCCAGAAATCCTGCCATACCATGATGCCGTATTTGTCGCAGGCATCGTAGAAAGCTTCATCACCTATCTGTCCTACCCAGTTACGGATCATGGTGAAGTTCATTTCCTTGTGATAGCGCACCGCAATCTCGTATTCCCTTGACCGGTAGCGAAGCATATCTTCGCTGAAGCCCCAGTTGCCACCAAAAGGAACAAACCGCTTCCCGTTTACGAAAATCCTGAGGGCGCCTCCATCTTCTGTATAAGTCATTTCACGAATGCCAGTATTAAAGGATTTTGAATCAGATAGGATTCCTTCACTTGTTACAAAATTCAATTGAACTTTATATAGATTTTGGTTACCATATCCATTAGGCCACCAGAGTTTCGGGTTCGTTATTTTTAATGATGCATTGGTGGAAGAATCCAGTATAACGGTTTTTGCTTCTGAAGGCGCCAGTCTTACCGGGAGCTCGAAACTAATATCGCCCAGCTTTCCAACTAACTTTCCGGCAACTACTTTTTCACTATGATTCCTGAGGCTAGCGGAAAAGCTTACACTTGCTGAAGTTGTATCAGGCAGCGGTAGTTTGGCAGATACTAATGGGTCTTCAATAGTCACAGGGCCACTTTCGGAAAGGTAAACATTACTCCAGATGCCCGTATTACGTCCTCGTATCGTGGGTATCCAATCCCAACCTATTGAGGCATGAAAGGTAGGATTATCCGCTCCCAGTTCTCCCCCGTTTGCATCGGTGCTGTTCCTGTTTTGTTCTGTGGGAAAACCGGGTGTTTCATTTTTTATTATGCGTACAGCTAATACATTCTTACCTCCCGGAATTAATAACCCCGAAACATCAAATTTACCCCTAATAAAGGCGCCGTCTATTTTCCCGAGGTAATTTCCATTCAGGAAGATTTCAGCCTTCCAGTTAATACCATCAAAATTCAGAAATACATTTTTCCTCTTATAATTAGTTGGCATATTGAATTCATCACGGTACCAAAAATCATCATAGAAATAAGAATCCGAAACCAGAAACTGGTTTTCGCCAAAATTCGGATCTGCCAGGGCTCCATCATTCAAATAGCTCACCAATGAAGTGCCCGGTACGGTAGCAATCATCCATTGATTTTCCGGGTAACCAGGTTTGGATATTTCAGGCCCATCACCTTTTACCAACGAAGCCCGTTGGAGTTTCCATCTGCCACCGGCAAGATCCAGCATTCCATCTTTTGATTCCTTAGTCGTTGCATGTGCAACAGGAACGGGCCCGCCCGTGCCCATCACTTCCATTTCACTAAGAATATATCCATCAGCTGAATTAATTGGTTTGTTCATCAGCAGGCGGACATACCTGCCTTTTATTTTTTTTAAAAATCTTATAGTGACCAGGTTACCTGATGAAGATTTTAGTGGTGCTGCATCCTTCCATGATTTAGCATCATCCGACACCTGTATAATACCCTCTCCAGCCCTGCGAATCCAGTCCAGCTTCACCTGGTCGAATGTGCAAATAGCGCCAAGGTCTACGTACAACCATTCATTGGTATTTCCGGCACTTTTCCAGGCACTGGAAAAGTGGTACGGTCCGCCGATAGGAGTAGCTTTACCATTATGGTAAAACGTCATGTCGCTTATGGACCAGTTTTCCGCCATTTGGCTTTGTAAGTTTAGCCTGTAATATTTAAAATGAACTGCATGCGATATGGGCAAATTATACTCCAGCACACGACGGTTACGGGGTGCAAACCTTCTGAAAAAGGCTAATTGCTGAGGTGGCATCTTAGACAAATCAATTGAATACCGCGTTGCCATATTTATCATCGCATCTTCCCCTGGAAGGCTGCCGCCGGCTACAGTCCTCAATGTTTCCCAGTTTTCTCCGTCATCCGAACCTGCAACATTTATTTCCCAATGTTTCGGTGGAACCAACGTATCAATAGTAACGTTGCCGGATATGCTAAAACTATCCACTGAGGGTATTTGATAATTTCCGGACATTTCTACCTGCATCCATCCTTCTGGAGCTTTCAGTTCCTGCTGAGATGAGGGATGGCGGTCAAGGATATGCTCCCTTCCATCCCGTGGTAAAGCCCCGTCTTTGCTGGTGGAAACCACGATCCAGCCGGGCATTGTTGTATCCACTATGCCATCAGTTACTAATTGAGCAGTGAGATTATAATCGTAAGCGCTTGATTGGTAAACAGGTCGGTGAAGCGCCAGGTTACGATAATGGGAGGCATCAATCCTGAACGATGGAGCAAAATCCTCATTTGGATTGCCGGGATAAATACCTACCCCTTTGGTATATTGTTGGGCCCGGACAGAAGACACTCCGGCTAAAATGAAAAAGGTCAAAAGGCAGAATATCCCCGCCCGGATCGATTTAAATGCCAGAAGACCGGATTTGATTGAATAGTGGCGCATGGTAATAAAAAGTTTTAAGATGAACACCTGGTTATTTCGTATATTGAAAAGCCAGGATGATTTTTTATAGAAATGAGCCGGAGGCTCAGATAAGCAAAACGGTTATCTTATGCGATTTCTTAGGGACGGGGATATTCTGAAATCAGTTGAAGTTCAGCAATAATTTTGTAAGCTCACCTGCCAATCGTTAAAAAAAAAGAACTTCAAATACTCCTTATATAATAACAAAGGTAAGTGTCTGAAAAATGTAAACGTATATAAAAGACGCTTTCCGAAAATAGCGGTTTAACATTTCTGAAATACTACCTATGATGAAAAATGCTTTGAAAATGTTTAGTTTGCATCAAAGATCAAACTTCTGGAAAAGTCATCCATTCAGTAAAACCCACAGCCTACGTCCATGAAAAGAATATTTTTTATCGGACTAATCATCATTTCTTTATCATCCAGCGTGGAAAGTGCTGTGTTACATATTTCCAATGATAGTCAACCGGGAGATGTACAGCTGTATTATTCCAAAAAACCCGATAAGCTTTACGAAGAAATTGCTCTCGTAAGTGTTTATAACGGAGGACAAAACCCCAAAAAACTAATGGATGTATTTAAGGTCAAAGTAAAAAGCGAAAACGCAGATTACGCCATAAATGTAAACCTGAATATTACCACAAAGGGTCAGACACTATCAGGCATACCTATTAAATACACGAAATGAATTCCCATTATTGAGTTCGTCCGAAGGGTAATCAATCCTTAGCCGGCCACACATTATTCTTGCGGTCAATATCTGGTAATTCGTTATCAGGGTCTAATACTACGGATGTGATGGCAGAAGTAGAATTGTATTTAAGCGTCCATTGTCCTCCTCGTTGCCATATCTCTACAGGCAATCTTACAATGTTAGAATTACCATTTTTCTCCGTCACTTTAATGATAACCGGAAGTGCCATTTTCTGCAAATTTTCAATAGTGATCAAAGCTCCGTTGGCAGGGTCATCATCTATATACTTAACGGACTTAATGGATTGATCAAATTCCCACGTAGTATAAAACCATTCTTTCCAGAACCAATTGAGGTTATCCCCTGCCGCATCATTCATCGTTCTGAAGAAGTCTTCCGGTTGCGGATGTTTGAACGCCCATCGATTGATGTATGTTTTAAAAGCATAATCAAACCTGTCTTTACCTAAGACCGTTTTTCTTAAAATATTCAAACCGGTTGAGGTCTTAAAATAATATTGCCCGTAATCACTGAGATTTATCACTTCGGGGGGAGTCATTAAAGGGTCTTTGCTCCGGGTCATCGACCTGGCCATTCCCAATATGGTTCTGTTTGAGGTATCGCCATATTCCCCATGGTTAAAATCGTTGGACGCATAGCCGTTTATGAAAGTATTCAGGCCCTCGTCCATCCACATAAAGCGCCGCTCATTACTCCCCACAATCATCGGGAACCAGTTGTGACCAATTTCGTGAGTCACATCATGCCACAAATTACCCTTACCGATTCTATAACTGCAAAATACAATACCGGGATATTCCATACCTACGGCAACTCCACCCACAACGGTAGCGCTGTTCCATGGAAATTCAAAATAGGATTTGGAATAAAATTCAATACTGTGCTTTAGGTATTGGGCGGCCCTTCCATAGCTATTGTATCCCTTGCTTTCGAAAGGATACACGGCCATGGCAATTCCTTTTCTTCCGGAAGGCAGGTTTACCCTGGTGGCATCCCACATGAATGCTGTGGAAGCGGTCCACGATACATCTCTAGAGTTAATCATTTTAAAGTGCCAGGTAAGCATGCCCTGGCGCACTGGCCTTGTAGCAGGATTGGCCACTTCCTCTTCAGTTATGATCCCTACGGAGGTATCGCTTTTGCGGGCCTCGTTCAGCTTGCTGATCTCCTTTGCGGTTAATACCTCTGCGGGGTTTTGAAGGTCTCCCGAACCGGCCACGATCATCTCTGATGGCACCGTTACATAATAATCGAAATTGCCATATTCACAATAAAATTCGCCAAGGCCCATATAAGGCAGCGTGTTCCACCCTTCCACGTCATCATACACACAGATTCTCGGATACCATTGCGCCAGTTCATAGATCACCCCTTTTTCGGTGTACAGCCTCCCCATGCGGTCTGCGCCATATTGCGGAATGGAGAAGCTATACTTTACTGAAATGCTGATCTTATCACCTGAGGCTTTCACTGTAAAAGGTAAACGAATCTGCATACGGGTATCCGTGATTAAAAGATCAACTTTATAAGTCTTTCCTTTATACATCACTGATACTGCACCTATGTGATAACCGCCTTTTTTGTAGCCTTTCACATCAAAGCGGTCACCGGATATTGGTGTGGCATCTGCTCCTCTTGAATCGGGTTTAAATAAATTCTGATCCAGCTGCAGCCAAAGGTATTTGAGTGCATCCGGGCTGTTGTTGGTATAAGCGATATTCACCTCTCCTGAAATGGTTGTGTCCTTTTCTTCCAGGCTGGCATGAATGATATAATCTGCATGGTTTTGCCAGTATTTAGGTCCGGGCGAACCATTGGAACTTCTGTAAACTGTAGCATCCTGCGAAAGAAAGCGGGGATCAAATACTTCGTTCTTCTTATAAACAGAGGCAGAGTCCTGTGATGCACTTATCTGAGCAATGAGTATGCTTGGCAGCAACAATGCGGCCCATAGAAATAGATTTTTCATATTAATGAGGGATAAAATTTTAGTAAAAAAGTATAATTGATTAAACCGGGGTAGTTTTAGATATTGCAAGTAACTAAGATTATGCCGTATGAAAAAACCGCTTAGGTATTTTAGATTTATTTATGGCTTCATATTTAGCCGCTCCTGAATATCGAGGTTAAATCTCCTTGCATAATCTTTCGCCACGTCATATCCTGCATCAGCATGGCGTATAATACCCAATCCGGGATCGTTTCTCAAGACCCTGCTCAGTTTGGAAGCAGCGTCATTGGTGCCATCTGCCACAATTACCATTCCTGCGTGTATGCTATATCCCATTCCAACGCCACCACCATGATGCAGACTTACCCAACTGGCCCCCGCGGCTGTATTTACCAATGCATTCAGGATAGGCCAGTCAGCAACGGCATCACTTCCATCCAGCATAGACTCAGTTTCCCTGTTGGGGCTGGCTACGGAGCCTGTGTCCAGGTGATCACGGCCAATAACAATTGGCGCTTTTACCTTTCCATTTTTTACCAATTCATTAAACGCAAGTCCTGCCTTTTCCCTTTCCCCCTGCCCTATCCAGCAAATACGAGCAGGTAATCCCTGGAAGGAGATCCTTTTCTGAGCCATTTTTATCCAGCGGATCATGCCTTCATTTTCAGGAAATAATTGAATCATTAATTCGTCTGTTGCAAGAATATCTTTTGGATCACCACTAAGTGCAGCCCAGCGGAACGGGCCTTTACCTTCACAAAACAGCGGCCTTATGTAAGCCGGCACAAAACCGGGAAAATCAAAAGCGTTTTTTAATCCTGCTTCGAACGCTCTTGCCCGTAAGTTATTGCCATAATCAAAAGTTACAGCGCCCCGGTTTTGCAATTCAAGCATATGATCCACATGCAGTTTCATACTTTCGTAGGCGAGCGCTATATATTTATCCGGATCAGATTCGCGGAGTATATTTGCTGCTTCCAAGGTTAGCGAATGTGGCACATAACCCACCAGCGGATCATGAGCAGAAGTCTGATCAGTAAGTATATCGACCTGAATGTTTCTTTCAATAAGCCTGCCAAGCAGATCTACTGCATTGCAATGCACTCCGATGCTCCATGCATTACCTTCCTTTTTGGCAAGTAAAGCAGCATCGATGGCTTCGTCAATGTTTTCAATCATTTCATCGAGGTATTTCGTTTCTATCCGTTTTTCAATCCTCCACTTTTCTACTTCAGCTGCCAGGCATACTCCCTCATTCATAGTAACAGAAAGTGGCTGAGCCCCTCCCATTCCCCCAAGGCCGGCAGTAACACTCAACGTATTTTTTAACGTTCCCCCGAAATGTTTCTTAGCCACTGCGCCGAAGGTTTCATATGTTCCCTGCACGATACCCTGGCTCCCAATATATATCCATGAGCCTGCTGTCATTTGACCAAACATCATTAATCCCTTTTTTTCAAGCTCATCAAAGTGTTCCCATGTCGCCCATTTAGGAACCAACTGCGAATTGGAAATTAAAACACGTGGTGCATTGGTATGCGTTTTCAAAATACCTACCGGCTTGCCGCTTTGGATAAGGAGTGATTCATCATTTTCAAGATCTTTGAGCGCTTTGATTATAAGATCAAGGCATTCAAAATTTCTTGCTGCCTTTCCTCTACCGCCATAAACGATCAATTCGTCCGGCCGCTCTGCAACCTCCGGGTTGAGATTATTCAACAACATTCTCAATGCTGCTTCCTGTATCCACCCTTTACAACTTAATCTGGTACCAGTGGGCGTTTTGTATTTTATAGGATCATATGTTCTTTTGACCATAACTTCTAAACTTTTGAGGAATTAAATAACAAAAATTGAAAATTCATAATTATATCACATTTCTGATACATCATAACTCATAATTTTTCACAAATTCTATTGCATTTCTCATGTCGTCATGCAAAAATCTGTCGGCCTCATTAAAAGATATTTTTTGACGAAAAGCTGAAATTATTTCTTCCAAAACAGGTGATGTTTTCAGCGGCCTGCGAAATTCTATGGCTTGCACCGCACTAAGCAATTCAATTGCCAATACCTTTTCTACATTACCAATTACCCGCAGACATTTGGTAGCTGCATTGGCGCCCATGCTCACATGATCCTCCTGGTTATTGGAACTGGATATTGAATCCACAGATGCAGGCGTACAAAGTTGTTTATTCTCACTTACTATTCCTGCGGCCGTATATTGGGGAATCATGAGCCCTGAATTAAGCCCCGGGTTCTTAACCAAAAATAACGGCAACTCTCGCTGACCACTTAGGAGTTGGTATATCCGGCGTTCTGAAATATTTGCAATTTCACTCATGGCTATAGCCAGGAAATCCAGGCCCAGGGCCAAGGGCTGACCATGGAAATTTCCGCCACTTAATATCAAATCTTTTTCAGGAAATATATTTGGATTATCTGTAACTGAATTGATTTCCTTTAAGAATATACGAAGTACAAAATCAAATGTGTCTTTTGAAGCCCCATGAACCTGCGGGATACACCGAAACGAATAAGGATCCTGCAAAAATTTTTTGTGATGGTTATGAATCCCGCTTTCTTCCAGCAAAGACCTCATTTCCGAAGCTACAAATACTTGCCCCTCATGGTTTCTTATAGAATGCAGGTTTTCATCCAGGGAATCTTTATTGCCATCAAATGCGTCAAAGGAAATAGCTGCAATAATACTTGCCCATTCCATTAATCTTTCAGATTTTACAAGCGCACTTATCCCATAGGCACTCATAAATTGAGTGCCATTAATTAATGCTAACCCTTCTTTGCTTTGGAGTTCAACCGGCTTCCAGTTTAGCATTGCCAAAGCATCTTCTGCTTTCATTTTTACTGCATTATATCTTACTTCCCCAAACCCAATTAAAGGAACGCACATATGGCTCAGAGGCGCAAGATCTCCTGAAGCACCAAGTGAGCCCTGGATGTAAATTACTGGCAATACTTCACTGTTGTGCATATCCATCAATCGCTTTATCACTTCTATTCCAATCCCGGAGTAACCATAGCTCAAAGATTTAATTTTGAGCATCATCATCAGTTTTACAATTTCATCAGGAACCTCCTCTCCTATCCCACAGGCGTGTGACAATAACAAATTGCTTTGTAAGGCACGCAATTGTTCCTTGTCGATCTTTACATTTTGCAAAAAACCAAAGCCCGTATTAATACCATAGAATAGTTCATCTGATTCAGCTAATTTTTTATCAAGATATAACCTGCATTTTACTATCGCTTCATGCGCAGCAAAAGTAACAGACACCAATTGTTTATATTTCAGATAATGCTTAACCTGCTGAAATGTTAGCTCACTACTATCAAGCGGGAGATAATTATAACTCATTCCCAAATTTAGAGAAATAGTTCAGAGTTATGAATTATAAGTATTGAGATAGCAATAGTAGACTTTTATAGATTGCTTCCATCATTTTCGATAGGAACATTGACTTTATCTTTACGTTCTTTGCAACACAAAATCATCCCGATGAAAAATATTCTTTTTCTTTTTATTATTCTCTGTACAAATGCATCTGCACAAGGCATTAAGATTTTATCAACCGGAACAAAGACTTCTTTAAGAGGCCTTAGCGTGGTAAGTGATAAGACAATTTGGGTGAGCGGAAGTAATGGCATGGTTGGCAGGTCTGTTGATGGTGGAAATATCTGGAAATGGATGCAGGTAAAGGATTTTGAAAAAACTGATTTTCGGGATATAGAAGCATTTGATGAATTGATTGCTGTAATAATTGGCATTGGAGATCCTGCTTATATATTAAGAACGATTGACGGTGGGGAAACCTGGAAACTGGTTTATCTCAATAATACAAAAGGCATCTTTCTTGATGCGATGGAATTCTGGAACGACCAAAGTGGTATTGTTATCGGCGACCCAATTAATAATAAGTTTTTTATTTCGAGAACATTTGATGGCGGAAATACCTGGAGGGATATTCCTCTAAAAAATTATCCGGTTGCCGATAGCGGGGAAGCCTGCTTTGCAGCCAGCGGTACAAACATCAGGAAATTTGGGAAAGATGCAGCTTGTTTTATTTCGGGAGGGCTTCGTTCCAGGTTATTCATTAAAGATGAAATTATCGACCTTCCAATAATACAGGGAAAGGAAAGTACCGGAGGAAATTCAATTGCCTTAAAAAATATGAAAACATTTATAGTTGTAGGGGGTGATTTCAATACACCTGATTCTACCATAAAGAATTGTGTAATAACAAAGGATGCAGGAATTACATGGACTTATCCTGCAATTCCTCCTCACGGTTACAGAAGCTGTGTAGAATATATAAATAAAAATAAATGGATTACATGCGGACTAAATGGAGTTGACTTTAGCAATGATGACGGTAAAACCTGGACATGGATTTCAAAAGAAGGTTTTAATGTATGTATAAAAGCTAAAAAAGGAAACAGTGTTTACCTTGCAGGGGGAAAAGGTAAAGTAGGGAAACTGATCGAGAAATAACTTATACCATTACCAATCTTAAACACCTTTTTTAAAATAACTTTTCACCAGCCAATTCCATAATGAGATTCCATTCTTTTTCAGAAACTGGCTGAACCGATAACCTCCCGATTCTTACCAGCGCCATTTCTTTAAGGCGCTTATCTGATTTAATTTGTAAAAGGCTGACAGGTTTCTTCAATTTTTTATGAGCTTTTAAATCAACTGCAACCCAGTTTGCATCATCAGTTGTGGGATCCTGGTAAGCCTCTTTAGATACCTTCGCAATTCCAACGATTTCCATTCCCTCATTGCTGTGATAAAATAAAACTTCGTCCCCTATTTTCATTGCCCGTAAGTGTATCCTTGCAGCATAATTTCTGATGCCATCCCAGGTTGTTTGTTTGTCCTTTGCTAATTGGTCCCAACTATAAACAGCGGGTTCAGATTTTACAAGCCAGTGATTCATATTCTTATATTTTCAGAAAATAGTTCAATATTATAAGTAGATTATGGTAAAAATATTCACCAAAAATCTATTGCTGACAATTCTAATTATGAAATTATTACCATCCACTCGCAATCACATCTGCTATATGCATAGTCTTTAAAGGAAGCCCTTTTTTGTCAATGTATCCCTGCAGATGCATCAGGCAGCTCAAATCAGTTGAGATAATATACTCAGCGCCGGTATCCAGTGCATGTCTCACTTTCTGGTCAGCCATAGCGATGGAAATTGGTTCAAACTTAACGGCGAAAGATCCGCCAAAACCGCAACAGTTTTCCGTTTCTGCCATTTCTGCAAGTTCGAGTCCCTTTACTTTGCCCAGCAGCTTTCTAGGGCCATCATGAATCTTACATTCCCTTAGTGCAGCACAACTATCATGATAAGTGGCCTTACCATTTAAGATTGCACCATAATTATCCACTTTCAGTATATCTGTAAGAAATTCAGTGAATTCAAATATTCTTTTAGAAATTTCTTTTATGTCTGTGTGGAGGGAAGAATCTTCAAAAAGCGTGGCATAATAATTTCTTACAAAACCTACACAGGAGGCGGAAGGCGCCACAATAAAATCAGGGCCTTCAAAGTCTTTTACAAACTTAGTTGCAACATTTTTTGCATCTTCCCAAAAACCGGCATTGAATGCGGGCTGCCCGCAGCAAGTTTGATTGATATTATATTGTAGGTGGCAACCCGCTTTTTCCAAAACTTTTACCATGTTAAAAGCGGTTTGTGGATACAACTGGTCAATAAAGCAAGGTATAAATAACTGAACTTTCATTTTTAAATTCCAGGATGTTTATAGATATAAAGAAAGATTATATAGAATATTTAAGGGACATCATTTTTAAAGCTGAAACCGCGGCTTCTTCTCCTTTATGTCCATGTATTCCTCCCGTTCGTTCCTCAGCCTGCTGCCGGTTATCAACGGTTAGTATTCCAAAAATTGTGGGAACAGGTAAAGCAAGATTCAGGTTTAAGATTCCATCTGTAACAGCCTTACATACATAATCAAAATGGGGAGTGTCACCGCGCAACACACATCCAAGGGCAATAAATACCTGGGGTTTTTCAAACTTATTCTGGTATGTTTCCCAAAATTTTTTTACTGCAAAGGTTATTTCAAAAGCCCCCGGGACGCTGAGAATCTTGAAATTATTCATTCCAAAATACTGAAGCTTTTTGGTACATCCGTCGAGCAGTTTGTCCACTATTTCTGAATTCCATTCTGTATGTATAATAACAATACAGGCATCCTTTGGAAGAATGCCCGGATTGAAATCTAATAAATTTTGGTTTGTTGCCGCCATTACATATATGCAAATATTTTTATTCTGAAAATTCCCCAAGCCTGGCGAGGTAACTGTCTACATTTGCTGCTTTTTCAGAAAGAGGATATTCTTTCTTCAACTTCTCAAATAGATCCAAAGCCTCCTTTGTATTACCTGTTACCTGGGCAAAAAGAGCTGCCCTGAAAAGAAATTCAGAGGAAGTGAATTCATCTTTATCATTTACATCAGCAGCCTTCTTATAATAATCCAGCGCTTCAGAATTTTTATTAAGTTCTGCCTCGGCATCGCCAATCATTCCGTATGTCCGGCTTTTTATTTGAGAGGCTCCATCAGCATCAAATTCATTAAGAAACTTAATAGACTTTTCATATTGATGAAGATGAAGGTAGCATGCCCCCGCATAGAATTCACACAAATTGGCAGCAGCAGTTCCGGAATATTTGTTAATGATCCTCAGGGCCCCGTCATTTCTTCCGTCACCATTCAGACACATCGTAGCTAATTTTATTTTTGAAGAATCATCAGGTGCATTGCTAAATTCTGAAAAATATTTTTGCGTTACAAAAACTGCATCATTTGCCTTATCCTCTTTTGGTATTTTAAACATATACTTATATAGCAGCCATCCAACCAATATAACAATTACTGAAGTTCCGATATAGGATATTGGCTTGCTATAATTTAACCAAAACCCCCGGGCTCTTTGTATTGCATCCGCTTCAGTATGATGAGCCACTTTTTCTGCCATTCTTTATTTTTTAAAGTTGATTAATTAATTAGAATTTTGTTTGGATTAATCCATAATAAAAGGATAATCGTCTTCTGCGTAAATATCTTTATACATTTCGCTGTCATCCGGGAAGGGACTTTCATCCGCAAATTTTACTGCCTCATCTATTTCTGCTTTTACGCGGTCATTAATAATCTCAATTTCCTGATCACTCACGCCAAAATCATTTTTCAATTTAGCCAAAGATGTTTCAACCGGATCCTTTTGTTTATACTCTTCCATTTCCTCCTTGGTGCGGTATTTAGCGGGATCGCTCATGCTATGCCCTTTGTAACGATACGTTTTTACTTCTAGTAAAGTTGGTCCGCCATTTTCCCTTGCTCTTTTTACAGCGCGCTCTACGGCATCATGCACTGCTTCAGGATTCATCCCGTCTACTCGGTCACCGGGCATGTCATAAGCATCGGCAAGCTTATAAATATCGAGTACATTAGAAGTTCTTGCCACAGAAGTTCCCATGGCATAATTATTATTCTCACATATAAAAACCACGGGTAATTTCCATAGCATGGCCATATTAAATGTTTCATGAAGAATGCCCTGCCTGGCTGCTCCATCACCAAAAAAACACAATACAGCATTCTTAGTGCCTTTATATTTTTCTGCGAAAGCCAGTCCGGCACCTGTGCCTATTTGAGCTCCTACGATACCATGGCCTCCAAAAAATCTTTCTTTTATACCGAACATATGCATGCTTCCACCTTTGCCTTTACTGCATCCGGTAGCTTTGGCATATAGCTCAGCCATGCAAGATTTGGCTGACACGCCTTTCGCAATCGCCAGAGCATGGTCCCTGTAAGCTGTTATGAAAATATCTTCCGGAATAGTTGCTGTCATACAGCCTGCAGCTATCGCTTCCTGGCCAATATATAAATGACAGAACCCGCGGATTTTTTGCATGCCATACATCTGACCGGCTTTTTCTTCAAACCTTCTTAGCAAAAGCATCAGTTCGTACCAGTACAAATAAGTTTCCTTGGAAAACTTTTTAGCCAATTTCTTAATTTTTAGGTCGCAAAGATAGGGTAAAATGAAAAATAATACTGAACTGCGGAAAGTAAAGATTTCGATTAATAGTTTCCCGAAGTTGTTGTCTTTAAATGAAGGACAAACTCAAAAAAAAACCGGCACACTTGCCGGCTTTTCCAATATCAACTAAAAAATCATCAATCATTTGCGCTGGGCAATTTGTTCTTCACCAATCATTTTCTCTACTACTTTCAATGTTTCATCAATATAAATATCATTCCCAATGTGCGTTAAGAATTGTTTGTTCTTAGTAATCTTATCTGAATCGTTCAATATCGCCGATGAATCTGATGCAATATTTTGAACTGAAAGGTCGACTTTAAGATCTGTTAGGTCTTCCAGTTTTTTTGAAGCATTTTTAATCTCGGTCATCCTTTCCCTGTATTGCTGAATATTGAGAGGCGTCTCTTCATCATTTAATTTGTCCAGTAAATTAACGTCTAGCTTTATTCCGTTAAAAGTGGGATTTTGGCTCAGGTCCCTGTTGGTCTCGCTTATTACTGAGTTAAAGCTATAACCGGGATTCCAGGTAGTATAAATGGCCTTGGGAATTTCATCCCAGTTAAGGGCATCCGGATTATCCTTTTCCCTGAATTTTACATTTTCAAGTCTGTCGGGAATAATGATATCTGGTACAACGCCTCGTAATTGGGTAGCACCCCCATTTATTCTATAAAATTTCCTGAAGGTAAGTTTCAAATCACCTAATCCTTCGACAGGTTTGCTGAACAGTGGATTTTCTGATTGCGGATCCAGTGATATACTTCGCTGAACAGTGCCTTTTCCATAGGTGGAACTGCTGCCTATAATAATACCGCGATGGTAATCCTGTATAGCTGCGGCAAATATTTCTGATGCTGAAGCGCTCATCTCGTCAACCATCACAGCAAGAGGTCCAGAATATAAAACGTCCTGATTTTTATCACTTAAAATACTGGCCTTTTCATCGCGACCCTTTACCTGTACAATTGGTCCACCTTTAATAAAAAGGCCGGCCATGTCCACGACATCATTTAACGATCCGCCTCCATTTCCCCTTAAGTCAAGCACAATTCCATCAATATGGGCATCTTTCAACTTTTGAACTTCTTTAGCGACATCAGTTGCTGATCTGCGGGCAGTAGGATCATCAAAGTTTGCGTAAAATTCGGGCAAATAGATATATCCAATTTTATAGGCTCCCTCATTTATAATGGCGCTTTTTGCAAAGGTGTCATCCAATGAGATTTTATCCCTGATAATAGATACTACCTTAATGCTTCCGTCTGCTTTCTTAAGTGTGAGTTTTACTTCAGAACCTTTCTCCTCTCCTCTTATAAGTTTTACCGCATCAGTTACGGCATATCCGGTCACATCTACAGGTACTCCATTACCTTGCGCTACCTTTATGATTTCATCTTCTGGTTGAATTTCGCCGGATTTCCAGGCGGGTCCGCCACTAATGAGGCTGGAAATTTGGATCTTGCCATCAGCTTCTTTTAACTGAGCACCTATTCCGTAAAATGTGCCGCTAAGTAGTTCATCAAAACTTCTTTTATCCACCGGAGCAAAATAAGTAGTATGAGGATCCATGCTGCTCGTAATGGCATTTACAAAATCACTAAACATATCATCGGGAGTGTTATGATTTTTTAAGGTAGTAAAATACCGGTCCATTTGTCGCCCAACGATCTCGCGGGCTTCCCGTTGCAGCGTAGAATCAGCTTTGTAAACTGAATCCTTTGATTGCTTGGCCCTGTCATCCTGCAAATCAACGAAGCGGCCTAAAACCAGGTATTTAAGGCGGTTTCTTTCATAGTCATATCTCTCGGCTTCTGTCTTAGGAAATGTTCTCTTGTCGCCATCAAGCTGCAGGGACTCATTAATAATGGAGAAATCAAATGGTTTGCGCAAAATTTCCTTATATGATTTGGCAATCTCATCCAGCCTTTTAAGATAAGAATTGCTTATCGTATAATAAGATTCGAGAGGTAAATCGCCATGGATCTCATCATCAATTTTGTATTCATATTTTTTGAAAGCGTCAATATCCTGCTGTGTGAAAATATATTTATCCGGATCAAGGGTTTCTTCATATTTTTTAAGTACCTCTTTTGAGAAAGCATCATCAATTTTCTTTGGGCTATAATGACCTTCTTCCAACACAATTCCTACATTTTTGAGAATCTTTTCATATTTGGTTTTAGGATTGTCCGAAAGCTTGTCGGTTCTACCCATTACACCATAGGTAACAAATAAGCCGCCGCAAATCAATAGAACAAGGACGGGTATAAATTTTTTGCTCATAATAAATTTCATTAAAGGGTTCATAAGTAAAAATAACAGAAAATAGATTCCTCCATTTAATTAACACTGTTTAATTAACAAAGGTTTTGTAATACATGGACGCAGATTTTTAAGAAATATTGCACAGCTATTATTCAAATATTCATAAAAACAAAAAAAATCCTGCTTCCAGGCAGAATTCTTAAGATGGGTGGATGATGGGGCTCGAACCCACGACCCTCAGAATCACAATCTGATGCTCTAACCAACTGAGCTACAACCACCATTTTTAAAGATTACAAAATTAATTAAAAAATCATTCTATATGAAAACCATTTTAAACATTAATTGTTTAGTCTAAAAACTATAAAAGGCAACAAAAGAATTTTGCCTGCTCCTTAAATCATAAATTTGGTGCATGATTTTTTAGAAGTAAAAAAATATTAGTCTTAGTCACAAAATTGTATTTTCCTTTAAGTTAAGTACCTAAAAAATTGTTTAAATACCGCTCATACAGAATTAAGATTTTGATATTAATATTCATGTTCAACTTTGAGTTCGCTTTCATAAATCACACTCTATTTAAATAATTAACTGCATTCAAAAAAATGAAAAAATTATACTTTACGTTCCTGGCGCTTATCCTGGCAGTAAGTCTTTTCGCACAATACCCTGCGGGTGGCAATGGCGGAGGTGCCCAAAACATGAATATGGGCCACTTCTATGGAAAGGTGATTGATGATGTTTCCGGGAAACCGATTGAAGGGGCTTCTATACAATTATCACAAAATAAGATGGACCCAGCGACAAAGAAAAGAAGAGATTTTGTAGTAGCAGTGTTGCTCACAGATAAAAAAGGTGAATTCAGCATTGATAAACTTTCTGTTATTACTCCTTATCAATTATTAATTACTGCTATAGGCTTCAAGCCTTATAATGAAAAAGTGGCTTTTAATCTGAAGATGAGTGGAGGAGATATGAGCCAGATGTTAAATGCTGTTGATAAAGATCTTGGAAATATAAAAATGATTCAGCATGCAGAAGAGTTAAAGGAGGTAGTTGTTACTGCTTCAAAACCATTGATGCAGATAAATATAGACCGAAAAGTATTTAACGTGGATAAGAGTTTAACAAGCGTTGGTGGAACGGGAGTTGATGTTCTAAAAAACATTCCCTCTGTAAACGTGGATATTGATGGTAATGTAACGCTTCGCAATGCCACACCGCAAATATTTATCGATGGAAGGCCAACTACTTTGACTCTTGACCAGATTCCGGCAGATGAAATTGAAAGCGTTGAAGTGATTACCAATCCTTCTGCAAAATTTGATGCTTCTGGAGGCGGAGCAGGAATTCTGAATATCATTCTTAAGAAAAATACCAAGCCCGGCTACAATGGAAATATAAGGGCAAATGTGGATTCCCGGGAAAGGCTTGGCCTGGGAGCTGATATCAATGTAAAGCAAGGTAAATTCAATTTCTTCGCTAATACCATGTATAATGGAAGAAAGACGGTAAGCACCCAGACGACCAATCGGACTGATTACATTGATAGTGTCACCGCATTTCTTTCTCAGAGTGATAAACCGATCAATACGGGTCATTTTGCTTTTGCCCGCGCCGGTTTTGATTTCCTAATGGACAATAGGAACACCTTTACGCTTTCAGGATTAATTGTCAGCGGAAAATTTAACAGTAGTGACCTTCTCAATATAAATCGTGATAGTACTTTGGGATCCTTATCTACCCGGGAATCTGGTATCGGCACTACTAATTCAAGTCACACTTTCAGCAATCATGGCGGTACACTGAGTTTTAAACATAATTTTGCAAAAGCAGGTAAAAATATCACAGCGGACCTGAACTATTTTTCCAGCACGAATTCCGGGAATAGTTATGTAGCTACTCAATATTATAACCCGGACAATACTCCAAATAGTCCATATTACCAGCAAAAATCTTTTAGCAGCGGTTCTACAAATTATTTTATTGGGCAAACTGATTACACAAATCCAATAACTGATAAAATTAAACTTGAGGCTGGTCTAAGAGCGGCTATAAGAAATTATTCCAGTACCAATGATAATTATTCTTATGATGAAGCTGCTACAAAATACATAACAATTCCCGCCCTAAACAGCCAATATGATTATAGAGATGCCGTTTATGCCGGGTATACCACTTTCTCGCAAAAAATAAATAAATTTTCCTACCAGGTCGGTGGACGTATTGAAAGTTCAGAGTACAAGGGAAGCCTTGTTGACTCAAACCAGGTATTTCAAAACTCGTTCCCTTTCAGTTTTTTCCCCAGCGCTTATCTCACACAAAAACTGAGCGATAAGGCAGATATGCAGTTCAATTATTCAAGGAAAATAAACAGGCCAAACTTTTTTCAACTCATTCCATATCTTAATTATACGGACTCTCTCAATATAAGCAAAGGGAATCCAAACCTTAAGCCTGAATTCACCAATCTTTTTGAGTTGTCTTATGACATAAATTTTAAAAATAACAATAACTTTATCGCGACAGCTTATTACCGGCACACCAATGATCTAATTACAAATTACCAGTACTATACTTCAAATCCAAACCCGGCTGACCCGGATTCTATCTTTATTTCTTCCTACGCCAATGCAAACAGTTCCAGCGCCTATGGCCTTGAAATTATATCGGTTAATAATATTGCCAAGTGGTGGACCCTAACATCAAACGTGAATGTTTATAATTCCAAACTCAATGGAACCAATCTTCAAAGCAGTTTAATTAATCAACAAGTAAGCTGGTTTGGAAAGCTGAATAATACCTTTAAATTACCTACCAATTTTTCTATCCAGTTAACAGGGGACTATACCAGCAAAACCATATTGCCCCCTAACAGGAGCGGAGGTGGCGGAGGTAATTTTTATGGAGGAGGCAGTTTAGCTCTTGCTAATGGTTACACGAATCCTGTTTATGGATTCGATATTGCTATCAAGAAAGATTTACTTAAAAATAAAGCCGCTTCTCTCTCACTGAGCATGAACGATATATTCAGGACAAGAGTTTATAAAGTACATTCATCATCTGATATATCGCCTACTGTATATTCTATTCAGGATAATATAAGGAGAAGGGATCCTCAGATTGTGCGCTTAAACTTTAGTTTCCATTTTGGAAAAACAGATGTTTCTCTATTCAAAAGAAAGAATATGAAATCTGAGCAAGAAGGAATGCAGAATGGAATGCAGGGCGTAGGCCAATAAAATAATTATTTCTGTAGGAAGAGGCTCAGGGATATCCGAAGCCTCTCTTTTATTTTATAATGGAAGATTACAAAAAGGCTGTTCTCCGTAATTACCTGCAATTTCAACCTGCAAAAAAGTGAGAAAATAATTTCCCTTTATCTTTGCGCACTTTCAGAAAAAGTACTTTTCTCTTAATACAGAAAGTAATAAAAATTATTATACCATTATGCCTTTGCGCGCAGGAATTGTGGGGTTGCCCAATGTAGGAAAATCAACTTTATTTAACGCGGTTAGTAATAGCGCCAAAGCACAAGCCAGCAATTACCGTTTTTGTACAATTGAACCCAATGTAGGATTGGTAAACGTTCCTGATCCAAGGCTGGAAAAACTTGCGGAGCTGGTGAAACCAAACCGGATCGTTCCGACCCAAATTGAAATTGTTGATATTGCCGGGTTGGTTAAAGGGGCAAGTAAGGGGGAAGGTTTGGGAAATAAATTCCTTGCCAATATACGGGAAGTAGATGCAATTATTCATGTGGTACGCTGCTTTGAGGATGAGAATGTCCTTAGAGAAGAGGGCCCAATTAACCCCATTAGTGATAAAGAAATAATTGAAACAGAATTACAGCTTAAGGATCTCGAAAGTGTTGAAAAGAAATTATCAAGGACAGAAAAAATACTGAAGACCGGCGATGCAAAAGTGAAGCATGAATATGAAGTACTCATTAAATGTAAAAAGCATCTTGAAGAGGGAAAAAATATTCTTTCATTGAATTTATCTAAAGAAGAGAAGCTTGTTATTGCGGATAGTTTCTTACTAACTGATAAGCCTGTACTTTATGTTGCCAATGTGGATGAAGCATCTATGCATACCGGCAATAAGTATTCAGATATTCTGGCGGAAGTGGCAAAGGCTGAAAATGCGCAGGTAATTATTATGACCAATGCCATTGAAGCGCAGATCGCAGAATTTGATAACCCGGAGGACAAACAGATGTTTATGGATGAATATAAAATGGAAGAGCCTGCTTTAGACCGGTTAATTCACTCTGCATACAAACTTCTGAATCTAACTACTTACTTTACGGCAGGGGTGCAGGAAGTACGTGCATGGACCATTCACCAGGGATGGAAGGCGCCCCAGGCAGCGTCTGTCATTCATACCGATTTTGAAAAAGGTTTTATAAAGGCAGAGGTAATTTCTTATGATGATTTTCTTCAATACGGCTCAGAAACGGTCTGCCGTGTAAATGGGAAATTAAGAATTGAAGGAAAAGAATATATCGTGAAGGATGGCGATATTATGCATTTCAGATTTAATGTATAAAAAGAAGCGTAAATATATCCATTGCTAACTCATCAATTATTTGCCTTCCTCAAATTTCTTAGTAGGAATAATAAACAAAGGAACCTTAGTCCGGTGTAAAACCTGTTCAGCAACACTTCCAAGTAATATTTTATCAAGGCCCCGTCTGCCGTGAGAACCAAGAACGATAATATCAACGTTCATCTCATCGGCAACGCTCAGGATATTTTTGGCAAAGTCGCCTGCCTTAATAACTGTTTGGATTTTAGGATCACCAAGGTGCTCCTTTGATTTATCCAAATAATCCTGTGCAGCTTTCTTCAGTTGCTCTTCTGTAGATACCTGAACGACATCAAGATTACTGAAACCATCATATCCCATAATAGGTGAATAATTGAGGGAAGAATAATAAACAGATTCTGCAACTACATGAATTAATATTACCTGCGCATTCATAGATTTCGCAAGCGCATATCCTGATTCTGCTATTTCCTGGGCAGGTGGGTCATAGTCAAGGGCAATTAATATCCTTTTCATGTTAATAGTTTCTAAGTTAAATGAATAATTACAATTATGACAACAAGTGAATATTTATTATAGTGATTATATGAATCAGATAAATAATTTTACCTGTAAAACAAACCTCTGTAAGATACAAATTTAAGATGAGTTTTTTGAAATAAATGCTGGTTTTGCTATATCTTTTAATTATTAAATTTCTCATGAATGATCCACTGATCCTAAATTTATCTTCTGGGAATAAAAGAGGGAAAAAGCCAATTCAGCTTTTTCCCTTTAATAATTAAATAAGCACACCATGCCGGGAAAAATTATATCCTCACACTTACGGATATATGACGATCTGTAGCTCTTTCAGCTTCTGTGGCAGTAGCAGGATATTTTGCAAACTGAGAGCCATATCCATCAGCACCTGTAACTTATGCACTAACACCTCTTTTCACCAAACCTGCCTTAGCTGCATCAGCACTGTCTTGGGAAAGTTTTTTATTAGCATCAGCATTTCCGGAAGCATCGGTATAACCACCGATTTTATTTTTTGCATCAGGGAAGGCCTTTAAAATTTCACTAATATTATCCAATTGTTTTTCACTTGCCGGCACTATTGTTGACTTTCCTAACTCAAAATTAAGATTGTCAAAATCAAACCATTTTTTCTTTAATGAATCAGCGCCTAAGGATTTCCAATCGCTGCTCAGAAAGGTTACTAACTGGTCTTCAATTCCGCCTTTATAAGTATCCAATTCCTTACCATTTGGCAATTTCACTTCTATGGATTCAGGCCCTGCGGTAACAGGGCGGCGGTTGTATCAGTTTTTGCAACAGCGCTTGTATCAGCAGTGGCTGCAGCAGGTTCTGGAGTTTTATTACAACTTTTAGAAAAATACCATATGATAGCAATAGCAGCAAGAATCAGAATCAATGGCAGTAGCCATCTATTTCCACCTGCTTTTTTTCCACTTCTCCCCCTTTGTTTACAACGTCCGATTTTACATGTGATGCCATTGAAGACACTGCAACTCCAGCACCTCCCAATCCCAGCATTCCGCCAAGTGATCCAAGCCCTGAAGGCATGGCGCCTAGAATATGATCTTTTTGGGAAGATAAAAAACCAGATAACCCACCCGGGGTCATATTATTTTGTTCTGCATGTTTTCCCAAAAGTCCCAGCATCGCGGGCATGTCCATGCTCATTAAAGAGGAGGCTGAAGAATCTTTTATACCCGCAAACTTGGAAATCGTACCCAGGATTCCGGATGCATTATTTCCAAAAATACTTGAAAGAATATTTCCTCCGCCCGCAGTTGCCTGTGAATTGGCAAGGCTGCTGAAATTTGGAATAGCCGATAAACCTCCCGTAGCCTTTTTGGCCATATTTAATATACTACTTGCACCCTCAGTGCCGGAAGTAGCCTTTGTTAATATACCAGCCAGCCCAGCGGGAATGATAGCTGTTAACGCCAGTTTGTCTAAGAACCTCCGCTGCAGATCAAATATAATTCAATTTAAGAGGGATTCTCAG
>OCTA010000509.1_pt1 | contig 35702 bp, 34 predicted proteins | sample 1538991 | NCBI WGS metagenome assembly OCTA01 (sample SAMEA3539302, study PRJEB22396) | soil metagenome | biome: tundra; feature: field; material: soil | place: USA | collected 2010-05 | depth 0.15 m | reverse complement strand
CTTAGTCCCGAGGCTTTGATAAATGGGGGTCATCCCCACCGTGCCGATTCTACCTGGAGCTGAGGTCAATCGCCGCCTCCAGCCGGCTAGCCAATGCCGATCTTGACACGCGCGGGCGCATCGGCCAAGAGAAGACGCTTGAGATCGTCCGTCCGCAGCGGCTCTCTACTGCTCAACCACGCCCAGACCACTCCGTCCGGATGTGACAATCACAGCACACGACCGGGTACCAGGGGATGTCACCGAGGAACTCTGTGGCTTTGACGCTGACGCGGTCCGCGGCGACGTCGGGACGCTCGGTGCTCATCTCGGGCGCGACGGTGATGATCGCCATGGCAGGAATGCTGTTCAGCGGCGACAAGACCTTCGAGTCGTTCTCGATTGCGACGATGATCGTGGTCGGCGTCGCGATGCTCGGCTCGCTGACCGTGCTGTCGGCGCTGCTCTCGAAGCTCGGCGATCGCGTCGACAAGGGCCGCGTTCCGCTGATCGCGAGGCTGCGCCGTCACGACGGCGGTGGTCGTGTCTGGTCGCGCATCCTCACGCCGGCGCTTAGGCATCCGGTCGCGGCGGTCATCGCCGCGAGCGCCGGCGATTTCGCCCGAGGCTTCCGGGACGGCCCCGCCCGGGCGGGGTCCTCCTATGCACCGCCGGTCCGCGACAGATGTGGCAGCTCTCACCTCCCCGTGAGATCGCGCTTAGGTTGATGGCCCAACCTCAAGGCCATGCCCGTCTCATCAAGGAGCCCGAAGGTACGCCGGGCGATAATCGCCACAGTTATCACAGCGGCCGCCGCTCTGGTCGCAGGCCTCACGATCGACGCCGACCACGACGGCGTCTCCCGGGCCTCGGCCGCGGTCGGACCCGCTGGGCGCTCCGGTGCGGAAGCCTGCGGCAGCGCCAGCGCCGCCGCCATCTCAGCTGTCGACGGGGCGGCCGCCCGCCACATGTACGCAAGCGAGCTCCACGGCGGTGAGGCGAGGGCCGACATCGGCCGCGTCACCGGCTCCCAGGGGCTGCTCAGCGCGATGGCCGGCTCCAATCCGGCGGCTGTCCAGGCCGCCGTCCATGGGCTCGTCTACGCCCCCCACTGGCACATCGTCCGGCTGCGCGTGCTGAAGGCAGGCAAGGTCCTCGCCGACGTCGGCGGGCCATACATCATCGCGCCGGTCACCGGAACGCTCAGATGGCATGGCCGCACGGTCGGCAGCTACGTGATGTCGGTCCAGGACGACGTCGGCTTCGTCAAGCTCGTGAGCCGATTCATCGGTGCCCCAATCGATATCTACCGCAACGGCTCCTTCCTGATGGGAACGCTCAAGCCCGCCCCGCGCGCGGTGAGCACCGGGGCGACGGTGACCATCGCCGGGAGCGCCTATCGCGCGAACGTGATGCAGGCCGGGGCCTTCCCCAGCGGCTCTCTCGAGATCGCCATGTTCGCGAAGGAACCGGCCGCTGCGAGCGGAAGCTGCGCGACAGTGCGCAGCGCGGCCTGGGGAAGCGTCGCGGCCCACATCGCGGCCCGCTTCAAGCCGCTCCCACCCCACTACAAGGACCTCGTTGGCATCGTGCGCTCGACGACCAACGGCGTGGCGTTCGTCCGCGCGGGCTCAAAGCAGCTCGCGGGCGGTCCCGGTCCGGCGAGGCTCCCGCTCAGTGGCACCGTCACCTACCGCGGCCGGTCCTGGTCCGTGTTCTCCTTCGAGCCCGCTCCCCCCGCCCGGATCTACATGCTGACGCCCAAGGAATGAGCTCGCCGCGATGAGCCAGCGGCGCGCTCGCGAGCGCCGGGCCGGCGTCTACCTGCGCAGGTGGAAGGGCTGCTGGCGGCCCTCGCTGCGCTGGTCTTCGCCGGAGCCTCGCTCACGCCCATCGCGCTGCGCATTGCCCCGCCATCACCAAAGCCTCGACCTGAGCTTGGCGGTTTGGACATCGCCCAGTTACGGCGTGCTCACCCGGTCGGGCGGCCGCCGGGGAACTGAACAACCTGTTGGAAGGTCGGCCGGTTGACCCAGGGCGTGGACGGCACCTTTCCAACGCCGAGGGCGCTGTACTGGATGTCGTCGAGGGAAGGGTTGCACCTGGCGCTGTCGGCCTGGCCGGAACCCGGGGCAAGGCCGCCGGTGTCGTTGCTGCGAGAGCACGTCCACGCGTTGGGGTCGCCGCTCCCATAGATGCTCGTGAGTTGGCTGATGGTGGAATCCAGGGCGCTCTTCAGGGCAGCCTGACAGGACGCCAGATCGCCATTGCCTCCGCTCCCGTTGCCACCGCAGTAAACCTGCGAGTAGCCATGGGCGATCGCCGGGCTCACGGCCTGTTGCAGCGAACGCTGCAGATATCCCTCCCAGCCACCATCGTATGCGGAGCCCTGGGCCCTGGGGGAGTCGTTGAGAGGATTCAGGCCGGTGAGCTGGCCGAAGCTGTCGGGTTCGGCCGTGTTGGCACGGGGGGTTAGCCACGGGTCGAACACCGCGTGCGCCAGACGCGGATAGAGCTTGTCCATTATCGCGACTGCGTTGCCCTGTTCGTAGCTGCCGCTGCCGCTGCGATCACGCCGATGAGCTCCAGCGACACCGGATCCCCAGAACTTGTCCTTGGACCAGCTCTGGAGGATGCCCAGCACCTGCTGCTCGGCCGGCGTGAGGCTCGCGCCACGAAACACGGCAGCGATCGGCCCGACGAGCTGGGAGCCGTCGAGGTCGACCGATCCTCCGTCCTCCATCGCGTTGATGACGTCCGCTGGAGTTGCGAGGCGCGTCCCGAGGATGGCCTTGAGACGATCGCTGAGCGACTGGACCCGATACACCGGGCCGTAGGCGAAGTTGTCGTCAGCCGCCGAGAAGCCGGGAGCCGGCTTGTTGTTCCAACTGGTGAAGAAGCCGCCTGCCAGGGTTCCGTTGACTTCGCCTGCGCCTGCAGGAATCGTGCTGGCGCGAGGGTGCACGTCTGCCGCGGAGAGATCGCTGGGGACGAACCCCTGCCACTCCCACGCCCCTGTGCCCCAGGTCGGGAAATTGGGATCGACGTGGGGATTGCGCTGAGGCAGCTTGGCCGACATGTAGTACGCGACGTTCTTCGAATCGACATAGGTCCAGTTGAACGTCCCGGTGTTCTTGCCCGCGGCACGCTGGAAGTCGGTGGCGTTGTGGATCATTTCGGGGTCGTTCCACTCGAGGTAGGCAGGCGCGGCACCGAGCTCATCGCCGAAGGTTGAACGCTGCGAGGAGACTGCGACTGGAATGACCTGGCCGGTCGCTGGGTCCTTGGCGGTGGTCCGGCCGATGACGGGCCCGTGGACGGTCCGCTCGATCTTGATGCTCAGCAGCACCGGCGGTTCCGGCGAGTCGGCCGAAGGCTTGCCGAACTGGGTGTCGGTGCGCTCGTACATCGGAGTGCACACGCCGTTGTACATGTAGGCCGTGCTAGCTGTCGTCGGCGGCGAACCGTCGGTGTTGCAGAGCTTCTCGAGCCGCTGGTCGGTGATGTCGGCGCCGGCCGAAGTCGCGCTCCAGGCGTAGTCGACGCCTCGGCCCAGCTCGACGAAGATCTCGGTGCCGGCGAACGACACCCCCCGCGCCTGCAGCCCGGGGCCGTGGAGGTCGACCTCGTGGAGGAGCTGGGGAACGAAGTAGCTGGTCTGGGGGCCGAACACGGCGATCGGGTGCCCGCTGGCGCTGTGAGCGCCGTCGACGATCAGCTCGTTGCTGCCATGAGGCGTCCCCTGACTCAGGGCGCCCAGGAGAGGCGTCAGGTCCACGCCCGACCCCTTCGCGCTGGTCTGGCCGGCCTGCGAGGCGGCAGCGGAGGGTTGGCAGTCTTCATGCCCGAGGTGATAGGCATTGGAGTGGGGCGCGAGGGGCATCGCCAGCGACTTGGGATCGGGTCTGGACGGTACGTGCTCGTAGTTGAACGACTTCTTGATGCTGACCTGCGCATTGGGGTCGTTTTGGGAGCGCAGGTCGCTCCAGATCTTCGCGCCCTGGGCTTGGCCGTAGCGGTTCACGAGGGACTGGTATAGAAGCGCGCTGGCCGTCTCGTTGCCACCGCCGGTGGCGAAGATCGCCTGCACCAAGGTGCCGGTGGCGATGAGGTCGGTGGGCTTCCACTCGGTCGGCGTTCCGGGTGCCGGAGGGGTGATTCCGAGCAGTCCGTACTCGGCCGGCATCTTGGCGTTGTTCTGACCGCCCCCGATAGCCGCCTCGGTGGCGTACTCGTTGACACCTTCCGAGTAGGCGTTCGCGTCGCTGACGACCTGTTGGCCCTCCGTCGTGGTCCTGCCTTCAATCGTGATGGGTGTCGGGTGCAGGGCGGGGAAGTTGTCGACCTGAGCCTGCAGTTCGGCCTCGCTGTAGCCGGCGGCCGCGGCGACGCTGCAGTCCATGGCCTCATTGCTGGCTGACGGCCCAATGAAGGACGTAAGCTGGGCCCTCCCCACGTGCCGCAGGACGTCCATCTCGAACAGGCGATCCTCGGCCGACGCGAAACCGGAGCCGAACTCGGTATCGGCGCGGGTCCTTCCGAAGATATGGGGCACGCCGAATTGCTTGTCGCGCACGATCACAGTGCCATCGTGGGGGGCGGGGAAGGTCTCAACCCGTTCCGCCTGCGAGAGGTTGGCCATGAAGCTCGCGTCCTTGTAGAAGCGGCTGATGTCGGCTTCCGTGACGTTTGGAGCGAGGTTGAGCAGGTTGGCATACAGCGGCTCCTGGTCGCGAGTATGCGCTGGAAACCCCTGCCCCAATTCTGCTGCCGCGAGGTCGGCTGAGCTATACGTCCCCGTCTGGCCAGGCGGGACGATATTGAACACCTGCCCTCCACTGCAGTCGAGGAAGGGATCCCCGACGGGGCCCTGCTTCGTCACGCATGGACTCGAGGGCGCTACTTCAGCGCCGAGGGCGAGCTGTGCGCCCGACCAGCCCACCGCCAACAGGCACAGGACCAACGTGGAAAGCTGACCTGCCCATCGGATACGACGCCCGCGGCGAAGAATCACAGATCAACCCTCCCGGAGAGCGGCCGCGGAAGCCACAGGCTTTGCGATTTGCGGCCCGGCACCATCTGCAGCTCGCCCGCCATCTGCGTGCGACAACACACCCCCATATGACTCTCCTCCAGCCGCGGCTTTCCCAGACCGGGCTTCACTACCCAGATTCGGCTGTCCACAAACCCCAACCGAATACGAGAGCCAACACCAACAACAACGCATCGCCGCCTGATTCCAGATCACCCGGTGGACCCGATTCTCGCGCCGGGTAAACGCCGACGGCCCCGGGCACGCACCGGCCCGTCGGTGGTCGGAGCCCAACAGGGCGGCATCTTGCGGCTGCTCGACAGGCCGACGACGCGAGGAGCGTCCAGGGTGATCGTGGTCGAATATGATCGCTAGCGACCTGGTCCTGAGCGAGCGATCGGCTACCTCATCCAAGGACCGGCTCCGCGCAGCTGCCCGGCCTTCCGCTCGGAAGCTTCCAGTACGCATTTGGCGGGGTCGCAGGCGTGGGCAACCCAGCCGTTACCTTGACCGACAACGCCTGCCGCAGCGCGCACTTCGAATTTGTGCCGGCCCTCCCAGGCGAGCTTGAAGGCCCGGACGCCGCCAACACCGGATCGATCACGATCGTCCAGCAGACCCTTGATCCCATGAGCGCGACAGCAGCGTTCAACACGCTAGGCACTCTCGAAGCCAGCCTCGTATCGGGCCAGTCTTGGTCGATGAACTCGAAGAGAACGGGCGGCGGGAGCGAAGGCATCTACATCTATGTCAACGGCTACGCGCTCTGCTACAGCGAAGCTCCGTTTACGAGCGAAACCGCAGCTACCGGATGATCCAGCTCGGCCTTCGGTAGGGGTTGGGGCTTCATCGCGTTGGAGTGGACCACCTGCTCGAGCGTGCAGGTGATGCCCAACCGGGCTCAGGCAGCGAAGCGCGCGAAGTACCCGAGCGGCCCGCCCACGCGCCGCTCGAAGCGAAAGCCAGCCACGCCGGCGCGCTCGCGCAGCTTGCCGAAGGTGACCATGTGCGGGTCGCCGAACAACTCGCCTACCACCAGCCGCCCGCCCGGCTTGAGCACACGCCGCAGCTCGCGCAGCGCGCTTGGCTGATCGGGGATCTCACCCAGCACGGTCACGAGGTAGGCGGCATCGAACGTCGCGTCCCCATAGGGCATCGAGCGCACATCTCCCCGAGTCCCCTCGACGTTGTCCAACCCTCGCTGCGCCGCCTGGCGCAGCGAGTGATCGACCATCTCCTGTTGGACGTCCAGAACATCCAGGCGCCCACCAGGTCTGATCAGCCGGGCAACCTCCAGCGTGTAGTAGCCCGTCCCCGGCCCGACCTCGAGCAGACGCTCGCCGGACCGCAGCTCAAGGATCCGCGCCAGCCGCTTGCGCGTGATCAGCGGGTGTGGCGCCTGCACCCAGAAGCGCTGACCGTAAGGGCAGGCCGAGGGATGCTCGCGCCACCACAGCGCGGCGGCGAGCGTGGCCAGACCGCCGACGGCCAGCAGCGTCTTGCACCGCGCGCGCCCACGACACGGTACGCCGACACCCTTGGCTTTGCTGGTCCGACACGTCCTCACACCGCAGGTATAGTCGCCAAGCGCCGCCGGCGCTTGCACCTACCGCTGGAGCTGGGACGCGACGCTGGCGCATCTTCTAATCCAGGCACGTCGAAGGCGGCATCCACGGCGATCGCCGCGCGCGGGAGCCAGATCAGAACAGCCGATAGCCCTGCACGCTGATCGTGAAGCCGTGGCCGGTCGAGCTGTCGGTGCATGTCATGCCGGTGACGCGGCTGACACAGGTGAAGGCGCCGACCTGCGAGGCGGTGCCGTAGCGGAGCTTGCCGCTGGAGGGGTCACGGGCGGTGTCGCCCGCGCACACGAGGCGCGCGGCGCCGTTGCCGACCTCGAGGCCCTGGCCGAAGTCGACGACGTTCGGACAGCTCGACGGACGCGGCGGCGGCGACCAGTTGCGCTTGACGATGTCGCAGCGGGCGCTGGTGCCGGCGACGATCATGCAGCCGATGTTGCCGGTCGGGCTGAGGAACGCTTCGCGGTGCACGATGCTGGTGGGAGCTTCGCTCGGCGTCTTGGCGGTCGTCGCGGTCGAGGAGGTGGGGGTGCTCGTCTGGCCGCCTGCGCCGCCGGACGCTCCCGGTGCGGGCGGACCCTGGACGATCACCGTCTTGGTCGTGCCGCCGCACCCGGCGAGGATCCAGGCGGCACCAACCAGCGTTGCGAGGGCTCGCGGCGAATGTCTCCTCCGTAGCGAACGTTGCGCAGCAGCCAAGACGCAGACAGCGGGCCCGTGCTCGGAATCCTCCATCACCCGAGTCAACCATCCCCCGCCCCCCGGCCATCGGTGAAAGGCCGCCCGTTCGCACCGTGCTTTACCACGGCCGCCCGCTCTCCAAACGTGAGAGGCTGTTGAGGGACCGTGGCCGTTCTGCGTAATTCCCATCTCCGTGCGACAGCCGCAGTGGCGTTCGCCGGCGTCGTAGGCTACGACCTGCTCCAGCGTCGGCGCGCGATCCTGCGCAACTTCCCGGTCGTGGGGCACTTTCGGTATGCGCTTGAGGCCTTCGGACCTGAGCTGCGTCAGTACATCGTGACCTCCAACAACGAGGAGCGCCCCTTCTCGCGCGATCAGAGACGCTGGATCGAGGCGTCCTCTGAAGGCAAGCCGAACGTGTTCGGCTTCGGAACCGACGACGAGATGGAGGCTGTTGAGAGCCTGCTGATCATCAAGCACTCGCCATTCCCCGCGCCCGCGCCCGTCGCTGGGGAGCCAACTGGCGCACCGCTCTACAGCGTTCCGGCCGCCAAGGTGCTGGGCGGCGCCCATCGCAGACCCCATGCCTTCCGCCCGGGATCGGTCGTGAACCTGTCAGGCATGAGCTACGGTGCGCTCTCGCCCGCTGCGGTGGAGGCGCTCAACCGCGGCGCGAAGCTCGCTGAGTGCCTGCAAAACACGGGTGAGGGCGGCCTCGCCGCCGCCCATTGCAGCGGCGGCGAGCTGGTCTTCCAGATCGGCACGGGCTACTTCGGCTGCCGTGACCAGCACGGCCGCTTCAGCCTCGAGCGCCTGCGCGAGCGAGTGGATCAGGCGCCGGTGCGCGCGATTGAGGTCAAGCTGTCACAGGGCGCGAAGCCGGGACTCGGGGGACTGCTACCGGGCGTCAAGGTCACTTCCGAGATTGCCGCGATTCGCTGCGTGCCCGCCGGTGAGGACTGCATCAGCCCGCCCGCGCACTCGGCATTCTCAGACGTCGACGGACTCATCGAGTTCATCGAGCTGATCGCGCAGGACACCGGCCTTCCCGTGGGCATCAAGTCGGCGGTCGGCGAGAGCGGCTTCTGGGAGACGCTCGCCGAGCGCATGGCCCTCACCGGCGGCGGACCCGACTTCGTCGCCGTCGACGGCGGCGAGGGCGGGACAGGTGCCGCGCCACTCTCATTCGCCGACCACGTCGCACTGCCGTTCAAGCTGGGCTTCGCGCGCGTCTACAGGACCTTCGCACGCGCCGGGCTGGCCGAGGACGTCGTGTTCATTGGCTCCGCCCGCCTCGGGTTCCCGGACTCCGCGTTGTTTGCGTTCGCTCTGGGCTGCGATCTCGTCAACGTCGGCCGCGAGGCGATGCTCGCAATCGGCTGCATCCAGGCCCAACGCTGCCACACAGGACGCTGCCCGACCGGCGTCGCGACACAGTCGCGCTGGCTGATGCACGGGCTGGACCCCGACCTCAAGTCGAGCCGTGCAGCCAACTACATCGTCGCGTTTCGCGCGGAGCTTCTGGCCCTCGCGCGCTCCTGCGGGGTGCCGCACCCAGCGCTCGTCACACCCGAGCACATAGAGGTCGTCTCCGAGCGCTACGGCTCCGCTTCTCTCACAGACATATTCGGATACGAGCCCGACTGGCCACTGCGAGTGGCTGCGTCACCAGCGGGCGTGACGGGAGACGGCGCGCGTGCCTAGGCCGGTTGTGTGTGTCGTGGGGGCTGGCACCGCGGGGCTGGAGGGCCTTCTCTCAGCGCGAGAGCAGCTCGGCGCGAGCGCCGAGCTGCGATTGATCGCGCCGGAGCCCGCGTTTCGCTACCGGCCGATGAGCCACAGTTCGCTGTTCCGCCCCGCCCGGGAGCGCGGGCTCGCAATCGCCGACCTGGTCGCCCAAGCCGGAGCCACGTGGGTGGCGGACCGGGCGGACGTTGTCGATGAAACGGAGCGCACCGTGCTCACCCGCGACGGCGACACGGTCGGCTTCGACTTCTTGCTGCTCGCCCCGGGGGAGCGATCCACGCGGGCGCTGCGCCAAGGATATGTGTGGGAGCGCGGTGCCGATCCCGGCTTCCTTGATCAGATCATCCTGGGGATCGCCGCCGGCGAGGTCCGAAGCGTCGCCGTGGCCGTTCCCCGCGGGGCGCGCTGGCCCATACCAGCCTACGAGCTCGCCCTGATCCTGGCATGGACGGCTACCGGGACCAACGCACGAGTCGCGCTTCTCACAGCCGAGGAACACCCCTTGGCTGCGCTCGGGCCCGAGGCGACGGACGCGGTCGCTCAACAGCTTGACGCTGCCGGGGTGGAGGTGGTCACCGGCGTCGAGGTGATCGACGAGCCCGAGCGCAACGCCAAGACACCGGAGCGCGCAGAGGTGATCCTCGTGCCCGAGGAGCCAGCGGATGAGGCCGACGCACTGATCGGCGAGCCGAGCGATCCGGCCCGCGTGCGCCTCGGCGCCGGCTCCGCCGCCGAGTTCGATCGGTTGATCTCGCTGCCGCGCGTCGTCGGCCCATTCATCGCCGGGGTGGCGACCGACGCGGTCGGGTTCATCGAGGTCGACGAGGCACTGAAGGTCTGCGGCAGCGAACGTGTGTGGGCCGCGGGCGGATGCATCGCCGCCGCGCTCGAGCACAGCGCGCTCTCCGCTCGACAAGCCGACGCGGCAATCGCCGCGATCGCGGCCGCGTGCACCGGGAAGGCCGGGGCCGACTCGACGAGGTCGTCCCGCCCGCCCGAGCTCACCGGCATGCTCCTCACCGGGCAACGCGACCAATGGCTGGCCGAGAACCCAATCGGGACCCGCGAGCCTTCCACGCGCTGCCTGTGGTGGCCCCCGGGGCGAGCGGTAGGGCAGATGCTGGCGGAACGGATCGCCGCGTGGGACCCATCGGTCCACCAAACGCTGCCGAGCCACCCAGCGGGGTTGGTGATCCGCGCACCGGTCGCGCTGGGCTGCAGCGAACGGCCCGCGGCGGGCGCTGGCGCGGAGGTGAGCGCCGACGTTCGAACCGCACGGCGGCGCGACATCGACAATCGACAGCTGATGGCCGTCCAGCGGCGGAAGCGTGCCGCCGACGCCGAGCTGCGAGCTCTCAGCGCCCGGCTGCAGATGCTCACCGCCCACCAGCAGGAGGCCATCCACGAGCTCCAGCAGCACGGCTATCTACGCGATCATGACAACGCGCCAACCAGCCGCACGCCGGACTCGGCCTAGAAACCTCGAGGTGATCGCCAAGGCGCAGGACCTTGACGCGCTGATACGCGAGCTGGACGCAGCGCCACGAGTGCTCGCGCTCGACCCGGGCCTGCCGGGCACGTCTAGGATCGAGACGCTCATGGCTGCTTTTGGAATACCAGGCGGTAGTGGTCGAGGAGCTCGCGTTCGAAACAGACCTTGTTGGCGCTCACACCCGAGGTGAACGCAAGCCGGAAGTCGGCGCTCGTGAGCCAGCGGGGAACGAGCTGGAGCTTGAGCAGCGACTTCCGCAGACTGCGCGCCCCGATCCGGGCGTTCCATTGGTTGATCGTCTCGATGTAGTCGAGGCGTCCGCTCTCGCTCGAGACGAGGTGAAAGTGCGGCTCGGCGCAGCGGATGACCTGCTCCTGACCGAACGGGAGCCAGGACCCGGGGAACTGCCGCCCCATGAGGGCGAGATACCAGGCGTCGGAGTGCTTCGGAGGCAATGTGCCCAGCGCCGCGATGCCGTGCTCTGCGGGGATCATGTTGCGTCCGAAGACCATCGTCTGCAGATACAGCCGGCCGCCGTTCGGCAGCAGGCTCGCTATGCGATCGAAGATCTCCCGGTAGCTCGCCTCCTGGCGGCCGGCGCGATAGTCCTCCGGTGAGCAGAAGTGCTCGAAGGCACCCAGGCTCGCGACGGCGTCGAAGGGGCCGAAGCGCTCGCGCGTGATCTCGCGCGCATCCGCGAGGTGGACATCGAGGCCGTGACGCCGACATGCAGCCAGCTGGGCGGAGGACAGCGTGACGCCGACCCCCACGCCGCCGCGGCCGCGAATGAAGTCGAGGAGCGGGCCCCAGCCGCAGCCTAGGTCGAGCACGCGCCGGCCCGGTCCGATCCCGATCTGCTCGGCCACGTACTCGTGCTTGCGCCGCTGGGCCTGCTCGAGGCTCAGCGAATAGTCGCCGTCGTACTTCGCCCCGCTGAAGTCGGCGAGCTCACCCAGGCTGAGCCGGAAGACACGATCGGTCAGCGAATAGGTGAAGTCGATGTCGTCGCGGTCGGCCACGAGGGCTGCTGTCTAGCGTGAGTTGAGGCGCAACTGGGGGGTCAAAGCGCACGTCGCCTCTGCCTGGGTAGGAGCGGCCCCCGGGAGGGCTTCCTGCGGTGAGCCGGGAAGGCGCGATCGATCCTACGTGCCGCCGTCGACCCTCGCGTCGGGGTTGAGCCGCGACGGCATCCGCACAATCCCGCACCGCGGCGCCAGGGCGTCCACGGACGGCAGGCTCCGCTGCGAGGCTCTACACGTGGTGCTCAGCCGACAGCGGACACGATGAAGAGAGCGTGAGTGCCGTCGGCATTGCGGCTTGACGCCGCCGGCCGGTTTGGCGGTCGTTCCTCACGGAACACTCACGCTCTCACTCCGAATCCTGATCGGCGGCGTCGCGCCATCCATCGCGGCAAACTGCGCGACCGCGTCCGGGATTGGCCGCACGTTGCGCGCGGTCGCGAGCGGCCAACGCGCCTCGGAGGCCCTACAGGGCAAGTGCATCGCGTCCAAGGGCCGTGGCTCGGGCGCACCCCAGCAGGCGCGTGCACCCCACGCTCGCCAGTCGGGCCTCCCGCTCGCGCCTACCCCGCCGCCGTGACAGCTCGTTCGGGCTGCTCGTTCGCGATCGCCGTGAACGCCTCGAGGATGAGCCTTCCGATCGGGAGCACCTCGACGATCTCCCCGCCGCGCTCCCGTGCTGCGGGGACGCTGTCGGTGGTGTAGATGCGCTGCACTCCGAGCGCCGACAGCTCGCACCAGCGCCGGCCCGTGAACAGCCCGTGGGTGGCGAACACGATGATCTCCCGCGCTCCCGCACGCTGAAGCTCGGCGCACGCCGACACCAGGGTGGCGCCGGTGTCGAGGATGTCGTCCACGATCGCGACCCGCGGCGTGATCGTGCCCACGAGCGAGCTGTGCGTCACACCATCTGCGTCACGCTGCTTGCGCAGGTGGGCCAGCGGCGTGCAGATGCGCGCCGCGCGGATGACCGCCTCACACCTCTCGAGCGCGCCCTCGTCAGGCGCCACAACGCTGAGGTCGGTCAGGCCACGTCGCATAAGCACGTCGGCGAACAGCGGTGCGGCGGACAGCGAGTCGACCGGCACGGGAAAGCACGCCACCGCCCGGCGGCTGTGCACGTCGATCGTGAGCACCCGATCGACGCCTGCCCCGCGCAGGAGCTCGCCCGCCCAGGCGGCGCCCAGACTCTGGCCGGGATCGGCACGGTCCTGGCGGGCGTAGCCCAGGTAGGCGAGGAGCGCGACCACTCGCCGCGCGCCTTCACGCTTGAGGGTGTGGGCCAGCAGCAACACCGACAGCATCTGCTCATGGGGAGGCGCCAGCGAGCCAAGCACCGCACACAGGCGACCTCTGACCGGGTCCGCGACGCGCACGCACAGCTCTCCGTTGGCGAATCGGCTGAAACTGCAGCTCCCCAGAGCAGCTAGAGAGCTCTCGCTCAACTCGCGCGCCAGCAGCGGGCCATGATCCGGCAGGGCGAAGATGATCGGTGCGCTCACCCTCCGTCCTCTCCTGCAGCCGCGCGTCGCCTGGCGCTCGTATCGCTCGCCGTCGGGAGAGTCAGCGGGGCGGTTACGACTCCATTCCCCTCAACGAGGCTCGGGCGTCCCGGCCGATCCGCCGCACGTGTCACTCCTCGCTGATGTCCGCGGTCTTCGCGGCGGTGATGCGCACGATGTCGCGCGGATCGAGCAGCACCGAGTGGCGATGGTCGCCGGCGGGGCACAGGATCCGCTCGTGCTCAACCAGCGCACTGTCGATGACCTCGGCCGCCGGGAGCATCGGGCCGAACGGCGGGACGGCGCCCACCTCCAGCAAAGGGAAATCGCGCGCGATCTCATCCTCGCTCGCCAGCCGTAGCTGTCCCGTGGCGCCGAGCAGGTCCCGCAGCTTGCTCAGGTCGAGCCGGTCGGCGGCTGATATCGCCGCGATCACATAGACGCTGCCGTCGTGCAATACGACCGTCTTTGCGACCTGATCCGGCGGTACATGCGCGACGCGAGCCTCGGCCGCAGCACTCATGACCTGCTCGTGCTCCACCAGCTCGTACCGAATCCCCGCGCCGTCCAGGAACCCTGTGATCGCGTCGACGCGGGTTGTCTCAATTGCGCCCCATGCTCCTTCACTCGTCATTGCGCTTCCCCCTCGATGGCGCTAGTCGTGCTTGGATCGCCGAGCCCGCCGCGGGCCACGATGCCCTGCCCGCTTGCCCACGCCAGCGATCCCCGCAGTTGCGCTCGTCCACGCTCCAGCTCTGACTCTGACCTGACCGGCGTACGCATCTTGTGCCAGACGCTACGCTCGGCGGAGGGCTGTGTCATTCGGGTAAACCACGGTTTCGAGTGGCGGCTTTCCGCCATCCCTCGCCGGCAGCCGGCGCCCTGAGCTATCGGTCCTCTGTTGCGTGTAGCGGCTGGACGATCTTCGATCCCTGGCGGTAGACCGCGACCGACTTCAGTCCCTTCCTCCAGGCGTCGAGGAAGACCGACTCGATCGTCTCCGGGGTCGTCTCAGCGGGGAGATTGAGCGTCTTGGATACGCCGCCGCTGAGCAGCGGCTGCACCGCGGCGACCATGCCCAGGTGCCCGCTGACCGGGACGGGGTCCGGTCCGCTTGCAGTCTGCACGACGGCGGCATCGCCCCCTCGCAGCGCGGGGGCTCCTGTGAGGTGCCCGTGGTCGATGGCGTACTCGCCGAGCTCCTCGAGCGCGTGAGTTGAGTAGCCGAGCTTGAGGAGTCCGTCGGCGATCGCACGGCTTGCGAAGTGCATCTCGCCGCCATCGGCGAAGCGCTTGCGCCCGGCGAGCGCGTAGTAGGGCTCGATGCCGGTGCTCTCGCAGTCGAGCATCAGGCTGACCGTGCCCGTCGGCGGGATGAGCGTCGTCTGCGCGTTGCGCAATCCGTGTGCGGCGCCTTCGGAGAGGGCTTGCTCCCAGACCTGGTGGGCAGCCGCGGGATGGTCCGCATCGAGCACGACCATCTTGGCGCCACGCCGTGCACGCCCGCCGGAGCGAATCGTCGCCGCCCAGGCGTCGGCGGCGCGCATGAACGACACCGGACCGCTCGCGAGGCCGCCGCGCGAGACCGGCTCACGCGAGGAGCGCACCTTCGAGAGGTTGACGCCAGCCCCACCACCCTGCTGGAAGATCAGGCCCTCGCGTGCGTTCCAGTCCAGCAGCGCGCGGATCGAGTCGTCGGTCTCGAGGATGAAGCAGGCGGAGGTGAAGGGGTGCTGCTCCAGGCCGACGTTCAACCACACCGGTGTCGCGAACGCCGCACGCTGGGTCAGGACGAGCGCCGCAAGCTCGGCCTCCAGGACAGCCCGCTCGCCGTCACTCGGCGTGTGACCGGACGCTTGTGCCCAACCACCGATCGTGTTGACCACGCGCTCGACCAGCGCACGCACCGACCGCTCGGGTGTACCGTCCGGCAGTCGCCCGAGGTAGCGCCGCGCGACCGTCGCGACCGTCGCGACCGCCGTGCCCGACCAGCTCACCGGGGCCTCGACCTCATCCGCGGCGACCGCCGCCCGGCCGTCAGGATCACGCAGCGTAACCACGCGGAACCCCCAATCGACCGCAGCGAAGGGATCCTCCCCGGGCGCCGTGAACCGATGCCGAATGAGCCATCCGCCAGACACCCCTGCGGCCAACATCGAGATCTGCTTGGGCGACATAGAGACCGCCTCCCGCTATCGCCGCGGGCGAGCGCATGCGCATCAGGGCCTGCTACGGAGGCACTGCGCGGCAAGTCCGTGTCAGCCAGGCACGACACGAGCTGCGCGACGCGCCGGGTAGGCCCGTGAGGCCTGGGCTCGTGGTGCATCCACGGTGAGTAGTTACCCGCGACCCACTCCGTCCGCGCTACCGAGGACAGGGCCCGGCCAATCCTGGAGAATCGATCGATCCGCAAGACCACGAATGATCAGCGGAACATGGTCAAGGAGCAGAGCATCGAGGAGGTGGAGCTGTGCCTACGAACATCGTCTTCATAGACGGTCGTGAGTTGGCGGTTGCGGAGACGGTGGAGAATGTCGACGCCGCCACCCATAGCGCTCCCCGGCCCGTGGCGCTGGAGAGCACGATCGGAACGCGCGTGTTCGTCAACTGGCACCACGTCGCGTATGTGGCCGAGATCCCTCCGGCCGGCTCGGCCTGAGGGGTGAGCACACGGAGTCTCGAGAGGGCGCACCGTCGTGCCCGCGAGCGGGGCGTCCTGGCTCCGCTCTATTCGGTCGTGCGCTTCTTGGTCGCGGGCGTCCTGCGTGTGTGGTTTCGGGTGCGCATCTCGGGGGCAGAGCACATCCCGGACGCGGGCGCCGCGATCGTCGCGCCGAACCACAAGAGCTTCCTCGACGCGTTCTTCGTGGCGATCGCGACGCGCCGCACGGTGCGCTTCATGGTCAAGAGCGAGCTGCTGAGGGGGCCGCTCGGTTGGCTGTTCCTGCGCCTGGGCGCCTTTCCTGTGCGACGCGGCGAGGCCGACGCCGAGGCGATGCAGACGGCCAGGCTGATCCTCGAGCAGGGCGGCCTGCTCGTTGTCTTCCCTGAGGGCACCAGGGTGGAGGACGCCCACGCGCTCGGCGCGCCCCACCACGGTGCCGGCCGCCTGGCGCTGCAGACGGGCGCGCCGCTCATCCCCGCCGCGATCGCCGGCACTCAGAGGCTGTGGCTTGGGCCGATTCCCAAGCCGCGCCAGGTGCAGCTGGCGTTTCTGCCGGCGATCGACCCAAAGCAGTTCTCAGACCAGTCCAACGCGCTCGGCGCGCTCGTCGACAGCGGGCTGTGGCCAGCGGTCCAGCGCGAGTACCGACGCGAGCTCGCCCGCCCCGGTTTGATACTTGCCGCGCTCGCTGCGATCGGGCTCGGGAGCGGTCTCCTGGCCCGTCGGCGGGCGAGCGCCGACACACGCGTGATCGGCGTGGTCGAGCCGTTGAAGTTGCGGCGCCGCAAGGCCCGCAGGCAGCTCTTGGAGCGCGTGCAACGACGCTGGCGGCAACTCCTAGCAGCCGCGGCCACACTGGGCGCCTCGGCCTGTCAGTGATGTTTCGCGTGCGCCTCGACCGCCTCGGCCTGAGCGAGATGGCGGTCGAGCCAGTCGATGGCCAGGCGACTCACCTGCTCGAGCGCTCCGGGCTCCTCGAACAGGTGCGTCGCACCGGGCACGACCGCGAGCTCGCTGGGGCAGCGGAGCTGCTGTTGTGCCTCGTGGTTGAGCGCGAGCACCTGGTGGTCGGCGCCGCCGACGATCAGCAGCGTGGGCGCGCGCACCGCGCCGAGGTTCCGTGCGAGATCCGGGCGTCCGCCGCGTGAGACCACGGCCTTCACCCGGTCGCCAAGCTCGCCGGCCGCGCTCAGCGCGGCGCCGGCGCCCGTGCTCGCCCCGAAGTAGCCGAGCGGCAGCTCACCGACGTCGCTTCGCTCTCCCAGCCACGCGCTGGCCGCGACGAGCCGGGAGGCGAGCAGCGGGATGTCGAAGACGTTGGTGCGGTCGATCTCCTCGCTCGGGGTGAGCAGGTCGAACAGCAGGGTCGCGAAGCCGGCGCCGTTCAACGCCTGCGCGACCGCGCGGTTGCGTGGGCTGCGGCGGCTGGAGCCACTGCCGTGCGCGAACGCGACGATGCCCTGCGCCCGCGACGGTACAGCGAGCTCGCCGTCCAGCGACAGCTGTGAACCGACCGGGATGTTGACCTGATGTATCACGGGAGCCTCGCGATGATGCGCGCGTCAATCCTCAATGTCGGACGGCGGGTGCTCATGCTCGACGAGCAACGCGGCGACCTCTTCGTCGCTGGTCGGGCGGAAGTCCTCATACCAATACCCGACGGCCCATAGGTCGGCTGGCGCCTCGACGCACACGACCTCATCCGCCTCGGCACGCAGCACGGCGAGCGACTCGGGCGCCCCGACCGGTACGGCGAGGATCACGCGGGCGGCGCCGCGCTTGCGCAATGAGCGCACGGCGGCGAGCGCCGTGCTGCCGGTCGCAAGCCCGTCGTCGACGAGGATCACCGTGCGCCCGGTGAGCTCGGCGGGCTCGCGTGCGCCGCGGTAGCGGCGCACGCGCTCTCCGAGCTCGCGGTCGACCCGCGCCATGAGCGTTTCGAGCTCGGCGTCGGAGAGGCCGAGCGAGCGCACGATCTGCTCGCTGAGCACGTGCACGCCACCCTCGGCGAGCGCTCCGATCGCAAACTCCGAGTTCTGCGGTGCGCCGATCTTGCGCACGACCGCGACATCGAGCGGCGCGCCCAGCGCGGTCGCCACCTCGGCGGCGACCGGCACCCCTCCGCGCGGGATGCCGACGACGAGCGGGCGCTCGCCGCGCAGGTGCTCCAGCAGCGCTGCGAGCCTTCGTCCGGCGTCATGACGATCCTGGAAGCGGACCGCGCTGGGCACGAACACCGGCGGATCCTGGAGCGAGCTGACGGCGCCCGTCAGACGTTTGCGTGCCTCCTCGCTCATCACACCGCCGCCCGCGGGAGTCGCTGCATGTACCGCGTGGTTGTCTCATGCACTGCGGGCCTGTGGCCCCGTATCGGCCGGATCGTGATTGTGGAGCATCGGGAGCACTCCGTCTTCTCGTCCTCGGCCCGCTGCAGGACAGGAGCGACCGCGCGCACAATCTCCCGTATGGGCGCATGCTCGAGGTCGAGCGCCACGAGTCCGGCGAGCTGCTCGCGCAGATCGCTGTGAAGTGCGGTCTCGATCGGTGGCCACAGCTCATTCGGAGTCGCAACCACCAGATGGTCGAACGCGCGACGTCGATGGGCCCGCATGAGCAACGCCGAGAGATGTCGCGCATGCTCAACCATGTGCTCCTCGGTTGGACGCTGAGAGCCGAGCTGCGACCAGTCGCCTGACGCCTGCCTGCGGTGGTGTCCGTCGTGCACTGCCGCGAACTCGACGAGCATTCTCGGACTGCCGCGAAACATGCGCGCGCTGCGCCGGCCGATGACCGCGACGCCACAGTCTCCGGAGGTGAGCATGGCGGCCAGCGGCTCCAGCCATGGGAGCGTGTCGATGACTGCCATCGCTTCGACGTGGCTGGGCAGAGGGACCGTCTCGAAGACGGACCCGTCGGCGGATGAGAACAGAGCGAGGCTCCGCGCGCCATATGCGAGGCCCCCCATGGAGAGCAACGTGTCGCGTACTCGGTTCACGCTGGCCTCCCCTGCCCCCCGCCCGACGCGGGCCATCAGCGCCTGCAGCTGTCCCTCTCCCGTGGCCGCCGTCGGGTGCCCCGCGGAGTCCGCATCGACGGAGTCCGCATCGAGATAGACGCTCAGAACAGGATGCCCGGAGGTGTCGAGCTCCCGCAGCCTTCGGAGCGTTCCGCTCCCCACGACCGGCGGCGCCATCAGATGTGGCTCCCGTCCACTGGATACTCGCCCACAAGACAGCCGATGGTGGCCGTGGGCACGTCGTAAGCGATATCGATCTCCGAAGGGATACAACGCATGTTGCGAGGACCCTACGCTTCGCATGCGTGGGCGCATCGGCGTTCACTACGGTCGCCGAGACGGGTCTTCTACCGACTTGCCGGCGTCGAGCCGCGGGGGGGCTGAGGTGCAGACAGCCTGCCGTGCGCTACGTAGTCTTCCCCATCAAGAGCCGTTGCTCATGCGGATGCGCCGAGAACGCGTGGCACTGAGCATGGCAGACGATGCCGCTCGCTCCCTTTCGCGCTTCTTCCGGCCCCACAGCCACTGCCGAGAGATTTGCCCCTGACAGCTACGTCACGGATGGCCAGCGACTCTTCCGTGTCGTATCGGCCTACGGCGAGCAGCGCAGGTTCGCATCGCTCGAGGACTGCCTGACGCTTGAGGTTCACGCATACGCACCGGGCGAGCTCGGCGCGATGAAGCTGCGATCGGTCAACGCCACGGCCCGACGATGACGAGGATCATCGCGCGTGGGGAGCCACATCGGTCGGTGATGGCATGAACAGAACCAGCTCCATCAGCGAAGCCCTCAGCCGCCTGCGCGGACTGGAGACGAACGGCCACGACGTGCTCAGTCTCTATCTGAGCCTCGACCCCTCCGAGTTTCCGAACCTGCGCGAACGCCACATGGAGGTCGACGCCTTGCTCGCGAATGCCGAGCGTGGCCACCTCAGCGACGCACAGGGCTCACATGCGGACCGGATGGCGCTGCGCGAGGACATCGAGCGGGTGAGGGAGTTCTTCACAGACGACGAGTTGGCGGCTCCCTCCGCTCATGGGCTCGCGGTCTTCTGTTCGATGCCGGCGGACATCTTCGAGGTTGTCAGCCTGCCGCGCCCTGTGAACGCTGCGGTAATGGTAGACGCGCGTCCCTTCATCGAGCCGCTCGTAGAGCTCACCGCGCCCGAGCGCTGGTGCGCGTTGCTGATCAGCCGTCGTGCAAGTCGCATCCTGTGTGGTACGCGTGATCGCCTGGTCGAGGTCGAAAGCGTCCTCGACGATGTCCACCGTCGCCACGCGCAGGGCGGCTGGTCGCAGACTCGATACCAGCGTGGGATCGAGAACGAGGTCGACCAGCACATACGGACCGCCTGCTCGGCCCTGCTCGAGCAATTCAAGCGGCGCAGCTTCGACCGGCTGCTCATCGCCAGCCCAGACGAGCTGCGCCACCGCGTCGAGCACGAGCTCGACCCCAACCTCAGCCGGCGACTGGCCGGCCACTTCGAGATCGACGTCGAGCGCGCAACGCCCGACGAGGTCCGTCGTCGCGCTGCGCCACCGATCAAAGCCGACGAGCTTCGCCGCGAGCACGAGGCGCTCGAGCGTCTCAGTGAGGGTCTCGCGCCAGGCGGCCATGCCGCCACCGGTCTCGACGAGGTGCTCAATCTGCTGGACGAGCGTCGCGTGCAGACGCTCCTGCTCGCGCCCGGGTTCGCGGTGCCGGGATTCGTATGCCCGGCTTGCGGTCGACTTGCCGCTGGCGGCGCACAATGCCCGGCCGATGGCACCACGCCCGAGCCGCGCGAGGACATCGTCGAGCGCGCCATCGAGCTCGCCCTTAATCAGTCAGCGGAAGTCCTGGCCGTGCGCCACCAGCCGGAGGCGCTCATCGAGTATGGCTCGATAGCAGCCATGGTGCGCTACTAGAGAGCGACGGAGCGCGAACCGCAACAGGATCGACGAATCGTTCGGTCTCGGTTCGTGCCCTCGGCACTCCCGGTGGGCGGGAACCACACTCAACATTCGGGCGCGTTGGCTGGCGATGTGGCGCCGTATGCCACGGTCCTGAGCCCTGCTGAGCGCGGCTGTCCTCATTGTCGGGAATCCCAGATACGTGGCAAGACCCGGATTCGAACCGGGGAAACCACGGTCTTCCGGGGCAGGGGGCGCAGATACGTTGACAGGACCACGTCCAGCCCCACACCAAGAACCAGCTCGCTCGACACGTTCGTCGCCGCCGCGCCGTGGCCGCAGCGCTTGGTGCTGCGCGCGCTGCTGGCGATCGCGCGTCGTCCGCGCGGAGCGGCTCTGCTCGCGTACGGGGCGCCATTGGACCAGGTGGTGCGCGGGCTGCTCACGGTGGAGCACTACGACGACCCTCGCGTGGGCCGCACGCTCGGCTGGGATGCCGACGGGGTGGTTGCCCGCGGCCGCGAGCTTCGGCGGGCCGAGGGGCGGCCGTGACGGAGCGTCTGACAGCCCGGGTCGATGCGGACGTGTGCGTGATCGGTGCGGGTGCCGGCGGCGCGGTCGTGGCGGCCGAGCTTGCCGAGGGCGGCATGCGCGTGGTGATGCTCGAGGAGGGGCAGTGGCATGACCCGGACAGCTTCACGGCGAGCATGCCAAGGATGCTGGCGCAGCTCTACCGCGACGGCGGTCAGACCGTGACGGTCGGCGAGCCGCCGATCCTGCTGCCGCTCGGACGAGGCCTTGGGGGTACCACGCTGGTCAACTCGGGCACGTGCTTTCGCACCCCCGCGCATGTGCTCGAGCGCTGGCAGCGCGAGTTCGGTGTGGACGTGAGCGAGCAGTCGCTGCAACCCTGCTTCGAGCGCGTCGAGAGGGCGCTGTCGGTGAGCGAGGTGACGCCCGAGCTGGCGGGGGGCAATGCGGAGGTCGCCCGCCGCGGCGCCGAGCGCTTGGGCTGGTCGCATGGCTACCTGCGGCGCAACGCACGCGGTTGCGTGGGCTCGGGCGTTTGTACGCTCGGCTGCCCGACCTCGGCCAAGCAGCACACGGGCATCACATATATCCCGCGCGCGCAACGGGCCGGCGCACGCATCGTCACGGGCGCCCGCGTGCAGCGCGTGATCGTCGAGCACGGTCGCGCGCGCGGCGCCCAGGCGCAGATGGCGGGCGGAGGATCGATGGAGGTGCGCGCCCCGATCGTCGTGGTGGCGGCCGGCACGATCCACACGCCGCTGCTGCTCAGGCGCAGCGGCGTCGGCTCTCAGTCGGGCCAGCTCGGACGCAACCTCTCAGTGCACCCGGCGACTGCGATCTTTGCGCGGATGCCGGACCTCGTCGATATGGGCCGCGGCGTTCCACAGAGCTTCTACGTCGACGAGTTCGCACGGGAGGGCATCATGTTCGAGGGCGCCGCGGGGCCACCAGCATACGCCGCGATGGCGCTGCCGCTGACGGGTCGCTCCCACGCCGAGGCGATGGCCGACTACCGCAGGCTTGCCCTGTTCGGGCTAATGGTCTCAGACAGCTCGCGCGGCAGTGTCAGGACGCTGGCTCGACGCCCGCTGATCCGCTACGACCTCGTGGACGACGATCTGATGCGCTTCCGTCTAGGCCTTGCACGTGTGCGCGAGCTGTTCGAGGCGGCAGGCGCGCGCGAGGTCTACCTGCCGCTGCCCCACGGGGTTCGTCCCGAGCACGCGCGCGTTCGCGACCTGAAGCTGATGGCCTTCCACCCACTGGGAACCGCCCGCGCCGACGCGCGGCCCACACACGGGGTGGTCGACGGCGACCTGGCGATACACGACCTGCAGGGCCTCTACGTCGCGGACGGTGCCGCGGCACCAAGCTCACTCGGCGTCAACCCCCAGTTGACGATCATGGCACTCGCCACGCGGCTCGCCTTCCGGCTGCTCGGCCGGGAGATCGTAACCTGAGACCCACCCCCGTGACCCGCCGCTGCCCGAACCTCGATCCCACATACGCCTGTTCCCGCGGGACGAGCCCGACGCGTGAGCCTACGGGTCACGACCGCTCGGCTGGTCAACCGCTGGCGCTCACCGTCGGCTGTCAGTTCGGGCTGGACTCCGTCCAGCCCGCCGCGGCGATCCTGCAGGTCGCCCCCTGCCTCCAGCCGGGCGTGACCATCAGCGGCGAGCGGTGGCACACCAGTGCCGAGCACCACGGCTACATGGACCACTATGGGAATCGCTGCGAGCGTTTCGCGCTCGCGACCGGCGCCACGCAGATCATCTATGAGGCGCAGCTCGTGATCGCGCGCCCCGATGACCAGGTCGAGACCCAGACAGCCGAGACGCCCGTGGCGGCGCTGCCTGACGAGGTGTTGAGCTTCGTCATGCCAAGCCGATTCTGCTTGCCCGATGAGCTCGGCCACGAGGCGTGGCAGCGCTTCGGCGATCTGTCGCCCGGCTGGGGACGCGTCCAGGCGATCGTCGACTACGTGCACAATCACCTGGCGTTCGTTCCAGGCGCATCCAACCCGTGGACGACCGCCGCCGATGCCTACCGAGCCCGCCAGGGCGTGTGTCGCGACTTTGCACACCTGGCCATCACGTTCTGCCGAGCGCTCAACATCCCGGCGCGCTACGTCTTCGGGTACATCCCGGACATCGGTGTGCCGCAGCCCCCTGAGGCCATGGATTTCGCGGCGTGGTTCGAGGCGTACCTGGATGGCCGGTGGCACACGTTCGATGCGCGCAACAACACTCCCCGCATCGGTCGCGTGGTCGTTGGACGCGGCCGCGATGCCGTTGACGTCGCGTTGATCACCTCCTTTGGCCCGCTCGAGCTCACCAGCTTCGAGGTTCGCGCCGAGCCAAGCCACCGCTAGCGAGCGGTCCTGGTCGCCATCCTGCTTGGATGCGTCCTGCATCAGGACTCGCCTCCTGTTGCCACGGCCCCCGGCGGTTCACCGCTGCGCGGGGGCCAACTTGGCGGTGAACGGGGCGTGGCGGCGCCCTTCCCCGTCGCCGAGGGTCAGCGGCGGCGGGCGGAGCCGCGTCCCGGCCGTGAACACGCGTCCACATCCCCGCCGTCCCGGCTACAGCGGCCGGTAGAGTCTACCCGGCGGCATCTGCCGTCTCGCGCCCCGGGAGGACGCATGAGCTCGTTCTACATCATCAGCGACGGCGCGCCCAACGACAACGTCAAAGGCGTCGATGCTGCCGTCGTTGCGGTCGGCGGTGAGATCGACTACGCCGCCAGCCCGCAGCTCAAGGAGCGCATCTTCGAGCACATCAAGGCGGGCCGACGGCATGTGGTCCTCGACCTCTCGGCCGCCACGTTCATCGACTCCACCGCGATCGGCGTGATCGTCGGCGCGTTTGCAAGGCTGACGAAGGAGGGCGGTGGGACGCTCGCGGTCGTGTGCGCGGAGGAGAACAGGAGGGTGCTGCAGATCTTCCAGATCACCGGTCTCGAAAGCACCATCGAGATGCATTCCACACGGGAGCAGGCACTGTCGGCGCTCGCCATGGCCGGTTGACATGCCGGCGTGCACCGCACCTGAGACCGTCGGCGGCGTTGCAAGCGCGCTGCATCTGCCCGCGCAGCGCTCGCAGCTCGCCGCCGCACGCAGATATGCCGAGGCGGCGGCCGCCGCATTCGGCCTTGATCCCAAACGCAGCTATGAGCTCGTGTATGCCGTCAACGAGGCTGTGACCAACGCGATCAGGCACGGCGCCCCCGATGCGCAGGGGCTGGTCCATCTGAGCGTCGCCACCGACGCCAACCGCCTGACGCTCGTGGTCCGCGACTCCGGGACTTTCCTGAGGCCCGTCGCGGGCGCCGATGACGATCCAGGTCACCCACGCGGGCTCGCTCTGATGGCGATCTTCACCGACGAGGTCCGGCTGTGCACACGACCTGGGTGTACCACCGTCAGCCTCTCCAAGGATCGCGCCTGATGGCATCTCGCCGCCCTGCCTGGCTCACGGCGCCTCGGACGGTGGCGTGCGTCGTCCTTGGCCTGTGCGCCGTGATGCCCGGCGCCAGCGCCAAGGCGCTCGAAGCACCGCGCCCGCCGGCGGCCGCGCCGTTGATCAGCCTGTCCGTGGGAGGCACCACCCTGGTGAGCGTGCCGAGTGTGGGCGGGTCCTCCTCGGGAACGCCGACGCTCGGCGTGTCCGCACTCGAAACGACCCCAACGGAAACCCAGCTGGTCGGTGTGTCCGTGGAAGGCACACCCGTGCTCACCGTCTCCACACCGAGCCTACCCGCTGTCGAAACCCCAGCGCTGCCCGTCGAAACCCCCGCCGTATCAACGCCCTCCGTCCCGACGGCCCCGGTGAACGTCGCCTCCACCCCCACGAGCTCCACCCCCACGCCCAGCCGACCCGCGCCCACCCATGCCTCGCCAAGCGTCGGCAGCGCCAGCAGCGCAACCGCCGCCACCGCGCGACAGACGCCGCCCTCAGGCGCAACAGCGCCGGCGCACGCGGGCACGCGGCGTGCCGGAGGACCCGCGCGGCGGGGTGCCCGCGGCAGCGGCAGCCGCGTGACGGCAGCCGGCCGCAGCGCTTCCTCCCCTGCGACCGCGCTGGTGTCCGCCGCCAGGCCCGCCCGTAGCGTGACTGGCACGACCACAGCTTCCATTCGCGCCACGACCCACCAGGCGAGCAATCCCCTGGACGCCCTCGGTCGGCAGATCCCCCTGCCGCTGCCGGTCCCGGACTGGAGCAAGCCGATCATCCTCGCGCTGCTGCTGCTGGCCATGTGGTTCGGCGTTCGCTCTCGCCTCGCCGGGCGTCGCGCCCGCCGCCTGGAGACTCAGCGCGCCACGCTGCTGCAGGACATGGGCGCCATGCAGGCGGCGCTCGTGCCCGAGGTGCCCGCGCGCGTCGGCGGCCTGGCGGTCACCGTCGCCTACCGGCCGGCCGATGGCCCGGCTGCCGGCGGCGACTTCTATGACCTGTTCATCCCCGCGCCGGGAAAGGTCGCCGTGATCCTCGGCGACGTCGCCGGGCACGGACGCGAGGCGCTGACGCAAGCCGCGCTCACCCGCTACACCCTGCGTGCCTACGTCCAGGCCGGACTGGAGCCGCGCCTGGCGCTGGCGCTGGCCGGACGAGCACTCGCGGACCCCATGTGCGAGCACTTTGCCACGGTCGCCGTCGGCGTATACGACTCGGGCAGCGCCACGCTCACCTATGCGCTCGCCGGGCATCCTCCCCCGATTGTGCGCGGCTGTGAGACATCAGAGCCGCTGAGCGTCTGCTGCTCGCCGCCGCTCGGCGCGGGCTTCCCCACGGGGCTTCGCCAGAGCGTCCTCTCGCTTCCCGCCGGCGCGGAGTTGTGCTTCTTCAGCGACGGCCTGCTGGAGGCGCGGTGTGAGGGACCGGAGGAGCTGCTCGGACGCGAGCGCCTGAGCGAGCTGTTCGAGGCGCTCGGCGCACAGCCCACAGCCGAGGATCTGCTCGCGCGGGTGCGCGCCGTCGCGCAGAGCACCCCGGACGACATGGCCGCGTGCATCCTCGCGCCCGCGAACCCCGTCCATGGTCCGCGCGTGCACATCGAGGAGCTGGAGGCGGATCAACAGGCGCTCGCAGCCGGCCACGTGCGGCGATTCCTCGACGCATGCGCACTGCCCGGCCCCGAGATCGCGCCCACGATCGAGCTCGCCACGACGATTGCCGATCGACACCACACCGCCCTCCTGCGCGTCGAGCGCCACGCGCACGGCGTCACCGCAAGCGTCAGCGCACCCGAGGACCCCTCGCCCCGCGGCACCGCCCGTGACGAGTCACGAGCCGAGGGCCAGCCGCTCCTGCACGCGGTGAGCGTGTCCTGAACGTCCCGGCCCCCGGTGCCCGCGGAGCCGCACCCGCTCAGGGCGATCTGGGCGCCTCTTCCCGCTCGTCCGCCACCTCGAACCACACGCACGTTCCGCGCCGCCGGTCGATCCCCCAGCTGGCCGCCTGGGTGTCCACGAGAAACAGGCCGTAGCCGCCGTCCTGGCGCGAGGGATCCCGGGGCACCGCCGTGAACCCGCTGCCCTGATCGGTGACCTCGATGCGAACCGCGTCCCGGCCCACCAGCCGTGCGCACAACTGGATGTCGCTTGCTGCCGGCGCATCCGAGTGCACGACCGCGTTGGACACCAGCTCTGAGACCAGCAGCGACAGCGTCGCCAGGCTGCTCGGGCTGAGTTGGCGCTCCTTGGAGAACCCAGCCACGGCGGCCCGAGCGAGCGACGGTGCCAGCGGGTCGCGATCGAGCTTGATTCGCAACGTGCGGCCTTCCTCGGAGAGCTGGGAGTCTCCGGAGTCGCCCATCAGTCCCGATCCGGGCTCTGAGGCAGCTGCTCGAACGGCAATGCCGTGTCCGCACCGGTCATGCGCAGCACCGTGTTGGCGGACTCGTGCGTTGAAGGTATGAGCGACAGCTTCCACGCTTCCCTCCGAGCCCTCTCGTTGAGCTCGATCAGCAGCCGAAGTCCTGAGGAATCCATGAAGGTCACGGCGCTCAAATCCAGGGTCAAGGTCGTGGGGCTCTCACCAAGCCGACCATCGACGCGTCGAGCGAGCACCGGGACGGTGCTCAGATCGAGCTCACCTTCGATCGACAACATCAGAGTTGCCCCGTCCGTGAGGTCTCTAATCTCAAATCGGGCGTCTCTGGCCATCTTTCCCCCTATGCCCGCGGTCCGATCGAGCCCGTTTGCGCAGTGGCGTCGTCTCCGGCCCCATCCACGGTATCGACGCGGGGCCGGCGGCGAATCGCGATCGCCGCTGTGTCATCTGTGAGCGCGCCCGTCTGAAACTCGTCCAGCCCGCCCGCCAGGCCGGCGATCAGCTGCGCGGCCGAGCTGGCGCTGTGATCGTCAAGCGTGGCGCGCAGGCGTCCGAGTCCGAAGCGCCCACGCCCGTCGCCCTGCGCGTCCGTGACGCCATCCGTGTAGGCGACCAGGGTGCCGCCCGGCTCGAGCGTCAGCGCGTGATCCGTCCACTGGACGTCCGGGAACGCCCCCAGCAGCGGTCCGTGCGCCCCCAGTTCCGTGATCGCGTCCGCTGAGACGTGCAGGGGAAGGGGGTGTCCGCCGACGCTGGGAGAGCATCTCGTCGGGGATCTCCGGATAGAGCAGCGCCTCACCCGTGTGCAGGACCCGGCCCAGTCCCTGCTCCGGATCCAGCCGGTCGGGGACATAGCGCTGCAGCGCTTCCGCCAGGCTCAGCCGGGCTGGGTCGACGTGCGCCACGGCGACCGTTCGGCGTGTCCCGTCCTGGTCGAAGAGGTCCACAGCACACCAGTCCACGACATCCGGCACCGCCAGCTCGGCCACGTTGCGGAGCGTCTGCTCGTAGTCCAGGGAGGAGGCCAGCGCGGAGCTCACCTGTGCCAGGAACGCGTGCTGCAGCTCCGAGCGCTTCTGCTCGGTGACGTCCTCGATGATCGTGATCGTGGCCTCGATCCCGCCGTCCTCGTTCAGCAGCGGTGCGGCCTTCAGCAGGTTCCAGCGCCGCACGCCCGTCTCGCGGTTGACCGTTCGGATCAGCAGCGGCTCGGCCCGCTCGCCGCGCAGGATGCGCACGGAGGGAATGTCCTCCATCGCAATCTCGCGTCCGTCCTGTCCCCTGACGAGATAGTCGCTCATGATCGACTCAGGGGGTGTCTCGCGCAGCTGCTCCCACGACTGGAAGCCGAGCTGATCGAGCGCCGCGCTGTTCGCGTACACGATTCGGTGCTCGCGATCTCGGATCGTCACCGGATCGCTGACCGAGCCCACGATCGCGTCGAAGCGGCGCTCGCTGCCGCGCAGCGTCCGGCGCAGCTCCTCCACCACCAGTTCGCGTTCGCCGTCCGTACGCTCGCTGATGTCCTGGATGAACGCGTGAAAGGACCACCGTGCGCGATCTCTCAGCGCGGAGGTGGTCATCGCCACAGGGAACTCGCTCCCATCGGCCCGCAGCGCGGCCATCTCTATCCGCCGGTCCAGGATCGGGCCGAAGCCCTCCGCAAGGAAGCGCTCAAAGCCGGCCGTGTGGGCCGCGCGGAAGCGCTCGGGGATGATCAGCTCGACGACCGCGCGCCCGATGGCCTGGTCGCGAGTCAGGCCGAACATCCGCTCGGCGCTCGGGTTCCAGTAGCTCACCAGACCCCGCTCGTCCAGCAGGACCGAAGCGTCGTGCGCCCGGTCGAGGATCAGCTCCGTGAGATCCAGGGCCATCGGATCCATTATCCGTCAACCGGCGGTCCTGCCGGCGCGGGCGCAGCCGGTCCGCCGCCCGAGGGCCGAGGGCGATCCTCGCCAGGGCCGGTCCGCCCGCGATCGCTGTACCGGGAGCGCCATCTGCAGTACCTTCACCCCCGTGACGCTCGATGAACTGACCGAGGCGGTCGCGCGCGGGACGATCGACACCGTGCTGCTGGCGATGACCGACATGCAGGGGCGCCTGCAGGGCAAGCGCCTGACCGCCACCCATTTTCTGGGCGAGGTGGCCGAGCACGGGGCCGAGAGCTGCAACTACCTGCTCGCGGTCGACGTCGACATGCGCACGGTCGCGGGCTACGAGATGTCCTCCTGGGAGCGGGGCTACGGCGACATGCTGCTGGCGCCCGACCTCGACACGCTGCGGTTGGTGCCCTGGCAGGATGGAACGGTGATGTGCCTGGCCGATGTCGCCTGGCCCGACGGCTCGGACGTCCTCGCCTCACCGCGCCAGATCCTGCGCCGCCAGCTCGCCCGCCTGGCGGAGCGCGGCTGGCAGGCCAACGCCGGCACCGAGCTCGAGTTCCTGGTGTTCAAAGACACCTACGAGGAGGCGTGGCACAAGGGCTACCGCGAACTGACCCCGGCGAATCTCTACAACGTCGACTACTCGCTGCTCGGCACCGCCCGCGTCGAGCCGCTCATCCGCCACATCCGCAACAGCATGGCCGCTGCGGGGATGGTGGTCGAGGACTCCAAGGGCGAGTGCAACTGGGGCCAGCACGAGATCAACTTCCACTACGCCGACGCGCTGCGCACCGGCGATCAGCACTCGATCTACAAGAACGGCGCCAAGGAGATCGCGGCCGCCGAGGGCATGGCGATCACGTTCATGGCCAAGTTCGACGAGCGCGAGGGCAACTCCTGTCACATCCACTTCTCGCTCGCCGACCAGCAGGGTCCTCTGTTCGCCCGCGAGGACGGAGTGTTCAGGTCATTCCTGGCGGGGCAGCTCGCCTGTCTGCGCGAGATGACGCTGCTGCTCGCGCCGCACATCAACTCCTACAAGCGCTTCGCCGCGGGCAGCTTCGCGCCCACGACGGTCGCCTGGGGGCACGACAACCGCACCTGCTCGCTGCGCGTCGTCGGGCACGGACCGTCCCTGCGCCTCGAGAATCGCGTCGGTGGCGCCGACCTCAACCCGTACCTCGCGCTGAGCGCGATCATCGCCTCGGGGCTGCACGGGGTGGACAGCCGCCTGGAGCTCGAGCCGGCGCTGGAGGGCAACGCATACGTAGCGCCCGAGCGCCCGCACCTCCCGCACACGCTGCGCGACGCACGAGAGCTGTTCGCCGCGAGCGAGGTCGCGAGCAAGGCGTTCGGCCAGGACGTCGTGGCCCACTACCTCAACGCCGCCGACGTCGAGCTCGAGGCGTTCCAGTCGGCGGTCACCGACTGGGAGCGGGTCCGGGGGTTCGAGCGGCTGTGAGCGCGTCCGGCCGGGAGAGCGATGGCGGGCCCTCCTGAGCACCGGGCTTGCGCCCCCAAGACGCCCACGCCTCCCGACGCGATCTTCGCGCCCGTACGCTCCTACACCGCCTTCGAGGAGACGGTCGAGCGGCTGGGCACCGCCATCAAGCTCGGGCTGCTAGCGCCCGGATCGCAGCTTCCCGCCGAGCGCGAGCTGTGCGCGCGGCTGGGCATCGCGCGCTCGACGCTGCGCCAGGCGCTGACGGCGCTCAGCCAGAGCGGGCACGTGTTCGCAACACGCGGGCGCCGCGGCGGGACGTTCGTGTCAGACCCGCTGCCGCCCGCCGACCCCCCGTCGCCGCAGATGCTCGCGCAATGGCGCGAGACCTGCGACCAGCGCCTCGCAGTCGAGCTTGGCGTCGCGACGCTCGCGGCCGAACGGGCCACACCCTCGGATCTCGACTCGCTCGACGAGGTCGCTGCGACGCTCGATGGCGCGCTCGAGGACTTCGCCGCCTACCGCCAGGCGGACGTCCGCCTGCACGTCGGGCTCGCCGAAGCCACGCACTCGGCCCGTCTGGTGCGGGCGATGACCGAGGTGCAGGGCGCGATGACCGGCCTGATCGCCCACATCGCGCACCCTCCCGAGGTGCTCGCCTCCTCCAACGCCCAGCACCGGCGGCTGCTCGCCGCGGTGCGCGAACGCGATGCGACGCGCGCGGTTCGCGCCATGACCGAGCACCTGCAGGGCACCGAGCACATCCTCGCGGGACTGCTGCCGGGCGGCTGACGGCGCATCGAGGCACGTCGCCAGCCGTTGGCCATCTGTCGCGCGGTGACTGCTGAGATTTGGCGCAGCTGCTCTTGACTTCCGTCCGTGATCGCGCTTATTGTCACGATCGAAGGACGGACGACCAAACCTTTTCTCCTCGAGGGGGCTAGCCGATGAGTACAGCCGGGACTCTCAGCCATGACGAGCAGCGACTTGCCGAGCTTGGCTACAAGCAGGAGCTAAGGCGCGGATGGAGTGGATTCTCCAACTTTGCGATCTCGTTCTCGATCATCTCGATCCTGGCCGGGTGCTTTACGACCTACGGGGTGGCGTTCAACAACGGCGGACCGATCGCGATCTCGATCGGCTGGCCGGTGATCAGCCTGCTGGTCCTCACCGTCGCCTTCTCGATGTCGGAGCTCGCTTCGGCGTTCCCCACCGCGGGCGGCATCTACTACTGGTCCTCGAAGCTGGGCGGCGCCGGTTGGGGCTGGTTCACGGGCTGGTTCAACCTGATTGGGCTGGTCGCCGTCGTCGCGTCCGTCGACTACGCCGCGGCCTCCTTCCTGCAGGCGCTGTTGTCGCATTACAGCGTCAACTTCATCTTCGACTTCACCTCCCAAAGCATCAAATACAACGCGCACGTGGTGTTCGCGCTGTTCGCGCTGATCCTCATCGCACACGGGCTGATCAACGTGTTCTCCTCCCACCTGGTGTCGCTGTTCAACGGCATCTCGGTGTGGTGGCACGTGATCGGCGTGGCCGTGATCGTCGTGATCCTCGTGGTGGTTCCCGACCACCACGCGAGCCTCAGCTACGTGTTCTCGCACCGGCGCAACAACTCCGGCTTCAGCCATGGCATGTACTGGTTCTACGTGCTGCCGCTGGGCTTCCTGCTGACGATGTACACGATCACCGGGTACGACGCCTCGGCGCACGTCTCCGAGGAGACGCACGACGCCGCGTCCGCGGCGCCGAAAGGCGTCTGGCGCTCGGTCTTCTACTCGGCGGTGATCGGCTGGATCGTGCTCCTGGCGATCACCTTCGCGATCCCGAAGGGCGCCACCGAACACATCCAGGCCTCGGGCTTCCCGGCGATCGCGATCTTCGACGCAGCCCTGAGCACGGCGGCCGCCAAGGCGGTCCTGCTGATCTCGACGATCGGCCAGCTGTTCTGCGGGATGGCGTGCGTCACGAGCGCGTCGCGGATGACCTTCGCGTTCTCGCGCGACGGGGCGATCCCGGGCCACAACCTCTGGCGTCGCCTGGGCTCCAACCGCACGCCCACGTGGGCGGTCTTCTTCGTGATCCTGTTCGCGCTGATCATCACGATCCCGGCCTACTTCCCCAACAGCGCCGGCATCCCGGTGGCCTTCTTCGCGGTCACCTCGATCGCGGTCATCGGGCTCTACATCGCCTACACGATCCCGATCTTCCTGCGCTGGCGACAGGGCACCGCATTCGCGACCGGCCCGTGGACGCTCGGCAAGAAGCACAAATGGATCAACCTCACGGCGATCATCTGGGTCGGTCTGTGCGTGATCATCTTCTGCCTGCCGACGACGCCCGCGGGCGTGTTCGGAGCGAAGGGATTCTCGTGGTCCTCAGCGAACTACGCGCCGCTCGTCACGATCGGCGTGATGGCCCTGGTCACGATCTGGTACGCGGTGTCCGCGCGCAAGACCTTCACGGGCCCGATCCGCACGATCGACGAACTCGACGCGCTGGAGTCACTGCCCGACATCTCGCAGGCGCCCTAGGCAGGAGCGTCGTGATCGCACCGCCCCTGCCCCTTGCCCCACAGACGACGGACGGCTGAGCGCTGAGCGAGCGACTGGCAGTCCTCGAGCCCGCCACCGAGGCGGTGCTCGCCGAGGTCGCGCGCGCCGGCGTCGAGGAGGTGGACGAGGCTGTCGCGCGCGCCAAGAAGGCAGCACCGGCCTGGCGCGCGCTGGCCCCCGGCGAGCGCGCCTCGCGCCTGCACGCGCTCGCCGACACCCTGACCGGGCACCGCGAGGAGCTGGCGGTGCTCGAGGCGCGCAACGCCGGCAAGGCGATCGCCGACGCTCGCGGAGAGATCGGCATGGTCATCGACACGTTCCGCTACTACGCGGGCGCACCCGAGCGGCTTCTCGGCGACACCATCCCGGTGGCCGGCGGGCAGGCATTCACGGTCCGCGAGCCACTCGGCGTCGTAGGCCTGATCACGCCGTGGAACTTCCCGCTCACGATCGCCTCATGGAAGCTCGCTCCGGCGCTGGCGGCCGGCAACACCGTGGTGCTCAAGCCGGCCGAGCTGACCCCGCTCACCTCCCTGCGATTCGCGGAGCTGGCGCTCGTCGCCGGTCTGCCGGAGGGCGTCGTCAACGTCGTCGCCGGCCCGGGACGGACGTGCGGCCAGCGCCTGGTCGAGCACCCGGACGTGGCGAAGATCGCCTTCACCGGGTCGACCGAAGTCGGCCGCTCGATCGCGGCCGGGGCGGCGGCGGGCATCAAGCGAGTGACACTCGAGCTGGGCGGCAAGTCGGCGAACGTCATCTTCGCCGACGCCGATCTGGAGGCGGCGGCCGCGGCGGCGCCTCCAGCGGTCTTCGGCAACGCCGGTCAGGACTGCTGCGCACGCTCGCGCATCCTTGTCCACGAGAGCGTGATGGATCGCTTCCTCGAGCTGCTCGAGGTCGAGGTCAAGGCGCTGCGCGTCGGCGACCCGCTCGCGGAGGACACGCAGATGGGTCCGCTGATCTCGGCGGCCCGGCGCGAGAGCGTCGCCTCGTTCCTCGACGGGCAGGCGCCGGTCGCCTTCCGCGGCAGCGCCCCCGAGGGCCCCGGCTTCTGGTTCGCGCCAACCGTGCTCGCACCGGTCAGGCCGGGAGACCGCGTGGCACAGGAGGAGGTCTTCGGGCCGATCGCAGCGGTCATCTCATTCAGCGACGAGGACGAGGCGGTTCGCCTGGCCAACGACACCATCTACGGCCTGTCGGGCTCGGTCTGGACGCGCGACGGCGCTCGCGCGCTGCGAATGGCGCGCGCGATCGAGACTGGCGTGCTGTCGATCAACGCGAACACCTCCGTGCGCGTCAGCACGCCGTTCGGCGGCTTCAAGCAGTCGGGCTATGGTCGCGAGCTCGGTCCGCACGCGCTCGAGGCATACACCGAGGTCAAGACGATCTTCTACGCGACGGAGGGGTGATGGCTGCAGCGGGCAGGCTCGAGGGGCGCGTGTGCGTGGTGACGGGTGCCAGCGGAGGGATCGGCGCGGCCAGCGTCGAGCTGTTCGCGCGCGAGGGCGCGACGGTCGTCGGCGTGGACCTGCTGCCCGACGCGCCCGGCGAGCTGGCGCTGCAGGCCGACGTGACCAGCGAGGAGGAGGTGCGCTCGACCTTCGAGCAGGTGCGCAAGCGCTTCGGGCGCATCGACGTCCTCTTCAACAACGCCGGCATCTCGCCGGCGGACGACGGCTCGGTGCTCGACACCACGATCGAGGCGTGGGAGCGCGTGCAGCAGGTCAACCTGCGCAGCGTCTTCCTCTGCTGCAAGCACGGCATCCCCCACCTGCTCGAGAACGAGGGCCCGCTGCGCGGCTCGGTCATCAACACGGCATCGTTCGTCGCGGTCATGGGCGCGGCGACCTCCCAGGCCTCCTACACGGCCTCCAAGGGCGGGGTGCTCTCGCTCTCGCGCGAGATCGGCGTCGAGTTCGCGCGGCGCGGCGTCCGCGTGAACGCCCTCTGCCCAGGTCCGGTTGACACGCCGCTGCTCAAAGAGCTGTTCGCGAAGGATCCCGAGAAGGCCGCGCGCCGGCTCGTCCACGTGCCCATGGGGCGCTTCGCACGCGCCGAGGAGATCGCGAACGGTGCTCTCTTCCTGGCGAGCGACGAGTCGAGTTTCATCACGGCGTCGACGTTCCTGATCGACGGCGGGCTCAGCGGGGCATACACAACTCCGCTGGAGTAGGGATGCTCGGGGCCCTGGACCACGTCGGATATCTCACCGACGACCTCGATCGTGCCGTCGCCGAGTTCACGGCCCGGTTCTCGCTCCCCGTCGCCCGGACGCTCGAGCTTCCCCAGTTCTCGATACAGGCCGTGTTCCTCGGGCCCGGGACGGGCTGCATAGAGCTGTTCACGCTCACCGACGATCGCCTTCTTGAGGATCGCCTGGGCGGGCAGAGCATCCTCCTCGATCACGCCGCGCACGGTGTCGAGGACATCGATGCGACGGTGGCGCAGCTCGCGGGAAACGGCGTGCGGTTCTCCGGGCCCGACCGCCGGCAGGTGGTTCGCGAGCCCCTGGCGCTCGGCGGAGGGCGTCACATCTGGACGATTCCCGAGAGCAGCTGCGGGCAGTCGCTCCAGATTATCCAGCTCTAGCTCCTGCCGCGCCGGTGGGCTCGGAGCGTCATGTAAGGCGGACTCGGCACGCTCTGGACATCCAGCCTCGCCGGGCGAGCGCACCGGCTACCAGCGGGAGTTCCAAGTCACGGATGTCAGCGGGCGCCCGCGGGTGCAGCGGCAAGACCGAAGGGGCTCCCCTCGGAGTCCCTGCAGATGGCCCATCGCTCGCCGGGATGTACGACGCTGCCGCCGAGGTCCGAGACACGCTGCACGGCCAGCGACAAATCGCTGACCTCGAAG
>OCTA010000508.1_pt1 | contig 35705 bp, 30 predicted proteins | sample 1538991 | NCBI WGS metagenome assembly OCTA01 (sample SAMEA3539302, study PRJEB22396) | soil metagenome | biome: tundra; feature: field; material: soil | place: USA | collected 2010-05 | depth 0.15 m | reverse complement strand
GGTCGCCTTCTCCCGCCGGATGTGCTGCTCGCGGGCCTGCAGCGCGAGCCGGTAGGCAGGGTGACCGTCGGCATCCACCGAGACGCCGACCAGGCGGCCGGGCAGCTGGCGCTTCAGCGCGTCCCGGACGCAGATATAGCCGGCCTGCGGGCCGCCGAAGCCCATAGGCACGCCGAACCGCTGGGTAGTCCCGACGGCGATATCCGCGCCGAGTTCGCCGGGCGGCTTGAGCAGCGTGAGCGCGAGAAGGTCGGCGGCGACGACGGCGAGGGCGCCGCGGCCGCGGGCTGCCTCGATGGCCGGTGCCAGATCGGTGATCTGGCCGCTGGCGCCCGGGTACTGCAGCAGGACGCCGAACAGCTCTCCCTCGGGCTGCGCCGCGATCAGCTCCGGCGTCACTGCGCCGACGACCAGCGTGATGCCGAGGGGCTCGGCCCTGGTCGCGAGCACCGCCAGCGTCTGCGGCAGGCAGTCGGCGTCGGCGAGGAAGACCGTGCCCTTGCCCGCCGCCCGCCGGGCCAGCGTCATTGCCTCGGCTGCGGCGGTCGCCTCGTCCAGCATCGACGCGCCCGCTACCGGCAGGGCGGTCAGGTCCTCGACCATGGTCTGGAAGTTGAGCAGCGCCTCCAGGCGGCCCTGGGAGATCTCCGGCTGGTACGGCGTGTACGCGGTATACCAGGCCGGGTTCTCCAGGATATTACGGCGGATGACCGCGGGCGTGGTCGTGCCGTAGTAGCCCAGGCCGATCATCGAGGTGAGCACCTGGTTCCTGGCCGCCAGCCGGCGCAGCTCGGCCAGCGCCTGCTCCTCGCTCAGCGGGGCAGGAAGATTCAGCTCGCGGTCGGCGGTGATGCCCGCGGGAAGCGCGGCCGCGGTGAGCTCGTCGAGCGAGGAGTAGCCGATCGCGGCGAGCATGCGCTGCTGCTCGGGCTCGGACGGCCCGATGTGGCGTTGCGCGAAATTCACGGGAGCCTCCTGAGGCGGGAGCGGTGTCCGGGCAGCCGCTCTGGGCGGCAGCCCGACTCCCCCTCTGTTGCCGCGCAGTGCGACCAAGGCAGTGCTACCAAGACTGTGGTACCAAAACGGTGCTGCCAAGGCGGCCTCGCGAAGACTCCAGAGATGCTTATCCCGCCCGGTCCTTGATGCCTGAGAGGTTCCGGGGAGGTTGCCCCTTCGGCGCCCCGCTGGCTGCGCGAGGACTCTCCCGGACGGTGTCGTCAGCGCTAGCGAGCTTACCTGAGCGGGGCACCTTGTGGCCGCTTTCGCCAACGGAAGCAATCCGTTACTCCTCGCCGCGCGGCCAGGTCAGACGTCGTCCCAGCGGAACACCCGGACGAAGATCAGGGTGAGTACCGTGCGCCGAAGGGCCGTCGCTTTGACCGGCAGGCCCGCAGCTTGCGGCTAGCCCGTCCTGCGAGCCCGGCGCCTCGCCAGCTCGTCGGCGCTTGCGGCCAGGCCGCTGCCGGTGTCGTCGTCGGCCTCCGCCCGCTCCGCGGGCAGGTCAGCCAGGGTGCCCTCGACTTCCTGCCAGACCCGGCCGAGCGCGATGCCGAAGACGCCCTGGCCGCCTTGCAGCAGGTCCACGACCTCGTCGGGCGAGGTGCACTCGTAGACGCTGACGCCGTCGCTCATCAGCGTGATCTGAGCCAGGTCGGACGGGCCGCGCTCGCGCAGGTGCTCCACCGCGGTCCTGATCTGCTGCAGCGAGATTCCGGTGTCCAGCAGTCGCTTGACCACCTTCAGTACCAGGATGTCGCGGAAGCCATAGAGCCGCTGGGAGCCCGAACCGCGGGCTGGCCGCACGCTCGGCTCTACCAGGGCGGTCCTGGCCCAGTAGTCCAGCTGCCGGTACGTGATGCCCGCTGCCCGGCACGCGGCAGGCCCGCGATAGCCGACGTCTTCCGGGCGCACGGTTAGCTCATCACCGAAAAGCAGTCCCTGCTCGTCGGCGTGCCGGGCGGCCGCACCGCGAAGTCCCGGCGCCTGCCCTTCACCCCTGGTTACTGCCACGCCCACCTCCGGCCCAGGAGCAAACTGCCTGGGTACACGTCTCGCACGCTAGGCCGATACCGGTGATGTCGTCAACGATCTCCTCCGGCGCGTCGCGGTAACGGTAACCAGTCGTGACAAACCAGGGAGGCGCCAGCGGCTCCAGGTGCGCGACCAGTCAGCCGGGCAGATCACGTGGACCGGCCGAAATCCTCCGGGGTGATCGTGTCGAGGAACTCGCGGAACTTCTCGACCTCGTCCTCCTGCTCGTCGGGAATCGCGACTCCCGCCTCGTCCAGGATCTCGTCGGCAGCGAAGATGGCCGCGCCCGTCCGCAGCGCTAGCGCTATCGAGTCCGACGGGCGTGCGCTGACTTCCTTGCCGTTGGAGAAGATCAGGTCGGCAAAGAAGATGCCGTCCCGCAGCGCGGTAATGTTCACGGTCTTCAGCTGCACGCCCAGGGCCTCGAGCACGTCGCGGAACAGGTCGTGCGTCAGCGGCCGCTGTGGCACCATGCCCTGCTGGGCAAAGGCGATCGCGGTCGCCTCCATCGGGCCGATCCAGATCGGCAGGTACCTCTCCCCCTGCATTTCCTTCAGCAGGACGATGGGCTGGTTCGTGGGCATCTCAACCCGGACGCCAACGACCTCCATCTGCCTCACAGCGGCTCCGTCCTCACGCGCGCTCACGCACTGCCCTTAGTTATGACCCTGCTTCAGGGCACGCCTTTTTTCAACGTACACCCGCGCCTGCGGCTGTCGGCCGGTGCCCTGGCTGGTCATGCGCTGGCTCCCTCCACGCCGCGCCTGGTCGAGTGGTCTGCCAGCGCGTCCGGCAGTGCGCCCGGCCTGCCGCTCCCTGCGGCGCCTGCCGGCCGGGCGGCGGCGGCGGCATCGGTGCCGGGCGCGCGGTGCCAGGGTCGCTCCGGCGCGGGCAATCCGGCCTCAGCCAGGGCATTCTCGACCAGCGCGCCGTGCAGCCGGAGCGAGAGCGCGGCGATATCCCTGGCGGTGCGGCTGGCGCTGTCGCGGGCGCCGGGATTGCGCTGCCGCAGCGTCGGCCCGATCACCTGCTCGATGAGCGACGTTTCGCGCTCGGCCGCGGCCCGCACCGCCCGCAGATGACGGGCCTGGACGCCATAAGCAGACAGTGCCGCCACCGTGCCTGCCACCTCGAGTGCTTCCTGGCCATACTGGCGTCCGGTCCGGCGCACGAGCCCGTACGTCTCCAGCTCAGCCAGCTGGTCCTCATCGATGCCGGCCGCCTCCAGCAGCTCACGGCGGCTCAGCAGCACCCCGCTGTGTCCTGCTGGCTGGCCGCCGCTGCGGTCCGCCGCAGCGGTCGCGGCAGCGTCGGGCTGGCCAGAGCGCGCGAGCTGCTCCTTGATCACCCGCAGCGGCAGGTACTGATCCCGCTGGGCCGTCAGGATGTAGCGGAGCCGCTGCACGTCGCCATCGTCGAACTGGCGGTAACGAGACGGTGACCTGGCCGGCTCGATCAGCCCCTCCGATTCCAGGAAGCGGATCTTGGAAACCGTAATGTCGGGGAACTCCGGGCGCAGCCGGGCCAGCACCTCGCCGATGCCGAGATGAGAACGCGCGGGCTGAGCGTTCATGCCGGTACCTACGTGCCTGCCAGATGCTCCGCCTGAGAGCGCGGGCTCAGCAGGAAGACCAGCCGGAACTTGCCGATCTGAACCTCATCACCGCCGCTCAGGCTCGTTTCCTCGATGCGGTCGCGGTTCACGTACGTGCCATTGAGGCTGCCGACGTCGCGGACGGTGAACAGGCCGCCCTGCCGGTAGAACTCGGCATGCCGCCGCGACACGGTCACGTCGTCGAGGAAAATGTCGCTGTCAGGGTGGCGTCCGACCAGCGTCAGATCACTGTCCAGCAGAAACCTGCTGCCCGCGTTGGGTCCGCGGCGGACGACGAGCAAGGCGGTTCCGGCGGGCAGGGCGTCGACCGTTGCCGCGTCGGCCAGCGACTCGTCGGTGAATTCCGCCTCCGAGACCTCGGGACCGGCCAGGGAAATCATGGAGGTCGTCTCGCCGGCCCGCTCGCCCTGGCCCCGCTGCAGCGGGGTGCCGCACTGCGAGCAAAAGCGCGCGTCCTCTGGGTTGGCCGCACCGCACACGGTGCAATAGACGCTGGGCATATCTGTGCCTAGCCTCCCGTTCATTGGCCCCGCATTCTGGGCGGGAATCAGGCCAGTAGATGTGCCGCGCCGGGCAAAATCTGGTGCCATCGTCAAAGCTACCTGCGGCGAGCGGCGCCGGTCCAAGCGCCACGCCCGCCTTATGCTGCCGCGAGCGGGTGTCTCCGGCCGCTCCGACCCCGACTGGGCGCGCCCGCGACGCCTCCGCCACATCAGGGCAACACCTCCGCCGGACGCCTAGCTAACGATGTCGGCGATTCTCTCACGCCAGGGGCCTTTCGCGCCGGCACTCAGCATGCTCCGGCCGGCTAGCGGCCGGCCCGCTCGACAACCGCTGCCCACTCGTCCAGCAGGGACTGGGCCGTGTCCGCGTCTGTGCCTTCCGCCCAGATGTGCGTCACGGCGTCCGCGGGATCGGGCAGGACCAGAATCCAGCCCCGGTCGGGCTCCACGACCCGGACGCCGTCGGTGGTATCGATGGGACGGTCCCCGGCGGCCTCGACCACGGTGCGCATCACCATGCCCTTCGCGGCCCAGGGCGTCGGCATCGAACGCTTGAGCAGGCAGACTGCCGGGATCCGCGCCTGGATCTGGCTAAGGGTCAGGCGCGTTCTGGCCACCAGGCCGATCAGCCGGGTGAACGCCGCGATGCCATCGATGGACCGGGAGAACTCCGGTACGACAAAGCCGCCCCGGCCGTCGGCGGCGAAGATCACGTCCTGTGCGGCCGTGGCCTCGTACAGGCCGTGCAGCGATGTCGGCGTCCAGTCGACCGACACGCCGTGGTAGTCGCTGACCTGCCCGGCGACCCTGGTGGTGGTGACCGGCAGGGCTACCCGGCCGGTCCGCCGCTCGGCGGCGATCAGGTCGAGTACCGCGAGCAGCGCCCGGTCGTCGCTGACCAGCGCGCCCTTGTCGTCCACGAGCGTGATCCGCTCCCCGACAGGATCGAACCGGACGCCGAACGCAGCGCCCGACGAGGCCACGAGCTCGGAAAGCCGGTGCATGCCCGCGCGTACCTGGGCTACCGACTGGGTGGGCGACGCCTCATCGAGCCGGTTGTTGACGGTGAGCACCTCGACGCCGATCTTGCCGAGCAGGAGGGGCAGCACCAGCGAGGCGGTGCCGCCAGCGCAATCGACGACCACCTTCAGCCCGGCTCCCCGCACGCCGGTCATATCCACGCAGCGCAGCAGTTCGCGGGTATAGGCCTCGATGACGCGCGGCGGGTAGGTCAGCTCGGCAATCTCGCCGGGGAAAGCGCGGCGGTACTCCTGCCGGGAGAACACGCGCTCGAGCTTGCGCTGGGCCCCCTCGGACAGATCGGCGCCCTGCTCGTCGAAGAAGATGATGTCGATGGACTGGGGGTCGCCCGGCGTGGTGCGCAGGGCGATGCCGCCGCTGTACTCGTTGCGCCCGGTCTCGAACCTGGCCACTGGCAGCGGCTGGGCCTCCAGGTCGACCACGTTGATCGCGCTGGCGTTCAGCGCGCCGTGCACCGCCCGCTTCAGCGCCCTGGCTGCCCTGGATACGTCCCTGGAGGTGGTGACCACCGCGCCCTTGCGCAGCGTGGTGGCGTAGGCGCTCGCGAGCCGGACGCACAGCTCCGGCGTGATCTCGACGTTCACCAGGCCAGATACCCCGCGCGGGCCGAATAGCGTGCGCTGGCCCCGTGACTCCCAGATGACGCTGGTGTTGACGACGGCGCCGGCCTCGATGGTCTTGAACGGGTAGACCTTCACCCCCGACGAAATATAAGCCTCAGGCTCGATCACGCACTCGTCGCCGACGACAGCCGCCTCCTCCACCCGCGCGCCGGCCATAACGTCGGTGTTCTTCCCGATCACGCAGCCCCGCAGGGTAGCGCCGAGACCCACGTAGACGTTGTTGTGCACGACTGCGCGGTGCAGGAACGCGCCTTCCTTCACCACCACGTTGCTGCCGACGACGGTGTACTCGCGCAGCTGTGCGCCGCCTTCGATCTTGGCGTAGTCGCCGATGCACAGCGGCCCGGTCAGGATCGCATCCGGATCCACCTCGGCCCCCTCGGCGACCCAGATCCCCGGCGAGACCTCGAAGCCGTCAATGTCTGCCTGGACCCGCCGGGTCAGCACGTCCGCCTGGGCCTTGAGGTAGCTCTCGAGGGTGCCGACGTCCTCCCAGTAGCCGTCGGCAACCCAGCCGTACAGCGGGGCTCCGCGCTCCAGCAGCGCGGGGAAGATGTCGCCCGACCAGTCGTGCGACTCGCCCGCCTTGAACTCGGCTAGCACCTCGGGCTGCACGACGTAGACGCCGGTGTTGACGGTGTCCGAGAACACCTGCCCCCAGGTGGGCTTCTCCAGAAAGCGCTGGATCCGGCCGTCCTCGTCGGCGATGACAATCCCGAATTCGAGCGGGTCGGGCACCCGGGTCAGAGCAACAGTGACAAGCGCGCCGTTATCCTTGTGAAATCGGACAAGGTCGGATAGGTCGATATCGGTGAGGGCATCGCCGGAGATGACCAGAAATGGCTCGTCTTGCAGTGCGTCTTCGGCGTTCTTCACGCTCCCGGCGGTGCCGAGCGGAGTTTCCTCGGTGGCGTACTGCAGGCTCATGCCGAAGTCCTCGCCGTCACCGAAGTAGTTGCGCACCATCGAGGCAAGGAACTGGACGGTGACCACGGTGTCGGTGAAGCCGTGCCGGCGCAGCAGCCGCAGCACGTGCTCCATGATCGGCTTGTTGGCTACGGGCAGCAGTGGTTTCGGCTGGTTGGCTGTCATCGGGCGCAGCCGCGTTCCCTCTCCGCCAGCCATAACGACGGCCTTCACTGCTGGCAGCCCTCCTTTCCTCGAGCCAGGCTCGCGCCCGGCCTCTCAGCCCGCTGGCTTGGCATGGCCGCCCGCCCCGTCTGCGGTGCTGCCCGCGCCGACTGCGCTGACCGCGATGTCTGCGCGATCGGCGACGTCTGCGCGATCGGCGGCAACCAGGCGCCTGGCCTGCTCGGTGTAAAGTAGCGCGGCGCACCAGTACAGTGCACTTCCCCAGATAGCGAACGCCCAACCGACCACCCTGGCCGTCTCGGCATAGCTGGACGCGTGCGAACCCAGCAGAAGCACTGGGAATGCGTATAGCAGGCACAGCGTCGCGGCCTTGCCGACGAAGCTCACCTGCAGCGCCGGAAGGCCGTGGCGGCGCAGGATCAGGAGCACGAAGCCGAGCAGCAGCTCCCGCGCGCCGAGCACCCCGACGAGCCACCACGGAATGATGGCGCGCACGGCCAGCGCGATCACCGTGGCCACGATGTAGAGCCGGTCCGCTGCCGGATCGAGCAGCTCGCCCAGGTTGGTCTGCTGGTTCAGCGCGCGGGCGAGCTTTCCGTCCAGCCAGTCGGACAGCCCGGAAGCGATCAGCAGGCCGACAGCCCACCAGTCGGCAGTCTGACTGCGCACGCCCAGGACGAGCCAGAGAAAGACCGGCACGCCAGCCAGCCGCGCCACGCTAATGGCGTTGGGAATGGTCAGGATCCGCTGCCGCGGGTCGGCCTCAGCCGTCTGGCCTGCTGCCGTCTTCGCGATCCTGCCCTGCTGCACGATCACGGTCCCCTCGCTCGCCGGTGACCACGCCGGGGACGCCCCGTGGAGCGGCGCTGCCCGACGTACCCTGGTACAGGATATGTTGGCGGGTGCCATCCGAGCCCGCGCGCGCAGGGCGGCGGCTGACGGCTCAGTGCGGCTGTCGCAGCACTTCACGGTGCCTGACCCGGATACCTTGTTGCGGTTGCCCCTGGTTCCCGGCGCTTTGATCGCGATCGACCGCAGGCTTGTCTTCGCTGCGGCGCCGGAGCAGTTCTGGCCATGGCTGGTTCGGCGCCGGCCAGCGGACGCTGAAGCAGGCCGGGCCGCGCGGCCTGGGGTGCACCGCCGACGAGGTCTCGGCGGGTGTGGGGTAGGCGCCGCCGCTGGCGGGACCATCTGGGCGCCGTACCACCGGGAGAGCGGCGGCACGTCCACCGGGGGACTCGCAGAGGTGACACAGCCGCAGGTTTGCGCGCTCAGCGCGGAGGCATCGCGCGGCTACCGGCGCGCCCGTGCCGCAGAGCGCCTGGGCGACAGCTTCTGGGTTCTGCCCGCGATATTCCTGGTCGCCGGAGCAGCCCTCGCGGCAGTAACCGTCCATGCGCGCAGCCTTGGCGTCCCGGCAGCTCTGCGGGCCGGCCCGGCGGTCGATCCGGGCGAAGCGGCTACGTTCTGGCTGATCCGCCGCCGCTGTCGACAGGCGGCCACCATCCGCCTCGTCGCCAGGCGCCGAAAACGCTCGGCGTTCTCCAGGGCGTTGACCACCGCCGTCTCGCCGAGCTGGCCCGGCGGCATGGCTGCGTGCTGCAGTTGCTGGTCCGGACAGGCGAATATGTGCCGACGCGAGGGGCGGGGAGCGCGGTATACGGGCCGTAGCCGCCGGTGGCAGGCGTGCTGGCCGGTCTCAACGTTGGCCGGGACGGACGCCGTATCAGGATCCGGCCTTCGGGCTGCGGCAGCTGGTGGACATTGCCATTCAGGCACTGTCTCCCGCCGTCAACCAGCCGGCCACTGCAGTGCAGGTCATCGACCGGATCGAGGACATTTTGCTGCGCATCGCCGCCCGGCCGGCCCTGACCGGCTACTTCGCGGACTCCGGCGGGCACGTTCGGCTCACCCAGCAGGTCATCAGCTGGGATGAGTTGCTGGACCTGGCCTTTGCCGAGATCACCGCCTATGGCGCGTCCTCCGCCCAGGTGGTACGACGGTTGCTGGCCGCTTATGAGGTGCTGGAGCGCGCCGCTGAGGGAGGGCGCCGGGCCGGCCTGCGGCAGCGCCGGACACGACCGCTGAGCGAATCGGCGAGCCACGGCATCCAGCGGTCCGCGCTGCGGGCTGATGCGCTCGGGCTCGGCTAAGGAGGACGGCCGGCATGGACGAACACGGACTGGAGACGCTACTGGCGGTGGCGCTGGCGGCGGCGCTCGCCCCGATCATCGCAGCGGCGCTGCCGAAGTCGCGGGTGCCGCAGGTCGTCATCCTGATCCTGTTCGGCATCCTGATCGGCCCGCACGGTCTCGGGTTCGCCGACACCGGCAGCATCCCGCTGCTGTCCAATATCGGGCTGGGCTTCCTGTTCCTGCTGGCCGGATACGAGCTGCAGCCCCGGCTGCTGCGGCAGCGGCCCGGCCGCCTGGCCATCTACGGCTGGGTAATGAGCGCAGTGCTCTCGATCGCGGTGGTGGCCGGCCTGGCCGCCGCGGGCCAGGTCCATGATTTCGTCCCGATCGCCCTGGCCCTGACCACCACCGCCCTTGGCACGCTACTGCCCATCCTGGGCGACAACGGCATGCTCAACGGCAGATTCGGGCAGCATGTGCTCGCGGCGGGGGCGGTAGGTGAGCTGTTCCCGATCATCGCGATCTCGCTCTTTCTCACCAAGCGCAATCAGTTCGTCGCGATCGGCTCCCTGCTGGCCGTCGGGGTGGGTGCGCTGATACTGGCCGCACTCCCCCGGCTGTTTGGTGACGCCCGGCTGCGGCGCGTCATCGAGCAGGGCCGCCGGGCGACGGCGCAGACCACCCTGCGGATCTCCATAGTGCTGCTGCTCGCGCTGCTGGTTGCGGCTGAGCGGTTCGGGCTGGACGTGGTACTGGGCGCAATGCTTGCCGGGATGGTGCTGCGCAGCTGGACGCGCAAGATCGGCGTGGACGTCGGCCCGCTGGAGGACAAGCTCGACGCGGTCGGCTACGGCCTGTTCATCCCGATCTTCTTCGTCGTGTCGGGGATGACGCTCGACGTCGCCGGCATCCTGCGCGATCCGCTGCGGATGGTGGCGTTCCTGGTCCTGCTGCTGATCGTGCGGGGACTGCCCTCGCTGCTGATTTACCGCCGGGCGCTGCCAATGCCGCAGCGCCTTGAGATGATCTTCATCACCGCGACGACCATGCCGCTGCTCATCGCACTGGCCGAGATTGGCCAGCAGGATGGGGTGATGCTCCCGGCGAACGCGGCGGCCATGGTCGGCGCCGGCGTGCTGTCGGTACTGATCTACCCGTCGATCGCCGCGGCGCTGGCGAGCAAGTACCGTCCGCAGCCGGCGGAGCGCTCGGCACCAGAGCTGGCGGCCGACGGGCCCCTAGCCGCGGACGGGCCCCTTGCCGCAGAGGGCCCGCTCGCCGAGGAGGATATGACCGGCGGCTAAGGCAGCCAGCGTGCCGCTGGCTAAGGGTGCCTGCAGAGCATCGCGATGCCCTGGCCGACGCCGATGCACATGGTCGCCGCCGCCCGCGCGGTGCCGCGACGGCGCAGTTCGTGCAACAGGGTGGTGGTAATCCTGGCGCCGGAGCAGCCGAGCGGATGGCCGATCGCGATCGCGCCGCCGTTGACGTTCACCAGGTCAGGATCCAGCTTGAGCTCGTCGATGACGCCGACTGCCTGGGCCGCAGTGCTCAGTGCCTTCGACATCGCGGGCACCGGGCCGATCCCCATGTAGTCCGGATGCGCGCCTGCCGCGGCGGTGCCGACGTACCTGGCCATCGGCGTTGCCCCGGCCGCGTTCATCGCGCGCTCCGGCCGCCCGGGCGAAACGCGGGCTTCCTGGCGGCCAGATCCGCGAGCGTCAGGCCGACCCGGATTCCCTCATCGCCGGTGACCGGCCCGGCCGGCGCCAGGGCCGGCACGATCTCCTCGGCCAGCAGGCCCGCGGCCGCCGCGGCAGCGGCGCGCTGATGGCTGGCCAGGGCGAACTCGTCCTGGCGCTGCCGGTCCACGTCGTAGCGCTCGGCCACGTTCTCCGCGGTCTCGCCGAGAGTTATCGGCGGGTAGGGCTCGGCCATCCGCGGGCTGACCAGGCGCCAGCCCAGCCGCGTATCGCCTAGCCCGCCTCGCGGGGAAAGGCCTGCTCGGCGCGCGGCAGCACGAACGGCGCCCTGGTCATGGATTCGGCGCCGCCGGCCAGGCAGATGTCGGCTTCGCCCGCGGCGGTCGCCTCGAGTCCCGATCCGCGCAGCCGGTTCACGGTGGCGTCGGGCACTGTCACCGGCAGGCCCGCCAGCAGCACGCCCATCCGCGCCGCCTTGCGGTTGTCCTCGCCGGCCTGGTTGGCGGCGCCCCAGTACACGTCGTCGATGGACGCAGGGTCCAGCCAGCTATTGCGCTCCACGATCGCCTGGATCACATGCGCCGTGAGGTGGTCGGGGCGCATGTCCTTCAGCGCGCCCTTGATCATGCCCACCGGCGTCCCGGGCGCGTCGATGGCGAACACAGGGCTTGATGAACTTCCAGCTGTCATCGGCTGCCTCCAGGGGACGAGGTACGTACTGGCGGGGCGAGGCGGCAGACTGCGGGCTGTCACCAGGAACCGAGATTACTAGCGGCATAACGGGACATCGGCGTCAGTCAGCACGATCGCCTGTCACCGCCACCGGGGCTCCCCTGGAGGTCGTTACCCGGCCGCTGTCGCCGGCCCCGCCGGAACCCCCGCGGCCGCCGGACTCGCTTGATCCGCTCAAAACGGGCTCAGCCCGCCGTCCGCTGCTCGATGAACTCAGCCAGCGTGCCCAAAGTGGCGAGCGAGCTGAGATTGAGGTCCTCTCCGGCAACGTCCACGCCGAACTGGCGCTGGACCGCACGCAGCAGCAATGTCGCGGCCAGCGAGTCGAGGCCGGCGCCGGCGCCGAGCAGCGGCGTGTCCGGCGGGATGCCGAGCAGCTCCTCGTTGCCCGTGACCTGCGCGAGTAGCTGCCGCAACGCGTCGGTGACCGGCGGCCGAACCGCGCTGGTCATGCGCGCGTTCCGTCCTGTGCCCAGCTGGGCAGCGCAGGCAGCTCGCCGATGAGGTCCCGGCCGAATACTGCGCTGTCCGATCCGGCCGGTCCCGCACTGTCCGCGGCGTTCCCCGCGGCGGCCGGTCTCCCCCTGGCCCGGAACCCCGCCCCGGCCAGCGCTACCCGCAGCGGCACGTTGCGCGGGGTGAGGCGGCAGGGCATCGCCACCTCGGCAGCCCCGCCGGCCGCGGCGGCGCGGCACAGCCACGCCAGCAGCGCATCGATCACGCCGCGGCCCATCGCCCGGCAGGACACCATGAGCAGCGGAACCGCCCATGCGATCACGCTGCCGGTCTCGATCACGCTGCCGGTCTCGATCACGCAGCCGCCGACGATGCCGTCGTTGCCGAACCGGTCCGACAGCCGCAGGGTGATGACCCGGTGCCTGGCTGAGCTGATCAGCTCAGCCAGGGCCTGCGGGCTGACCTGCTGGCCGGCCGAGTTGAACTGATGTGTCCGGACGGACAGCTCGTGCAGCCGCGGCACGTCGGCGACGGTGGCAGGCTCGATGAGCACCTGGGTGCCGCTGCGGCGCAGAAATTCATCGCGTGATCCGCCGAAGGCCCGCGCTTTCTCCTGGCGCAGGCGCCGCTGCGCGTACATCTGGCCGCGGCGCCTGGCCTCTTCGGTCACCACCGGCGGGCTGAACTCCGGCCAGGAGGCCGCCTCCGACGCATCCTCCGGGGACAGCACGAGCACCTCGGGCAAAGCGGCCGACACCTCGGCGCGCTCGAGTGGCTCGTCGTCGACGAATGCCACGCCGTCCGCGCCGATGCCAAGCTCGGCGATGATCCGGCGGATCGCGTCTGGTTTGGCGTCCCAGCCGCATTCGGCGGCGGCAAACTCGATCCCGGCTGCCTGCGCGGCGTAAGCCGCCGCCTCGGGGGGATTGCGGCTGGCGATCGCATGCACGATGCCGCGGCCGGCTAGTTCGCGCAGCACGCCGAGCATCTGCGGCTCGGCCGGGGGCCGGCTATCTGGATCGGACTCCAGGTAAACGCCGTCCAGCAGGGTGTTGTCGAGGTCCCAGACCACGCATTTGATCATGACGAGGGAGCCTGCCCGAAGGGGCCGCGGCGCTCCATCGTGAGGTGCGCGGCCTCGAAACCGAATTTCCGGTACAGCGCCCGCATGCCGAGGTTGGCCGCATGCACCTTGCCGGTCAGCCGGGTGAGACCGGCCTGATCGGCCGCCTCGATGACGGCCGCGAGCAGCAGTTCGCCGATCAGGCTGCGGCCGGGCACGTCGGCGACGGCCAGCGACCGGAAATTGCCATAGCGCGCGCCGGTCAGCGAGTTGGTGCGCGCCGACAGCCAGGCCCAGCCAAGCGGAACTTCCGGCGCATCCCGCGCGGCCGCGATCAGGGTGATCTCCCCCCGCTTGCCGAGTGCTCCGGAGACGCGTTTACGGTGCAGCGCCGGGTCGGTGATGGCCTCATCGGCGAACGAGACGGTGGCGATCTCGATCTCGTAGCCGGCGATCGCGTCAAGGTCATCCTCGCCCGCGTCCCGGATCAGGTAATCGGACGCGGCGGCGGGCGTCGCGGCGGTGCCGCTCATCGGGGCGCTACCGCCGCGCGTGGTTGTGCTGCGGAGCCCGCCTTGCCTGCGGGGCCCGGCCGCTGCTCGGGTCGCGGGTTGAGCGGCATTGGCCTGAACACGGTGCCGCCGCACTCCGGGCAGCCGCTGGCCTGCAGGTCGGCGATTTGCTGCCACCGGCTGCCCGCCCCGGCGGCCCCGGCCAGGCCGGCGGGCCCGACCTGATGGATGGCCTTGCACGTCGCGCAGCGGTATGGCCGACTCGCTGCGGCGCGCTGGTCGGCGGTGTACAGCGGCCCGGTGTGCGCGCCGCTGATGAGCGGCCGGGAGGCGGCTGTGCTGCGCAGGTGATAGAGGTTGCTGGTGCCCGCCAGGATCCCGGCCCCCGCGTACTCGTTGAAGCCCGGCCACAGCGAGCGGATGGCCAGCCCGAGTTCCGCAATGATCTCCTGAGTACGCAGCGTGTCGGCCGGCCGACGGCTGCCGAAGGAGAAGAAGACATGCTGGCCCGGCTCGGGATCGAGGGCGGTGACCGCGCGGGACAGGAACAGCTCAGCGCCGGCGACGGTATAGGGCGGGTCGCTGCAGGCAACGTCAAAACTGCCGACCAGGCTCGCTGGCAGCGGCTGGCGCAGGTCGTGCTCGACGAGTTCTACCGGGACTGGTGTCCCGGTGGCCTGTCGGCCCGCCCAGGCCAGTACGTCGGGATCGGTGTCTACCACGGTGATCTTGCGCGGTGCGCCGGCCAGCCCGGTGCCCAGGGTGAACTGGGCGATCGCTACCGAGACCAGGTCATCGTCGCCGAGCAGCAGGATCCGCTTTCCGGCCAGCGCGCCTGCCTCGTGCATGCGCAAGACACGGTAGATCTTGGTCGCCACCGTGCAGTGCGTCTGGTCGAGCTCGCGCTTGGCCTCGGGGGCGCCGCCAGCCGCATGCTCCAGCTGCGCAGCCAGTCCGGCCAGCTCGGCGGGGATCACCAGCCCGTGGCCATGGCAGCGCGGGCAGCGGGCGCTCAGCTCGGGCGGCCCGGCGCCGCCCAGCGCCTGCCGGCCTGAGTCGGTCAGCCGGACCGGCCGGGTGTGATCAACGATGTCGCGTTTGCGCAGCTCGTTGCACACTGCCGCGACGATCGGCACGGGCAGCTCCGCTATCCGGCTGATCTCCCGGACTGCGACCGGCTCGGCTCGCCGGATCGCGCTCAGGATGTCCCTGACCCCCGACTGCCCCTCAGCCAAGCCCACCGCCGCCGCGACCTCGGCAATGACTGCGTCCACATCCATCAGCTGCGTCTTCGACTCCTGCCGCCCTGCCGCCACGACGGCATTTCCGCCTGCTCAGCGGGCGTACGGTATTCTCCCACATCATGCCCGGCAACCCAGCGGCGCGCGGCCTCGCCGACCTCCGGCGGCAGGATACTGCGCCTTCCATGGTGTTGTACGCGGTCGACGGCACGGCCGCGCCGGGCTCACCAGGGCCGCAGCTGGCCCCGCTGACAGCGACCGCGATCACGGCTGTCGGTGCGGGCAATGGCCACGTACTCGACACCAGTCACGTGATCTTTCCGAACGGCGCGATCACGCTGGTCCTGATCCTCGCCGAGTCGCACCTGAGCATCCACACCTGGCCGGAACAGGACCTGGTCGCCATCGACCTGTTCAGCTGCGGCGCCATCGACGGCGAGGCCGTGATCGGCGCGCTGGTGCGAGACCTGCAGCTGGAGTCGGTCACGACGCAGCGGATACCGCGGGGCCGGTCCGCTGGGTAGCGGCGCTGCCAGCCGCTGAACTGGGCCGGAGAGTTCACCTGCTGGCAAACATCACGTCACGCAATGTTTTGTCACTCTGGGTAATTTGCCCGCATGAGCAGTCACACCGCTTCGGCGTCTGCGCCTGGCGCATTCGAGGCTCTGGACGATTCGAAGGTCACCCGGTTCCAGTGGAAGATCATGTTCGTCTCGGGCATGGGCTTCTTCACCGACGCCTACGACCTGTTCGTGATTGGCATCGTGGTCGCGCTGCTCAAACCGGAGTGGGGGCTGTCGACAAGCCAGATCTCCTGGCTGAACTCGATCACGCTGCTGGCGTCCGCGGTGGGTGCGCTCGTCTTCGGGCGGATCGCCGACATCCTCGGCCGCAAGCGGATTTACGGCTACGAGGTGCTCATCCTGGCCATCGGCGCGCTGGCGTCCGCCTTTGCCCCGAACTACATCTTCTTGCTCGTCTGCCGCGCGATCCTCGGCATCGGCATCGGCGGTGACTACCCGGTGTCCGCGACGATCATGAGCGAGTACTCGGGCAAGCAGTCGCGCGGCCGGATGGTCGGCCTGGTCTTCGCGATGCAGGGCGCCGGCCTCATCGTCGGCCCGCTGGTGGCCTCCATCCTGCTCGGCTCGGGCATATCCGACGACTACGCCTGGCGGATCCTGCTGGCCCTCGGCGCGATTCCCGGCCTGGCCGTGTTCTACCTGCGGCGGCAAATTCACGAGACGCCCAGATTCGCGATGGCGGGCGGTGCCGCCGACGAGGCCGAAGCCGCGATCGCGGCCGCTACCGGCACCAGGGCGATGCAGGGGCCGGCCAAGGAATCCACCGCCCGGACACGGCAGGGAGTGATGGACGGCTTCCTCGTGCTGGCCAGAAGCAAGCGCATGCTGTGGTGGCTGATCGGGACGGCGGGTTGCTGGTTCCTGCTGGACTTCGCCTATTACGGCAACACCATCTCCTCGCCGGAGATACTCAAGCTGCTGAACCCGCACGCGTCCCTGCTGCATGACATCCTGGTCCAGCTCGCGATCTTCGTGATCTTTGCCGTGCCCGGTTACATCGTCGCGATCCTGCTGATGGACCGCACCGGGCGCAGGAGCATCCAGATGCTGGGCTTCGCGATGATGGCGCTGATGTTCCTGCTGATCGGACTGATCCCCGCAGTAACCGCATACGCTGCACCCTTCGCCTTGCTATACGGGATCAGCTACTTCTTCACGGAGTTCGGGCCGAACACGACAACCTTCATCTATCCGGCGGAGATCTTTCCGCTGGAGGTCCGGACCACGGGACACGGCATCTCGGCTGCGGCAGGGAAGATGGGCGCATTCGTGGGCGCCTTCCTGTTCCCCGTCATGCTGGCTTCCTCGATGGGAGTCCGGGGCGCGGAGATCGTGGCAGGCGTGGTGTGCATCGCAGGGCTGGCGCTGACGGCCGCCTTGCTGCCTGAACCGAAGGGCAAGAGCCTGGAGGAGCTGACGGCGGACGCCTATGCCCCTCCCCAATTGAAGCTGGAGCCTGCATGACGTACCGGATCGTGGTGGGGTTCGACGGCTCCCCGCACAGCTCCGCGGCGCTGCGCTGGTCGCTGACTGAGGCGGCCAGTCATTCCGGCGAGGTGACGGCCATCTTCTGCTGGCAGATGCCGTTCCTCTCGTTCCCCGGATTGTTCGACCGGGCGGAGCTGGAGAACACCTATAAGGAGTTTCTCATCAAAGCAGTCAGCGAGATTGTCCCCTCACCCGAGGTCCCGCTGCGCACGCTGGTTGCCGAGGGCGACCCGACCGAGTCGCTGATCGCTGCCGCGAAGGAAAATGCGGCAGACGTCATCGCCCTTGGCATCCGCGGCCGGTCGCCCTTCAAAGGGCTGCTGCTTGGCTCGGTCAGCCAGGGCTGCGCCGCAGGTGCTCCCTGCCCCGTGATCCTGATCAAAGTCACCGACGACTACTGACTCCCGTCGCTGCAGCCGGACCTGTCGGGCGGGCTTGCCGCGCTGCCGGGCTGCACTAAGCCAGCCGACACTGAGCCAGGCGACGCGGTGCGTCGGCCGGGCCGCACTCATCGCAGGGTCATCCGCGCCGTCGAGCGGGGTGGTCGCCCTTCCATGCCCGGCCTTCGGCGACCCGCTGCGCCCCTCAGCAAGCGGCTGCTGGATCATGAGATACCCCGCGTTGTCCGCCGGGTACAACGCAGGCAGCCGCGCCCGGCGGTGGCCATTCCGCCTGCTGTGCAGTCAGGTGCCGAACGCCCGTGGAGGTCAGTATGAGCGAGCACGAGTTCGACGTCATCGTCATCGGCATGGGGCCTGGCGGCGAGGACGCCGCGGAGCGGCTCGCCGATGCTGGCCTGCAGGTCGCCGGAGTGGAGGCCAGGCTGGTCGGCGGGGAGTGTCCGTACTGGGGCTGCATCCCGTCCAAGATGATGATCCGTGCCGCCAACTTGCTGGCGGAGGGCCGCCGGATCCCTGGCATGGCCGGGGACTGCACGGTGCTGTCGGACTGGGCACCGGTCGCCGGCCGGATCAGGAATGAGGCCACCGACAACTGGGATGACACCGTGGCAGCGGACCGGTTCGCCGGCAAGGGCGGTCAGTTGTTCCGCGGCCACGGCACTATCACGGCACCGGGAGTGGTCACCGTCAGCGGAGAGGTGCTGCGAGCCCGGCGCGGGATCATCATCGCGACAGGTACTGCCCCCTCCATTCCGCCGATTCCCGGCCTAGCCGGCACTCCCTACTGGACCAACCGGGAGGCTATCGAGGCCGAGCAGGTCCCCGGCTCGCTCCTGGTCCTGGGCGGCGGCGCGCTCGGCGCCGAGCTTGCCCAGGTGTTTGCCCGCTTCATGGCGCAGGTGACGGTGGTCGAGGCGCTGGGACAGCTGCTGCCGCTGGAGGAGCCGGAGGCAGGCGAGCTGATCGCCAGCGTTTTCAGCCGGGAGGGCATCGGCGTCAGGACCGGCGTTGCGGCCTCTGCTGTGGCCCATGACGGGGGCACCTTCACGGTGACGCTGGCCGGCCGCGAGGAGCTGACTGCGGAGAAACTGCTGGTCGCTACCGGGCGGCGCACTGGTCTGGCCGACGTTGGCGTCGGCGCGGTCGGCATCGACGAGAATGCACGCGCGATCAGCGTCGACGAGCACATGCGCGCCGCGCCGGGCGTGTGGGCCCTCGGCGACGTCGTCGGCAAGGGCGCTTTCACGCACATGTCGATGTACCACGCGGACATCATCGTGGCCGACGTTCTTGGCCGCGAGCACCATCCCGCCGAGTACCACGCGGTGCCGAGAGTGACATTCACCGATCCCGAGGTGGGCGCGGTGGGCCTGACCGAGGCCCAGGCGCGGGAGCGCGGCCTGCAGGTCCGCGCTGGGCACAGCTCAATCCCGGCCTCGTCGCGCGGCTGGATCCATAAGGCGGGCAACGACGGCTTCATCAAGCTGGTCGCCGACGCCGACCGCGGCGTGCTGGTCGGGGCCACCTCGGCCGGGCCCACCGGCGGTGAGGTGCTCAGCATGCTCACACTGGCCGTGCATGCGGCCGTGCCGGTCGAGCGCCTGGATGAGATGATCTACGCCTACCCGACGTTCCACCGGGCCGTTCAGGACGCGGTCCACGACCTGAGCTGACCGGACCGGACCGGACCGGAACCGCCAGAGTCGGCGGCTAGCCCCAGACCTCGGCGGCGGTCTCCACCACCAGCCGCAGTTTGGCTGCCTGCTCGTCCCGCGTCAGGGCGTTGCCCTCCACAGTTGAGGAGAAGCCGCACTGCGGCGACAGGCACAGCTGCTCCAGCGGCACATATCTGGCCGCCTCGTCGATCCTGCGCTTGAGCGCGTCCTTGCTTTCCAGCTCCGCGCGCTTGGTGGTGACCAGGCCGAGCACGACAATCTTGCCCGGCGGCACGAACCGCAGTGGCTCGAAGCCGCCTGACCGCTCGTCGTCGTACTCCAGGAAGAATCCGTCGACATTCAGCTCACCGAAGAGGGCCTCGGCCACGAAGTCGTAACCGCCCTCGGCGGCCCAGGACGACCGGAAGTTGCCGCGGCACATGTGCGTGGTCACGGCCATTCCGTCCGGCCGTCCGGCGAGCGCGGCGTTGACCTGCCGGATGTAGCGCTGATGCAAGTGCTCGGCGTCCTCGCCGCGCGCAGCGATCTCGGCCCGCTGCGCCGGGTCGTTGAGGTAGGCGAGGCTGGTGTCGTCCAGCTGGAGGTAGCGGCAGCCCAGGTCGGCGAGCCGCCGGATCTGCTCAGCGTAGGCGGCTGACAGGTCGCTCCAGAATTCTTCCATGTCCGGATACACAGCTGGGTCGAGGGCCGCGGGGCCGCCGCGATAATGCACCATGCTCGGGGACGGGATAGTGAGCTTGGGCGTTGCTGTCCGGACCACTGACTGCAGATACCGGAAATCGCTGGCGAAGATCGTGTGATCGAGCCTGATCTTGCTGGCGACCTGCAGCGCTGCGGGCGTGAACTCGATGGCGCCGGACGGATTCCGGAACCGCACCGCCAGATTTCCCGGCGCCTTGCTGATGCCGCCGAGCTGGTAGATGAAATCCATGTGCCAGGACGCGCGGCGAAACTCGCCGTCCGTGGCCGAGCGGAGTCCGAGCGCTTCCTGCAGGGCCACTGCCTCGGTGATCACGTCATCCTCGACAGCCCGCAGTTGCGCGGCGTCAATGGCGCTGGCGCTGAAGTCGCGGCGGGCGGTCAGCAGCTGCTGCGGACGGAGCAGGCTGCCTACATGATCGGCACGGAAGGGAGGTGTGCTTCGCATGTGTCGGCCATCGTCGTCGTTGGCGTGGCCGCCGGTCAATTCAGCGCAAGCCGCTACCTTGCAGTTGTGCGCGGCCGGGTCCCGGCCAGCCATCGAGCACAGTCGGACGCGGACAAGGCTTGTCCGGGAGCTACGCCGGCGAGGACTCGCAGACCAGCGGTCAGGAGCACGAATTCTGCGATCAAGCCGCTGGCGCCAATCGCCAGGCCGCCGATCGCGCCGAGCATCAGCGTCGTGGAGATGAACTGCCGGAGCAGCCCGCGCAGCGGTATCACCTGCTGCTCCTATTCGGCGGCGATCAGGTCGGGAACGGGTCCGAAGCGGAGGACTGCGTGAGCTTCGACCTCGTGCGGTGGTGGTACCTGAGTCACGCCCGCCGCGGCAGCGTCGCGCAGGTGCGCTTCGGCTTCCGTAAGCAGATAACGCAGGTGTCGGGCTGGCGGGTGGAGAGCCCCGCGACTAGCGGAGCTTGGTTGCTAGGACTTTGGCGGAGCTTGGGGGGACGGCAGAGACGAACCGGTAAACCCGAGACTCCGAGCGCTGGCGCAGGCAGAACTCAGGGCATGATGGCCCCAGCTGGTGCGAGCGGCTTTGCCCTGAGACCGAGCGGTCTTGCCGTGGCCGGGCCAGGGCGTTTTGCTTTCTGCCCGCGGACGACTGGTCCCAGGGGCGCTGTGCCGGCTGGTTCCAGGCCGGATGCGAGACTCCTTCCACCGCCTGGCGGTGCGAACTGCCGGTGCTCCCGTCCGTCGGCCAGAAGCTGCCGCCGGATAAGTTAGAGCTCATCCGGTTGCGGAGGGAGCGGTGATGAGCGGCGGGATGGAGCAGCTTGTGGTCTCTGGACCGCTGCTGCTGGCTATGCCGGTGGCCGCGGCCGCGGGTGCCGTCACCTTCCTGTCGCCCTGCGTGCTGCCCCTCGTCCCCGGTTACCTGTCCTATGTGACTGGCATGTCCGGGGCCGTTGCCGAGAGTTCCGCGGCCAGGCAGGCCAAACGTTCCGATCCGTCGCCGACCGGGACAGGAGCTGCGCAGGTCGCCGCGTCAGCCGTGACATCAGCAGGAACAGCTGGAGCGGCTGGAACCCCGGCTGGCACGCTCGTGGGCACAGAAGCGCTCGCCGCGGAGGCCGGACCGCCGGCACCGGCAGTGCCAGCGGCCACAGATGCGTCGGTCCAGGCACAACGCCGGGGCCGGGTCGTGACCGGCACGGCGCTGTTCGTGCTGGGCTTCTCCGCGCTCTTCGCAGCCTATGGGGTCGCCTTCGGCAGCATCGGCTTCACGCTGAAGGCGCACGAGGAAGCTCTGGCCAGGGTGCTCGGCTGCCTGATCATCTTGATGGGCCTGCTGTTCGTCGGTGCCTTTGACAGGTTCACCTTTGCCGGCCGGATCGCCCGGCCCTCGTTCAGGCCGCGCGCCGGCCTGGCGGGTGCGCCGCTGCTCGGCGTGATGTTCGGCCTCGGATGGACGCCGTGCATCGGCCCGACTCTGGGCGCCGTTCTGACTCTCAGCGCGACGACGGGCACTGCTGGCAGAGGTGCACTGCTGGCTTTCGTCTACGGGCTCGGTATTGGCATTCCGTTCCTGATTGTCGCCGTCGCCTTCCAGCGCGGGATGAATCTGTTGGGCTTCGCCAAGCGGCACGCGCGCCTGGTCACCAGAATCGGCGGCGTGATGCTGATCGCTGTGGGCTTGCTCGAGGTGACCGGAACCTGGGCAGCCGCCGTGAGCTGGGTGCAGGTGCACTTGATCAGCGGCTATACCCCACCAATCTAAGGGCGCTAAGTCGGCAGCATGCCGATGGCACTGTCATCCAGCTTTTCGAGCGGTTCGGCAGCATCAGCGTAGACTTCGGCTGCAGCCGCGCTGCGGAGCTGCTGCTCGGCGATCCCGCCCGACAGCAGGCTGATGCACCCACAGCGGGCGCATGCGGCCGAAGTATGGCGCGAAGCGGCGGCTGTGCGCATCGCTCACGGACGAATCGGGCTTGCCTTGTACCTGCCTCGATCATCTTGGCGGAGCCCATGCCGAGGGCACGGTGAATGTCGGCGGACCGGATGTCGTAGCCGCGCTCCCGGAAGGCGCGGCCGCCACCTCGGCGCCGGTCAGGGTCACGGTCTTCGTCCGGCCGGCCTCGGTGAAGTCAGCGCCGGGCTCTCGTGCGGCTGCCCGGCCGCGCACCGGCACGACGGCTTGCCGCACCGGCGCCGGAACCTGGTCAGGGCTCTGGGCAGCCGACGTAGATGCCTTCTACGCCGCCCGCCGGCCCGGCCCCAGCAGCGCTGACGTGCCGCTGGTCATGCAATACGACGGCAAGGGCATCGTCATGCGCCCCGAGGCGCTGCGCCACGCCACCGCGAAAACGGCGGCCGCCGCCCGCCGCAAGCTCGCCACCCGGCTCTCACCAGGAGAGAAACACGGACGAAAGCGAATGGCCGAGCTCGCCTGCGCCTGCGACGCCATCCCTGTCCCGCGCACCCCCGCCGACATCATTCATCCTCCGGGCAGCCCCGAGCCCCGGCCGCGCAGCCGCGGCCCGGCCGCCACCGGCCAATGGCTGACCGCGTCGGTCACCAGCGACATCCCCGCCGTCATCGCCGCCGGGTTCGACGAGGCCGAGCGCTGGGATCCTGCCCATGCCCGCACCTGGGTCGCCCTCGTCGACGGGAACACCCAGCCGCGGCGATGCTGGTGCCCGCCCCTTGCTACCCCCCTTGCTTACCGTCCGTAAACGCGACCAAGGTGCGCCACGGACGTCTGCGTGAATCTAAATCGCGCTCAAGGTCATACAGCAATAGCGCGCCGGAATCTATTGGCGGGCCTCTTACTAGCCGCTCCCGTAGTGCGATCCGAACGGCATTCCACTACTGTGCGTACTCCTCGGCCGAGCTTAGCCGAAAAGGGTTGTATGCAGCATCTAAGGGTGCCACACTCACGATGTGGCGATCGCGCTGGACGGGGGCTTCCCAGAGGAATCTGCAGGCAGAGCAGCAGATGCGCAGCGCCCGAGCGTGCGCGGGCACCGGTCAGGAGAACAGCACGAGCCGCCACCCGCCTTAACCGGTATCTATCCGGCCGATAAGACATCCGGTGCGGCTGACCATGCGGCGCAGGAACTGGTGCGGACCGAGAGCGCGGCCGCTGATGACCCAGGGCCGCCCGTGGCGGCGGCTCCGGAGTTCGATGCGCGACTGATGAAGGAATCATTTGCGCACGTTATGGCGGATCCGCAGGCCTCAATGGAATACCTCTTCGCGTATCTTTTCGCGCATGGCCCGGAACTCCGCGCTCTCTTTCCGCTTGCGATGAGCGGTTTGCGGGAACGCGTCTTTGCGGCTCTCGCCCGGCTGGTATGGAGCATGGACACGCCGGAATCCTGCGCCGCATTCCTGCGCCAGCTCGGCCAGGACCATCGCAAGTTCGGCGTCCGGGAAAAACACCATAAAGCATTTTCCGCCGCGCTGCTGGCGACGGTGGAGCATTTCAGTGGGCCGGAGTGGACCGTCGATACGAAAGCAGCATGGGAGAGTGCGCTGGAGTATGCGGGAATCACCATGCATGCCGCAGCACAGGAGGACGGCAGGACCGAGCCGCCGTGGTGGCTGGGCGAGGTGATCCAGCATGACCGGCGCAAAGGCGCCATCGCGGTACTCTCCATCCGGCCCGACCAGCCGCTCGCCTACCGGCCTGGCCAGTATGTCGACGTACAGGTGCCGCGCTGGCCCCGGCAGTGGCGGAGCTATTCGGTCGCCAATGCCCCGCGCCGAAGCGGCGTCTTTGACCTGCACGTGCGCGCCATCCCGGGCGGCATGGTGAGCAACGCCCTGGTCCACCACGCCGGGGCCGGCGACACCGTCCTGCTGGGGCGCGCCCGTGGAGAGATGACCCTGCCGCCACAAGGGAACCGCGACCTGCTCTGCATCGCAGGTGGCACCGGACTTGCGCCGATCAAGGCGATCCTCGAGGCAGTGATCGACAGCACCAGGCACGCCCGGCCGCGGAAGATGACCCTGCTGTTCGGTGCCCGGCGGCAGGCGGAACTGTACGACCTGGGGGAACTGCGGGCGCTCCAGTCGGTGAGCCCCGCCCTGTCGGTGCTTCCCGTCGTCTCGCATGAGGCGGGGTTCGATGGCCTGACCGGCATGCTCCCCGACATAGTGGCAAGCCGCGACGACATCGAGGACTGCGAGATCTTCATCAGCGGCCCGGTCGAGATGGTGGCCGAGACCGAGCGGGCGCTAGCCGGGCGCGTGGCCGCCGAGCATGTCCATCACGATCCGCTGAGCGAGCTGTCGGCATCCTAACCTGCCGGGCCGAGATACTCGCCGAAGAAGGCGAAGATGCGGCGCCAGGAGTCTTCCGCATCCGCCCGCTGGTAGCTCATCCTCGCGATCTTCGCGACAGCGGCCCTGGCGCCGGCCGACTCGGTCATGAATCGGTGCCCCGAGCCCGGATAGACCTCGACGTCATGCGGCACGTTGAGCACGGTCAGCGCCCGCTGCAGCCGCTCGGGGTGCGTGGTGCCCATCGGATCACGCTTGCCGTAGCTGGCGACGATGGGGCAAGCCCCGGCGAGAACGCTTTCCGCGTCCTTCGGGACCTCGCCGTAGTTGACCGACACGACGGCGAAGCCATCCCTGGGCGCACAGAGCAGCGCGAACCCGCCGCCCATGCAGAAGCCGATGACGCCGATCTTGCCAGTGCAGTCCGCGCGCGCAGCCAGGGAGGCCCTGGCTGCCTCGAGCGCCGTAAATGCGGGACCGCTGCGAGCGCGAGCCTGCAGGATGGCAGCGCGGATACAGCGAATCCACGACTTGCCGCTGTAAAGATCCGGGGCCACGGCCAGGTAGCCGCGGGCCGCGAACTCGTCAGCCTTGCGCCGGATATCGTCGGTCAGGCCGAATGCCTCATGGATCACCACCACTCCGGGCCACGGGCCGGGGCTTCCCTGCGGCACGGCAAGGTAGCCGCGCACCGTTCCGCCGGTCACCGGATAAGAAATGTCAGGCATGGGGGAAGCAGTATCACACCTTGCGCCACCGCGGGACCCACGCGCCATCACTGACCGTGTAGTCATCGAACAGCGCAGGCGCCTCGGTTCGCATGAGCTCGCCGATCTTGCCGAATACCAGCCGGATCTCCTCTTCAGCGCCGGGGTCGGTGCGCGCCTCGATGGTGTGCCGCAGCGTGCGGACGTTAGCTGTCCACAGCAGTCCGGTCGCCACCCCGTCTGGCGCGAACCGGCGCATGAACGAGGTCTTGTGCTTCTTCTGGTGGAATGGCACGCCCTCGGAGTCCAGGCCGAAATGCCCGGCCATCCAGCGCTGGAACTCCTCCATCTGCTCCAGCATCGCCGTGGCGCGCTTCATCAGATCCGCGTCGCCGAGCGCCCAGTCCGGGAACCAGAACGGGATCTCGGCAAGCCGGACGAACCGCAGCGACTCCTGCGAGATAGCCGTCCCCGGCCGGTGCCGGACCAGCTCGTGCGAGAACACCCGGCTGACGTTATGCAGCACGAAGCTGAAGCTGACGTGCTCGAGGACCGAGCCATGCGCACTGGACAGAATATTCTGCAGGTACGCGTCCTGGTCGGTCCGCACTCGCGTGACGTTCGGGTTGAGCCCCGGCTCCCAGGACCGGTAGCACAGCCGCCCGCCGAATTCGACGAGGTTGAGCGCGGCGTTGTCGAGGTCGCCCCGATCGAGCCGCTCCAGCCAGCTTTCCCCGCCGACTTCGCTAAGGTAGGCAGCCAGCGCTGCGTAGTCGATCTCGGGATGGGCGACGAGGAACACCTCTGGCTGCACGCTCTTCATGGCACGGCACACTACCGGCGCCCACCGACATCCGTGCGCCGGCCGCCAGGCCTGTGGACCGCGGCGAGGCCACAAAGCTGCACACCTGTCGCGTCGACGGCGCCACGGCCCGCCGGTACGGTGTGTGCGACCTGCCGCGCGAGGGCCATCATGCACGTCCCGGAATATCGTGCTCTATCTCACCTGGCTGGCGCGGCGTGTACTACCCGCGACGTGCGACGTGCGGCGTTCGCAGATCGTGACTTTCGCGCGGTCGCTACGTCCCGTCGGCTGACACCTGCCAGGCAGGCGCGATCCCGGCACGCGTTCCCGGCCGGGCGATGACCCGGCCGGGCACCACGCAGTTATTGGGCACCGCGCACTTACCGGGCAGGCGCCGTGCTTACCGGGCGGGCACCGTCCTGGCCGGCCATTACCCGGCAGGCGCTGACGACGTCGCGGCGGCGCCGGCCTGCTGGGCTGCCCGGTCCCGGCACAGCTGCAGCACGTTCGCGATGATCTGGTGGCCGGCATCGCCGGATGCGGTCAGGATCGACTCGGGGTGGAACTGCACAGCCCAGCGGCCCCGCGCCTGATCCTCGATCGCCATTACCACGCCGTCGGGCGTGACCGCCGTGACCTCGTAGCCGCCGCGCACCTGGTCGGGCGTCGCGTGCAGCGAGTGGTATCTCGCGGCGGTGAACTCCGGCGACAGGCCGGCCAGCAGCGACCCGCCGCGCACCTGGACGAGGCCGGGCTTGCCGTGCACGGGCGTAGCGAGCAGTCCGAGGGTCCCCCCGGCGTGCTCGACCATCGCCTGCAGGCCGAGGCAGACTCCGAAGGCGGCCAGATCGCGCGCGTCGAGTTCGGCCAGCAGCCGGTCGCAGCCGAAATCCGCCGGGCGCCCGGGCCCTGGCGACAGCACGACCAGGTCCGGCGCGTACTTGTCCAGGAGAGCCGCATCGAACCCGGCTCGCAACGTGGTCACCTCAGCGCCGTGCTCGCGGAAGTAACCAGCCAGCGTGTGCACGAAGGAGTCCTGGTGATCGACCAGGAGCACGCGCAGGCCGCTGCCGGGCAGCGCGACCGGCGCGGCGGGAACGGGGTGGCGGCGGCTGTCCCGTTTGGCTGCTGAATTTTCCGCCGGTCGAGCGGCGGTAGCACCGGGGTCGGCGAGCGTCTCCAGCAGGGCGCGTGCCTTGAGCTGCGTCTCGCGCTCCTCGGCCGCCGGGTCGGAGTCGAACAGCAGCGTCGCGCCCGTCCGGACCGCGGCGATCCCGTTCCTGATGTGAGCGGTGCGCAACGTGAGTCCGGTGTTCATGCCGCCGTCAAAGCCGATCACTCCGACCGCTCCCCCGTACCAGCGCCGCGGCTGGTCCTCGTGGTCTTCAATGAACTGCATCGCCCAGGTCTTCGGCGCTCCGGTCACGGTGACGGCCCACATGTGGGTGAGGAAGGCATCGAGCGCGTCGAAACCGGGCCGCAGCAGGCCCTCGATGTGATCCACGGTGTGGATGAGCCGGCTGTACATCTCGATCTGCCGGCGGCCGATGACTTTGACGCTGCCAGGCACGCAGATCCGCGACTTGTCGTTGCGGTCCACGTCGGTGCACATCGTCAGCTCCGACTCCTCCTTGGCGGAGTCGAGCAGCGTCCTGATGTTCTCCGCGTCCTCCAGCGGCCCGATGCCACGGGCGATGGTGCCGGCGATCGGGCAGGTCTCCACCCGGTCCCCGGTCACCCGCACGTACATCTCCGGCGAGGCTCCGACCAGGTACTCTCCCTCCCCCAGGTTCAGGAAGAACTCATACGGGGCCGGATTGCGCTGCCGCAGCCGCTCATAGAAAGCGGCCGGTGAGCCGCAGGCAGCGTGGAAGGCGTGGCTCGGCACGACCTCGAACAGGTCGCCGCAGGCAAAACGCTCCCTGGCCTGCTCGACGACGCGCGCAAATGTGCCCGGGGCGGGCTGGGCGGGCAGAACAGGAGCCGAAACGGGCTTGCCCGGCCGGCTCCCGCCGCTGCTGGCGGGGGTTGCCCGCGGCAGTCCTTGCGTCGACCCGGCAGACGTGGCGAAGTCGTAGGAGTAGCAGGTGGCGGTCTCGCGCTTGCGGTCCAGCGCGTACAGCCGGTCGGGAATATGCAACACCAGGTCGCGCTGGTCAGTGCTGCGCTCGCGGCGCAGCCGCACCGGCTCGAACTGGAACGCCAGGTCGTAGCCGAATGCCCCGTACAGGCCCAGATGCGGGTCAGGCCCGGCGAAAGCGGCGATGACCTCGCGCAGCGCGGAGAACACTGTGCGACGGCGGCTGCGTTCCTCCTCGGTGAAGGATCCGCCGTCGTCATCGACGATAACCTCGGCCTGGTTCAGCTCCCGGCCGGTGCCAGCCGATTCGGTGCCGACCTGGTCGGTGCCCGCCGGGTCAGCGCCAGCCGATTCGGCGCCAGCCGGAACCGGGGTGCCCGCGCGGCGCAGGGCCGCCTCGATCACCGGCATCAGCACGCGGCCGCGCTCATTGAGTGCCCGGGCCGCCACCCGCCTGCCCCGCGCGATGATCTCGACGGGCGGGTCGACGTAGGCCAGATGCCAGCGGCTGTAGCGGCCCGGGTACTCCATGCCCGAGCTGAGCACGCTGCCGCGGCGATCGTCGACCTGGCGGGTGATCTCGTCGAGCAGACCGGGCTCGAACGGCGCGGCCGTGCGGGTGACCCGGATTCCGCCGTTGGTCACGAAATCGGTCAGCGCGCCGCCTGGCGAAGCGTCGGGGCGGCTGCCCTGGCTGTCGCCTGACGGCAGGCCGGCCTGCGCGGCTGCTGGCGGCTGGGCTGCTGGCGGCTGGGCTGCTGGCATGGGTGGGTCCTCGCATCGTCGGGCCGGCCAGCCGGACGGGCACGAAAAAGGCGGCCGCCGGTACCGGGCGGTCGCCTTCTGGATCTGCTGGGAGAGCGCGAACCAGGCACCGCCTAACGGCGGCGCCACCAGCCTGGGGTGCGGTTCGCGTGCATGGCGTGAGCTTAGCTGCGCCGGGCGTCTTGCGCCACCGCCGCGCCCGTCTGCCAGAAGGTCGCTCAGCGGGTCAGAACTCGGCTTCGCAGCCGGCGCCGAACTCGAGGGCCTTGCGGTACACCAGCGCGGCGGCGGCCAGGTCCTCCACGGCCAGTCCCAGCGACTCGAAGACGGTGATCTGCCCCGCGTCGGTCCGGCCGGGCGCAGCGCCGGTGAGGAGCTGGCCAATCTCCGCCTGGACGTGGTCGGGCCCGATGGCGCCGTCCGCCAGCGCGAGCAGGTAGTCGCCGGATTCAGCGCTGACCGATTCGCGGCTGTCGGCGAAAAGTGCCGCGGCGGCGATCGTCTCGCTGTCCAGCTCCCTGGCAGCGGGCAGGCAGGCTCCGACCGCGTTGATGTGCGCGCCGTCGCCGATCCAGGCGCGCTGCAGGACCGGCACCGCCGAGCTGGTCGCGGTAACGATAATCCCGGCCTCGGCCACCGTGCTCTGGGCCGAATCACAGGCGGTGACCGGCACGCCCGCCTGCCCCCGCATTATCGCGGCGAAGGCAGCCGCCTTGGCCGGGTCCCGGCCGGCGACCCGGACCTGCGCGAGCGTCCGTGCTCCGGCGATGGCCAGCAGGTGCGCCCTGGCCTGCACGCCGGTCCCGACGATGGCCAGCACGTCGGCGTCCGGCCGGGCGAGGAGCTCGGTGGCGACCGCCGAGACAGCTGCGGTGCGGATCTCGGTCACCGCCGACGCGTTCAGCACGGCCAGCGGCTCGCCGGTCCGCGCGCTGGACAAAAGCACGATGCCCTGATGCGAGTCCAGGCCTATCGCGGGGTTGGCCGCGGTAATGCAGATCGCTTTGAGCCCGTAGCCCGCGGACTCCCCCGGCAGGTACGACGGCATGAGTGCCATCAGGCCCGCCGCTCCCGCTGGCTTGAGCACGGTGCGCAGCGGCTGCCGCGCCTCGCCGCGCGCCACGGTGGCCAGCGCCGCCCGCATGGCGCCGGCGCACTCGTCGTAGGGCAGCAGCCGGTGCACATCGCGGGCGGACAGCACGAGCATCGTCCTCGTCTCCCTTCGGCGTGCGGCTGGCTGTCGTCCGCTGCCGAGGAGATGTCGCCGCCGGCCGCGCGCTAGTCGCTGGTGCCGTCCGCAGCCGCGTGCGAGGTTGCGACCGCGCGCGGAGCGATCGTCAGCTCGTCGGGCGTGTGCTGCGGCATGGGCCTGCCGACGATGCGGTAGATGGCCGTCCCGTCCACCGTTTCCTGCTCCAGCAGCAGGTCAACGAGCTTACCGAGCTGATCACGGTGGGACCGGATCTGCGCAAGCGCGGTCTGCTCGGCCTCGCGAAGCAGCCGGGCCACCTCGCCGTCAATTTTGGCCTGGGTCGCCTCGGCGAAGGGCCGGCTGGACATGCCGGGCCCGGCGCCGCCGAGGAACACCGAGCCGCCCTCTGGATAGCCGACCGGGCCGATCGCGGCCGAGAGGCCGAACTCGCGGATCATCTTGGTCGCCAGGTCGGTAGCACCGGCAAGGTCATTCGCGGCGCCGGTCGAGCCCTGGCCGAGTTCGATCAGCTCGGCAGCGCGGCCGCCGAGCCGTACGGCCAGTGATTCCTTCAGGTAATCCTCGCCGTACAGGTGCCGTTCGACCAGCGGCAGCTGCTGGGTCACGCCGAGCGCCTGGCCAGACGGCAGGATGGTCACCTTCTCGACCGGGTCGGCATGGTCGGACAAGGCCGCGACGATCGCGTGACCCGCCTCATGGATGGCAACCGCATGCTTCTCCTCGGGCAGCAGCACGTTGGAGCCCTCACGGCGGCCGAGCAGGATACGGTCCCGTGCGTCGGAGAAGTCCAGTGCGGCCAGTACCTCGCGGTTGTCGCGAACCGCGAAGATGGCAGCCTCGTTGACCAGGTTGGCCAGGTCCGCGCCGGAGAACCCGGGGGTGCCCCGGGCGACCACCTTGAGATCGACGTCCCCGGCGAGCCTCTTGCCCCGGCAGTGCACGGCCAGGATCGCAGCGCGCTCACCGAGCGTCGGCAGCGGAATCGTGATCTGCCGGTCAAAGCGGCCGGGCCGCAGCAGGGCGGGGTCCAGCACCTCGGGGCGGTTGGTCGCGCCCAGCACGACGATCCCCTGCGCCATGTCGAAGCCGTCCATCTCCGCGAGCAGCTGGTTGAGCGTCTGCTCCCGTTCGTCGTTGGCAACCATGGCACCGGAGCCCGCCCGGCGCTGGCCGATGGCGTCGATCTCGTCGATGAAGATGATCGCCGGGGCCCGCTTGCGTGCCTCGGCGAAAAGGTCGCGGACCCTGGCCGCGCCGACGCCGACGAACATCTCCACGAAGCTGGAGCCGGTGACCGAGAAGAACGGCACCGAGGCCTCGCCGGCCACTGCCCGGGCCAGCAGCGTCTTGCCCGTGCCGGGCGGCCCGATCATCAGCACGCCGCGCGGTGCCATCGCGCCGGCCCTGGTGTACCGGTCGGGGCTGCGCAGGAAGTCGACCACCTCGACGATCTCGGATTTGACCCCCTCGTATCCGGCTACGTCACCGAACTTGGTCTGCGGCCGCTCCGCGTCGAAGACCTTCGCGCGCGACCTGCCCACGCCGAGCACGCCCTGCAGGCCGGCTGCTCCCCCGCTGGCCCGTGACATCCGGCGGAACACATACAAGATCAAGATCAGCGGCAGCAGGAAGATCAGCAGTTCCAGGAGCACCGAGCCCAGCCCCGAGCTTGGCGGCGACGCGTCCACCGACTGAACGCCATCCACGGTCAGCTGCTGGCTGAGCGTGGTCGTCGGGCCACCGGGAATGACGGTTGTGTACGACTTTCCGTTGGTCTGGTCACCGGTCGCCACTGTGTTCGAGCCGCTAGACCCATTCCCGAAGGTGACCGTCTTAATCTTGTGGGCGCTGGCGTCCGAGATGAACTGCGAGTAACTGAGGCTGACGGGCGAATTGACGTGCAGCGCTGGCAGCGCGAAGACATACAGCAGGATCATCGCGAGGAAGGCGATCGGCCACAGCCAGTGCCGCCACCCTGGCGGCGGCGGCGGTGCCGTGGGAACAGGCTTGTCGCCAGGGGGCGGTGGAATTGGCTGCTTGCTCATGACTCATCCTAGATCGGGCTAAGCGGCCAGAAATCTCTGCCCAGTCGTGATCTTAGTTGAGCGACCGGTGAAGTCCGGCCGCCCGGCCAGGCCCAGCCGGTGATCACGTTGCCGCTGCTAGCACGCCCGCGGTCATGCCGCGTAGCCGCGATCATGCGGCCCTGGGCGTCCCGGCTGTGCTCACGTCGCCTCGGCGGTGCCGCCCACCACTGCGAGAATCTTGCCGACCGTGTCCTGGATCTCGCGCTGCCGGCCCGGCATGTCCTTGCTGGCGAAATTGTTCAGCAGCGTTTCGGTCACTGGAACCCCTTCAGGAACGCTCGTGCCACCGGACCGGGTCACCGGTGGCGGGCCGACGTGGCACAACCTGGCGCGCATGAATCTGCCCGGAACAGACCGTGACGGGCCCGGCCGGCGTCCGCGGCCTGCGCCGGACTGCTGTCTGGCGGAATCGCGTTCTGGCCGCGGGTACGGTCGCAGTTGCCGGGCAGGACCGCCGGCCGTGGTCAGCGCCGATCCAGCCGTCAGGGAGCGTGCAGCAGCGATGGTCCTTACGATCGCCGTCGACGGAGCAGAGGTCAGTTTTCCGGCCCGCGATAGCCAGAGCCTGCTTGACGTCCTGCGCGATGACCTCGGCATCACCGGCCCGAAGCCCGGCTGCGGCGAGGGAGCATGTGGCGCCTGCACCGTGCTGGTCGGCCGCCGGGCGGTGACTGCCTGCACCACGCCGGCGGCTGAGCTGGCCGGGCAGCGGATTACGACCGTCGCTGGCCTGGCTGAGGATGGCGTCTTGCACCCGGTGCAGCAGGCATGGCTGGAAACGGGAGCGATGCAGTGCGGTTACTGCACATCCGGCTGGCTGACTGCCACGGCGGCCCTGCTGGCCAGAGTGCAGAATCCAGACGACGACAGGATCGCCGCTGAGCTGGCGGGAAATGTGTGCCGCTGCTGCACCTATCCGCGCATCCTGCGCGCAGTGCACCGCGCCGCCGAGCTGATGAACCGCCCTGAGCTGCTGCTTCCCGTGCCGCCTCGCGCCGCCCCCGGCGGCTGGGATGCAGCGCCGGCGGGGCCTGGTCCCACGGCCCCGCCGGCCACCGCTGCCCTGCCGTGGGACCAGGCGCCGAGGGACGGCGACCCTTTCTTCGGCCCGCTGTCCGCCGGACTGGTGACCGTCGTCGCGGCCGATACCGCCGTCGGCGCAGTTCCCGGCGCTGCCGCGGGCCAGGGCCGGCCGGGCGCACCGGACGCCGCCTGGGTACATGTCGGCGCCGATGGCGCGATCACGGCGTTCACCGGGAAGGTGGAGGCTGGTCAGGGCACCCGCACCGCCCTGGCGCTGCTCGTCGCCGAGGAGCTCGCGGTGGCGCCGGCGTCGGTGCGGCTGGTGATGGGCCGGACGGATGTCTCGCCCTTCGACATGGGCACCTTCGGCAGCCGCTCGATGCCGTATGCGGCGCCGCCGCTGCGGGCGGCGGCCGCGGCGGCGCGCGAATCGCTGCGCGAAGCGGCCGCGCAGCGATTCGGCATTCCCGCCGCGCAACTGACCGTGGCCGACGGCCTGGTTGCGGGCCCCGACGGCGCGCCGAGCATCAGCTTCGGTGACCTGCTGGCGGGCGTGCGCCGGGTCGAGCGGGTGCCGGCGGACAGGCCGGTCACCGACCCCGCCGGGTGGCAGTCGGCCGGTCATCCGGCCAGGGCGGTCGGCGGCGGCGACGTCGTCACGGGCATGAAGCGCTTCCCGGCAGACCTGACCATGGACGGCATGCTGCACGGCTGCGTGCTCCGGCCGCCCGCATTCGGCGTCACCTTGCGCCGCGGCGACACGACATCGGCCGCGGCCCTTCCCGGCGTGCTGGTGCTCGAGGAGGAAGGCTTCATCGGCGCTGCGGCACCGGACCGAGCCACCGCCCGCCGCGCGATCGAGGCCGTGGATGCCACCTGGGACCGCTCGCCGCAGCCGCGCCAGGCCGAGCTCGCCGACTACCTCAGGGCGCACCCGATTGAGGGCGAGGGCTGGAGCGCTTCGTTCCTGCACGAGGCGGGCGATGTCGACGCGGCGCTGGCGGCCGGCCCGCTGCGGCTGGAGGCGCACTATACGACCGCCTATATCGCACACGTCCCGCTGGAGCCCAGGTCCGCTCTGGCCAGCTGGCGGGATGGCCAGCTCACCGTGTGGACGGGCACCTCCACGCCGTTTCGGGCGCGGCGCGAGCTGGCGGCCGCGCTGGCCATCCCGGAAGCCGCAGTCCATGTGCTCGTGCCGGACTTTGGCGGCGGATTCGGCGGCAAGCACGGCAGCGTGGTCGCCCTGGAAGCTGCGCGGCTCGCCAGGGCGGCAGGCCGTCCGGTCAAGGTGCAGTGGAGCCGGCCCGAGGAGTTCCACTGGAGCTACCTGCGGCCCGCGGCCGTCATCGACGTGCTCAGCAGCGCTGACCGGACCGGTGCCATCACTGGCTGGTCGTTCACCAACATCAACTCAGGGCAGGTCGGAATCCTGACCCCTTATCGGATACCGCACCAGCGCATTGCCTACCAGCCGGCCGACTCGCCGCTGCCGCAGGGGTCCTACCGGGCGCTGGCTGCCACGGCGAACCACTTCGCCAGGGAATCCCACCTGGACGAACTGGCCGCCAGTGTCGGCGCTGACCCGCTGCAGTACCGGCTGCGCCACCTCGATGACGACAGGCTGGCAGCGGTCTTTCTGGCGGCCGCAGGCCGGCTGGACTGGCGGCCGGGAGCGCGGCCGACTGGGCTCGCGGCAGGCGGTGGAGTGGGGATCGCCGGCGGGATCGAGAAAGGCGGCCGGGTCGCCACCGCGGCCGAGGTCCGGGTGGACAGCGACGGCAGGCTGCACGTGCTCCGGCTGGTCGCGGCGTTCGACTGCGGCGCCGTGGTCAATCCCGACAACCTCCGGAACCAGATCGAGGGCGCGGTCATGATGGGCCTGGGCGGAGCGTTGTTCGAGGCGATTGAGTTCGCCGACGGGAAAATTCTCAACGCGTCGATGTCGCAGTACCGGGTGCCCCGGCTCGCCGATCTGCCGTCGGTTGACGTTCTGCTGCTTGACCGGCCCGAAGAGCCGTCGGCGGGAGGCGGCGAGACTCCGATCGTGGCGGTCGCGCCCGCTATCGCGAACGCGATCTTCGCCGCCTGCGGAGCACGGCTCAGATCCATGCCGCTCGTCCCCAGCGGCAAGGTGCCTGTAGGAAGGGCGCCCGCCTGAAGGGCGCCCGCCTGAAGGGCGCCCGGCGGGATGGCGCCCGGCGGAAGTGTGCCAAGTGGCCAGGTACCCAGCAGATGCGGACAGGTGCCAAGCGCTACCGCTTGGCCGTCCCCCCAGACTGATGAGTAATCTGCGCGCCACGCTGGCTCCCCGCCCCAAGGCCGCCTCGCGTCCGGGCAGCTTTTCGTAGGCGTGCAAGGCAGCCAATCTTCTTGGATCCTAGGCGAGTTCTTCGTGAGCCTTCGTCCCGATGAGGGGCCGCCGTTGATGCCCCTGGCGCCGCAGCCTGCCGCGCCGGACGTGGCGTCGGGCTGCAGCCGGCTGGGAAGAGCAGCGCTGACCGCGATCGGCGCGAGTATCGCGATGGCGTTCCGGTCTGCTACGTCCCCTGGGAGCTGCTGGCCAGGGCACTGCACTGGACCGACCCGACCTGACCGGAAAACACAGCCTTAGCCTGGCGCGCGGCAGCGGACCCTGGCCGGTGATGCCGGTGAGGGCCGGGCTGGTGCGGTAGGGGTCAGGCTGCCTGGGTGAGTGTGAC
>OCTA010000505.1_pt1 | contig 35858 bp, 29 predicted proteins | sample 1538991 | NCBI WGS metagenome assembly OCTA01 (sample SAMEA3539302, study PRJEB22396) | soil metagenome | biome: tundra; feature: field; material: soil | place: USA | collected 2010-05 | depth 0.15 m | reverse complement strand
GCCTCGGCGCGCGGCTCGGCCCCCTCGGGCGTCGGCGCCGGCAAGGGAGGCGCCAGCGCGACCGGGCGCGCAAAGGCGGTGCGCCCCAGCTGGGCGGGTGCCCGCTGGAGCTTGGCCGACTGTTCGAGCTCCCCCGCCAGCGCGTCCTGACCGGCGCGCCGGAACGCCGCCGCGGCCTCGACGACTTTGCCCTTCTTGGCGTAGGTGTACCCGAGGTAGCTCCAGGCGCGCTCGTCGCTGGGGGCAATCCGCACCGCCATCTCGAGCTCGGGGAGCGCCTCGTCGAAGCGGCCGAGCTTGAGCGCCAAGAGGCCGAGATTGCGGCGCGCGCCCGCGTCCTGCGGCGTCGCGCCGGCGATCTCGCGGTAGGTGGAGTGCGCGTCTTCCAGACGGCCGAGCTTGTAGCGCACCAGCGCGAGCAGGTTGAGCGCCTTGGCGTCGGCGGGCACGCCGGCCAGCGCCTGCAGGATCTCGCCCTCGGCCTCGTTGAACTTTCGGGCCGCCACCAGCTCGCCGGCGCTGGCGAGATGGACCAGGTGGGGCGCGTCGGGTGAGAGGCTCATCTCAATGCTCCGCGCCCGAGCCGCCGGCCGACAATCGGTACTGCTCGTAGCGCCGCAAGACCGAGGCGACATAGGCATGGGTGGTTTCGTAGGGGGGAATCCCGCCGTATTTTTCGACCGCCGCCGGACCCGCGTGGTAGCCGGCGATCACCTTCACCTTCTCCTCGGGTGAGCAGACGGTGAGCCGCTGCCCGTCGTCTCCGGCAACCGGCGTTCGGCAAAATCGGCGAGCCAGCACCTGGAGGTAACGTGCGCCCCCCATAATATTCTGGCGCGGATCGAAGTTGTCGGTGACGCCCATCAGGCGCGCGGTCGAGGGGAGCAGCTGCATGAGCCCCTGGGCGCCGGCGCTGGAGACCACGCGCGGGTCGAAGTCCGACTCGGTCTTGATGACCGCGCGCATGAAGGCCTCGGGAATTCCGTAGAAGGCCTGCCCGTCCAGGATGTCGCGGTCGTAGCGGGAATAACGGGCCGGCGAGCTGTCGCGGGCCGGCACGATGTCGGTCGAGCCGCGCAGGGCCGAGGCCTTGCCGGGTCCGGCCTTGAACAGCACCTTCCAGCTCTTGCCGGCCGGCTGCTTGTTGGTGAACTCGACCACGCCGTCGGCCCGCTCGCGCGACCAGAACGTGCCGGCCTGGACAGTCCCGGACAGCACGGCCCCAACGGCAAGCGTAAGCGCCCAGACCTTCATGACAGACTGGATCGTAACACACCGGATCCGAACTAGAGCGCTCCGTCAGGAGCGCAACCAAGCGGCAGGAAGTGCCCGGTGGAACACCACGTTCGCGCCGCGCGGAGCGAGACAACGTTCGCGCCGCGCGGAGCGAGACAACGTCTGGGCGACGGATGAATTAGACTGACACCGTGATCGAGACCGACTACCTGGTCATCGGCTCGGGGCTGGCGGGGCTCACCTTCGCCCTGCGGGCCTCGGAGCACGGGCGCGTGATCGTGGCGACCAAACGCGCGCCCGCCGACGGCAACACCAGCTGGGCACAGGGCGGCGTGGCGGGCGCGCTCGATCCGGACGACGGCGTCGCGGCGCACGTCGAGGATACCCTGCGGGTCGGCGACGGCCTGTGCCACCGCGACGTGGTCGAGATCTGCGCGCGCGAAGGTCCGGAGCACATCTTGTGGTTCGCCAACGAGCTGCACGTGCCCTTCGATCGCGACGCCGCCGGCCACCTCGAGCTCGGGCGCGAAGGCGGCCACACCGCGCGGCGGATCGTCCACGCCAAGGACACCACCGGCTGGGCGATTCAAGAGGCGTTGCTCAAGCGGGTCGCCGAGCGCGGCGAGCGCATCACGCTCCTGCCCGACCACCTGGCGATCGATCTGCTGACCACCGCCAAGTACGGCGGGCCCAACGCGGTGTTCGGCGCCTACCTGCTCGACCAGCGCACCGGCGAGGTGGTCACCGTGGTCGCGCGCGCGGTTGTGCTGGCCACCGGCGGCTCGGGCAAGGTCTACCTCTACACCTCGAATCCCGACGTCGCGACCGGCGACGGCGTCGCGATGGCCTACCGGGTGGGCGCGCGCATCGCCAACATGGAGTTCTTCCAGTTCCACCCGACCGTCCTCTATCACCCGGCGGCCAAGTCGTTCCTCATCAGTGAAGCGTTGCGCGGCGAGGGGGGAATCCTGCGCCTGCGCGACGGCACCGCCTTCATGCCGCGTTACCACGAGATGAAGGATCTGGCGCCGCGCGACATCGTCTCGCGCGCCATCGACGCCGAGATGAAACGGACCGGCGACGATCACGTCGATCTCGACATGACCCACCTGCCGGGCGACTTTCTGGTCGAACGGTTCCCCAACATCCACCGCCGCTGCATGGAGCTGGGGATCGACATGCGCAAGCAACCGATCCCGGTAGTCCCGGCCGCGCACTACAGCTGCGGCGGCGTCTGGGTCGACGAGCGCGGACGCTCGACGGTGAAGAACCTCTACGCCATCGGCGAGGTGTCGATGACCGGCCTGCACGGCGCCTGCCGGCTGGCCTCCAACTCGCTGCTCGAGGCGATGGTGTTCGGGGCGCGCGCGGCGGACGACGTGCGCGACGTGCAGAACCCGCGCCCGGCCGGCGTGGCGCCCTGGTACGCGGGCGAGGCCGGCTCGCCCGACGACGCGGTCGTCGTCAGCCACAACTGGGACGAGATCCGCCGGCTCATGTGGAACTACGTCGGGATCGTGCGCACCGACCGGCGCCTCGAACGGGCCGCGCGGCGCATCGAGCTCATACGCTCGGAGATCCGCGACTACTACTGGAACGTCACCATCACCGGCGATCTCGTCGAGCTGCGCAACATCGCGCTCGTCGCCGATCTCATCATCGAATCGGCGCGGCGGCGCCCCGAGAGCCGGGGCCTGCACTTCAATCTCGACCACCCGGACCACGATCCGCGTATGATGCGGGATACCCTGGTGACGCGCGGCGACGGACCGGTGGTCTGAGGATCTCTCGATGTTGAAAGCGATGAACGATGTCCAGGTGGGCCCGCACGAGCGGGAGCTGCAGGCGCCGCCCGACGAGCTGGCCGAGCTGGCGCGCGCGACCGTCGCCGGGGACGCCGACGCGGCCGGCACGCTGGTCATGCACCTCGGCGGTTCGATGTTCACGATCGTGCGGCGGGTGCTGGGACATCGAAACGCCGACGTCGACGATGTGGCGCAGGACGCGGTCATCGCGCTGCTGGGCGCGCTGCCGAAGTTTCGCAACGAGTGCGGCGTTGCGCACTTCGCGCACCGGATCGCGCTGCTCACCGCGCTGGCGGCGCTCCGGCGGGCGCGCGTGCGGCAGCGCTGGACCGACAGCGGCGACGGGATCTCCGAGGATCGGGAGATGGAGCGGGAGGGCGGGCTGCCGATCGAGCAGATCGCCTCGCCGCTGGCGATCACCGTGACGGCCCGACGGCGCGCGCTGGTGCGCCAGCTGCTCGACGAGCTCCCCGACGTCATCGCCGAGGCGCTGGCGCTGCACTTCATCCTCGGCTACACCGTCGACGAGATCGCCGACGCGGCCTCCGTCTCGCCCAACACGGTCTGGAGCCGCCTCCGGCTGGGAAAGCAGGCGCTGCGCCGCAAGCTGGAGGGCGACGCACGGCTGGCCGAGCTCCTGGAGGTGCGCGGATGATCGCGCGCGAGCAGGACTGCCGGAGCGAGCTGGTGGCGCGCGCGCGCCGGGGCCAGCTCTCGCAGGCCGAGAATCTGGCGCTGGCCGCCCACCTGGGCGGATGCGCGAGCTGCCGCCTCTCGCGGCGGGTCCTCTCCGACTTCGGCGAGATGAACGCCGTCGATCACCAGGACGGCGCGCGCATCGAACGTCTCTCCGCCGTCGCGCGCCGGTGGACCCAGGGTCGGGCCCAACCGCGTCGGGGATGGCGCGGCCGACGGCGGGTTCGCTTCCTCACCTTCGCGGCGGGGCTCGCGCTCCTCGCCAGCACGGCGAGCGCGGCCATCTGGCTACGGCGCAAGCCCACCCCTATCTGGGCGACGCCCGAGGAGGCCGCCGCGACCGCCCCGCGCGCTCCCTCCCGACGAACGGTTGCCGTGGCGGGCCAGATCCGACCCGCGCCCGGCGAGCTGGAACCGGCGCAGGCCGAGCCCGCGCCGACGCCGCAGCCGTCGCGGCGCCGAGAGATTCACGCCGCGAGCGAGAGCCTCCGTCCCACCCCCGCCCTCCTGTTGCGGCGGGCGGGCGACGCGCAGCGAAGCGGCGAGCGCCAGACGGCCCTGGGGCTCTATCGCCAGCTGCAGCGCGACTACCCGACCACCCCCGAAGCGGTGTTGGCCACGGTGCCACTCGGCAGGCTTCTCCTCGATCGCAGCCCGCGCGCGGCTCTGGCGGAGTTCGATTCCTACCTGCGCGCCCTACCGTCGGGCGCGCTGGTTCCCGAGGCGCTCTACGGTCGCGCCCGCGCGCTCGGGGCCCTGGGCGAGGCCGCGCCAGAGCGCCAGACTTGGGAGCAGCTCATCGGACGTTTTCCGGATAGCGCCTACGTACCCGTCGGGCGACGCCGGCTCGCCGAGCTGAGGTGATCCCCGTCCGATCTCCGCTCGCGCTGCTGGTCCTCTTGCACGCGGCCGGCGCGGAGGCGGAAGCGGCTCCGGGCAGCACCGCCCCCAGCACGCAGCCCGCCGCAGCCACCGAAATCACGGTGGTCGGAACCCCAGCCAATCTCGACTGGGTCCGGGCGCTGACGCGCCCCGGGGGGATCAATGGCGTTCCGCTGCACTGGAGCCGCACGGATTACTTCGATCCCCGCGACGTGCTTCGGACGGCCGGCGCCGCCGGCGAGGCGCTCCGTTGCTGGATCGATCTGACCGATGCCAAACGCGCGCGGATCTATTTCGCCGCCCGCTCCGGCGAGCGTTTTCTGATCCGCGACCTCGACCTGTCCGGCGCCTTCGACGAGCTCGACCGCGCCACCTTGGCCGAGGTCCTCGACCTGTCGCTGCTGGCGCTGGTCGAGGACGATCGGGCCGGCCTGAGCCGCGCGGAGACCGAGACCTTGCTGGCGCGCCGAACCGCCGCGAAAGCGGCCGCCACCATCCCATCGAGACCGGCGCCGGCGATCGCCCCGCCCTCGCCCGCCGGATTGCCGCAGCCGCCCGGGCCGCGGGTGGGCGTCTTCTACGCGGGCCAGGGCTTCTCGACCGAGCTGCCCATCGTGCAAGGGCCGGGACTTCTCCTGTCCTGGGGCTTGCCGAGCGCGGAGCGCAGCCGGCGCCAGCTCGCTGCCTGGCTGAGCGTCCAGTACCAGCTCCCGGCGGACGACCAGGCCAGCCCAGTCGGTCTGCGGTTGCAGACCGTCACGCCGCGCGCCGGGATCCAGATCCGGTTGCCCCCCGGGCTCGACGCCCGGCTGGGCATCGGCGCCGATCTGTCTCATCTGACGCCGCTCGCCGGGACAACCGGGGCCATGGCCATGCTCACCCCGCCCCGCTGGTCGGAGAGCCTGCTGGTGACCAGCGCCATCGGCGCGGAAGTCGCGCTGACCCGCCGGGTGGAGATCGAGGTGCTGGTGTTCGCCGACTACCTGCCGACGGCCGTCGACTACGATTTATCGGTGGGCGGGCAGACCAGCGCGGTCGTGTCGTCGTTCCGATTGCGTCCCGGGATCGCCCTCGAATTGACGGTGCGCTGACCGCGGTCAGTGACCGGCGACTTCCAGCAGGCGGCGCTCGATCCCGGCCGCGTCCTCGGGGACGAAGCCGGCGTTGACGTAGCGGACGATCCCGGACTTGTCGACCACGTACGAGGTCGGCATCTTGTCGGGCTGCAAGAGCTCGGCGATCTCCTGGCGGGGATCGTGGGCGATGGTGAGCGACCAGCGCCCGTGACCGCGCACGAACTTGTCGACGTTGGCCCGCTCTTGATCGACCGAGACCGCCAGCACGTCGATCCCCTGTCCCTTGAGCCGTTTGGCCATCGCGTCGAGCATCGGCAGCTCCTGCTTGCAGGGCCCGCACCAGGAGGCCCAGACATCGAGCAGCAGCACCCGCCCGCGATACGACGCGACGTCGATGGTCTTGCCGGAGAGGGCATCGACCTTGAGCAGCGGCAGGGGCGCGCCCACGGGACCGCCGGACCCGCCGCCCTCGCCTCCGGACGTGGCGCAGCCCAGCGCCAGCAGGACGGCGAAGACCGTGGGGCCCGCGCGTCTCAGTGACCTAGTTCGTCCTTGATCCATTCCTTGAGACTGTCGCTGTCGCGCGCGTCGGTGTACTCGCGCCCGTTGATGTAGAGGGTGGGCGTCGCCTGGATTCCGGCGGTGGTCCCGTCGGTGTGATCCTTCTCGACGTGCGCCTTGACCGCCTCGGAGGCGATGTCCTGGCGGAACTTGCCCACATCGAGCCCGGATTCCTTGGCCACCTTCTCTATCTCGGCCGGTCCCAGATCATCTTGATGCTCCCAGAGCTTGTCCTGGAACTGCCAGAACTTCCCCTGCTTCTGCGCCGCCACCGCGCCCTCGGCCGCCAGGCGCGCGTTGGTGTGCTGGGGCAAGGGGTAGTGCTTGAAGTAGAGCTTCACGTCGTTGGGGAAGTCCTCGACGATCTCGCGGAGCACGGGCTGAAAGCGCTTGCAGTGCGGGCACTCGTAGTCGGCGAACTCGATGAGGGTGATCTTGCCGTTGGGATTGCCCTTCATCGGCGCGGCCGAGATGTCGATCTTCCTGGGCGCGATCGGGCGGTAGCGCTTGGCCAGGCCCTCCGACACCTCGGAATCGGTGAACCCCTGCTCGACCAGCCGGGCGACGTAGCGGAGGGCGTTGACCGATCGACCGCAGTTCTTCTTGGCCGACACGATCAGGCTCTGCGCCTGGCCACAGACCGACGGCTCGCTGTTGGCGATCCGGAAGAAGACCTTCTTGCTGAAATCGTCGAGCTTGGACAGATCGACGCCCGGCGGGAGCGCCTGGTCCTCGCCGGCGGCCTTGGTCGCGACCGCCTCGGGCGGGGGGGCCTGCGCGGGCGCCTTGGCGCACGCGGGCGCCGAAATGGATACGACCAGCGCTCCGGCCAGGGGGAGCCACGTAGGGGCGCGTCGCATCGGGCGTCTAGATATAGAAACCTGCGGCTTCCAAGTCAATTGACTCATTCTCACGCAACCTCTATAAATCGCGGCGTCGGCTTCGCTCTTCCCGATGACATCTGACTACCTATCGGCGGCTCTCATGATCCTGGGTGGGGTCGGGTTCGCGTTCGCCCTGACGGCCGCCGCGAAATACCTGGGCCCTTCGCGCCCGAGCGCGGCCAAGGACTACCCCTACGAGTGCGGCTCCGATGTCATTGGCAGCCCCCGCGCGCGCTTCGAGGTCAAGTTCTACCAGGTGGCGATCGTCTTCCTGGTGTTCGACATCGAGACGGCGTTTCTCTACCCCTGGGCGCTCAAGTACCGGGCGCTCTCCTGCCTGGGGCAAGTGGATCTCCAGACCCGCGTCTGCACGGGCGGCGTTTCTTTCTTCGGCCTGGGCGAGATCCTGGTCTTCATGGGGATCCTGATCGTCGCGTTGGCCTATGTCTGGCGCAAGCGCGCCGTCGGCTGGGAATAGGCGCGGGAGCAACAGAAGATGGGTTTCGATTTCCATACCTCGTCCTTGAAGGCTGCGGTCAACTGGGCGCGGAAGTTCTCGCTCTTCCAGTACCCCTTCGTGACCGCCTGCTGCGGGATGGAGTTCATGTCGGTCGCCGCGCCGAAATACGACATCGCGCGCTTCGGCGCCGAGTTCCCCCGCTTTTCGCCCCGCCAGGCCGATCTGCTGATCATCGTCGGCACCATCACCGAGCGCCAGGGCCCGGCCCTGCGCCGCATCTATGAACAGATGTGCGAGCCCAAGTGGGTGGTCGCCTTCGGCGTCTGCGCCTCGACCGGCGGCTTCTACCAGAACTACTCGACCATGCCGGGGGCCGACCAGGTCGTTCCGGTCGACGTCTACATCCCCGGCTGCCCGCCCCGGCCTGAACAGGTGCTCGACGGCCTGATGCTGCTGCAGGAGCGGATCCAGCGGGGCGAGGGGCACAGCCAGATCGCGATCGAGGCCGAGAAGGGCTACGACGTGGCCTTGACCGCGATTCGGCCGCTGGGATCGCCGGCGCGGAAGGCGGAGCCGTAGTGGCGCAGATCGTCCTCGACCGGCTGGCCGCGCGGTTCACCGGCGGCGAGATCCTGGAAGCTGGGAGCGCGCACGGCGACGAGTGGGCCCGCATCCGGCGCGACGCCTGGATCCCCGTGGCGATGTTTCTGCGCGACGATCCGTCGACCAAGATGGAGATGTTCATCGACCTCACCTGCGTCGACCGGTTCGGCAAGGAACCCAGGTTCGATGTCGTGCTGCACGTCTATTCGGTCAGCCTCAAGCACCGCGTGCGCCTCTACTGCGGGGCGCCCGAGGAGGATCCCTCGGTGGACACGCTGGTGTCGGTCTGGGCCGGCACCAACTGGTTCGAGCGCGAGGCCTACGATCTGTACGGGGTCCGCTTCAAGGGCCACCCCGACCTGCGCCGCATCCTCATGTACCCCGAGTTCGTAGGGCATCCGCTGCGCAAGGACTACCCGAAAGAGAAGCGGCAGCCGCTGGTACGCCGCCAAGCCGGAGCGCCGGACTGACCGTGGACACCAACGACGGCCCCCTGGTACCGCCGCAGAATCGCCGCGTCGTCCTGGGCTTTCAGGACGCCGAGGATCTGGGCGCGCCCGATCTGCCCACCGAGTCGCTGCCCCTCAACATGGGCCCCTCGCACCCCGCCATGCACGGCACCGTCCGGATGGTGCTGGAGGTCGAGGGCGAGAAGATCTCCAGCGCCGACATCCAGATCGGATACCTCCACCGTTGCTTTGAGAAAGAGTCGGAAAGTGCGACTTGGACTCAGGTTTTTCCGTATACAGACCGCCTGAATTACATCTCACCGATGCTCAACAACGTCGGCTACGCGCTGGCGGTCGAGAAACTGATGGGGATCGCCGACGACATCCCCGAGCGGGCGCTCTTCATCCGGGTCATCGTGGGCGAGGTCTCGCGCATCTGCGACCACCTGACCTGCCTGGGCGCCAGCGCCATGGAGCTGGGCGCCTTCACGGTCTTCCTCTACGCCCTCAAGGCGCGCGAGTGGCTGTTCGAGCTGCTGGAAGAGGTCTGTGGCGCGCGGCTGACCTCGACCTACCTGCGCATCGGCGGCGTCTCGTTCGACTTGCCGGACGGGTTCGGCCCCAAGCTGCTCGACATCCTGACCCGCACCCGCGTCGTGATGAGCGACATCGGCAAGCTGCTCGACCGCAACCGGATCTTCCGCGACCGGATGGACGGTATCGGGATCATCACCAAAGAGGACGCGCTGGCCTACGGGATCACCGGACCGGTCGGCCGCTCGACCGGCATGGCTTACGACGTCCGCAAGGACCACCCCTACCTGGTCTACGACCGCTTCGACTTCGACGTGCCGGTTGGCTCGGTGGGCGACAACTTCGACCGGTACGCGGTCCGGGTCGAGGAGATCACCCAGTCGACGCGGATCCTCGAGCAGGCGCTGGCGACCATTCCGGCGGGCCCGTTCATGATCAACAACCCGCGGGTCGCGCTGCCGCCCAAGAGCGAGACCTACAACTCGATCGAGGCGATGATCGCCCACTTCAAGATCATCATGGACGGCATCCACGTTCCGCCCGGCGAGGTCTACTCCTACACCGAGGCCGGCAACGGCGAGCTCGGGTTCTACCTGGTCTCCGACGGCAGCGGCCGCCCCTGGAAGTGCCGCGTACGCCCGCCCTGCCTTCCGGCGACGGCGGTCCTCACCAAGGTCCTGCCGGGGCTGTTCATCGCGGACGTCGTCCCGACCTTCGGCATGATGAACATGATCGGCGGCGAGTGCGATCGATGACCACCACACCCATCACCGGAACCCCACCCTCCCCGGCGCCCGCCACCGAGCTGGTCACCGTGACCGTCGACGGCAAGACGCAGCAGTTCCCCAAGGGGACGGTCCTGCTGGAGGCCTGCAACCAGATGGGCGCCGGCGTCCCCTTCTTCTGCTACCACCCGGGCCTGACTTCGCCGGCGGTCTGCCGCCAGTGTCTGGTCGACGTCAAGGGGCAACCCAAGCCGGTGCCGTCCTGCTACACGCCGGTGGCCGACAAGATGGAGGTGATGACCAAGTCGCCGCGCGCGCTGGACGTCCGGCGGCAGATGCTCGAGTTCACGCTGGTCAACCACCCCATCGACTGCCCGATCTGCGACAAGGCCGGTGAGTGCCTGCTGCAGAAGCACTACTTCGACTGGGACGCCAAGCTGGCCCGCAACGACGGCATCAAGGTCAAAAAGGCCAAGGTGGTCGACATCGGGCCGCGCATCGTGCTGGATCAAGAGCGCTGCATCCTGTGCACCCGCTGCATCCGGGTCTGCGACGAGGTGGCCAAGACCCACCAGCTCGAGATGGCCGACCGCGGGGACCATGAGGTCCTCACCACGGCGCCCGGTCACCAGCTCGACAACCCCTACTCGCTCAACACCGTCGACGTCTGCCCGGTCGGCGCGCTCACCTCGAAGGATTTCCGCTTCGCGATGCGCGCCTGGGAGCTCTACACGACGCCGTCGATCTGCCCCGGCTGCGCCACCGGCTGCAACATCGAGGTTCACCACTCGCACGGCAAGATCCAGCGCCTGATCCCGCGGCAGAACGACCAGGTCAACGAGCACTGGATGTGCGACGAGGGGCGCCTCACCTACAAGCGCGTCCACGCGCAGCGGCTGGCGGCGCCGATGTCGGGCGGCGTGCCGGTCGACTGGGACAGGGCCCTCGACGATGCGGGCCGGGCGCTGCGCGTGGCGCTCGACGCCGGCCCGGCCCAGGTCGGCGTGGTGATGAACGCGCAGTCGACCAACGAAGATCTCTACGCCCTCGCCCGCCTGACCTTCGATCACCTGGGCCTCGGCAAGGTCTACCTGGCCGGCCTCGACCAGGGCTGGAGCGACGACATCCTGGTCAGCGCCGACAAGAACCCCAACACCGCGGGCGCCATGGCGATCGGCGCGGGCCGGCTGCGGACGCTGCTCGACCTCGCCAACGATCTCAAGTCGGGCGCGGTGACCACGCTGCTGGTGGTGGGCACCCACGGGGTGATCGGCAAAGACGGCGCGCCCGGCGCACTGCCGCTCGATCGCTTGACCACGCTGGTGGTGGTCGGCACCCACCGAGACGAGGTGACGGCCGCCGCCAAGGTGGCGCTCCCGCTCGCCGAATGGGCCGAGAGCGACGGCACCTTCACCAACCGGCTCGGCATGGTCCAGCGCGTGCGCGCCGCCGTGCCGCCCGCGGGCGACTCGCTGCCCGGCTGGGAGATCCTCTCGCACCTGGCGCGCAAGCTGGGCGCCACGATGGAGTTCACCGAGGCCAAGACGGTGTTCGCGGAGGCCAAACAGAAGCTGCCGTTCATGAAGGACGCCGAGTGGGGCCGGCCGCTGTTGCCGGTCCAGCTCCGCTTTGCGGGCTCGCGGGGCTGACGGCATGGAATACGGATCCCTAGCTTTCCAGGCCCTCGCGGCGACGATCAAGATCGTCTTCATGATCCTGGGCTTCCTGATGCCGCTGGCCTCGATCCTCACCTGGATGGAGCGCCGCGAGTCGGCGATGATGCAGGACCGCCTGGGTCCCAACCGCGCCAACATCGGCCCGTTCAAGCTTTGGGGAATCACCCACTTCATGGCCGACGCCGTGAAGTTCCTCTTCAAAGAGGACTTCGTCCCGCCCAAGGCCCACAAGTTCCTCTTCATGTGGGCGCCCATCATGGCGATGGCCCCGGCGCTGATCGTCGCGGCCATCATCCCCTTCGGGCCGCCCCTCTGCTGGAACGAGCTGCTGGAGAAGAATCCCGTCTGCGGGCAGCCCATCAACCTCCAGATCGCCCAGCTCGACGTCGGCTTGCTCTTCTACTTCGCCATCTCTTCGCTGGCGGTCTACGGCGCGACGCTGGCCGGATGGGCCTCGCACAACAAATGGGCGATGATGGGCGGGCTGCGCGCCACCTCGCAGATGATGTCGTACGAAGTGACGATGGGGATGGCGGTCCTGGGGTCGTTCCTGGTCTACGGCACCCTGGAGCCGGGTGCGATCGTGGCGCAGCAGACGCACATCTTCAGCCTCGGCCACTACCATTCGAGCTGGGGGATCTTCCTTCAGCCGGCGGGGTTCGTGCTCTTCCTGACGGCCGCCATCGCGGAGACCAAGCGCACCCCCTTCGACATCCCGGAAGGCGAGCCGGAGATCATCGGCTACTTCGTCGAATACTCGGGCCTGCGTTTCGGCATGTTCTTCCTGGGAGAATTCCTGGAGATCGTCGTCTCCAGCGCCATCATGATCACGCTCTTCTTTGGCGGCTACCACTGGGGCAACACGATCGACAACGCGCTCCTGTCGCACCTGCCCAACTTCGTCTTCGTGCTAGCGATGTTCGGGCTCTGGACCGTCAAGGTATTCGCCTTCTGCGGCTTCCAGCTCATGATCCGCTGGTCGCTGCCCCGCTTCCGCTCCGACCAGCTCATGCGGCTCGGGTGGCAGCGTCTGCTTCCCATCTCGATCGCCAACGTCGTCGCGACCGCGCTGGTCGTGCTGTGGGCCCAGCAGTAGGTTAGGAGAATCGATGGCCGTCGGAGTCAAAGTCGTCAACCGCCCGGGCAGCTTGGCCCAGCAGGCCTACCTGCCCGCGATCGCCGAAGGTCTGGGCGTCACCTTCCGCCACTTCGTGAAGAACTTCTTCGGCAACGTAACCGGGAACCGCAAGAAGACCGACATCGCGACGATGGAGTACCCCGAAGAGAAGATGAAGTACCCGGAGCGGAACCGCGGCCTGCACCGCCTCATGCTCCGCGACGACGGCCAGGTCCGATGCGTCGCCTGCATGATGTGCCCGACCGTCTGCCCCGCCCACTGCATCACCATCGTCCCCGAAGAGGCGCCCGACGGCCGCATCGAGAAGCGCCCCATGATCTTCGAGATCGACGAGCTCCGCTGCGTCGTCTGCGGCCTGTGCGTCGAGGCCTGCCCCTGCGACGCCATCCGCATGGACACGCTCGACCACGCCAAGCCGACCTACCGCCGGGTCGACGCGATATTGGACAAGGAGGAGCTGATGTCGCGCGGGATCCAGTCGACCGCCGTGCAGGGCGGCGTGGGCGCCTTCTGGCGCGAGCGGGTCGGCGGCCAGCCGCAGACGCCGCCCGCCGGCGCCGTGGTTCCCGCGGGCGCGCCCCACGGGCCGACGCCGCTCCGCGACCACGGCCACAAGTAGAGCTTCGGCGGGATCGTCCGCCGATGGGTACGAGGGCACCGAGAGGACAAAGGGGATTCACATGATCGGAAGACCACAGATGACGAAGACCACCACGCTTTTGGCGACCGCCCTCCTGGCGGTTTCATCGATCGCGCTCGCTCAGGACAAGCCGAAACCAGCACCGGCTGCCACGGCATCACCGACCGCGACGGGAGCCACCAAGCCCGGCGCGATGGCCGCACCGCCCGCCCCTGCAGCGGCCGCACCGGCCGCGCCGATGGGCCCGCCGAAACCGGCGCCCGAGAACGACATGTTCAAGAAGGTGGCCGGCACCTGGAGCTGTGAGGCAAGCGGCAAGGGTCCGGACGGAAAAGACATGAAGTCCAAGACCACCTGGACCTGGAAGAGCGTGCTCGGCGGACACTGGTACACCGTGGTCTACAAGCGCGCCAAGTCCGGCCCGATGCCCGCCTTCGAAGGCGACGCGACCATGGGCTTCAACGTCGTGGAGAAGAAGTACTGGTTCGTCGGCGTCGACAACATGGGCGGCTGGATCAACCTGAGCTCCACCGACGGCATGGCCTACGCCGGCGAAGGCCTCCCCATGGGCAAGAAGGGTCCGATGAAGTTCAGCTTCGCCAAGGGCAAGGACAAGAAGGGCGCCGAGAGCGACAAGCTGATGGACGTCACCCTCGACTTCGGCGGAATGGTCGCCACCGAGACCTGTAAGAAGTAGCGCCCGAGGCCGGCGCCACGACACTTCAGGGGCCTAGCAAGCGAAGGTCGATCGCCGCGAGGACGTTACTCGTTCTCTCGGCTCTCGCTTCCGGGCCCGCCCGGGCCGACGCGCCACCGGCTGCGCCCACCGCGGCGGCCGCCGCCGCGCCGGCCGTCTCGACGCCGGCGCCGGCCGATTCGGCGGCGCCTTCGCTGTCCATTGCCGCACCCAGCGCCGCCACGGCCGTTCCGCCGGCAAGTGATCCGCCGTCGACGGGCGCGCCGCCGTCCGCGAGCGCGCCGCCGCCATCCCCCGCCTCGCCCGTCAAGCCGCGCTATTTCTACTACGGGCGCGACTACGGCAGCGAGGCGCTCTACGGACCGCTCTGGGTGTTCATGAACCGCGGGTTCGACGTGCTGCAGGATCACGTGGCGAGCCGGAACATCTTCGACTTCGGCTACCGGACCAACGGCGGCAACGTCGCCCGGAACATCCTCAATCCGTTTCCGGCGATCTCCAACGACGGCTGGAAGACCTTCTTCAGCGAGGAGATCTTCCCGCTCAGCTTCACGCGGGACACGGCGCGCTGGACGCCCAACTATAGCCTGCATCTCATCGGCGGGGGGATGACCTACTCCTCCCTGCGCGAGTGGTTCGAAGACTACGACGTGCCGGTGCCGCGCCTGTTCGCGGCCATGACGCTGATGTCGGCGGCCTTCGTCAACGAGTCGCTCGAGAACAAGGGCGTGGTCGGGTTCAACACCGACTGCATCGCCGACATCTACTTCTTCGACATCGGCGGCATCATCTTGTTCAGCTTCGACTGGCCGAATCGCTTCTTCAGCCGGCAGGTCGTGGTCTCCGACTGGTCGCAGCAACCGTCGTTCACCTTGCCGAACGGCGAGCTGCACAACGTCGGAAACTACTTTGCGGCCAAATGGGCCCTCCCCTTCTACCGCCGCCTCTCGCTCTTTTCCTGGTTCGGCGAAGCGACCACCGGCGGCCTATCCTTCGCGATCGACGACGAGTACGCGATCTCCGCCTCCGCGGGCGGCGCCGCCATTCACCTGGTCAACCAGGGCACCAACACCGTCCAGAACACCGTAGATTTCGTTCCGACCGCCGCGCTGTTTTTGGACCGCCGCAACTCGCTGCTCGCGTCGCTCCAGATCACCAACGTCGACGACTACTTCATCCACTTCAACCTCTACCCCCACGCGCTCACCGACCGCGGGCCGGCGGTCGGGGTGTGGGGCGTCGTCGACAAGCGGGCCCGCGTCGCGGCAGGATTCGCGATCGGACGGCCCTTCGGGATCGGCGCGGGCTGGAGCGGCCTTTAGGAGCGGCGGCCTCCGAGGGAGGGGCCAACCGGCGGCCATGAACCAAGGCACCCAGCCGTGAATTCGGGCCGGCGGCTGTGGTTCCGATCACGGTCGGAGCTCCCGGGCCCGAATCCAAGGGTGTTGTATTTACCGGCGCGCTTCTTCAGAATATTCCCGGGTGGGGGTGAGAGTGCTCCAACACCGCGGTCCCGCTCTTCTATTCGTTCGTGGCCTCGAACAAACACGCCTAGCCCGGGGGAGATGCCCTTGACCAACCATCCAATTCGCTGGCAACCACTGGCGGGCAAGCGCCTCCTCGATGCGGGTCGCTGGGTCGCGATGGGCGTCCTTTTGGTCGGTTCGCTGGCCGGATCCCTCGGGGGTTGTGGCGGCAGCTCGGCGACAACCGATGGTTCGGCGACCGGTGGGAAACACGACGGCGGCACGACGGACGCCGGCGGAGGTTCAGGTGGGCACGCCGGAACGACCGGCGCGGCCGGAACGACCGGCGCGGCCGGAACGACCGGCGCGGCCGGCACCGGCGGTGCCAGCGCCCTGGCCGATCTCGGCAAGGCCTGCGCGGCGGACACCGATTGCACCGGCGGCCTCGTCTGCCTGACGGCCGGGAGCAACGTCATCATCGGGACCGAGGGGCCGGCCAACGGGTACTGCTCGAAGATGTGCGCGACCGACACCGACTGCATGGGCGCCGGAAACTGCCTCAACGTCTCGGCCGACAACGCGACCGCGGTCGGCTACTGCTTCCAGGGCTGCACCTTCGGCGGCACGACCGCCAAGTGTCACCAGCGCACGGACGTGGGCTGCCTCACCATCGACACCACGACGACCCCGACGACCGACGTCTGTTTTCCGATCTGCTCTCAGGACAGCGACTGCCCCACCGGGCGCCATTGCGACGTCGCCACCAGCCTCTGCGCCAACACCGCGGCCGCGGGCGATCCGCTGGGCACCCACTGCGTCTCGAACCCCGACTCGGGCGCCTCGAACTGCGCGGGTGGCTGCCTGCCCATCGGCTCCGCGGCGGGTGGCACCACGACCGTGGCCAGCTTCTGCTCGATGTTGTGCGTGGTGGGGAATCTCGACGCCTGCAACTGGACCAGCGGCGCCCTCACCTCGGGCGGGGTCCACGGCGTCTGCGCCCTCTCCGACGCCAACGCCCAGGTGGGCGACATCGGCTTTTGCAGCCAGGAGTGCGACACGGCCGCCAACTGCACCGACCAGACCGACTCGGCCGGCCTGACTTGCGACACGTCCCTGATGTCGACGATCGCGCATGGCATCTGCAGCTGGGGCTAGCCGTTCCAGCCGGGGGGCCGGACGTTTGAGCCGCAGGCTGCTCGCCGTCGCGATCCTGGCGGCCACCGCGGGTTGCGCCAAGGAGCGGCCCGCCATCAACCGCGTTCAAGCCGACGCGCTCGACAAGTCGTTCTTCGTCGGACCGGACCTGCAGGGGACCGAGGACGATCCGGAGTTTTACAAGCGGGGCACGGTGGTCGACGTCGCCTACGGGGCGGATCAGGACGGCCTGTTCACCTCGAGCTACGGCGAGCCGCTCTCCCGCATCCGCTGGGAGATCACCGAGAACACTTTGAATGCGCGCCTGTCGTACGAGCGCATCGCGGGCACGGACGACAAGGGCAACCAATATAACGGCGTGCAGCTCAAGGCTTCGAATGACGGCCAGATCATCGCCAGCTACAAGATCGAGAGCCACTTCGACATCAAGAACGACTACAACCCGCAGACCGGCGAAAACCTCAACGTCATCGTCGAAAACACCACCGACCGGGTGTGGTACGAGCGGCAATACTTCCGAGTCGACTGGTCCCAGAACCTGATCAGCGACGCCTACGACTACGACACCCTCTCGCTCATCGGGGTACTGGGCGGCGTCACCTACGAGCCGTTCGCCTACACGGTGCTGGATCCGGCCGATCCGGACGCGCCCCATTTCGACACCACCGACGGCTACTTCGACGTGACCAACAAGGTCTACGCGACGCCGCAGCAGATCGATCTGGCCAGCCTGGGCGCGGGCAGCGGGACGATCCCGGCCTGCTTTCTCGAGAGCGCCTACGTGACGGGCGGCACCGCGCCGGCCGCCGACTGCAACCCGGTCGAGCTGACGATCCGCGAATCGTATCGGCGGGTGGTCGACACCGACTACGAACCCGAGAACTTCGACGGGGTGCGGTTCCAGGCCATCGGCGCCTTCAACTTCGACTACCGCCGGGGCTACACCGCCGACTACGGCCTGGTCGACCAGGAGTGGAGCCGCTTCATCTCCCGCTACAACATCTGGCAGCAGAGCCACTACTACACCGACCCCTCCAACGCCGACCCGACGATGCGGGGCGCCCTGCCCTGCGCCACCCAGGCGACGACCGAGGAGCCCACCGGCGATCCGAACGCCGATCCCAACCGCGACGTCGACGGCAACGGGACCGCGGACGAGTGCGAGAACGCCGGCGCCGGGTCGCGCTGCGACATCTTCAATCAGAAGTGCACGCTCCCCTACGCCGCCCGCCAGGTTCGGACCATCCCCTGGTACATCGCCGGCGACACCAGCCTCTTCGATCCGACCAACTGGGCCACCGTCGAGTGGGATCTGGCGCTCAAGACCGCGGTCCAGACCGCGCGCCTGGTCGAATGTCGCAAGACCGCCGGCGCGACCGCGGGACCGGGAGCGACCGGCGGGGCCGCCGCCTGCGACGCCGCCTTCCCCATGTGGAAGGGACAGCAGGACGACAACGACGAGGCGGTCCGGATCGCGCGCGACGTCGACGCCTGCCGGCGCACCCAGAGCTGGGACGCGACCGCCTGCACGGATCTGGCGAATCAGGAAGCGACGGCGGTTGCCAACGCGCGCGGCGCGGGCGACATGTCCAGCACGCTGGCCATCGGCACGATCGCGGCGCTGCCGCCCATCATCGTGCTCTGCCACAACCCGGTGGTCGCGGGGGATAACCCGGCCTGCGGCGCGGTCGACCTGGCGCCCCGCACCGGCGACATTCGCTACAACATCGTCCTCGACATCCCCAATCCACAGCTGCCGAGCTTCTGGGGCATCATGACCGACGCCGACGATCCGCTGACCGGCGAGAAGGTGGCGGCGTCGATCAACATCTGGACCGCCACCACCGATCTGGCCGCGCAGCAGCTGGTCGATCTGGTCCGCTACACCAACGGCGAGCTGTCGACCAGCCAGATCACCAACGGGACCTACATCCAGAACTGGGTCGCCTCGGCCAAGCTCAGCGGCGGCGGCGGGTTGCCGACCCTCCCCAAGGACGACATCGCGCGCCGGCTGGCCAGCTCCGCCGGGATGAACATCACCGACTTCAACGCGCTGACCGCGGCCCCGGTCGGACCCGAGATTCAGGGGGTGCTCGACGCCGGCAAGGCGATCGCGCTGGACGTCGAGACCCGCAACGATGTCGCCTCGCCCGCCGAGATCCAGCTGGCCGCCACGCTGGCCAGCGCCCGCGGCAGCGACGTGGAGACCCAGCTCGTCAACCCGGCGATCCTCGAGCTGGCGGGGATGCCGCCCACCGCGTCGCTCTCGGGCGCCGTCGGCGCACAGATCTCGCCGCTCGGTCTCAACAACCCGCTGGCCCAGCGCCAGATCAACCAGCTCCGGGAGAACGCGCTGGCCGCGCGCGGCGCCTGTCTCCTCGACGAGGCGCCGGAGCCCTCGGCGATGACCGGCCTGGCCGACATCCTCGCCAAGAAGTTTCCCGCCGCCGCCAACGAGACCCCGGCCGCCCAGCAGACCCGCTACGACCAGATGTTCCAGTACGTCCGGCGCCGGTATCACTACGGGGTCATCTCCCACGAGATGGGTCACTCGGTCGGTCTGCGGCACAACTTCGTGAGCAGCTCGGCACCCCTCTTTTACCGCCCGCAGTACTGGCAGCTACGCACCAGCAACGGCACGGTCAAGACGCCCTGCACGGACGCCGTCGCGGACGGCTCGACCTGCGTGGGGCCCCGCTACTGGGATCCGGTCACGCCCGAAGAGCAGTCCAACCTGATCTGGATGTGGATGCAGTCCTCGGTGATGGACTATCCGGGCGACACCTCGCAGGACATGCTGGGCCTCGGGATCACCGACTTCGCCGCCGCCCGCTTTTTCTACGGCGACAGCGTGTCCGTCTACACCAACCCCAGCTACGCCGCCGGAACCGCCATCGGCACGGGGATCACGCTGGCCACCGACAACTTCGGCGGCCTGCTGGGAATTCGCTATGGCCTCAAGTCCACTGGCGGCGCCGGCACCGACGATTTCCACTACGCGCAGCTCCAGAACAACTACCAGGTACTGACCAACTGCGCGCCGACCACCCCGACGGCGCCGGCCAACTGGGATTCCACGCAGGACGGCGTCTGGGATCCGGTGCTCGACGGCCACGTCGTGTCGGTGGGCGGCTCGGCGCAGAAGTGCCGGCAGCAGCCGGTGGACTACGTGGGCTACGGCCAGCTCCGGGCGCCGACCACCGCCGAAGAGAACAACGGCTTTTATAACGGCGGTCCCAGCGTCGATCCCGGGACGCTCCGGCTCCGGGTGCCGTACGCCTTCGCCAGCGACAACTGGGCCGACATCGGGAACGTGTCGGTCTTCCGGCATGACAACGGCGGCGATCCCTACGAGCAGGTGGAGTTCCTGATCGGCACCCAGGAGGACCGCCACATCCTGGACAACTACCGCCGAAACATCTCGACCTTCAGCCTGCTGGGCGCCAGCGGGCGCTCGTTCAACCGCTACAACTCCAAGCTGCAAGGGATCTCGAGCGGGGTCGGGTTCCTGGCCTCGATCTACAAGGATCTCGGCACCAACCAGGGCTACGCCTTCAGCACGCTGTGGCCCTTCGTCGCCGCCAGCCAGGTGCACGACAACCTGATCGCCGCCACGGTCGCCTTCGATCACTTCGCGCGCGAGCTGGGGCGTCCCGAGCCCGGGCGTCACTACAAACGCCCCAGCGCCTTCAACGATCCGGTCCTGCACTCGGACAGCGATCCGGACGACTACGGTCCCCTCAACGGCATGCTCGGCCAGACCCCGGTGGTCATCCCGAATGGCTCGACCGGTTTTCTGCGCGACGTCGGCTTCGGCGGGCACCCGCTCGAAAACGCCCTGTCGACCACCAACGGCGACTTCAACGTCGAGTACATCGAGAACGCCGGCTCGTACTACGACAAGATCAATACCGCCATCCTCTTCTCCTTGTCGGAGGATCGCTTCATCAGCCAATCGCGGCGCGACTTCTACGACGCGCGTTTTCGCTCGGTCGGGATGGCCGACATCCTGCCGGACGGCTTCCGGCGCGTGATCGCCAACGGCCTCACGGGCGACCGATCGTTGCTGGCACCCCACCTCGAGTCCAACAGCACGGGGTCGCCGCTCCTCGACACCGGCGCCGACACCACGCTCGATCCGATGGCCAATCTCTATCCGGCCTTCCCGATCGGCTGGACCAGCTTCTGGCCCAGCGGCGGCCCCGAGGTCTGCTTCTCGACGGCGGGACGGAACGCCTGCACCAACTATTTTGGGGACGGCGGGTTCGCGCCCGCCGCGCCCGCCAACATGGTGGCCGTCGATCCGCAGGTCGGGTGGGAGGTCCAGAAGTACCTGATCATGTGGACCGTCTCCTTCATCAAGGCCAACCAGAAGACCAACTGGACCGACATGATGCGGATCTGGCGCCTCGGCCAGAACGTCGCGCCCGATGTGACCCCCCGGATCGAATGGCAGGATCCCGGCTCGGGCGAGCTCTATTACGCGCACTCGATCGGGACCGAGTGCCTGTTCGGGGATGCCACCAACAACTGCGCCGGCGGCCAGATCGCGCAGAAGGGAATCGCCGCGCGCGTGCTCGAATACGCGAACCAGTTGACCGCCAAGGGCTACGAGCTCGACCTCGCAAACAACCCCGCCACCGCGACCACGCCCGCCGGCTTCAACGCCTTCGGCCGCGCGATGGTCGTCCGTCAACCCGACGGCACGCCCGTGGTGGTGCACGACCCGGCGATCTCCAACGTGACCACCAGCGGAGCGCTGGCTCCCACCGTCACCTGCGACCTGAACGTGACCCCGGGCTGCACCCCGCTGACCATCGACGAGAACCACTCGGCCGTCGAGCTCCAGTCGTACAAGTCGGTTCCCGACTATCTGTGGCAGACCGAGGCCGTATACGGCTGGATCAACGCCGCGGGGACGCTGGGCGTGTTCTGAGGACGGCGCTGCGAGGATTGCCGAGGATTGCCTTGACGCTGGCCCGTCCCTCCACGCATCCCCTGCTGGTCTGGCTTGCCCCGCTTGCCTGGCTGGGCCTGGCGACGGCCGCGCGGCCGGCCGCCGCCCACGACGAGGCGTCCGGGGTCGAATCGTCGCCGACCGTGACCCGGGGGGCCGGACCCGAGCCGGACGCGCCCCCCAGTCGCTGGCGCGGCAGCATCCTGCTGTTCGATCAGTCGATGACCACCCAGACCATCGGCGTCGGGGGCGACTATCAAAGCTACGATCCGACCTACGAATGGTGGGTCGCGTTCAAACCGAAGTACACCCCGTTCGAACGCGAGAACGATTCGATCAGCCTCACCCTCTGGATGAATCTCTATCTCGAGCTGACCAACAGCGACACGACGACCGAATACCACGAGCTGCTGCTGGGCCCGACCTATCTGTGGGCAACCTACGGCCGCACCCTGCGCGACGTCCGCGGGTACAAGACGGCGTCGACCTTCGGCCCTCGGATCGCCCTGCCCACCGACAAGGCCGCCTACGACATCAGCGAGCTCTTCGAGCTGGGCGCGATCGGGAGCGTGTCGCAGACCTTTCCGCTGCGGGGAGAAGACGCGCGCACGCTCCGGGGCGCCCGCCTGGCGGTGGGCGCCATCTACGGCCACCCGTTCGACCGCTACACCGCACCGATCAACACCGATCTCCATCAGCTCCGCGACACCGTCGCGGATATCCCGATCATCGACGATCAGATCGCGGGCGAGATGAACGTGAAGAACGCCCTCAGCCTCTCCCTCGCGGGCGAGCTCCAGGTCCTGCGCCGCCTGAACCTGTCGCTCTCGTACGTGCTGGTCAATCAATGGCGGTATCCGACCACCAGCACCCAGGTCTCCTCCCCCGCGACCGGTCCCGCCGACCCGATCAGCATTCCCGATTCCACCACCTACACCGTGAAGACCTGGCTGACCTCCACGGTGACCTACGACCTCACCGACGAGCTGGCGGTCAGCGTCGGGTACTACAACCTCGCCAACCAGCTCGCCCCCGACGGAACGCGCCGCAGCCCGCTCTGGAGCCCATCGGCGCGCTTCTTCCTCACGCTGACCAGCAACCTGGACGCCGTGGCCCGTCGGGTGTCGAAGAAGCTCCGGGACGCGTCGGGCGGTTAGGCCGCTCACCGCCGCGGCCGCGTCAATTCAAAGGGGTCTAGACGCCGAAGGCCCGGAGCAGCTCTGGTAGGTCGACGTCGTCGGGCAACGGCCCGTGGGTGGCGCTAGCCGGAATACAGATGAAGCTCTGCTCGAGCGGGTTTTCGTCGTGGACCCGGCTCACGATGGTGGCGCGCCCGAGCGTGATCACCGCGCTGGCGGCTTGCGCCAGGAGGTGAAGCGGCAGATAGAGCGGGCCCAGGAGATCGTGCTGGCGGGTGTGGGCGAGCTCGTGCGCCAGCGTCAGCCGCGCCCTCGGCGTTCCGTTGTCCAGCAGGCCGGGCCGATGGACAATCGCGTGCCCCAGCGTGACCGCGCCGACCCAATCGAGGCCGAGACCGGAGCGGATCGGGTAGAGCCAACCGACCGCGGCCGGCCCCCCCACCCGTCGCGGCAGACGTCCGCTGACGAGGAGTCCGGCCGCGTGGCCGATGAGATTGGTCGGCAGCGTCCACAGATCGCGGATGAGGCGGACCAGCGCGAGCCGGCTGCGGGGTCGTGGCAAGCGAACGCGACCGGCGAGCATCTCGGGCCAGCGCGGGGGCGCCCCCTAGTTGTAGGTCGCCGAAAACAGGAACGAGAACGCGCCCGCCGACCAGGTGAGCGTCGGATCATTCTGATCCTTCATCGAGCCACCCACGAACCCGAGGGCGACGCCCAGGCCCCAATCGCGCGAGACCCACCACTCCTTGCCGACCTGCAGCTCGAAGGCGAGACCGATCTTGGAGGTGTCGAGCTGGTTGCCGTTGGTATCGTTGGCCCAAAAGCGCGCCATCGCGATGGTTCCGGAGAGATACAGATTGATGGGCTCGAAGTAGTAGGCGACGCCGGGGCCGATGCCTTGCAGCGCGATCTCCCCGATCGGGCTGGCCATGCTGGTGCCGCCGATCTTGACGTCGGGATCCACCGCGCCGGTATTGAAGATCGCGGCATAGAGCACCAGGTTGTGGGCGATGACCCCACCGATGGCGCCGCCCGTGGACAGGCCACCCCCGCCCATGGTGGTCTTCACCCCGCCCTTCGTCGACGACAGGCTGGTGAATCCGATCCCCGGCTGCACGCGGAAATAGAATCCGTCGTGGGTGTGAAAGCCCTCCATCGACTCGGGCGGCGGGGGGGGATAGCCGTAGCCCCCCGGCGAATACGCCGGGGGGTACCCGTAGTCGGGGACCGCAGCCATCTCGTCGGCGCGCAGGGAATTTTCCGGCGGGCGCCCCGGCGGCTGGGGAGACGCCTGTGGCGCCGACGCCGGCGCGGGCGTCTGAGCCAAGGCGATCCCCGGGACGCCCAGACCCAAAACGACGGTCAGAAATCGGTAGAAGACCTTTGCGCTGCGCATCCGGTAACCCCCTTTGCGGCGGATAGTCTCTGTTCGGACGGTCGACTTGTCCATGGCGACGGTCACTCTCAATTGTAGGTCGCCGAAAACAGGAGCGAGAAGCCAGTGGAGGTCCAGGTGATGTTGCTGTTGTTGTTGTCCTTCATCGACGCGGCGACAAACTCCACCGCCGCGCCCAGGCCCCAGTTCTGCGAGATCCACCATTCCTTGCCGACCATGACCTGACCACCGACGCCCGTCTTGGACTGGTAGAGGGGGTGCCGGTTGACGTCGTCGATCTCGACGTGCATCGCCGCCAGCGTTCCCGACAGGTAGAGGTTGATCGGCTCGAAGTAGTACGCCACCCCGGGACCGATCCCGCTCACCGCGACCGAGGAGTTGCTGGTGCCCGAGCCGAGTCCGGCGATAGTGACGGTGGGCTTCGAGACGCCGCTGCCAAAGAGATTTCCAAAGACGATGAGGTTCGGCAGGATCGCGCCACCGAGCGCGATGCCCAGGCTCCCGCTGCCGCCCGACGCCGTCAGCGCCTCACCGTACGCGTCGGCGCCGGACACGTGGGTGGCCCCGCCCCCGATGTGCATGCGCAGATAGAACCCATCGTGAAGGTTCGGAGCTGGCGGTGCCGGAGGCGGGAGATAGGCAGACCGTGGCGCATATCCCAGCGGTGGGGTCGCGGGCGCGACCTCGGGCGGCGGGCTTCGTGGGGCAACCTCGGGCGGAGCGCGCTCCGGCGGTGGCGGCGGCTCGCCCGTCGGTGGCGCGTATCCCGCGGGTGGTGCCTGCGGCGGGGTCGTCGGTGGTGCGTATCCCGCGGGTGGTGGCGCCGTGGTCCCCGCCTGGGCCAGAGCGAGCGCCGGCGCCATCGCGAGGGACGCGGCGAGGACTGCAGTCAAGGTCAAACGGCGGGGGATCCGTTGGTCACGCATCGGGTGTCCTTTCGTCCGCGGCAAGCGTTTCGATCGTGTATCCGAATGGAAAATTTTGTCCATCGAACCGATGCGCCCCAATGCGCCGAATTCCCGCGGATCGCGCTTGACCGGACGAAAACGAACGACCATGCTGATCTGGAATCTTCTGCACGGTACGACACGGAGAGCGATTCTTTTCCCTACAAGAACGCACAAGGGAACCGCCACTGGCCGATGGATGTGCACGCCCGCTAGTCGGGAAGCCCGATGCGGTCATACTAGTGGTTCCCACCTTACGAAAGTAGGGTCCGAGAATTCTTTCCGACCGGCCGAAGCGGAAGGTTCAAATTTTTGCAACGAGGCCGGCCGCCAGCGAGGCGCCTAGCCGCCAACTATCCAGAATGCTCCCAACGCCGGGCCGCAGGCGAGCTTCGCTCGCCGGAGGCCTGCCGATCGGAGGTCCGGAACCCTCCCAGGGTTCCAGAGTTGTTGAAACCTCACAGGGACGTGATGGCGGGGAGGCTGCCGTCGGCGTTGCGCTTGGCGGCGCTGGCCTTGGCGGTGGTGACGCTGGTGGCGCTCACGTCGCCGCTGTGGGAGATGCTCTGGAAGCTGCCGCCTTTGTTGTTCCAGGCGCCGCAGCCGCTGCAGGTGATGGTCGCAGGATTGCTGTTGTTGGTGAAGCCCCAGTCGGAGACGTGCGAGCCGCCCTTGGTCTCGTTGTTGTCGAAGGCGAAACAGCTCGACATGACGTGCGCCGCCGAGACGCTATCGCCGCCCATCTTGAATCCATTTCCGTTGCTGCCGGTGCCGGCGGTGTCCTGACCCTGCCCGAAGGCCCAGGAGTTCTTGACCGTCACCGGCGAGGTCCAGGCGAAGAAGTCGAAGCCGTCGTCGGCGTTGTCCCAGGAGCGGCAGCCGTTGAAGACGTTGCCGGTGCCGGTCCCCTTCTTGGCGCCGAAGCCGTCGGCGTTGGAGCCATCGCACTGGGTGTCGTCGTTGTGGTGCGAGTCGCAGTTGAGGATGGTCTCGTTGGTGCCACTGCCGGTGTAGCCCGAGCTGGAGCTGATGAGGATGCCCGTGTCGCCCGAGTCGTGGACGTCGCAGTCCTGGACCGTATCGTGCGCCCCCTGGATCAGGATCCCCGAGTCGTTGGCGTTCGCGACCTCGATCCCCTGGACCTTGTAGTAGTCGGCCCCGATGTCGATCCCGTACTGATTCTTGTCGGTCGGCTCGACGCCGCAGGCGAGCCGCGGCTGGGTCGAGAAATCGAGGATCGGCTTGGTCGTGGCCGCCGGATCCGCCATCATCGTGATGACCCGGCTGGCGGTCCCCATGCGGGTCTTCTTGAACTCGATCCGCGCGGCGAGCTGGTAGGTGCCGGCCTTGAGACACATCGTTTTCAGGCTGCCCGAGCAGGGGTCGCCGTTCGCCGCTCCCGTCACGCCCGGACAGAGCAGCTCATAGCCGGCCTGTGGCGTCAGCACGGGTGCACTCTGCGTGCCGGGGTTCGTGTCGATGCCGGTGGGAGCCACCCAGATGTCGCAGGGGCCACCGCTGGTGCCGGCCGCGCCGCTGGTACCCGCCGCACCCGTTCCGGCCGTTCCAGTGGTGCCGCCGCGTGCGCCGCCCGTTCCGGCCCCCGCGGCGCCGGTCGAACCGGCGGTGCCGCCGGCTTTCCCACCGACGGCGGTGGTGCCTGCCGCGCCGGTCGTTCCCGCCGAGCCGGTCGTTCCCGCCGAGCCGGTGGTTTTCCCACCGGCGCCGCCGGTGCCGCTGGTCCCGCCGCTGCCCGTGCCGGTCCCGCCGGTGCCGGTCGATCCGCTGGTTGATCCGCCGACGCCGCTGCCGCCGGTGCCCGTCGCAGTCGTGCCGCCCCCGCCGCCGGTCCCGCTGACGGTCGCTCCCCCCGAAGATCCGCCGGGGGCCGACGCCCCACCGACGCCCGTGGTGCCGGCGGCGCCCGACGCGCCCGCCTTGCCGCTCGTGCCGGCCGCGCCGCTGCCGTCGTCACCGCTGGTGGCGCAGCCCGCGCCGATCAGCAGACACAGTCCGAGGGCGCCCCAGGAAATTTTCAGCTTCGACATCGGATCCTCCAAAAAGGCTCGAAAATGGCTTCGCAGAAGGCTCGCAGAAGCTCGAGCCGTCGATCAGAACCAGGGATTCGCGCAGTCCCAGACCGTGTCCGCGGTCTGGAGCGTGCCGGGCTTGTAGACGCAGACGCAGTCCTGTGTGCCGCTGATGCACCAATTCCACTGGGTGCTGCAAGCGTCGCCCTTGGCGCCCGTACACACCGGCGCCGTCGCCGCCTTGGCGGGATCGAGGCCCGACTTGGCGGGATCCATCGAGGGACCCGCGCAGGAGCCGCAGGCGTACGAGCCGCCCGACGGGCAGTTGCACTGCTTGATGCCGTAGTCGCCCACCGCGCAGGGCTTCACGCAAGCCGCCAGGTTCGAGATGCAGGAGGTGCCGGCCGCGGTCGAGCTGGACGACTTCAGGTAGTTGGGGCACGCGGCGGCCGTCGAGAACCCGACCTCGGTCGAGTAGTTGAGCATCACCTGCACGTCGGACCAGGCGTACTTGCAGTTCGTCCCGTCGACGCCGTCGGTGGCGAGGGCGTTGTCGCTGGAGTCGTAGGGTTGGCACACCGTCGGCGTCTGGAACACGCAGAGTTTCGAGATGGTCGCCGTGTCGCGGCCGCTGGTGAGCCCCACCACCTCGTCGACGCCGATCGCCACCGTGTTGGTGATGGTCAGGTTCCCCTTGGTCGACCCGCAGGCGCCGCCGACCCCGCAGGCGCGGTACATCTTGCCCAGGCGCTGGCCGAAGAAGTTCTGGATGATGAACTTGCCGTGGCTGTTGTCCTGAAAGAGCTTGTCGTGCGCGCCCTGCGCGCCGCCTCCGTCGATGGTGACCGTCCCGGACGAGCCGGACGCAGCGGTGACCGCGTCGTCGCACACGTAGTTGAACCAGACGTTCTTGATCGTGCAGGTCCCGTCGCAGTGAATGCCGTCGGCGCCGTGATTGCCGATGATCACGTTCTGAATGGTGGCGCCGTCGGCCAGCTCGAAGAGCGGCTTGGTGGTGCCCTGATCCTTGGTCCCCATAGCGTTGCAATCGACGGCGAAGTCTCCGCTGCCGCTGCCGTTGTGGAGCGCCATCTTGCCGTCGTAGAGCTTCGCCACCTGCATCGTCGACGAGATCGACACGGGAGAACCGGTGGCGTTTGGCCAGGTTGGAACTTGGCAGGTCCAGGGCGGCACGAAGGCGCCGCCGCTGCCGCTGGTGCCCGCCGCGCCACTGCCACCCGATCCGGTGGTGCCGGCTTTCGATCCGGCGGCCCCGGCCGCGCCGGTGGTGCCCGCCGCGCCCTTACCCGCCACGCCGCTGCCGGCCACTCCGATGCCCGCCGCACCGGTGCCGGCCGTACCCGTCGTGCCGGCGACTCCGCCCGCGGTACCGCCCCGCGATCCGGACATTCCGCCCACGCCCGTCACACCCGTCCCCGATCCACCGCCGATCGATCCACCAGACGTGCCGCCCGCCGAGCCGGCGAGACCGCTCGATCCCCCCGAGCCGCTGGCGGTTCCCGGGCTCCCTCCCGTTCCCGCCGTCGAGCCCTGGGTGCCCGCCTGCCCCGTGAAGCCGGCCAGGCCCGTCGAGCCTCCGCTTCCGCCGGCGCCGCCGCCATCGGACGGCGTGGCGCAACCGGCCACCGCCATCGACAACACCAGGAACACGGAGCGACGGAGCTGCTGCATGGAGACGAAGTGTTCGAGGTGATCTCCGCCGGCTCACGCGAATCGGCCTCGATTCAGCCGATCGGATCTTCATTCGCGCCGCGGGGGCCCCGTTTCCCCAGGGTGGCATCGTTTCCCGTCGGTGGCGGGCTCTCAATATGAAAATCGACGGATGCTGACGTTCATGACCAGGCCCAGGGCTGCGGCGGTGGTCAGAATGCTCGAGCCGCCGTAGCTCACCAGCGGGAGGGTGACGCCCACGACCGGGAGCACGCCGCTCACCATCCCGACATTGATGAAGACGTGCCAGAACAGCATGGCCGCGACGCCGACGCAGACGGTGGCGCCGAAGCGATCGCGCGCGTCGCCGGCGATCTTGAGAATCCAGAGCACCAGGATCAGATACGCCAGCAAGAGCGCGAAGCACCCCACGAAGCCCCACTCCTCGGCCCACACGGCGAAGGGAAAATCGGTCCAGAGCGCCGGGAAATGGCGCAGGCGAATCTGCGTGCCGTGCAGGAACCCCTTGCCGAGAAACCGGCCCGAGCCGATCGCGTTGAGCGCCTGGCGGGTCTGATAGGCCCCTTCCGAGTTCGGGTTGAAGAACGATTCGACCCGCTTGCGCTGATATTCGTGCAGCAGATGCTGGTAGATCGGAAACGCCGCCAGCGTGGCCAGGCCAACGATCGCGCCCAGCGTCTTGAGCTTGAGGCGCGCGGTCAGCATGATGGTGAAGAAGATCAGCAGCAGCAAGAAGGCCGTTCCGAAATCGGGCTGCTTGGCGATGAGCAACGCCGGCACGCTGACGATGAGGACCGGGATGGCCAAGTGGCGCCAGGTTCGTCCCTCCAGGACTGGCGAGTCGTTCAGGTACTTGCCCAGCGCGACGCTGGTGAGGAGCTGCATCAGCTCCGAGGGCTGGACGTGGAACGGGCCGATCTCGAACCAGCGCCGGCCGCCGCCCACCATCTTGCCGAACAGAAGCACGCCCAGCAGCAGCGCGACGCCGGCGCCCTGCAGCACGTAGCCGTACCGGCTGATGGTCCGGTAGTCGAGGGTCGCCACCCCCAGAAAGACCGCCACGCCCAGACCGAGCCAGGAGACCTGGACCGAGAAGATGTTCGCCTGCCGGTCGTGAACGGCGCTCCACAGGTTGATGAGCCCGAGCGTGGTGACCGCCGCGGCGGCCAGCGTGAGCGTCCAGTCGAACCGAAAGCGCAGCCGGCGCCAGCCGACCGCCCGGGTCTGCATCATGGCCCGGCCTCGGCGGTGGTCGGCTCCGGGGTCGGGGCGCGCGGGCCACGCCGCCGCGGCAACCCGAGCCGTGGCGCCTCGCGATCGGCGGGCGCGACGGTGTCGAAATAGTTGTGGATGATCTCCATCGCCACCGGGGCCGCGACGTCGCCGCCGTGGCCGCCGTGCTCGACCAGGACGGCCAGCGCGATGCGCGGCCGACCGGCCGGCGCGAAGCCGACGAACCAGGCGTGATCGCCCGCTTCGTAGCCGCCGTTTTCGGTGTGGCGGCCGTGCACCTGCGCGGTGCCGGTCTTCCCGGCGACCTCGATGTCCTTCGACCGGACTTTGAAAGCCGTTCCCTTCGGCTCGTTCACCACGCCGACCAGCGCCTGACGGACCACCGCCAAGCTCTCCGGCGCGACCGACAGCTCGCGACGAACCCGCGGCGCGAACTCCTCCAGCACCTGGCCGTCGGGCGACTCGACCCGCTCGACGATCTGCGGCAGCCAGAGCTTGCCGCCGTTGGCGATGGCCGCGTACAGCGTCGCCATCTGCAGCAGCGTCACCCGGGTCGACCCCTGCCCGATCACGGCGTTGAGCGCCTGCCCCACCTGGAAGCCCTCGGCCTTCGGGTTCTCGCGCTTCTGCGCGCGGTACCACTCCTCGGTTGGCAGAAATCCCCCCTCTTCACCGTTGAGGCCGAGCCCGGTCGGCGCGCCCAGGCCCAGATCGGCGCCGTACTTGGCCAGGCGATCCATCATCCCCGGGCGCGCGCCCAGCTCGTAGAAGTAGACGTTGCAGCTCTGCACGATGGCGTCGTAGAGGCTCACGATCCCGTGCGTCTTGGTACACTTGAACCGCCGCCGCGCGATCTCGAACGAGCCGTGGCACTTGGTCTTGTCGTCGGGCGTGATGAGGCGATCTTCCAGCGCCGCGATCGCCGAGACCGGCTTGAAGGTGGACCCGGGGTAGTAGGTCTCGGCCAGGGTCTTGTCGTGCAGCGGGTGGTAGCGATCGGCGAGCAGACGCTGCTCGGCCTCGGGCGTGAGGTGCCCCGACATCTCGCTCGGATCGAAGCTGGGCTTGGAGGCCATCGCCAGGATTCGCCCGGTGTCGACGTCCAGCACCACCGCGCCCGCCGCCGACACGTTCCGCAACGCCCGCTCGGTGTAGCGCTGGGCGTCCACGTCCAGCGTGAGCACCACATTGTTGCCCGCCACGGCGGCCTGCGCGCTCGGCCCATCGACGACGTCGTGGATGTCGGTCTTGGGGAGATCGCGCCGGTCGACGACGATCTTCTGGAACCCCGCCCGCCCGCGCAGGTAGCCGTCCCACTGCCGTTCGATCCCGGTGCGGCCGACCAGGTCGCCGGCGCGGTAGCCCTCGTCTTTCTTGGCGCGCAGCTCCTCGGCGGAGATCTCGTTCATGAAGCCGAGCACGTGCGCCGCGAGGCCGCCGTACGGGTAGGACCGCCGCGGCGCCGAGACGATCTTTACCCCCGGCAGATCGACGCCGGTCTCGATGGCGGCCATCGCCTCCCGGGAAATGTCCTCCGCCAGCAGGACCGGTCGCTCGGCGACCCGGCCGCCGTTGGTGTTTTGCGCGGCGGTGGCCTCGCCGTTTTGGATCCGTTCCCAGACGTCCATCGCTTCATCGCCGTTCATGCCCAGGACCATCCGCAGGCGCGCGAAGCCGTCGGCGGTGAGCAGGCGCGGCGTCACGTAGACGTTGTAGGAGGGGCGCACGGTGGCCAGCACCCGTCCCTTGCGATCGCGGATCTGCCCGCGCACGGCGGGCAGCAGATCGGTGTGGATGATGCTATCCGAGGTGACCCGAAAGAACGCGTCGCCCTGGATGACTTGCAGATAGAAGAGGCGGCCGGCGATGCCGACAAACGCCACCAGCACCACCAGCGCGAAGTAACGGGACCGCCGGCGGATCTCGGGGAGCTCGGCGTCCTGGCCGGCTATTTCCACGGCGACACGTCACTGCCGAGCGCGCGCGGGCCGCGGGACAGGCCCACCCGCGAGCGGGCGCTGTCGACCTTGCCGTCGATGTGCCGGAAGAGGCCCAGGATCACGGGCCCAACGAAGCCGGTGAACAGCGCCTCGAGCGGCGCCTGGCGCAGGCCGCCGTAACCACCTTCGGGCGCGACCTGCGCGCGCACGAGGACGATCAACATGGACGCCAGCAAGCTGGCCACGAACGAGGTCGCTGCCGAGAGCACCACCCCCTGAACCGCGACCCGGGTCGTGAGCGCGCGCGCGAAGAGCGCCATCAGGACGAAGACGAAGGCGTGAACCCCCTGGGGGGCCCCCGACACCAGATCGAAGAGGTAGCCGGTCACGAAGGAGACCACCGCCGCCGACGAGATCGTCCACTTCGAGGACAGCCCCACGTGCAGGACGACCAGGAGGCCCAGGCTGGGCGCCACCATGTGGACAGGCGCCAGCTCCAGCACCGTCGACTGCAGGATCAGCAGCAGGTAGGCGACGGTGAGCGTGACCGCGGACCTCACTTGTAGACCATCAGGCCACGGGCCGGCAGGCGGTGCGCGGCCGGATCGGGATCGGGCGCGGGCGGCGGTGCAACCACCACCAGCACCTCCGACAGGCGTCCGAAGTCGACGTCGGGCGTGACCTCCACGTCCTGGTAGAGCCCGACGGCGCCGGGGATGACACGCGTGATGTGGCCGACGGCGAGGTTGCGCGGAAAGGCGCCGCCGAGCCCGCTGGTCACGACCGCGTCGCCCTCCTTGGCCGGCTCGCCGCGCGCCAGGTATTCGACGCTGCAGCGGTAGCCGTTCTCGCCCGACTTGCCGCGCAGGATCCCGCGCCCGCCGGTCCGCGGGATGACCACATCGATCGCGGAACGGGGATCGACCAGCAGCATGATGTCCGAGCTTTTCCCGGAAACCCGGTTGATGCGGCCGGCGACCCCTTCGGGCGTCAGCACCGGCATGCCGTGGCGGACGTTCCCCTCGCCGTGATCGATCTCGACCCGAGCGACCCGGAAGTATGGCGAGGCGTCGACCGCGATCACCCGGGCCGCGATGGTTTCGGCGGGCGTCACGTCGCGCAGGCCGAGGAGCCGCTGGTACCGGCCGCTCTCTTCGGCGAGGCGCCGCATCTCGGTCAGCTCGGCGCGAAGGTGCTGGTTCTCGCGGGTGAGCGCCTCGTTCTCCCCGCGCACGTGCGTCAGCTCGACGTAGCGCCCGGCCACGCTGGTGATGGCGCGCGCGATGAGCGACATGGCCGACTGGGCCGGCGATACCAGCCGCAGGACGCCCCGGTCGAGCGCCGATAGATCGCCCGGGTTCTTCGCGCTCATACGGAGCGAGATGATCGCGATCAGCAGCATCGTCGCCACGATCGCCGCTTCCCGCAGCCGTTTGCTACCGGCCACCATTCGACCCTTTTACTGTAGTGCCACTTCGCGGAGAAGGGCCAATTCGTCGAGAGCTCGGCCGGTGCCGAGGACGACGGCGCACTCGGGCGAGTCGGAGACCATCACGGGCAGACCGGTCTCCTCGCGCAGGAGCGCGTCCAGGTTCTTGAGCTGCGAGCCGCCGCCCGTGAGGACCACCCCCCGGTCGACGATGTCCGCCGCCAGCTCGGGCGGCGTCCGCTCGAGCACGGATCGAACCGCGTCGACGATCTGGTTGACCGGCTCCGCCAGCGCCTCGCGCACCTCGTCGCTGTTCATGACCAGCGTCTTGGGGACGCCGGCCACCAGGTCGCGTCCCTTGATCTCCATGGTGGTGACCTCGTCGGTCGCATAGGCGTTGCCGATGGTCTTCTTGATCGTCTCGGCCGTCCGCTCGCCGACCAGCAGGTTGTACTTGCGCTTGATGTACGCGACGATCGCCTCGTCCATCTTGTCGCCCGCGACGCGGATCGACTTGGCGACCACGATGCCGGCCAGCGAGATGACGGCCACCTCGGTGGTGCCGCCGCCGATGTCGACGATCATGTTGCCGGAGGGCTCGGTGACCGGCAGACCGGCGCCGATCGCGGCCGCCATCGGCTCTTCGATGAGATAGACCTCGCGGGCGCCGGCGGCCAGCGCCGAGTCGCGCACGGCGCGCTTTTCGACCTCGGTGATCCCCGAAGGCACTCCGATGATGATGCGGGGCTTGACCAGCGTCCGGCGGTTGTGGACCTTCATGATGAAGTACCGCAGCATCGCCTCGGTGACCTCGAAGTCGGCGATGACCCCATCTTTCATGGGTCGGACAGCGACGATGTTGCCCGGCGTGCGCCCGAGCATCTCCTTGGCCTCCTTGCCCACGGCCAGAACCTTCTTGGTCCCGTTGCCCGAGCGCTGCACCGCCACCACCGAGGGCTCATTGGACACGATCCCTTTGCCCCGGACGAAGGTCAGCGTATTCGCTGTACCCAGGTCTATGGCGAGATCGTTGGAGAAGAGTCCGTAGACCCAGTCGAGCAGCATGGATTGTGCGCCCCGCGCGCCGCCCCGATTCGCTGCGTCGACGAGACAAATGCTTTTATCACGGATGAAGGACCTCCGGTAGGGGCGCGCCCGACCTTTATGGTAGATTCCGCCCCGCCATGCTCGAGCAGATGCGGAAAGCCTCGCAGTCGCTGCTGATCTATCTCCTTTTCTTCATCGTCATCGCGGTCTTCATCATCAACTTCGGACCCCAGTCGCGCGGAAGCTCGTGCGATCAGGTCATGAAGGGGAACGATCACTACGCGGCGCAGGTGAACGGCGAGACGATCACGCAGAGCTCCTTCCACTACGCCTTCATGCTGGCGGGGGGTGCCCAGATCCCGCCACAGATGGCCAAGCGCGACCGGCTCAAAGAGACCGTCATGGACAAGCTGATCGAGCGCGAGATCATGGCCGCCGAGGCGGAGCGCCTCGGGCTGGTGGTCACCGACGACCAGGTCGAGGACCAGATCGCCGACGCCAAGATCGTCGGCCTCGGTCAGCCCCACACCGTGCCGCGGCTCCTCAAGGACGGCAAGTTCAACTACGACTCCTTCAAGACCTTCATCCAGTTCGAGCTGGGCGTCACGCCCAAGAGCTTCGTCGCCGAGCAGAAGAAGGAGATGCTGGCGCTGCGGGTCCGCGACCTCATGCGCGCCAGCGTCACCGTCTCCGCCGACGAGCTCAAGACCGAGTTCATCCGCAAGAACCGCCAGGTGAACCTGGAGTACCTGCGGTTCTCCGGCCGGCGCTTCGAGCCCGACGTGGCGCTCACCGACGCCGAGATCGCCGACTACGCCGCCAAGAACGACGCCAAGCTTCAGGAAGCCTACGAACAGAAGCGGTTCGTCTACGAGAAGGTGCCCGACGAGCGCCGCGTGCGGCAGATCCTGGTCAAGGTGCCGGCCGACGCCTCCCCCTCGGTGGACAAGGCGGCGCACGCCAAGGCCGACGCGCTGTCCGACCGCCTCAAGAAGGGGGCCAAGGCCGACGGCAAGGACGGGCTGACCTTCATGGAGCTGGCCAAGTCGGCCTCCGAGGACACCCGGACCAAGGCGCGCGGCGGCGATCTCGGTTGGCGGGCACGCGGCGCCATCAACCTCCCCGCTGCCGTAGAGGACAAGGTCTGGAAGGCCAAGCCCGGCGCGATCGTCGGGCCGCTGCGGGGCACCGACGGCTACGTGATCACCAAGGTCGAGGCCGTCCGCGAGGGGAACGTCGCCTACGTCGACGCGAAGCTCGAGCTGGCCGAGGAGAAGCTGCGCGAGGAGCACGGCAACGCCCAGGCCAGGGCCGCCGCCGACGCCGCGCTGGCCAAGCTCAAGGAGGCGCCCACCCCATCGATGA
>OCTA010000503.1_pt1 | contig 35980 bp, 33 predicted proteins | sample 1538991 | NCBI WGS metagenome assembly OCTA01 (sample SAMEA3539302, study PRJEB22396) | soil metagenome | biome: tundra; feature: field; material: soil | place: USA | collected 2010-05 | depth 0.15 m | reverse complement strand
ATCCAGTCGCAGCCGATCCAGTCGCAGCCGATCCAGTCGCAGCCGATCCAGTCGCAGCCGATCCAGTCGCCGCCTGGGCAGCTGCGGCGCTTGCCCGCCTCGCGCACTCAGGCGAGTCAGCCGCCGATGGGGCCGATGGGGGTCCCCGGCCCGGCGCCGATGCCGTCGGGTCAGCACGGCGGGCCTGGTCAGGGATCATCTCGCAGCGCTCCCTACAGCGGCCCGCAGCCGGTCGCGGCCCCGGGAACGCCGAGCTACCCCTCGGCCGGCGGGGTGTCACTGTCCGAAGCCGTGCAGGCCGCGCACGAGGAAGGCCAGGAATTCGGCGGGTCAGTGGCCAGGGACGCGCCTGCCCTCTGGCTCGAGGCGGTGCTGGCGCGCAAGCCGCGTATGCCGTCAGACCTGGAGGCCCGCCTGCTGCAAGGCTCGGCGCTGCCGATCGATTTCCTCTTGCACGACGAGGTACGGCATGCGCTGCGGCGGGGATTCTGGGACGCGCTCGAACGCACTCGCCGGTAAAAGGTAAGACGTCCGGATTGTCCACGCCGACGGTGGGTAGGTTTTCAAACGTGGTTGCGCTGTCCGGCGAGCTTTTCGACGCCATCGAGATGAACGCGGCCCGTACCGGCAACCACAAGCGGGCCGCGGTGCGGATGAGCCGCCTGGCGGCGCAGGCCACCCCGAGCAGCATGTCCCGGGCCGAAGCGCACATGCGAGCCGGCGAGCAGTGGCTGCTCGCGGACGACCCGGAAGCGGCGGTCGAAGAGTTCCGTATCGCGATCGCGGACGCCGGGCCGACCTTCGATGACCCGAGGGTCCCGCTGGCTCGCGCGATGTTCGCCCTCGGCCGCAGCGCTGACGCCGAATCACTGCTCCGCGAGCTGAAGGAATCCGAGGGCAGGTCGCTGGCGCGCACCTGCGACCTGGTGGCCGAGTTGCTCACCGAGCAAGGCGACCTGGAAGGCGCGCTCGACTGGGCCACCGCCGGCGTCGATGCCTGCCTGAGCAGCGAGGATCGCGCCGAGCTGCAGCTGCTGCTGCGCCTGCGTTACCGGCTCCGGGTCGATCTCGGCTTGCCGGAAGACGACTACGACAAGATGCTCGACGACGATGGCCAGGGCGGACCCGCAGCCCCCGCGGCCGAAGGCTGAAAACCAAGACCTCCGGCCGCGAGGGGCTGGCCTGGCGTTAGCCTTCGGCCCGCCCGGCCCGCTGGACGGTCAGCGCGTCCCTGGCCTGGTCCAGGTCGACCCTCACTTCGTCGCCGTCGAGGATCTCTCCCGCCAGCAGGGCGCGGGCGAGCTGGTCGCCGACGGCGGACTGGATGAGGCGGCGCAGCGGCCGGGCGCCGTACACCGGGTCGAATCCTGTCAGGGCTAGCCATTCCTTCGCCGCGGGGGTCACCGTCAGCGTCAGCCTCCGTCCGGCCAGCCGCGCGGCCAGCCGTTCGACCTGCAGGTCAACGATCCGGGTGAGCTCACTGGTCGACAGCGCGTCGAACACGATCACGTCGTCGAGCCGGTTCAGGAACTCGGGCTTGAACGCGGCCCGGACCGCGGCCATCACCGCGTCCCGCTTGGCCGTCTCGTCGCCGAAGGCGGGATCGGCGATGAACGCCGATCCGAGGTTCGAGGTCAGCACCAAGATGCTGTTCCTGAAGTCGACCGTGCGGCCTTGCCCGTCGGTGAGCCGTCCGTCGTCGAGCACCTGGAGCAGCACGTCGAAGACCTCCGGGTGCGCCTTCTCCACCTCGTCAAGCAGCACCACGCAGTACGGCCTGCGCCGTACCGTCTCGGTGAGCTGGCCGCCTTCCTCGTAGCCCACGTAGCCTGGCGGGGCGCCGATGAGCCGGGCGACCGAGTGCTTCTCGCCGTACTCGCTCATGTCGATCCGGATCATCGCCCGCTCGTCGTCAAACAGGAACTCGGCGAGCGCCTTGGCCAGCTCCGTCTTGCCGACGCCGGTCGGCCCGAGGAACAGGAACGAGCCGGTCGGCCGGTCGGGGTCGGACACTCCGGCCCGGGCCCGCCGGACCGCGTCGGAGACCGCTTGCACGGCCCGCGTCTGGCCGATGACCCGCTGCCCGAGCTCGGACTCCATCCGGAGCAGCTTGGCGGATTCCCCTTCGAGCAGCCGCCCGGCCGGGATGCCGGTCCAGGAGGACACTACGTCCGCGACGTCGTCCGGGCCGACCTCTTCCTTCACCATGGGCGCCGTAGCGGAGCTTCCGGCCGCTCCGGATCCCTCCGATGGAGCCGAACGAGCCGCGGTGCTTGCCGCATCAAGCTGCTCCTTGACCGCGGGTATCTCCCCGTAAAGCAGCCGGGAGGCGGCCTCGTAGTCACCGTCGCGCTGCGCCCGCTCGGCCTGGCCCTGCAGGTCGTCGAGCCGCTTCTTCAGCTCGCCGACCTTGTTCAGGCCGGACTTCTCCTGCTCCCAGCGCGCGACCAGCGCGTCCAGCTGCTCTTGCCGGTCGGCCATGGTGGCGCGCAGCCGCTCGAGCCGGTCCCTGCTGGCCGCGTCTTCCTGGTTGGCCAGCGCGAGCTCTTCCATCTTCAGCCGGTCGACGGCGCGCCGCAGCTCGTCGATCTCGACCGGCTGGGAGTCGATCTCCATCCGCAGCCGGGAGGCGGCCTCGTCCACCAGGTCGATGGCCTTGTCCGGCAGGAACCGGGCGGTAATGTACCGGTCGGACAGCGCGGCCGCGGCGACCAGCGCCGCGTCGGAGATCTGCACCTGGTGGTGGGCCTCGTAGCGGCCCTTCAGCCCGCGCAGGATCGCGATCGTGTCCTCGACGGAGGGCTCGTCGACCAGCACCTGCTGGAACCGGCGTTCAAGCGCCGGGTCCTTCTCGATCCGCTCCCGGTACTCACCCAGCGTGGTCGCGCCGACCATGCGCAGCTCGCCGCGGGCCAGCATCGGCTTGAGCATGTTGCCCGCGTCCATGGCGCCTTCGGCGGCGCCCGCGCCGACGACCGTGTGCAGCTCGTCGATGAACGTGATCACCTGGCCGTCGCTCTGCTTGATCTCGTTCAGCACGGCCTTGAGCCGCTCCTCGAACTCGCCCCGGTACTTGGCCCCGGCCACCATGGCGCCCAGGTCGAGCGCGATCAGCCGCTTGTCCCGCAGCGATGTTGGCACGTCGCCGGCCACGATCCGCTGGGCTAGGCCCTCGACCACGGCGGTCTTGCCCACGCCCGGCTCGCCGATCAGCACCGGGTTGTTCTTCGTCCGCCGGGAGAGCACCTGGATGACCCGCCTGATCTCGGCGTCCCGGCCGATCACCGGGTCCAGTGCGCCCTGTTTGGCCTGCTGGGTCAGGTCGACCCCGTACTTCTCCAGGGCCTGGTACGTGTTCTCCGGGTCCTCGCTGGTCACGCGCGCGCTGCCGCGGATCTGGCTGAACGCCTCGAGCAGTGCCTCGGGCGTGACGCCGTTGGCCGCCAGCACCGCCTTGACGTCGCCGCCGTCGGCGGCCAGGCCGACCAGCAGGTGCTCGGTGGAGATGTACTCATCACCGAGCTGCTTGGCCCGGGCGGCCGCGGTCGAGATCACCTTGAGCAGCGGCCGGGACATCTCCGGCGCGCTCAGCGTGGCGCCGCGGGCGCGCGGCATCCGGGCCATCCGATCTTCGGCCTGCTTGGCCACCAGAGCGGGATCGGCGCCGACGGCCCGCAGCAGCGGGCCGGGGGTGCCGTCGGCCTGATCGAGCAGGGAGAGGAGCAGGTGCACCGACTCGACCTGCGGGCTGCCGTCGGCCGCGGCGCGCCGCACCGCGGCGGAGAGCGCTTCCTGGCTCTTGCGCGTCAGCTTGTCATCCATTGGTTGTCCCCCCCTTGGGTTGCCCCGTCATTGGTTCCCAGACCGCGACCCGGGCGCTCCGCACCGGGACCAACCCGGTCTGTCCGCCTCGTGTGTCGCTGCCGCTGCCGCTGCGGCGCAGCTCGGCCAGCCGCGCCGCCACGGCGCGGGTGGACTCGAGCTCGACGCGCAGCTGCGCGATCTCGGCGTGCAGCTCGGCGATGAGCCTGCGCGCCTGATCGAGTTCCCTGTGCTGATCGAGGATCAGCTTGATGCCGGAGAGGTTGACGCCCTCCTCCTGGGAGAGCCGCTGGATCTCACGCAGCGCCAGGATGTCCCGCATCGAATAGCGCCGTCCCCGGCCCTGGCTGCGGCCTGGCGATACCAGGCCGAGCCGGTCGTAGGCGCGGAGCGTCTGCGGGTGCATGCCGGAAAGCTGGGCCGCCACGGAGATGACGTAGACGGGCAGATCGTCCGACATTTCGTAGGGGCTGCTCATGTCATCTCCTCCTCTCAGGCCTCTTTCGCCCGCTCGAGCAGTTCCTCTCGCGGGTCCTGCCCGGCGGTGGCTTCGCGCAGGTCCTCGATGGCGTTGCGGGCCTTGCCGTTCAGGTTCTGCGGCACCATCACGTCGACGGTGACGAGCATGCCGCCGGCCGTCCCGTCCTTGCGGCGCACGCCCTTGCCGGCCACCCGGAAGGTCCGCCCGTTCGGCGTGCCCGGCGGGATCCGCACGGTGACCGGGGCGCCCCGGTGCGAGGGCACCTTGACCTCCGCGCCCAGCGCCAGCTCGGCGAACGTGACCGGCACGGTCACCGTGAGGTTGGCGCCTGACCGGCCGAACACCGGGTGCGGCTTCACGTGCACCCGGACGTACAGGTCGCCGGACGGGCCGCCGCGCTCGCCAGGAGCGCCCTTACCCGGGATCTTGATCCGCTGGCCGTCGGCCACCCCGGCCGGGATGCGGGTCTGGATGGTGCGCGAGCTCATCGCGTGACCGCTGCCCGAGCATGTCGGGCAGGGGTCGTCCACCACCATGCCGCGCCCACGGCACTCATGACACGGCTCGGTGATCCCGAAACTGCCCTGGTTCCTGCTTTCCTGGCCGGTTCCGTGGCAGGAGGGGCACATCCGGGGGACCGTGCCTGCCCTGGCGCCGGTTCCGTGGCAGGTCGGGCACGGGCCCTCGCCGGTCAGCCGCAGCGCGACGGTGGTGCCGTCGATCGCGTCGCTGAAGCTCAGCGTGGTCTCGGTCTCGACGTCGGCACCGCGCCGCGGCCGGTTAGCCGCGGTGGTGCGGCCGCTGCCGCCGCCGAACACCCCGCCGAACAGGTCGCCGAGACGACCCCCTGCATCGCCGGCGCCGCTGAAGATGTCGCCCAGGTCGAAGCCGCCGAAGCCGCCCTGTCCCGGCCGCTGCCCCGTGGGCACCCGGAAACCGCCGCCGAACATCGAGCGCGCCTCGTCGTACTCCTTGCGCCGCTTCTCGTCGGAGAGCACCGAGTACGCCTCGGAGATCTCCTTGAAGCGCTCCTCAGCCGAGGTGTCGCCCTTGTTCGCGTCCGGATGGTACTTGCGGGCCAGCTTGCGGTACGCCGCCTTGATCTCGGAAGGCTTGGCGGTCTTGGCGACCCCCAGGGCCTTGTAGTAATCCTTCTCGAGGAAGTCCTTAGTGCTCATCTTCTTGTCTCCGCTCGCCTCCGGGCCGCTTTAAGGCGCTGCCTTCCCTCGTCGCTCGTTCCTCGCTCCTCAGTCCAGGCAGCGCCGCGGCCCTTTGGCTCGCTCCGGTACCGGCGGATCGTCCGGCTCCCGCTGGGGATTAGTTGTCTTCCTCGGTATCGGACCACTCGGGCTCGTTGCTGCTGCCGTCGGGGCCGGTCGCGGGTTCCGCGACGGCGACCCTGGCGGGCCGCAGGATCCTGTCTCCGACCTTGTAGCCGGGCTGCAGGATCTCGACGCACGTGTCCTCGGCGACGTCGGATGAATAGGAATGGGTCAGTGCCTCGTGAATCTTCGGGTCGAACGGGTCGCCCTTGTCTCCGTAGGTCACCAGGCCGAGCCGGCTCGTGGCCGACTGCAGGGAGTCGGCGACCGACTTGAAACCGCCGGACAGCTCGCCGTGCTCCCTGGCCTGGTCGATGGCGTCGAGCACGGGCAGCAGTCCGGCCAGCGTGCCGGCCACCGCCTGCTCACGCACGGCCGCCCGGTCCCGGTCGACTCGCTTGCGGTAGTTGGCGTACTCGGCCTGCAGTCGCTGCAGGTCGGCGGTCCGCTCCGCGAGCTGAGCCTCGACATCCTTGGCCTGCTTGCCGTCCGCGGCCGGGGCTTCCTGCTTGCCGCCGGGGACGGCTTCCGGTGTAACCACCTCTGGAACCTCTTCGGGGTACTTCTGCGTTTCCTGAGCGTCCTGGTCTTCTTGCGATCCGGCGGACCTGGCGGATCCGGTCGACTCGGCGGTTTCCGCGGTTTCCGCGGTTTCCGCGGTTTCCGCGGTTTCCGCGGTTTCCGCGGCGTCGGCCGCGGGGGCCGGCCGGCCGGCCCCTCTGGTGCCGGCCGGCTTCGACGCCACGTGCTTACCCCGAACCTGACCGGTTACCGGGTCGATGCGCCGGTGGTCATGAATGACCGGACCGGAGCCCGTTTCCTCGGATGCTGGCATCAGGCCGCTCCGTGCTCGCTACCGTCGCCCTCGTCGACGATCTCGGCTTCGACGACCTCGTCGTCAGCGGGCGTGGCCTCGCCGTCAGCCGAACCCGGCTGCGCGTTGGCCTGGGCCGCCTGAGACTGGGCGTAGATGGCCGTGCCCATCTTCTGGCTGATCGTCGCGGCCTTCTCGCTGGACGACTTGATGGCGTCGGTGTCGTTGCTCTCCAGCGCCTTCTTCACCTCGGCCAGGGCTTCGCGAACTTCGGACTTGATGTCGTCAGGCACCTTGTCCTCGTTCTCGCCGAGGAACTTCTCTGTGCTGTAGACCAGGGTGTCGGCCTGGTTGCGGACCTCGGCCTCCTCGCGGCGCTTGCGGTCCTCCTCGGCGTAGTCTTCCGCGTCCCTGACCATCTTCTCGATGTCGTCCTTGGGCAGCGCGGACCCGCCGGTGATCTGCACCGACTGCTGCTTGCCCGTGCCCAGGTCCTTGGCGGACACGTTCACGATGCCGTTGGCGTCGATGTCGAAGGTGACCTCGACCTGCGGCACGCCGCGGGGCGCGGGTGCGATCCCGGCCAGCTCGAACATGCCGAGCTTCTTGTTGTACGCGGCGATCTCGCGCTCACCCTGGAAGACCTGGATCTGCACCGACGGCTGGTTGTCCTCGGCGGTGGTGAAGATCTCCGAGCGCTTGGTGGGGATCGTCGTGTTCCGCTCGATCAGCTTGGTGAAGATGCCGCCCTTGGTCTCGATGCCCAGCGACAGCGGGGTCACGTCGAGCAGCAGGACGTCCTTGACCTCGCCCCTGAGCACGCCGGCCTGCAGGCAGGCGCCGACCGCGACAACCTCGTCGGGATTCACGCCCTTGTTTGGCTCTTTACCGCCGGTCAGTGACTTGACCAGGTCGACCACCGCGGGCATCCGGGTGGACCCGCCGACAAGCACCACGTGGTGCAGGTCATCGAGCTTGATCCCGGCGTCCTTGATGACCTGCTGGAACGGGCCCTTGCAGCGGTCGAGCAGGTCGGAGGTCATCCGCTGGAACTCGGCCCTGGTCAGCTTGGCGTCCAGGTGCAGCGGGCCGTCGGCGGAGTGGGAGATGTAGGGCAGGTTGATCTGCGACTCCATCGACTGCGACAGCTCGATCTTGGCCTTCTCCGCGGCCTCACGCAGCCGCTGCAGCGCCATCTTGTCCTTGGCCAGGTCGATGCCGTAGCCGTTCTTGAAGTCCTTGACCAGCCAGTCGACGATCCGCTGGTCCCAGTCGTCACCGCCGAGGTGGTTGTCGCCGCTGGTGGCCTTGACCTCCACGACGCCCTCGCCGACCTCGAGCAGCGAGACGTCGAAGGTGCCGCCGCCCAGGTCGAAGACGAGGATGGTGGCCTCGGTCTCCTTGTCCAGGTGATAGGCCAGCGCCGCCGACGTGGGCTCGTTGATGATGCGGAGCACGTTCAGGCCCGCGATCTGGCCGGCCTCCTTGGTGGCCTGGCGCTGCGCGTCGTTAAAGTACGCAGGCACGGTGATCACCGCGTCGGTGATCGTCTCACCGAGGTAGGCCTCCGCGTCCCTCTTCAGCTTCTGCAGGACGAACGCGCTGATCTGCTGAGGAGTGAACTTCTTGCCGTCGATGTTGACGGACCAGTCGGTACCCATGTGCCGCTTGACCGAGCGGATGGTCCGGTCCACGTTGGTGACGGCCTGCCGCTTGGCGACCTCACCGACGAGTACCTCAGCGTTCTTGGCGAAGGCCACGACGGAGGGCGTCGTCCGTGAACCCTCGGCGTTGGCGATGACCGTAGGCTCTCCGCCCTCAAGAATGGCAACGACTGAGTTGGTCGTCCCCAGGTCAATCCCTACCGCACGTGCCATGAGAAGTCCTTGTGTGTGTGTGAAGTTGAGTAGTTCGGGCTCAAGCTTGCCAGTGAGTGCTTCTGCCGTCAAATGACTTGAGTCACTTAGGCTCAACTTGTCTCAGCCGCAGGGCATTCCCGCCGCGCCGGGAAAACTTAGTCCGCAGGCGACCAATGTCCGGCATATCCGCGCGGCTACGCTTAACCTCCGGATATAGAGGAGGTTCGCGTGGTCCTGCGGATGACGGTTGGCCTGGTCCTGACCGTGGTCGCGTGCGCGATCGCGGGGCGCCGGCTGTGGTGGCTGAAGCGGCTGGCGGCTAGCGGGCAGCCTGCCCCCGAGCGGATCGCGGCGGCCCGGGAGCATCTGGGCACGGACCTGAAGGCGCAGGCGACCGAGGTGATCGGGCAGCGCAAGCTGCTGAAGTGGTCGGTCCCGGGTGCGGCCCACGCCGCGACGTTCTGGGGTTTCATCATCTTGATCCTGACGATCATCGAAGCGTACGGGGACCTGTTCTCCCGGACGTTCGCGATCCCGGGCATCGGGCACTGGGCCGCTATCGGCTTCCTTGAGGACCTGTTCGCCGTGGCTGTGCTGGCCGGCATCCTCACCTTCACCGTGATCCGGCTGCGGAACGACCCGCACCGCAAAGGCCGCGCGTCGCGGTTCCTGGGCTCGCATACCCGCGCCGCCTGGGTCGTCCTGGGCATGATCTTCCTCGTCATCGCCACACTGCTGCTCTACCGGGGCGCGCAGATCGACACCGGCGTGTTCCCCTACGCCCACGGCGCGTTCGCCTCCCAGGAGGCCGGGCACTGGCTGCACCCGCTGGGCACCGGGGTGAACAGCGTCCTGGAGGTGGTGTTCCTGCTCGGGCAGCTGGGCGTGGTGCTGGCGTTCGCCGTGATCGTGGTGTACTCCAAGCACCTGCACATCGCGCTGGCCCCGCTGAACATCTTGTTCTCCCGCCGCCCGGACGCGCTCGGCGCGCTGGAGCCGATGCGCTCCAACGGCAAGATCCTGGACTTCGAGGAAGCCGACCCCGACACCGACACGTTCGGCCTGGGCAAGATCGAGGATTTCTCCTGGAAGGGCCTGCTGGACATGGGCACCTGCACTGAGTGCGGCCGGTGCCAGTCCCAGTGCCCGGCCTGGGCCACCGGCAAGCCGCTGTCGCCCAAGCAGGTCATCCTGGACCTGCGCGACCACGCCTTCGCCAAAGCTCCCTACCTGCTCGCCAGCACCGACGAGGAACGAGAGGCCCTCCCGGACGCGGTCAAGGCGGAGGCGGCCCGTCCGCTGGTCGGCACGGCCGAGGACAACGGGGTGATCGACCCGGATGTGCTGTGGTCGTGCACGAACTGCGGGGCGTGCGTGGAGGAGTGCCCGGTCGACATCGAGCACATCGACCACATCGACGGGATGCGGCGGCATCAGGTGCTGATCGAGTCGGCGTTCCCGGTCGAGGCGGCGGGGATGCTGAAGAACCTGGAGAACAAGGGCGACCCGTGGGGCATGGGCGCGGGCCGCCGCGCCGACTGGATCAGCGAGCTCGACTTCGACGTCCCCGTGGTGGACGGGACGATCAGCGACGGGATCGAGTACCTGTTCTGGGTCGGCTGCGCGGGGGCGCTGGAGGACCGGGCCCGCAAGACGACCAAGGCGATCGCCACCTTGCTGCACACCGCCGGGGTCAGGTTCGCGGTCCTCGGCCCGGCCGAGACCTGCACGGGGGACCCGGCCCGCCGGATCGGGAACGAGTTCGTGTACTCGATGCTGGCCGCCCAGAACATCGAGACGCTGAACCAGGCGGCGCCCAAGACGATCGTGGCCAGCTGCCCGCATTGCTTCAACACGATCGCGAATGAGTACCCGCAGCTCGGCGGGAACTATCAGGTCGTGCACCACACCCAGCTGCTGGCCCGGCTGGTGGAGCAGGGCAAGCTGACCTCCGCCACGCCGGACGGGGAGCCGGCCGCGGCGGAGAAGGTCACCTACCACGACCCGTGTTTCCTGGGCCGGCATAACAAGGTGTACACCCCGCCGCGGGAGATCCTGGAGCACGTCCCGGGCGTCGAGGCGGTCGAGATGCACCGGTGCAAGGAACGCGGGTTCTGCTGCGGCGCGGGCGGCGCCCGGATGTGGATGGAGGAGCGGATCGGCAAGCGGATCAGCACCGAGCGGATCGACGAGGCCCTGGCGCTGAAACCCGACACCATCTCCACCGCCTGCCCCTACTGCCTGGTCATGCTCGGCGACGCCGTCGCCGCCAAGAAGAGCTCCGGCGAGGCCAAGGACACCCTCGAGGTCGTGGACGTCGCCCAGCTGCTGGTCCGCGCGGTGGTGCCCGTCGGCGCGGCGATCGCCGATGAGGCCGGCCGCGCCCCGATCGGCGATGACGCGGCCGGCGCGGCCACGTCCGACAGCGCTGCGGATGAAGGTGCGGGGGGCGGCGGCCCGGCGGCCTCGGATAACTGACCGCCGTACCTCCTGCCGTCCAGCCCCTCCCACGGCACCCGTGCCCCTGCCGGGCCGGCCGGGATCAGCCCGGGTCCGTTCGGAATTCAGTTATTTATCCGAACGGACGGTGGTATCCCAGCCCGGCATGCAAGGCAGGCTCCTCGGGGTCGGCGCCGTCCGCCTCGGCACGGTCCGTGCGGTAAGGCCAGGCCGCCGTCGTCGGGTCGGCCTCGGCCGCCCGTCCGGGAAGGTGGCGGATAACCTCGAGCACCACGATGTGGCTGCGGCGGTCGTTCACCACCACCCGGACGTCACTGGCCCAGCAGGCAGCCCGGAGGATGTCCCTGGCCCCGTCGAGGTCGCCTGCGGTGATGCCGGCCCGGCACCACAGCATCACCCGCTCGCCGAACTCCGCAGGCGCGGTGTACAGGACGACAGGCAGCCTGCCGTCCCTGGTCTGAACCCAGGCGTGCGCGCAGCCGGTCCTGACCCGGTGCGGCGTGATGACGCATCAGGCCCGGGCGATCAGGCGCTGGCGGGCCGGCGCCCAGGGCGGCCAGCGGCAATCCGGCGATCAGCGCCAGTTCGTAGCGCCAGTGCCACAGGCCGCCCAGCAGGCCAGGGCGCGACACCGTGCTGACGGCGCTCTCCACGCTGGCCATGATGCTCGGGTCGTTAGCCCGCCGGGGCCGTCCCGACGCCATGGCTAGCTCACCCCGTCCGGGCTGACCCGTCCCGTGCCCAGGCACGGAACGCACGTCATGCCCGCACCTGCGCCCGCCCCCTGGCACGTCGAGCACCCGGCGAGGGCGTCGAAAAGCGGATCACGATAGCGGCGCCCGAGACCGCCGTACACCTTGGTGATCTGCCAGCCGCGCCAGGACGCCTCGGTATCGTTCATCCTGAACAGGTGGTCGCCCAGCCGTCTCGGTACGAAGGCCAGCCAGCTGAGCAGCACCGCGACCGCTAGTCCGGCGGCAGGCCCGATGCGGGCGCCAACCCGGCTACCCTGGCCGGCTCCGCTGCAGGCCGCGGCGAGGGGCGGCCGGGTGGCCCGAGGCGGTCGCCGCACTGGCTCGGCCGGTGGCCACGGGGGGTTGTCTTCGCAGGTGAAGTTGGTAATGTTGATCACAGCACTAGCCCTTCTTGCTCGCTCCTGAGCCTGGGTGGTGTTTCGCTGGGTCGGTGTTGCAGCACCGGCCCAGCATTGTGTCCGGGGTATCACGCAGTGGGTAACTGCCGGGATGCCGGATCGTTGCGGTGGCCGCCGCGGATGTTGAGCCACGGCCCGTGCGCTTCGGCACAAGGGAAGCGGATGCGGTCTCTTCGGGCTGATGGAAATGGCAGTGCCTCCTCTCTCACGTGGCCGGTCCGCGGCGGGCGACGTCGGTCGCTCCGCGCAGGTCTAAAACGGCACGCGATCTGCCCTCGGTAACCCCCCGGGTCACCGCTCGACCCCGTTGTCGGCGGGTCGCTTGAGGATGCCTCCTGCTATCTGATTTCATGGTGCATCTAGCAATGCACCTTGGCAAGTGCCAAAATCAAGTGCATATTGCATGTATCGCCTGCACAGTCCCAAAGGTTGGGACCGTCTATCCCGGCTCATGAGCTATCGCGCTGAAGTCCTGAGGAAAGAGGGTCTTCGTGCCAGAAGTGCGCAGCCCGACCGTCCGACGCCGTGAACTAGGCGCCCTGCTGCGCGCCCTCCGCAACGAAAAAGGCCTGACGGTAGACCAGGTAGCCACGAGCCTGATGTGCTCCCCGAGCAAGGTCAGCCGCATGGAGACCGGCCACGGCGCCGCCACCCCCCGCGACATCCGCGACCTCTGCAACCTCTACGACGTCACCGGCCAAGCCGAGCGCGACCGGATGATGAAGCTCTCCCACGAGGGCAAGCAACAGGGCTGGTGGCAGAGCTACGACTTGCCATACTCCACCTACGTCGGGTTGGAGGCGGAAGCGGTAGCGATCAGAGACTTCCAGTCATCGGTAGTGCCTGGTCTCCTGCAAACCGCGGACTATGCCCGGGCCGGACATGAGGGCACAATGCCCAGGCTTAACCCTGAGGAGATTGAGCGCCGAATCAGGGCAAAGCTCACCCGGCAGGGCCTGCTCACGCAGGCGAACCCGGCCGCCTTTAAAGCTGTGCTTGACGAAGCCGTACTGCACAGAGTGGTAGGGGGTCCGCGAGTCATGGAGGCTCAGTTGGACCGGCTCGTCGCAGCAGCAGGTTTGCCTAATGTAACTCTCCAGGTCATTCCCTTTACTGTCGGCGCACATCCGGGTCTGGAGAGCAACTTCAACATCTTGGAGCTGCCGGGACCAACTCCAGGTGTCGTCTTCGTGGAGGGACTGATAGGGTCGGTCTACCTTGAGAAGGCGGCCGATCTGGATCGGTATCTCAATATCTTTGAACGCCTCCAAGCCATAGCTCTCAGTCCAAAAGACACAATCAGCACAATTGCCGGAATCCGGGATCAATCAAGAAAAGTAAACCGCCGGGCTAGGTGATCTGCCCGATCCGCGCGGTTGGTATATTCTACCAGAATTGAGCCATTCTTTAGTTCTTTGATCACTCTAACAATAGGAAAATAATAGTCATGCCAATAATCGATTCCGTGGACCGTAGAAGCTCCTGGCGCAAGGCGAGCCACAGCGTGGGGAACGGAGAATGTGTCGAAGTTTCATCGGCTCTTGGCCGGGTGTCCGTCCGTGACTCCAAGGACCCAGAAGGGCCAGTCCTGAACTATTCTGCTGACACGTTCCGATCGTTTCTAGGAACCGCTAAGAAAATTGCGGCCCTGGACTGAGCTCGTCCGTCAACCACCCGAAAACCTCCCTGAAGCCGCACACGAAGGCACCTGAGCAGTGAGGTGGCTCCCAGCTTAGCCGGGAGCCACCTCAGGCAGCTCAGGTGCTTTTCCTGGCTCAGACCTTGGTGCGGTAGAAATTCAGGTACGAGCGTGATGGCGTCGGGCCCCGCTGGTCTTGGTACCTGGAGCCATAAACGAGTGAGCCGTACGGATGCTCGGCCGGGGAGCTGGTGCGAAACAGGCACAGCTGGCCGATCTTCATGCCTGGCCACAGCTTGATCGGCAGCGTCGCCACGTTGGAAAGCTCCAGCGTCACGTGCCCGGAAAACCCGGGGTCGATCCAGCCCGCCGTCGAGTGCGTGAGCAGGCCCAGTCGGCCCAGGGAACTCTTGCCTTCCAGCCGGCCTGCTATGTCGTCGGGCAGTGAGACCACCTCAAAGGTGGACCCCAGCACGAACTCGCCCGGATGCAGGACGAACGGCTCTTCGTCTTCGGTCTCCACCAGCCTGGTCAGGTCGGGCTGCTCTACCGCCGGGTCGATGTGCGAGTAGCGGTGATTCTCGAAGACCCGGAAGTACCGGTCCAGCCGGACGTCGACGCTGGACGGCTGGATCAGCTCCGGCGCGTACGGATCGAGCTTGACCCGGCCAGACTCGATCTCAGCCTTGATGTCGCGATCAGAGAGGAGCACCCTGGAAACCTATCGGGTCCGGTACGATGTCTGAGCGAACACAGCACAAGCAGGGGTTCCGCGAGGCAGGTGCAGGGACGCGCGGGTGTAGTTCAATGGCAGAACATCAGCTTCCCAAGCTGACAGTGCGGGTTCGATTCCCGTCACCCGCTCCACCGAGTAATACCAGGTCAGAGCCATGTCGGGAATCTAGCCACTGATCATCTCTCGTCCTGCTTTGATCTTTCGTGCCGTAGGCAGGCGCCTGCTGCCGCCGCTGGATGACCGCTTCAGCGCTCGCCGCGCTACCTGAAGGCGACTTTGCCGAGCGGATCGCCGCTATTCGCCAACCGCCTGCACTGGACTATCACCTACCTGCATCAAGCTGGGCTGGTCCGGCGGCCCCGGATCACCAGCCGCGGCCGCGATGTGCTGGCCGGGCATCCGGACCGCGTCGATGTCGACGTCCTGCTTCAGTTCGAGGAGTTCATCGAGTTCCGGAGCCGGACCCGCGGAGAGGCCACCTCAGCTAACGCCGATGCACCTGAGCTGGCGGCGCCGATAGAGACCACACCCGGGGAGACCATTTCCAAGGCGGTCGCGGAGGCCAACAACGCGGTGGCGGCGGAAGTCCTCGACCGGGTCCGGGAACGGGAGCCGGCGTTTCTCGAACGGCTCGTCTTGAACGTCTTGACGGCCATGGGATACCGGGGCGCGGCCGGGTCAGCAGAGTACCTGGGCCGGTCCGGCGATAACGGACTGGATGGCGTCATCCGCCAGGACCCCCTCGGCCTAGACCAGATTTACGTGCAGGCAAAACGCTACGTGGCCACGCACACGGTCGGGCGCCCTGAAATCCAGGGATTCGTCGGTGCCCTGCACGGCGCGCAGGCCAACCGCGGAGTCTTCATCACCACGAGCACTTTCACCAACGAAGCCATCACCTACGCTGACCGGGTGGCCGCGCGGGTCGTCCTCATCGACGGCATCGCGCTGGCTCAGCTCATGGTCACCCATAACATCGGCGTGCAGGACCGGGAAACCTACGTCATCAAGCGTGTGGATGAAGACTTCTTCGAGGAAGCGTGAGGCTGGGATGACCTTTTCGCCGGCCTGTCGATACCAGACGAAGAGCCCTCCAAGCTAGTGGTGCCGCCTCCTCGCTGCCCGATTGTCTCGGCCTATCGAGGAGGACGGGGGAGGAGTAGGGCACGGAGGCCGCCAACTTGAGGTCCATGCAGATCACTCCCGATGGCAAGGACGTGGTGCTGGCCAGCGGCGCTCTCTACTACCAGGAGATTTACCGGGTCTCCGACCTGTCGGCCGACGGGACCTATCCCACCACGAACTACCCGACCTCCGTCTCCATAGCCGGCGACGGCACGGTCGCGGCCGGGACATGCTGCGGCTACCAGGCCAACGGTGAGGGGACCAACGAGATCTTCATGTTCGCGCCCGGCAGCAGCACTCCGCTGAACACCATCAGCTTCGGCTACGTCCAGCTCGCCGATGACGGGGCGGCGCTCACGCCGGACGGGAGCCTGCTGTTCGCCGTCACGCTGGCCAGCACACCCATGCTGAACATCACCCCCAACCCCGCACAGCCCGCGCCAGATCCCACTAGCACGGCTGTGACGTGCTCGCCCGGAACCGTCACCATCGGCCAGGCCACATCCTGCACGGCCACCGTGACCGACACCGCGTCAAGCGGCGCGACGACGCCGACCGGGACGGTCACCTTCACGTCCGACACCAGCGGCGGAAGCTTCTCCAGCAGTTCCTGCACACTCTCCTCGGCAAGCACCAGCGGGCAGGCGTCATGCTTGGTCAGCTACACCCCTGGGCAGGCCGGCTCCGAGACGATCACAGGCAACTACGGAGGGGACAGCAGCCACGATGCCAGCAGCGGCCAGGCCACCATCGCCGTCACGCTGCGCGCCACGGCCGCGGCCCTGACCTGCCGGCACCTGCTGCCGGTTCTGGACAAGTGCACGGCCACGGTGAGCGACACCTCGCCGGGAACGGCCACCACGCCAACCGGGGCTGTCAGCTTCACTAGCAGCGGCCACGGCGTCTTCAGCGCCACCCGGTGCAGTCTGTCGGGCAGCGGCACATCGGCGTCTTGCGCCGTGTATTACGGGACGTCGGCGGGTGGCCCGATGAAAGGCCAGACCATCACCGCGAGCTACGGCGGTAACGGCTCTCACCAGAGCAGCACCGGGAGCACCACACTGAAATAGGACAATCGCGCAGCAGTTTGCCAAGGACCAAGATCACAGATCGAGGATGCCTGCCGCACGGGCGGCTATTGCCTGGACAAGGCGCCGGGCGGGGCCGTCGCGATGGCGGTGGCGCTGCGGCGACTGGAGGGCACGCCGTTTCCAAACGACCGCGGGCTCGGCGCTGCGCAAGCTGGTCACGGCGATGCAGCGTGACGACGCCGCCGCGGCCCACGATCTGGCCGGCCGCATCCACCTGTTCGGCGACGCGGCACCAAGCCGTCGGTGCCGCGGATGGTGGCCGACGCGCTGGATACCCGCCGCGTCCTGCGGTTGGGCTACGCCAACCGCGAGGGTGCCATCACGGTGCGCGAGATCGAGCCGCTCGGTTACCTCGGCAAGGCGGCCCACTGGTATCTGGTGGCCTGGTGCCGGCTGCGCGACGCCCTGCGCCTGTTCCGCACCGACCGGATCACCCCTGTCTCGGTCACCGCCGAGGTGCCCGCGCCACGCTCGCTGCGCTGCGAGGATCTCGACATTCCGGAAGGGGCCGTCTATCAACTCACCTTGAGCTGACCGCCGAGCCCTCAGCCGGCCGGGCAGGCCAGGCCGGCTGGAAGGCCCAGCGGCGCGACGGCTCAGGGCTGGACGAACGGCGGCTTGAACACCGCGAGCCAGCACTGAACCACGATGCCATCGATATGGCGGCCATCCAGCGACGGGATGATCGCCGGGACCCGGAAGCCATGGGCGGCCAGGTGGCCGAGCAAATCGATCTCCCAGTCCAGGCCGGCGTTGGTCCGCCGGGTGACAGCAGGAGTCATGCGGCGGCGGGCTTGACCGCCCGGATGATGGCCGAGTGCAGGCCCGGAGCTGCCTCCGCGGTGAACGTGACAGACGGATCGGCGAACCCGGCCGCGGTGAGGCCCTGAAGGTACTCGGTACGGGACAGCGCCCCGGCGATACACCCGACATAGGACCCGGCCGCGGCCCGGTCCGCAGGTGACAGGTGGTCCTCGGCCACGACATCGGAGATCCCGATCCGGCCGCCGGGGACCAGGACGCGGAACATCTCGGCCAGGACGGCGGGCTTGTCGGTGGACAGGTTGATCACGCAGTTGGAGATCACCACGTCGACCGACGCCGCAGCCAGGGGCAGGTCCTCGATCTGGCCCTCACGGAACTCCACGTTCAGGGCACCGGCCTTCGCGGCGTTCTGGCGGGCCAGCTGGAGCATCTCATCGGTCATGTCCACCCCGTAAGCGAACCCGGACGGGCCGACCCGGCGCGCTGACAGCAGCACATCGATACCGCCGCCCGAACCCAGGTCCAGGACCCGCTCACCTGCCCGCAGGTCCGCGACCGCCAGCGGGTTTCCGCAGCCCAGGCTGGCCAGCACCGCTTCGGCCGGGAGGCCGTCTGTTTCGCCCTCGCCGTACCGCGAGCCGCCGAAGCAGTCCGCGGTCTCCAGGGCCGCCGGCCCGGTGGCATGGGTCCCGCCGCAGCAGGACGGGCCGCAGCCACAGCCCGGATCGCCGTGCGGGTTCAGCACGGCGCGGGCCGCTTCGGCGTACCGGGACCGGACCTGCTCGACCAGCCCGGCGGTCGTCTCGCCGCTCATCGCCACCACCTCTATCACATAGATGACTGTCGATGCCAACCTTGCCTGAAAGATAGACAGATGTCAATGTCTAGCCCATACGGGTCAGGTGAGCACGTCCCCGATCCTGGACATCCAGGCCGGCCACCCCAACCTGGCGGACGTCTGCTGCCCGCCTCTGCTGCGCGAGCCGATCAGCGCCAGCCAGGCCGCCGACCTGGCCCGGCTCCTCAAAGCCCTGGCCGACCCGACCCGGCTCCGCCTGGTCTCCATGGTCGCCGCGCACGAAGGCGGCGAAGCCTGCGTCTGCGAGCTGACCGAACCCCTGGGCCTACCCAGCCCACCATCTCGCACCATCTCAAGATCCTCGTGGACGCCGGGATCTTCACCCGTGACAAGCGCGGCGTATGGGCCTACTACTCGCTCGTACCAGAAGCCATGAACGCGCTCTCCGCCGTGCTGAACACCGCCTGCTAACCCAGCTCCTGCGTGCCTATCTCGCCGGGCCATTAGCCTGGGCAATGAAGGATCCCTTGCGCGCACTCATGGACGCCGGCGTTTCCGCGGAAACGTCCTACGCAATTGCGTCAGGCGGCATCATGTCATGCTTATATGCGTGCTCACCTGAGAAGGCTAGGCCCATGCCGTTAGGTTAACGATCTTGTGCGGGTCAGGCTGGTGCTTGGGCCGTTGCTCCTGGGGCGGGTAGGTTGCGGCCATGGCTGGAGCGCAGGAGCCGCCAGGCGGCCGTCTGACTGATCACATCTCGCTGGGTGTGCTGTCCGCTGCGTTCTCCCGGGATCTGCCACGACCCGACCGGATCAGCTTCATCCGCGCCGTCCGCATCGACCGCCGCCAGATCGATGATCCGGCGCCCGTCAGCACGGTTACCGTCCTGACGAACTCATAGAGATGATCCGCGGCCTCTCGCGTTAAGCCGCCGACGTCACCGCGAAGTCGCCGTGCCCTTCGCCCTGGCGGGGGAGATGACCGGTGACGGTCTAGTAGCAACGTCCTAGCAGTCGGTAGTACCTGCTTCGCTCAGCGTCAAGCGCGACGCCGTAGGCGTCCAGCAGTAGGTTCTCCCAGCCTGCGCCGTAATTCAATGTAACGTTCCAGGTGGCGATGGCCAGATCGGCCCACCGGTCGGCGGTACCGAGCGCGCCCAGGTCGACGTGGGCGGACCAGCGGCCGTCATCGGTCAGCAAGGTATTCGGCGCGCAGCTATCGCCGTGGCAGACCACCAGCTGGTCCACGGGCGGAGTCTCGGCGAGCCGGTCGTCCGCGGACCAGGAGAACGGGCAGCGGTTCACGGGAAGAGACTCGTGCATGGAACGCAGGCCCTCGCCGATGGCCCGTACGGCTATCTGCGGCTCGGCCTTCCAGCGGCTACTCGCGGCGTTCTGGCCAGGGATCGCGGCCGTCACCAGCCATGAGCCTGATCCATCGCTGCCCTGGCTGATCAGCGGCGGGACCGGCGTGAAGGGCTGCGCCCAGCTGAGCCGGACCGCCTCACCGGTGAGGTCGGTACCGCTCGTTACCGGCAGCCATTTCACGAACCACCGATCGGAACCCGCGTTCACCTCGCAGGTCAGTCCACCCAGCTGGTTCTCCCACACCACCCGGACCTGTCGGCCGTCCGCGATGGCGGCCACCGCGGGTGGCACCGCCACATCCGGCCGCGGACCTCCGCTGCTCGTCACCGGCACATCCTCCCGTGTTCGCGACCGCCTTTCTCTCGGATGTGGCCGCTCACGGCCGCCTGGCCACCCACACCGTCCTCGCGGTGCGGACGGTGAGGTCGTCGCGCTGCCGGATGCCGTCGGGCCCGTCGCTGTCCAGCAGGGTGTCGAGCGTGGCCAGGTCCTCGGCGCTCATCTTGCCGTCCAGGCTGGGCCGGATGCGTCGCAGCGACGCCGCTACGTAACGGCCGGCGGAAGCGGGCAGCGGCGGGGTCAGGTCGATGCCGAAGGTCCGCTCGGCCTCGATGGTGAAGCCGGCCCGGATCAGCCGCGAGCCCCAGTCGGCGCCGAGATGCGGTAGCTCGGCGGCCCGTCCTTCGGCCATGACCGCCTGGCAGCGCGCTTCAAGGCCGGGACGGCCGAGGCTGATGTCGTCGGGCAGGAAACGCGGGAAGGACTCCATTTCGGCCACCACTAGCCGCCCGCCGGGGCGCAAGGCGGCCAGGACCTCGGCCAGGACCCGATCGGGATCGGCCAGATGGTGCAGCGACGAAGACGCCCACACCAGGTCGGCCGGGCCGACCGCCGGCCATCCCGCGTCCAGGTCCGCCTGGACCGTGCGGACCCGGTCGGCCAGGCCGAGAACGTCGGCTTTGCCCGTGACGCGGCGCAGCATCTCCGCGGATAGGTCCAGCGCGATCGCGTCGGCCGCCGGGAAGCGCTCGAGCAGGGCGAAGGTGCCGGTACCGGTCCCGCTGCCCAGGTCGATGATCCGGAGCGGAGGCCGGTCACCCGCCAGCGCGCAGATCCAGCCGGTGACCTCGGACAGGTATGAATGCAGCACTTCAGCGTCGAGATCCAAGAGTTCGGCCAGCGCCGATTCGCCGGTCTCGTCCGCGCCGTGGTGCTGGTGGTGATGCTCCTGGTGTGCCATGCCCCGACCCTACCTACGCCTTGCACTATTGGCATAACATTTTGCGTATGACGCAAGAAAGCGACCTGGACGGCCTGGTCCGAAAGCGGATCAGGGGGCTGCGGGTGGCCCGGGGCTGGTCGCTTGACGATCTGGCGGCCCGCTGTTACCTGAGCCCTTCCACCCTGAGCCGGATCGAGACGGGCCACCGGCGGATCAGCCTGGACCAGCTGAGCTCGATTGCCCGGGCCCTGGGTACCACCCTGGATCAGCTGGTGGAGTCCGTGGCCGACGACGACGTGGTGATAAGGCCGCAGCGTGATGAGGGGCGCGGGGTGACCATCTGGATGCTGAGCCGCGAGCCCGGCCCGCACGGCGTCACCGTGGCCAAGATGCGGATCACCCGGCCACCGCCCGCGCGCGGCACTGAGCTGAAAGTCCATCCCGGCCAGGACTGGTTCACCGTCCTGTCGGGAACCATAGTGCTGCTGCTTGGCGAGCGGACCATCATGGTCGAGGCCGGCCAGGCGGCGGAGTTCTCCACCATGATTCCGCACGCCTTCGGGGCTCACGGCGGCCCGGCGGAGGTCCTGGGCATCTTCGACCACGACGGGCAGCGGACCCATCTCCGGCCGCTGACCTAATACTCCAACGCCACTTGGACCGTAGTAGCCACGCCGTCGCAGCCGGTCCGGTGGCAACGCGTACTCCATCTCGCGCTGCCCGCAGGCCAAGCCGCCCTGCCCGGCCGCAGCGCAGGCCAGGAATGGTTATCGTGGATATCTAGCTTCTTCTGGCGAAGGTAACGATCCACGATAAGCGTGGTCCCGGGCTTTTGGGGCAGGTGTGACGGGGAGGGGAGCTTCGGGGGCGGGGCGAGCACCACTGATCGTTCGGAATTAATGATCTGGGAGTTAGGCATGGGTCATGACTGCCTCCAGTTGCTGGGCAGGGCCTGCGTGTCGCTTTCGGTACATGCTTCCCCGCCCGCGCAAGTGCCGCTGCTCTATGGCGCCGCCGCCTGGAACGTAGCAAAGACGGCGCCGTGCCGCTCCCGGCGGTCAGAACCGGTGGCTACTTGACGCTGATCCTGGTGCCGAGCTCGGCACCCTCGCAGATCCGGCGCATGACCCCCGCGGCGGCGACGTCGAACACGTGCATGGTCAGGGCCTGCTCGTTGGCCAGCACGAACGCGCTGGTGTCCATGATGCGGACGCTGGCCGCCAGGGCCTCGTCGTAGGTCAGCCGGGTGTACCGCACCGCGTCCGGATTCAGGTGCGGGTCGCTGTCGTAGACCCCGTCCACCCCGCGCTTGGCCACCAGCAGCGCGTCGGCGTCCAGCTCGAGCGCGCGCTGGACCGCCGGGTAGTCGGTGGTGACGTAGGGCTGGCCGATGCCGCCTGCGAGCAGCACGATCAGGCCACGTTCGAGGTGATGCGCGGCCCGGAGCCTGATAAACGGCTCCGCGACGCTGTGGATCGGCACCGCGGTCATGACCCGGATGTCGGTGTCCGTCCTGGCGGTCAGCGCGCCCCGGAGCATCAGCGCGTTCATGATGGTGCCGAGCATCCCGATGTTGTCCGCCTCGGCCCGGCTGATGCCCCAGCCCTCGGCCATCCGGCCGCGGAAGTAGTTCCCGCCTCCGACGACGACGGCGACCTGCACGCCGAGATCGTGGACGGACAGGACTTCCTCGGCCACCCGGGACAGGCTGGCCGGATCTACCCCGGAACTGCCCGATCCGGCGAGCGCCTCGCCGCTCAGCTTGACGACAACCCTGCGATAGCGAGGCACAGTCTTCCAGACCCCCATCCCGGCCGCCCGGCGTGGCGGTTTCGCCCACGGTACCGTACAGCCGGGCCTGGCCCGATGGCGTCCGGCGGCGCCGGAGCCGTGGCCCAGCCGGGATTTTGCCCCGGTGCGCCGGGCGAATGTGATCTCGGACACGGAGCCACGAACAGATTTATTCCGAACGGTCCTGGGCGCGTGCGCCCAGCACCGGCTGCCCGAGGTGCCTAGCCGGCGTCGTGTCCGGCGCCGTGGTCCGGGCTCTCCGCCGCGCGCTTGTGGCAGGCTTCGATCTCGGCTACGGCGGCGGTGCGGTCCGCCCACGCTTCGGCCCGCACCATCTTGCCGGGCTCCAGGGCCTTGTAGACCTCGAAGAAGTGCTGGATCTCGAGCCGGTCGAACTCGGGGACGTGGTGGATGTCGCGCAGGTGCTCCATCCGCGGGTCGTGAGCCGGGACGCAGAGCACCTTGTTGTCTGCACCCTTCTCGTCGTGCATCTGGAACATGCCGATGACCCGGCAGGTGATGAGGCAACCTGGGAAGGTGGGCTCGTCGAGGAGGACGAGCGCGTCGAGCGGGTCGCCGTCGTCGGCCAGGGTGTCTTCGATGAAGCCGTAGTCCGCTGGGTACCTGGTCGAGGTGAACAGCATGCGGTCCAGCCGGATCCGTCCGGTTTCGTGATCCATCTCGTACTTGTTGCGCTGCCCCTTGGGGATTTCGATGACAACCTCAACGTCCACGGTTTCGCTCCAGACTGGCCTGGGTGATTAACTCCATTGTCCACGCAATCCGCGGCCAGCACTCCGTTTGACTCACTGGGGTTTGACTCACTGGGGTTGACTCATCGGGCGAGGTGGTAGGTCATGGCGCGCCGCACCCGGCGAGCGGCACTGCTGACGCTGGCCATGATCAACGTGTTCACCCTCGCGGCGGGCATCGCCGTGGTCCGCATGCTGCCCGCCCGGCTGGCGGCCCTGCGGGTCCCGTCGGTCGCGGCCGGCCTGGTCAGCGGCCCGGGCACCGTGCTGGCCACCGGGACGCAGCGGGGTACGCTGCCGACCGCGAGCGGGCTGCGGTCGGCCCTGGCGGGCCCGCTCTCGACGGCCGCGCTCGGCCCGGACGTCTCGGCGCTGGTCGCCGATCCGGTCACCGGCCGGGTCCTGCTGTCCGAGCAGGGCAGCCAGTTGTCGACCTCTGCGTCCACGGAAAAGCTCGTCACCTCCCTGGCCGCGCTGGCCGTCCTCGGCGCTGGCGCCAGGTTCAGCACCCGGGTGCTGCGCGGCGCCACGCCGGACAGCGTCATCCTGGTCGGCGGCGGTGACCCGACGCTGGCGGTGAACGCGTTCCCTGCCTCGGACTATCCCAAGCCCGCCACGCTGGCGGCGCTGGCCGCGGCGACGGCGCGGGCGCTGAAGTCGCAGCGCCAGACGACGGTCAGCCTGGGCTACGACACCTCGCTGTTCACCGGTCCGGGGCTGGCGCCCGGCTGGCCGGAGAACTACATCAGCACAGGAAACGTCACCCCGATCGCCTCGCTCGAGGTGGATCAGGGCCGGCTGACCACCGCCGGGACGCCGGAGGACTCCGACGACCCCTACAACCTGCGGCCGCGCACGACCGACCCGGCGGCCATGGCGGCCTCCTCGTTCGCCGCACTGCTCACCGCGGATGGCATCCGGGTCAGCGGAACCCCGGCGGTGCAGACGGCGCCGCCGCGCGCCTCGGCCATCGCCAGCGTGTCCTCGCCGCCGCTGTCGGCCGTCGTCGAGCAGATGCTCCAGGAGAGCAACAACGTGATCGCGGAGGATCTGGCCCGTCAGGTCGCGCTGGCGACCGGCCAGCCCGCCTCGTTCAGCGGCGCGGCCGCGGCGGTGACCTCTGAACTCCGGCGGCTCGGCGTCAGCGGCGGCCTGTCCCTGGTGGACGGCAGCGGGCTGTCTCCGCAGGACGCGATCGCCCCGGCCACGCTGGTCAAGGTGGTGGAGCTCGCGATGGCCCAGCCGGGGTTGCGAGCGCTGCTGGCGGGCCTGCCGGTGGCGGGTTTTTCCGGCACGCTGCACGCCGGCCAGAGCGTGTTCAGCGCGATCGGCGGAGCGGCGCTGGGAGCGGTAAGGGCCAAGACGGGCAACCTGGACACCGTGACGGCCCTGGCCGGCCTGGTGTCCGACCAGAACGGAACGACGCTGGTCTTCGCGTTCATGGCCGACCGGGTGCCGGCCGCGGCGATGCTCACAGAAGCGGCGAACGCGATCGACGAGGCGGCGGTCGCGCTAGCCGCCTGTGGTTGCCGGTGACGGACACTCTCGAGATGTAACGTACGGTGGGACTGTGAGCAGCACGCAGATGATCGACTGGGACGTCGCCATTTCCACCGGAACCCGGTGGGCCAAGGCCGGGCCGCAGGTCAGCCTGGCGGAGGCGCGGCGAACGGTCTCAGAACTACGCGACATGGCCGGGGCCGTGCAGCAGCCGGTCCACGAGGTCACCGGAATGTCGGCCGGGACCGATGGCTCGCTCGGGCGAGTCGCGGTGGTGGACCGCCCCGGCTGGATCAGGGCGAACGTGGATGGTTTCCGCGTCGTCCTCGAGCCCCTCGTCGAGCAGCTGAAGGAACGCGCGCCGGGCTCCGGCGGGTCCTCTGGGTCTCGCTCGGCTGGCGGTGTGATGACCGCGGTGGGGTCGCGGGTGACCGGCATCCAGGCCGGGCTGATCCTGGCCTATCTCTCCTCCCGCGTGCTCGGCCAGTACGAGCTCTTCCTGCCGCCCGAGGTCTCGCCGGTGAACGGTGAGCAGCCGGGGCGGCTCACCCTGGTGGCGCCCAACATCGTCATGGTCGAACGCGAGCTTGGCGTCGATACGCATGATTTCCGGCGCTGGGTGTGCCTGCACGAGGAGACCCACCGGCTGCAGTTCACCGCCGTCCCCTGGCTGCGGGACTACGTGCAGAGCCAGATGACCAAGTTCCTGCTCGCCTCGGAACTCGACCCGGCGGCGATCTTGCAGCGGCTGCGGTCGGCGGCCGAGGCGATGGCGGGCGCGGTGCGCGGCGGCGACGGCGGAAGCCTGATCGATGCGGTGGCGACCCCCGCGCAACGCGAGATCATGGACCTGCTCACCGCGGTGATGACGCTGGTGGAAGGGCACGGCGACTACGTCATGGACGCGGTCGGGCCGCAGGTCGTCCCCTCGGTCGAGCACATCAGGGAGCGGTTCAACTCGCGCCGCGGATCGAGCGGCCGGGTCGAGCAGACGGTGCGCCGCATCCTCGGCATCGACCTGAAGATGAAGCAGTACGCCGAGGGTTCCCGGTTCGTCCGCGCGGTCGTGGACGAGGTCGGCATGGACAGCTTCAACAAGGTCTGGACGTCGCCGGACACGCTGCCGACCAAGGCGGAATTCGCCCACCCGCATGAGTGGGTGGAGCGGGTCGTATCTGGCTCCTAGCCAGATGGGTCCCGGCCCGGTGGTCGCCGAGGTCCGTACCGCGGTGCGGACCGCGCTGACCGACCTGGCCGCCGGTGACCTGGTGCTGGTCGCGTGCTCGGGCGGCGCGGATTCGCTCGCGCTGGCCGCGGCCACGGCCTTCACGGCGCCGCGGCTGGGCCTGCGAGCCGGCGGCGTGACCGTGGACCACGGGCTGCAGCCAGGCTCCGCTGAGCGTGCGGCGGGCGTGGCGACGCTGCTCAGCCAGCTCGGGCTGGACCCGGTCCACAGCGTCGCGGTCACGGTCCGGTCGGCCGGGGAGGCAGCGGGGCCTGAGGCCGCGGCCCGGACGGCCAGGTACGCCGCGCTCGACGCGGCGGCCAGCCAGCACCGGGCCGCCGCCGTCCTGCTCGGGCACACCCTGGACGATCAGGCCGAGACGGTCCTGCTCGGGCTCGCGCGCGGATCCGGCGGCCGGTCGCTGGCCGGGATGCCCGCGCGCCGCGGCTCGTACCGCAGGCCGCTGCTGGCGGTCCGCCGGACTGCCACCGAGGCCGCGTGCGCCGAGCTGGGGCTCGAGCCCTGGCAGGATCCGCACAACCGCGATTTTCGCTACGCCCGGGCCCGGGTGCGGCACCAGGCGCTGCCCGCCCTGGAGGCGGCGCTCGGACCCGGGGTCGCCGAGGCGCTCGCCCGCACCGCGAGCCAGCTGCGCACCGACGCCGAATGCCTGGACGATCTCGCGTTCGCCGAAAGCGGACAGCTCCGCGGTGACTGCTCCGACCCGGCCGGGCTCGACGGGGTCTGGCTGCGCGCGCTCCCGGCGGCGATCAGGACGCGGGTGCTGCGCGATGCGGCGATTATGGCGGGCTGTCCGCACGGCGCGCTCACCGCGGGGCACATCGGGGCGATCGCTGCCCTGGTCACCGGCTGGCGCGGGCAGCGGTGGGTCGACCTGCCCGGTGGCGTGCGGGCACGGCGTCGTGATGGCAAGGTGTGGTTCACCAGCACCGCAGCAGGTGAGTCAGAGGGTCTTTAAGGGGTGGCGAGTCCGTTGGACGAGAATGACATGGGGCCTGAGCTGAAGCAGGTACTAATCACCACCGAGCAGTTGCAGGCGCGCATCGGCGAGCTCGCGGCCCAGATCGACGCTGACTACGCCGGCCGCGAGCTGCTGCTCATCGGCGTGCTTAAGGGTGCCGTCATGGTGATGGCCGACCTGGCCCGCGCGATGCACCTGCCGGTGCAGATGGACTGGATGGCGATCTCGTCCTACGGCTCGGGGACCAAATCCTCCGGCGTGGTCCGCATCCTCAAGGACCTCGATACCGACATCACCGGCCGGCACGTGCTGATCGTCGAGGACATCGTGGATTCTGGTCTCACGCTGTCCTGGCTGGCGGGCAACCTGCGCTCGCGCTCGCCCGCATCGCTGGCCGTGTGCGCCATGCTCCGTAAGCCGGGATCCGCTCAGATGCAGGTGAATGTCGCCTACACGGGTTTCGACATCGGGGACGAATTCGTCGTGGGCTACGGCCTTGACTACGCTCAGCGTTACCGGAACCTGCCGTTCATCGGGACGCTGGCCCCAGACGTCTACGGTGGCGGCTAGCCCCGGTCGGGCGGGGAACACAATCCGCCACGGAAAGCGTTGACTTTCCAAGCGTTGCACCCGCGCGGTGTACCGTCGTAGTTTGCGACTCGCGGCCACTGCCGAACACGGGCTGCGAGATGGGAATCATGGCCATCCCGCCGGAGGTCGACGGGAATGTGATGCTGGTCAGGAGGGAACGGTCCCGGGCCGACGGGACCGCTCATCGATGGAGCTAAGGCGCTTTCTCCGCGCACCGCTGCTGCTCATCGCGGTAGCGGTGCTGTTGTTGCTTTTCGTGTTGGACTACGCGAATTCGGGCAGCACCTACCAGCAGAAGGACACCGCGTACGTCGTCAAGCAGATCGAGACCGGCCAGGTCAAGAGTGCGCTGATCGTCGACAAGAACCAGACGATCCAGATCACGACCAAGGGCGGCCAGAACGACGAGGCGTCTTGGGTTTCCGGCCAGGGCTTGCAGCTCCAGCAGTTCCTGCAGAGTCAGTACGACAAGGGCAACCTGCCGGGCGGATACAACGTCAGCATCCCGAAGAGCAACGCGCTGCTTAACCTGATTCCGACCGCCCTCATCTACCTGGTGATCTTCCTCGTCTTCTTCTTCATGCTGTCGCAGATGCAAGGCGGCGGCAACCGGGTGATGAACTTCGGCAAGTCCCGCGCCAAGCTGCTCACTAAGGACACGCCGAAGACCACGTTCGCGGACGTGGCCGGCGTGGACGAGGCCATCGAGGAGCTGCAGGAGATCAAGGAATTCCTGCAGCAGCCGGCGAAATTCCAGGCGATCGGGGCCAAGATTCCCAAGGGCGTGCTGCTCTACGGCCCACCCGGCACCGGCAAGACCCTGCTGGCCCGGGCGGTGGCCGGCGAGGCTGGGGTGCCGTTCTACTCGATTTCCGGCTCGGACTTCGTCGAGATGTTCGTCGGTGTCGGCGCGTCCCGGGTCCGCGACCTGTTCGAGCAGGCCAAGGCCAACGCCCCCGCGATCGTGTTCGTGGACGAGATCGACGCGGTGGGACGGCACCGCGGCGCCGGCCTCGGCGGCGGCCACGACGAGCGCGAGCAGACGCTGAACCAGATGCTGGTCGAGCTGGACGGCTTCGACACCAAGGGTGGCGTCATCGTCATCGCCGCCACCAACCGGCCCGACATCCTGGACCCGGCGCTGCTGCGGCCGGGCCGCTTCGACCGGCAGATCGTGGTGGCCCAGCCGGACCTGGCGGGCCGCAAGGGGATCCTGCGGGTGCACGCCAGGGGCAAGCCCATCGCCCCCGACGCCGACCTGGACATCATCGCCCGGCGCACGCCCGGCTTCACCGGCGCCGACCTGGCCAACGTGATCAACGAAGGCGCGCTGCTGACCGCGCGGCACAACGGCAAGCAGATCACGATGGAGTCGCTGGAAGAGGCCATCGACCGGGTGATGGCGGGTCCGGAGCGTAAGAGCGTGCTGCTCTCGGAGAGGGAGCGGAAGGTCATCGCCTACCACGAGGGCGGCCACGCGCTGGTCGGCCACGCGATGCCGCACGCCGATCCGGTGCACAAGGTGACGATCATCCCGCGCGGCCGGGCGCTCGGCTACACCAGCGCGCTGCCCACCGAGGACAAGTTCCTGGTCACCCGGGCCGAGATGTTCGACCAGCTGGCCATGCTGCTCGGCGGCCGGACGGCCGAGGAACTCATCTTCCACGAGCCGACGACCGGCGCCGCCAACGACATCGAGAAGGCCACCCAGATCGCCCGCGGCATGATCACCGAGTACGGCATGAGCGAGCGGCTGGGCGCGCGCAAGTTCGGCCACGGCGACGCCGAGCCGTTCCTGGGCCGGGACATGTCGCACAACCGGGACTACTCCGAGGAGATCGCCTCCACCATCGACGAGGAGATCCGCCGCCTGATCGAGTCGGCCCACGACGAGGCCTGGGAAGTCCTCGTCGAGTACCGCGAAGTGCTCGACGCGCTGGTGCTGCACCTGCTCGACAAGGAGACCGTGGGCCGGAAAGAGGTCCTTGAGATCTTCGCGACCGTGCAAAAGCGGCCGGTCCGCGGTTCCTACACCGGCTACGGCAAGCGGCTGCCCTCGGACCGCCCGCCGGTCCTCTCGCCTAAGGAGCTTGCCCTGGCGGCGGCTGACCCCGGTGCCGGTAACGGCAACGTGGTGCTGCCCGCCAACGGCCAGTCGTTCGGCTACAACCCGGGGAACGCGGGCTCTCCGGGCAGCGGGGGCTACGGCAATGAGCCAGGTCACGGCGAGACCAGCGGCAACGTATGACCGAGGACGCTAACGGCGGGGACTTCGACCTGCCGCGGATCGAGCGTGCGGTCACCGAGATCCTGCTCGCGATCGGGGAGGACCCGGATCGGGACGGCCTTCGTGATACGCCCGCCCGGGTCGCGCGGGCCTACACCGAGCAGTTTGCCGGGCTGCGGCAGCACCCGGAGGATGTCCTCACGACCGTTTTCGACGCGGGCCATGACGAGATGGTCATGGTCCGCGACATCGAGATGTACGCGACCTGTGAGCATCACCTGGTCCCGTTCTTCGGCGTGGCGCACATCGGCTACATCCCGAACGTCAAGGGCCAGATCACCGGGCTATCCAAGCTGGCCCGGCTGGTCGACGTCTACGCCCGGCGTCCGCAGGTGCAGGAACGGATGACCAGCCAGATCGCCGACGCCCTGATGGAGACGCTGGAGCCGCGCGGCGTGGTCGTGGTCATCGAGGCGGAGCACTTGTGCATGGCGATGCGGGGGGTGCGCAAGCCGGGCGCGAGGACGGTGACCTCGGCGGTGCGCGGCTCCTTCCGCGACAACGACGTGACCCGCGCCGAGGCGATGAGCCTTATCTACGGGCATCGCTGAATTTACCGCCAGTCCTACTGAACGAAAACGCCTTCTGCCGCGTCTATGAGGTAGGCCGGTCGCCACGAGACCGCCGGGGATCAGCGAAGAATTATTCCTGCATTTCCCGGTAGTGGTTACTGACTTCGTCCCGGCCGTCGGGACTTTGCCTAGGCTTGGAGGTACCGTGAACGCAGGACGCGACGCGACGCGATGACTACGCTGACCCATCGTGATCCCGGGCCTGACAAGAAAGCCGCCGACATGAGCGACAGCGACGAAGCTGGGCAACCGAAGGGCGCGGACCTGTCCGTGGCCAAGGGCGGCGCATCGCCGACTGCCGCGGGGAGCACTGCCGCGGAGAACTTTGCCGACCGCAGACGTCGCCATGCCTGGGTGCCGGTCAGCGCCGCGCTGCTCACCATGCTCATCGGCCTGTCGGACATCATCGCCATCTTCAAGCCGGGCTGGCCGCATCGGCTGCACAAGCTGAACTACCTGATGCCGGGGACGCTGACCAACGTCGCCCGCAGCAGCGACGTCATCATCGGGCTCCTGCTGCTGCTGCTGGCGCACGGCCTGCGTCGCAGGAAGCGGCGGGCCTGGCAGGCGGTGGTCGCGCTGCTCGCGTTCGACATCGGCATCCATTTCTTCCACTCGCAGCGGATTCCCACCGCGGTGGTCGCGTTCCTTGAGCTCATCGCGCTGCTTTACTTCCGCGACGAGTTCTACGCCGAAGGAGACCAGCGCAACCGCTGGCGGGCGCTGTGGACCTTCGTCGGCCTGGTGGTGGCGGACGTCGTCATCGGGCTGACCTACATCCTGCTGGCCAATGGGCTGGTGGAGAACTACTCGCTGAGCGACCGGGTGTGGGAGGTCATCACCGGCCTGGTCGGGGTGTCCGGACCGGTGCAGTGGGCGCCGGAGGCGCGGGGTGACCTGTTCAACATCCTGACCAGTGCGCTCGGCATCTTTACCCTCATCGTGACCGCGTACCTGTTCCTGCGTCCAGCCGAGCCGCGGGCCCGGCTCGCCCGGGCCGACGCCGATCGGGTCAGGGAACTGCTGGGCAAGCACGGGGACCGGGACTCGCTCGGCTATTTCGCGCTGCGCCATGACAAGAGCGTGATCTGGTCGCCGACCGGCAAGGCCTGCATCTGCTACCGGGTGGTGTCTGGGGTGATGCTGGCCAGCGGGGACCCGATCGGTGACCCGGAAGCCTGGCCGGGCGCGATCGGCCCGTTCATGGACGAGGCGGCCCGGCACGCCTGGGCGCCGGCCGTGATGGGGTGCAGCGAGCTCGGCGCGGAGGTGTGGTGCCGTGAGGGCGACCTGACCGCGCTCGAGCTCGGCGACGAGGCGATCGTCAACATTGCCGACTTCACCCTGGCCGGCCGGTCGATGCGGAACGTCAGGCAGATGGTCAACCGGGTGGCCAAGAACGGCTACGTGGCCGAGGTGCGCCGGGTCGGCGACATCCCGCGGCCGGAGCTTGACGCGATCGTCAAGACGGCTGATTCCTGGCGCGGCGGTCAGACCGAGCGCGGCTTCTCGATGGCCCTCGGCCGGATCGGCGCGAACGGCGACGACGAATGCGTGCTCGCGACCGCGAAGGAAAACGGGGTGGTCCGCGCGGTGCTGCAGCTGGTCCCCTGGGGAGCCGACGGACTCTCGCTTGACCTCATGCGGCGGGACAAGGGTGCCCAGCCCGGGCTGAATGACTTCCTCATCGTGGAGACCATCAAGGCCGTTTCCGGGCTGGGCGTGAAGAAGATATCGCTGAACTTCGCGATGTTCCGGGCCGCGCTCGAGCGGGGCGAGCGGATCGGGGCCGGCCCGGTGCTCCGGGCCTGGCGGTCGGTGCTGATCTTCATGTCCAAGTGGTTCCAGATCGAGTCGCTCTACAAGTTCAACGCTAAGTTCTGCCCGGTCTGGCAGCCGCGGTTCTTCGTCTTCCCGAGCAGCAGGGACGCGCCGCGGATCGCGCTGGCCGCCCTCCAGGCGGAGGCGTTCCTGGTCCGGCCGCGGGTTGAGCTGAACCGGATCGCCCGCCGGATCGCCCGCAAGCTCGGCCTGGCCAAGCTGCGCCGCCGCCGTCGGGAGGGTACGGGGGGGCGGGTAGCCCTCCCGTGAGCAGGGGGGGTCCGGGGGGGATCGTTCCCCCCGGGAAAACACTGCCGAAGGCGGACCGCTGCCTGGTGATGGGCGTGGTGAACGTCACGCCTGACTCCTTCTCCGACGGCGGCCGGTGGTACGGCGCGGACGCGGCCATCGCGCACGGCCTGGAGCTCCTGGCCCAGGGCGCGGACATCGTGGACGTCGGCGGCGAGTCCACCCGGCCCGGGGCCCAGCGCATCTCCCAAGACGAGGAGCTACGGCGGGTCGGCCCGGTGGTGACCGAACTCGTAAAGGCCGGCGTGCCGGTGTCCATCGACACGATGCGGGCACCGGTCGCGGAGTTCGCGCTGAACGCGGGCGTCCAGCTCGTCAACGACGTCAGCGGTGGCCTGGCGGATCCGGACATGCCCCGGCTGGTCGCGGCGGCCGGGGTTTCCTACGTGGTCGTGCACTGGCGCGGCCACAGCCGGGAGATGTACTCCCGCGCGCTCTACACCGACGTGGTGCGTGAGGTCCGCGACGAGCTGGCCCGGCGGGTGGACGCGGTGATCGAGGCGGGGGTCGACCCCAGCTGCATCGTGCTCGATCCCGGTCTCGGCTTCGGCAAACGGGGCGAGCACAACTGGCCGCTGCTCACCCACCTGGCCGAGCTGGCGCAGATCGGGGCGGCCACCTTCCCTGTCCTCGTCGGGGCGTCGAGGAAGCGCTTCCTCGGCCATCTGCTGGCCGGACCGGACGGTACGCCGCGGTCGTTCGAGGATTGCGACGGGGCTACGGTCGCGATCACGGCGCTGGCCGCCACCGCGGGCGCCTGGTGCGTGCGCGTCCACCAGGTACCGCTGAACGCGGACGCCGTCCGGGTCGCGGCCGTGTGGCGGGCGGCCGCGCCGGACGCCACCGAGGCCGCTGATCCGCCGCTGTCGGTCACCGGACGGCCGTGACCGGGCGGCGTGTGGTGCTGGCCGTCGGAGCTAACCTCGGCGACCGGCTAGGTACTCTTCAGGCATGCGTGAACGCCATCGGCAGGCTCCCGGATACTGACGTGCTGGCCATCTCACCCGTCTACCAGACCGCCCCGGTGGGCGGCCCGCCGCAACCCGGCTACCTGAACGCGGTGCTCGCCGCGGCGACCGGCCTGGGCCCGGGTGAGCTGCTCGAGGCGGCGCACGGCATCGAGGCCGAGTTCGGCCGGATCCGGGAGGTACGGTTCGGGCCCCGCACGCTCGACGTCGACATCATCAGCTACTCCGGCGAGGTCAGCGACGACCCGGTGCTGACCCTGCCGCACCCGCGCGCGCACGAGCGCGCCTTCGTGCTCGCGCCGTGGCTCGATATCGACCCCGAGGCCACCCTGCCCGGACGGGGACCGGTCCGGGAACTGCTCGCTGGCCTGGACATCGGCGGCATCCGGCGGCAGCCCGGCATGGTTCTGCTGCCTCCCCCGGGCGGCCCGGCGGCTGAGGTCAGATGAAACCGACCCGTCCGTCCGCGCTGGCCGTGGTCGCGGTCATCTTCGCCGTGCTGGCCTGGCTGCTGCTGCGGTTGATCTACCAGCGGCTGCCGCCGTTGCCGTGGACCGGAGTGCCCGCGCTGCTGCTGGCGGCCGCGGCGGAGGCCTTGATCGGCCGGGACCTGCGGGCCAGGATCGCCGGGCGGCGCGCGGGCAAGCCGGCCGAGCCGCTGTTCGTGTCGCGGATGGTCGCGCTGGCCAAGGCCAGTTCGCTGGTGGCCGCGATGGTGGCCGGGCTTACGGCGGGTTTCGACATCTACCTGAGCGGATCCCTGACCGCCGCGGTGCCGCGGCAGGACGCGCTCACCGCGGCCCTGACGCTCGCCGCCGCCGTCATGCTCGCCTGCGCCGCGCTCTTCCTCGAGAACTGCTGCCGGGTGCCGGACCCTCCCGGCCGCGGCCCGGGCGACCAGCCCGCCTCGCTGCGCTAATCCCGGCCCTCGGCGTGGCCGCGGGATAAAGACGCAGCTGCCGGAAACACGCGCCCAGGTCCGTTCGCAATATGTCTGCTGATTATTCCGAGAATGCGCTCAGGTATCAGCTGCGCAAGTCCCGAAGTCAGGCCATTTCTCTGCCGAGTCTGCCTGCCTGGGCGGGCGTAGTCAAGGTCGCTAGGGTAATCGCGTGAACGCCTACTGCGGACCATTTCCGGCCGTGACGGACCCGGGCCCCTGGATCGCAGGAAGCGCGATATCTTCGCCAATCCACCCGGCCGGTTAGGTTACCGCCGATGCGGGCAATCCGCGATCTCTCCGCTGAGCGAGAGCAAGAAAGCGCAGGCAGGACCCATGCCGTGAGAGTGCCGGGAGGCCGGCGGCTGCGGTCGCCATGATGAGCGTACCGGCCTTTCGCGTCCGTGCGCGACGGATCGAATGACCGTGTGAACGACGCCACTATTTCCGGCAACACCTCCATTCTCGGTGACAACGAGGTGTACCCGCCGATTTCCGCTCCGATCAACGTCCGCGGTGTCTCAAGCGCGATTCCCGGTTTCGGGGAGGCTGGCCGCCTCAGCGGTGCCGCTGTTTTCCCGAGTGCGTTGCCAGCTTCGGCGGCCCGGGTGGTATCCGGCGCCCTTTCCCGTGACTATCCTGGTCAGCGCAGCCCCCGCCGTCCGGTACCCGCAGGACTGGAACGAAATGAAGCCTGATCATCACCCGCCCGCTGAGCCCGGGCCGGCCGCACCGCACCCGGCCCGGCTCGCCGTCGGCATCATCGGCGCGGGCAAGGCAGGCACCGCGCTCGGCGCGGCGCTGCGCCGCGCCGGTCACGAGGTCGTCGCTGCCTCCGCGGTATCAGACGCCTCCGTGGGCCGGGCCCGGGTGAACTTTCCCGATGCCGTCATTACCGAGCCCAGCCAGGTCCTGCGCCGCGCCGACCTGGCCCTGCTCACCGTGCCCGATGACGCGCTGCCCGGCCTGGTCGCCGGGCTGGCGGCGACCGGAGCGCCGGTCGAGGGCCGCATGCTGGCCCATGTGAGCGGGCGCTACGGCGTGAGCGTGCTCGAACCCGCCACCCGGCTGGGCGGGCTGCCGCTGGCGCTGCATCCGGTGATGACGTTCACCGGTCGCAGCGACGATGCCGACCGGCTCCGCGGCACGTGCTTCGGGGTGACCGCGCCCGATGTGCTCAGGCCCGCGGCCGAGGCCCTGGTGATCGAGATGGGCGGCGAGCCGGTCTTCATCGCCGAGGAAAACCGTGATCTGTACCACGCGGCGCTGGCGGGCGCGGCTAACCACCTGATCACGCTGGTCGCTCAGGCCGCGGACCTGCTCAAGACCGCGGGCGTGGCGGACCCGGCCCGGCTTCTCGGCCCGCTGCTGTCGGCCTCCCTGGACAACGCGCTGCGGTTCGGCGACGCCGGCCTGACGGGCCCGGTCGCCCGCGGCGACGCGCAGACGGTGGCCGCGCACGTGAGCGCGCTTGAGGCCGCGCCGTCGGCTTCGGCGGCCGCGGTCGCCGCCTACATCGCCATGGCCCGGCTGACCGCGGACCGCGCGCTGGCGGCCGGGCTGCTCAAGCCGGCCGACGCGGAG
>OCTA010000501.1_pt1 | contig 36039 bp, 30 predicted proteins | sample 1538991 | NCBI WGS metagenome assembly OCTA01 (sample SAMEA3539302, study PRJEB22396) | soil metagenome | biome: tundra; feature: field; material: soil | place: USA | collected 2010-05 | depth 0.15 m | reverse complement strand
TGCTGGACCTGCGCGCCGAGATCGTCGCCAGCCCCTCGCAGGAGGCGCTGGGGCGGCTGAGCCGGATCGAGGAGCACACGCTGGTGATCGGCCTCTCGGCCGGGCGGCCGCATCCGCTGATCACGCGCACGATGAAGCTCGCGCGCCACCGCAAGGCGCAAACGCTGGCGATCACCGACGCGACTCTGTCAGAAGTGGCCCGACTGGCTCGGATCCGCCTTTACTACTCGTCCAACACGCCCGCGTTCGTGCGGTCTCACACCGCGCTGCTGTCGCTGATCCAGGCGCTCGCCTATGGGGTCTATGCCCGCGACGCCCAGCAGTACGACGTGCGCATCAAGGCCTTTCGGCTGAAGTAGTCGCCGCTCAGGCGGCCTTCCGGCTGAAGTAGTCGCCGCTCAGGCGGCCTTGCGGGTGATCAGCAGCGCCTGGGTGGCGTGGCCAACGCGGCCCTGGCGGTCATACAGCACGCTCTGGGCGATCCCGATCGACCCGTTGGTCACACGCGTCTCAGACTGCAGGCAGATCCATTCCCCCACCGGTGCCCGCTCGATGTACAGGGTCAGGTCGGGGTTGATGAAGATGTATTCCTCCCAGGGCAGCGACGCGCTGATTCCGTTGCCGAAGTCCCCGGCCGCGGCCAGGCGCTGCAGTGGCGAGGGCTGCTCGCCGTCGACCAGCGGGTGGCGCAGACGAAACCAGGCGGTGGCCGGGCCGAGTTGGTGGAACGCGCCGGCCACGAAGCGGATCTCCAGCGCGTCGGTAGCGAACATCGCGCGGGGCGCTCGGAAGTCGTTGGCGACCGCCGTCTCGGGTCCGGGCACCGGCGATGACGGCTGGCCTGAGCTCGCCGCATCGGTGGCTGCAACGCGCAGCGCGCGCGCCCTGACGACCTCGGTGCCGTCAGGCCTGCGCAGCGAGGCCTCCAGCAGCTGCACGCGCTTGCCGGGCCTGACCACTTCGGCATGCACGGCGAGCGCCCCCAGCGGGACCGGGCGCACGAACTCGTAGCTGACGCGCGCCAGCACGAGCTCTGCCACCGGCTCACAGCGCTCCAGGGCACGCATGATCAGCGCCGCCGGCGCGCCTCCGTGCTGGGCCTGGGGATCCCACGGACCGCGCGCGAGCTCGGTCGCAAAGAAGCCATCTGGGGTGGGCTGGAACACCGACGCGGACATCGCGCCACACGCTATCGCCCGGCTACACTGACACAGCATGCGAGAACCGCCAGACACCCCACGCGACGAAGCCACCTTCACCGTCAAGGCTGGCCTGGCCGAGATGCTCAAGGGCGGCGTGATCATGGATGTGGTCACCCCCGAGCAGGCCAAGATCGCCGAAGACGCCGGCGCTGTGGCGGTGATGGCGCTCGAGCGCGTACCCGCCGATATCCGCCGTGACGGAGGCGTGGCGCGGATGTCGGATCCGGAGATGATCAGGGCCATCCAGCAGACGGTCACGATCCCGGTGATGGCCAAGGCGCGGATCGGGCACTTCGCCGAGGCGCAGGTGCTCGAGGCCCTCGAGGTCGATTACATCGATGAATCCGAGGTGCTCACGCCCGCCGACGAGGCCAACCACATCAACAAGTGGATGTTCAAGGTTCCGTTCGTGTGCGGCGCCACCAATCTCGGCGAGGCGCTGCGGCGGATCGGCGAAGGCGCGGCGATGATTCGCTCCAAGGGCGAGGCTGGAACCGGCGACATCGTCGAGGCCGTGCGCCACCTGCGTAAGATCGGCGGGGAGGTCCGGCGGCTCGGAGTTCTTGACGAGGCCGAGCTGGCGACCGCGGCCAAGGAGCTCGGCGCGCCGCTGCACCTCGTCCGCTCAGTGGCGGCGGACGGGCGGCTGCCGGTGGTTCTGTTCTGTGCCGGTGGGATCGCGACCCCGGCCGACGCCGCGCTCGTGATGCAGCTCGGCGCCGAAGGCGTGTTCGTGGGCTCGGGGATCTTCAAGTCCGAGGATCCCGAGCGTCGCGCCACAGCGATCGTCGAGGCGACCACCCACTTCCAGGACCCGGCTCGGGTGGCCGCGGCTTCGACCGGCCTCGGTCAGCCGATGGTCAGCATCGAGACCTCCAAGCTCGAGTCAGAGCAACTGCTCGCGCCCCGCGGCAGGTAGCTCCCGGCCGACGTGCCGCTGGTCGGAATTCTGGCCCTCCAGGGCGACTTTGCGGCGCACGCCAAGATCCTGCGCACGCTCGGGGCAACCCCGCGTGAGGTCCGGGTCCCCGCCGATCTGGAGGATCTCGACGCGCTGATCATCCCCGGAGGGGAGTCGACGGTGATGACGCTCGGGATCCAGCGCGAGGGACTCGGCGACCCGCTGCGCGCGCTGGCCCGCTCGGGGACGCCGGTGCTGGGCACCTGCGCGGGAATGATCATGCTCGACCGCGATCACCTGGGGGTGCTCGACGTCCGCGCTCAGCGCAACGCGTTCGGGCGTCAGCTGCGCTCGTTCGAGGCCGATCTCAACGTGGCGGGCGTGGCCGGCGGACCCGTCCACGCGGTGTTCATCCGCGCGCCCTGGATCGTCGAGCACGGGGACGGCGTGCAGGTACTCGCGCGGGTGGACGGCCATCCGGTCGCCGTCCGACAGGGCAACCTGATCGCCGTCGCGTTTCACCCTGAGCTGTCGGGCGAAACGCGCCTGCATGAGTTACTGCTGGCGATCGAGGGGCGCCGCGACGCCGAAGGCTAACGGTGGCCGGAGGGCTCGCGCAGCCCGCGCGCGTAACGGCGGAACTCACGCTCGAACGCGTTCCAGTCAAGCTCGGGGGGTCGGGCCGGATCCGGCGGCAGACCATCTTCGGGCTCATCGGCGCGGGGTGGACCCTCTGAATCCTGTCCGCGCGACAACCAGGCGGCCAGCGCGCAGGTGGCGATCCCGGTCGCGTAGACGAGCCCGCCGAGCGCGGGATGGTGGGTCAGCGACGCCAGTCCGCCGACGACGTAGAGCCCCAGTCCGCAGAGCACCAGCCGTCGCAGCTCCCCGGGTGGGGCGGAGCGCCGCGGGGCGCGCCCGCAGACGCTGACCAGGATCAGCGCTCCCAGGGTGACCGCGAGCGCGATCCTCCACAGCGATGAGAGGGTGACGACCATCGACTAGACCACAGCCACGATGATCGACCCGGTAGTGCGAGATTTCAAGCCCTGGTTCCCAAAACCGGAAGCTTGAAGGTCGCGCGCCGGCTCAGACCACCAGTCCGTGGCGCATCGTGTTCTCGGTCACCGCCCGCGGCTCGACGAACGAAAGCAGGTAGTCGGGTCCGCCGGCCTTGGTTCCGGTGCCCGACAGCCGGTTGCCGCCGAACGGCTGGCGCGCGACCATCGCTCCGGTGATCCCGCGGTTGACGTACAGGTTGCCCACCGGGGTGCGCTCGCGCACGTAGCGGACTGTCGCCGGGTCACGGGCGAACAGTCCGCCGGTGAGCGCGAACGGCAGCTCGTCGACGAGGTCACAGGCGTCCGCGACTCCAGCCACCGATTGAACTGCCAGCAGGGGCCCGAACACCTCCTCGGCCAGCACGGGAGAATCCGCAGCCAGTTCGCTGACCACCGTAGGAGGGCAGAACCAGCCGCGATCGGGGACAGTCTGCGCGCGGGCGACGATCCGCCCCTGGCGCGCCGCCAGCTCGCTGTAGCGATCGATGCGATCGCGGGCCGAGCGCTCGATCACCGGGGGCACGTCGGTGCCCAGCTCCTGGGCCTGGCCGACGACGAGCGTGCGCACGGCTCCGGCCAGGCGCTCCAGCAGCGCCTCGGAGATCGCCTCGTGCACCAGCACCCGCGACGCTGCCGAGCACTTCTGCCCGGCGTAGGCGAAGGCGGAATCGACGATCGCCGGGATCGTCTCGTCCAGGTCGGCGTCGGCGTCGACGATCACGCAATTCTTGCCACCCAGCTCGGCCACCACGCGCTTGAGGTGGCGCTGGCCGGGGGCGAGCTCGCCGGCGGCTCGGACGATCTCCAGCCCCACCGGCAGCGAGCCGGTGAACGCGATCGTCTGCACCTCAGGATGGCCGACGAGCCAGGCGCCGACCTCACCCTCGCCGGCCAGCAGCGAGATCGCCGCCGGCGGCACGCCCCCGGCGCGCAGGGCCTGCACCAGCCGGCAGGCGATTGCCGGCGACTGCTCGGCGGGCTTGAGGATCACCGCGTTGCCAGTGGCCAGCGCCGCGGCCGTCATCCCGCAGGGGATCGCCAGCGGGAAGTTCCAGGGGGAGATCACCGCCGTGACCCCGCGCGGCACGTAGCGCAGCTCGTTGCGTTCGCCGGGCACCTGCAGCAGCTCGCGTCCGCGCTCTAGCTCGATCGCCGCCCGCGCGTAGTACTCCAGGAAGTCGATCGCCTCGCACACGTCGCCGTCGGCCTCGATCCATGGCTTGGCGCACTCGCGCACCTCCAGCGCCGCCAGCTCGAGCCGCCGCTCGCGCAGCCAGGCCGCGGCGGCGATCAGCGCCCGGGCGCGCGCGGCGGCGCCGATCTGCTGCCAGCCCCGCTGACCCTCCCGGGCCGCCGTAACGGCCGCGTCGACCTCGGACCGTTGTGCCGCCGCAGCCTGCGCGACGATCCGCTCCGGTTGCCCCGGATCGCTGGAGAGCAGCTGATCGCCGGCCCGCTCGCCGGCGCCGATCAGCGCCGGCACGCGGATCGGCAGCTGGCGGTCGACGCGCTCAAGTGCGTCGGCGAGCTGCGCGCGCACCGCTGCGCGGCGCAGCTCCAGGGTCGGCTCGTTGGCGAATGGACCGAGTGTCACCGGAGTCTGACCTCAGCGCCGCTCACGGCGCCCGCAGCAGCTGCTCCAGCGGGGTGCCGCTGGCCTGCTCGTGGAGGAAGGACTCGTTGGAGGTGTTCTCGAGCAGGCGGCGCACCAGGTAGGCCATGCCGGCGACCAGGTCGCCCACCGGGCAGTATGTCCGCACCCGGAACCGGCGCGCGGCCAGGGCGTCCTGGAGCTCGTCGCCCAGCCCCCGCAGGACCTGGAGCTCCAGCGCACGGTCCTCGCCGCCCAGCAGTCGGTTGACGGCGATCGCGTGCGCCACCGAGCGCAGGTTGTGCGACGCTATCGCCACCCGAACGGCCGGGCGCGCCGCCAGCAGCCGGCGCGTCAGCGCCTCGAAGTTGCGATCACAGTCGGCCTTGTCCTCAAACACGGGCACCGGCCAGCCGTGTTGACGGGCCTGCACGAGCTCGTGATCCCAGTAGGCCCCCTTGACCAGACGCACCTGCAGCGGCGGCGTCCGCCGCGACTCCGTGGCCCAGCTCAGGACCTGCGTCAGCTGATCGGGCGAGTCACGCAGATAGGCCTGCAGCACCAGGCCGACCGAGGGTCCCTCGGAGAACTCCTCGGCTGACAGGAGCTTGAGGACCAACTCCAGCACCGCCTCACGGGAATCCAGCGACTCCATGTCGATGTGGATGTGGGCGCCGTGTGAGCGGGCATGGCGCAGCAGCGGCGCCAGGCGCGCCTCCGCGTCATGCCGGCCGAGCTCTGGCGCGTCGGGGCGCAGCAGCGGTGTGAGCGCCGAGATCTTCACCGACACGTTGGCGCGTGGCAACGAGCCGCTGGCATCGGCCTCCAGCATCGGTCGTTGCGGCCAGGCGCGAGAGGCGACCGCGAGTTGCTCCAGCGCCTCCGCGCAACGTTCGGCGTAACGGTTGGCCTCGGCCTGGGTCACCGTCGCCTCACCGAGCAGATCAACCGAGCTGGCGATCCCGTGTGCCCATAGCTGCCCCAGCACGCCGAGCGCGGCCGAAGGGGTCTCGCCGACAATGAACCGATGTGCCATGTGACGGACCCCGCCAGCCGCGGCAGCGCCGAGCGCAGCACGGCCGGGCCTGGTATGCGAGATCCGCATCGCCGCGGCGACGGGCGGCGTGACCTCAGGCATCTCGGCCAGAAAGCTGGTCAGGTGCCGGGCGAGATCGTCAAGCGACCGGCAGGCCGGAACCACGTCCACGAACCGAAACAGGGCCGTGCGCAGCTCGCTGTCGCTGGAGGCCAGCTCCATCGCCCGCGCATCGATCGCCCGCAGCGGATTGCGCATCGCGGCGGGAAACGCAGCGGCCAGCTCGGCGCCTATCTGGCGAATCCCGGCCTCGACGGCGTCCTCGTCGAGTTCGGGCGGGGCGACCGGCGGGGTCATGCGATGACCCGCTCGGGCGCCGGGCGCCCTGGAATCGCCAGCGTCGCCGACTCGATCGTCTTCCAGTTCATCTCAAGGTCGCGCTCGGCCTGATCGGCCGCACCGCCGCCGCGAAGCCCGAACAGCCGCTTGGCGAACAGAAGGTAGACGACCACGGCGAGGTTGATCAAAAAGCCGACGACTTTGAGCACGGTTCCCCCGTGGATGATCTCGTAGATCTCGAGCGGCAGCAGAATCGCGGTCGCCAGGAAGGTGAGGTACTCGGCCCAGCGCTTGGTGTACCAGAGCCCCACCGCCTCCACGCCCTCCAACAGCGCGTAGGCCAGCAGCGCGATGCCGACCTCGCGCAGCGTCCCCGAGCGCAGCGAGAACAGCTTGTCGAGATCGTGCACGATTCCGACGTGTCCTGTGGTCTGGACCGGGCCGCCGGCGACACCGCCCTGAAGCGCGGTCAGCACTCTGTAGAAGCCGCCCCGGAGACTCGCCCGGTCGGCGGCGAAGGCGAAAACGGCGATCCCGAGCAGACCGAGGACCAGGAAGTGCAGCACCCGGTCACACGCGATCAGCCGCAGCACGATGCGATCGCGCAGCGCCTTGCCGCGCAGCGGCACGACGATTGCCTCCCGATCGGGGGGGTGGTGGTCGGCGGCCGCCTGGGGGCGGGGGAGGGCGATCCAGGTGTCGCAGCGCAGACAACGGTGCCAGCGCACCTCGCCCTGGTCGGCGGCGATCAGCGCGTCCTGGGGGCGCAGCTCGCGGGCGTCCATGCTGACCAGGGCGTGGCCGTGGATTCCGCAGGAGATCAGCTCCCAATCGAGCTGGCGACGGCGCCGAGGCCGCTGGGTGCCCGGCGGATGACGCTTGCTCTGGGTGTCGGGGGAAGGGCGCTCGCGCTCGGCGCCGGGGGAAGGGCGCTCGCGCTCGGTGCCGGGGGAACGGTGCGTGTTCACGACAGAATGTTGACGGCCCGGGCGACCACCAGCCCGATCGTCACCAGCGCGGTCAGGGCCTGCGCGCTCATCAGCCACTTGGCGGTGGGGGTCAGCGGCATCGTGTCGGTGGGGCTGAAGGCGGTCGCGTTGGTGAACGAGGTGTAGAGGTAGTCGACCAACCCCGGCCGCCAATTGGGCGGCGCCCATTTGGGCTCGGTCATCTGCACGAACAGGAAGTCCGGTGCGGACTGGGGTTCCAGCGAGCGGGCCAGCGGCCCGCCTCGGTCGAGCTCCCAGTACCACAGCCCGAACAGCAGCACGTTGGTGACCCACAGCACGATCCCCGAGCCGATCAGCGTACGCCCGTTGGACTTGCCGCCTTGCAGCAGGAAGTGGCACAGCTGTACCAGCGAGGCGATGTTGGCCGCGCTGACCAGGCCGATCAGGGCGATCGCGATCTGACGCCGCAGCGGTGAATGGCGCATCCGGGGATGCGGCGAAGCGATCATCAGCGCCAGCAGGGCCAGCCCCTCCAGGCCGGGCAGCAGCCACCGGGGGCCGAGGATCAGCTTCTGGGACAGGGTCAAGTCGAGCAGGATCGCCCCGGCTACGACGAGCTGCGGACCCCAGAAGCGATCGTGCCGGGCGAGCGAGGCGCCAACCGGGTCGGTGATGTTTGAGTGAGTGGGTTCCAAGATGCCGGCCGTTTGGGAAGGATCTGACGGCCCTAAGGCCGAAAATAAGGGTATGCGGGTTCGGTTCGTCATGCTCACACTGCTCGCCGCGCTGGCGCTCGCCGCCTGCGGCGGCTCGGCCACGACCGTCAGCACCCGGACGGTCGCCAGCTCGGCAACCACGAGCGCCACGGGCACAAGCACCGCCACCACGCCGGTTACGTCGAGTTCCAGTACTACCCCGGCCACGACAAGTTCGACCAGTCCGTCGGGATCGGGTGCGTGCGTGGCGGCCGACTTGGCGCTGTCGTTCTTAGGCGGGCAGGGGGCGACGGGCCACGGCGAGCTCGGATTCGTGCTGCGCAACACGAGCGCGGCGAGCTGTACCACCTACGGCTTTCCCGGGGTCCAGTTTCTCGATAAATCAGGTGCGCCGCTGCCAACCGACTCCACCCGCACCACGCACGACTTCTTCGGCTCCACGCCGGTCGTGGCTCTGACTGTGGCGCCCGGCGCGAGCGTTTCCTTCCGGCTCGGGGTGACGCATGGCGCCGCCTCCAGCGCGGGTTGCACGACCGCCTACGGACTGCAGGTGATCCCGCCCAACGACACCGCGACGCTGCACGTCTCGATCCCCCAGGGCGCCTACGAATGCGGGACCACGACGGTCTCGCCCCTGCGCCCCGGAAACACCGCCTACCCCTGACCCCTTACCTCCCCGGGGTAGATCCGCGCCGATCGCCCGGCGTATCGGCCGCGGGCCTCGCAGGCCCACTCCCCAACCATTCCGCGGTCGCTGCGGGTTTCTACTGACAGGTGGTCCTACCGGACGCCACGTGGCACCTGAAAACGCGTGAGCTGACCGTCGTCGAGCTCGCTGACCGCGCCGCGGGCGATCAGCAGGTCGATGTGCCCAAGGACCTCGGAGATCGTCAGATACGCCTGGGTGACGGCGACGTTGCCCCACATCTCCTGAGCGAGCTCATAAGCCGACAGCGGCCCGGGGGCCAGCATCCGCAGCAGCTTGCGCGCGCGGCGCTCATGCCCGCGGAAGCGCTCCTCGATCAGCTTCACGTGGTCGGTGATCGGCGCGCCGTGGCCCGAAAGGATCAGCTTGGCCGGCAGCTCGCGGGTGGCGCGCATGGCGGCCATGTAATCGATCAGGGCATGCGGGCGCCCGGCACCGCCACCGGGGCCCAGCGGCCGCGTGAGCAGCGGATTGGAGGAGATGCCCGCAAGCAGATGATCGCCGGCGATCAGGATCTGGCGCTGCTCGTCGAAGAAGATCGTGTCCGAGGGGCTGTGGCCGGGGCGGTGCAGCACGCGCAGGGTTCGATCGCTTAGCGCGAGCTGATCGCCGTCGTGCAGCGGACGGGTCACGTTCCCGCCGGAGCCGTAGGATCGGTAGGCGGCGCTGACGGACCCGAGCACCGTGGTCAGGTCGGCCGGCACACCGTGGCGGCGCATCATCGCCAACGCGAACTCGTCGTCGGCGGCGGCGCTGGCGTTGAAATCCTCCAGATAGGGCGCCAGCAGGTCCAGCGCGGCGACCTCGGCCTGCGAGCGGCGAGCAAGGATCTCCAGCAGTCCGAGGTGGTCGACATGCTGATGGGTGATCACGATCAGCTCCAGGTCCTCGATCTGCCGGCCGTGCTCGGCGAGCGCCCGGGAGAGCGTGTCGAGTGCCGTGCCGGAGTTAGGGCCGGTGTCGACCAGCGTCAGCGGGTCGTCCTCGATCAGGTAGCAGTTGACGCGACCGACCAGGAACGGGGTCGGGATCTCCAGGAGATGGATTCCCGCCGCGGCTGCGAGCGCCAGCGACCGCGCCGTGGCGGCGGACGAATCCGGCGTCGTCACGAGCGGATTACGGCCAGCACCTCGTCGCGGCGGCGCTCCATGTCCTCGCGGGAGCTCAGCGATTCGAGGCAGAGCCGCAGCAGCGGCTCGGTATTGGAGGCGCGGACGTTGAAATGCCACTGTGGATAATCGACCGAAACGCCGTCGAGCCGGTGCTGCTCGGCGTCGGCGTAGCGCTGGGCGAGTTCTTCGATCTTGGCCTGAGGGTCGGCCACCTCGGTGTTGATCTCGCCCGAGATGAAGTAGCGAGACCGGTAGGGCGCCAACAGCTCTGACATCGTCGCGCCGCGGGTGCAGAGCAGCTCCAGTACCAGCAGCGCCGGCAGCGTGCCCGAGTCCGCGCAGTAGAAATCGCGGAAGTAGTAGTGACCGGAGACCTCGCCGCCAAAGGCGGCGTGCTCGTCGCGCATCCGGGTCTTGAAGAACGCGTGCCCGACTCGGTTCATCAGAGCGTTGCCGCCTTCGTGCTGCGCGGTGTCGGCCACCGCGCGGCTGGCGCGGACGTCGTAGAGGACGGTCGCGCCGGGCTCCTTGGCAAGCATCGACTCGGTCAGCAGGGCGGTGAGAAAGTCACCGTCGACGAACTCGCCCTGCTCGTCGATGAAGAAGCAGCGGTCGGCGTCGCCGTCCCAGGCGATGCCGAGATTGGCCTCGCGCCTGACCACCTCGCGCATGATGAACTCGCGGTTCTCAGGCAGCAGCGGGTTGGGCTCATGGTCAGGGAAGTTGCCGTCGGGCTCCCAGTAGGCCTCGATCAGCTCCAGCCCCAGCCCCTCCAGCAGCGGACCGACCATCGGCCCGGCCATCCCGTTGCCACCGTCGACGACCAGGCGCAGCGGCTTGATCGCCGAAGGATCAATGAACTTCAGCGCGGCGGCGTGGAACTCGTCCCAGACCGAGACGTCCTGCACCGTGCCGCCGCCGGACGGCTCTCCCAGGCCGGCGGAGATTCGGTCACGGACATCGCCGATCCCGGTGTCGCCCGACAGGGCGATCGCACCTCGGCCGACGAGCTTGGCGCCGGTGTAGGCCTTTGGGTTGTGCGAGGCGGTGCACATCAGCCCGCCGTCGAGGTCCCGCGAGCCGACCAGGTAGTAGAGCATCTCGGTGCCCACCATCCCGGCGTCGAGCACGATGGCGCCCTCGTCGCAGATGCCGTCGCGATAGGCGGCCGCCATCTCGGGCGCGGTGAGCCGCATGTCCCGGCCCAGACCGAGGCACAGTTCGGCCGGCCGTTTACCCGCCAGGTCTGCGATCACCCGCGTGAACGCGCGGCCGATCGCCCGGGCGCTGCCGGCGTCAAGCTCCTCGCCGTAACGGCCACGGATGTCGTAGGCCTTGAAGACCGCGGGATCGATGATGCCCATCGACGTCCGATCCTACCCCGCATGCCCGATAATCCGCCGCCGTGAGGCCGAGCGTGGTTATCCTCTGCGGCGGGCGCGGGACGCGGCTGCAGGAGCACATCCAGTCGATCCCCAAGCCGATGGTCGAGATCGGCGGCCGTCCGATCCTGTGGCACGTGATCCAGATCTATCTGGCCCAGGGCTTTCGCCGCTTCATGCTGCTGACCGGTTACAAGGGAGCCCAGATCGCGTCGTTCGTGAGCGCCCAGCCGTGGCCACCCGACAGCGAGATCAGATGCCTGGACACGGGCGAGGAAACGCCCACCGGGGGCCGGCTGCATCTGGCCGCCGAGGCGCTCGGCGGTGCCGGGTTCTGCGCCACCTACGCCGACGGAGTGGCCGACATCGACCTCGGGGCGCTGCTGTCCTTCCACGCCGACCATGGCGCGAGCGCGACGATGACCGTCGTGCGTCCTGAGCTCCAGTTCGGCGTCGCCCAGCTCAACGGCGACGACGTCGTCCGCGGCTTCGTTGAGAAGCCGCGCAGCGAGCACTGGATCAACGGCGGCTTCTTCTGCTTTGAACCCTCGGTGCTGAGCCTGCTGGATGTCGACAGCGTCCTCGAGCGCGAGCCGCTGGCTCAGCTCGCGGCCGAAGGTCAGCTGCGAGGTTTTCGCCATCAGGGCTTCTGGGACTGCATGGACACCTACAAGGACGCCGTGGTGCTCAACGACCTGTGGGCACGGGGGCGAGCCCCGTGGCAACTGTGGAACTGAACGGTCGCACGGCGCTGGTGACCGGCGCGCACGGCCTGCTGGGGGCGTGGCTGGTGCGCGCGCTGCTTGAAGGCGGGGCGCGCGTGGTGGCCGTCCGCCGTGACGAGCCAGCCGTCAACGCGCTGGAGCTGCTGGGCCTGGCACAGTCAGTCGACGTGGTCCACGGCGACATCTGCGACGCCGAGTTGATCGCCCGCGCCCTATCTGAGTATGAGGCTGACACGGTCTTTCATCTGGCCGCCCAGACGCAGGTGGGAACCGCCAACCGGGCGCCGCTGTCGACCTTTGAGACCAACATCCGCGGTACCTGGTTGCTGCTGGAGGCGTGTCGTACGCAGCAGGTGCGCAGCGTGATCGTGGCCTCCTCCGACAAGGCCTACGGCTCGCAGTCAGAGCTGCCCTATCGTGAGCATCAGCCGCTGGCGCCGATCTACCCCTATGACGTTTCCAAGGCGGCGGCCGACCTGCTGGCGCGCAGCTACTGGCACACGTTCCAGCTGCCGGTGGCCGTGACTCGCTGTGCGAATCTGTACGGCGGCGGGGACACCAACCGGGCCCGGCTGATCCCCGAAGCGGTCGGAGCCGCGCTGGCCGGGCGCCCGCCGGTGATCCGCTCAGATGGCTCGCCCGAACGCGACTTTCTCTACGTCGAGGATGCCGTCGCCGCCTATCTGGCGATCTGGGGCGTGCTGGAGTCCGGCCGCGGAAGGGGGGAGGCCTTCAACGCGGGCGGAGGCGCTCCGCATCGGGTGCTGGATGTCGTCGAGCTCGTATGCGAGCTGGCCGGCGGGGCCCTGGAGCCCGAAATCAGAGGGCAAGGGGTTCCCAGCGGGGAGATCGACCGCCAGTGGGTCGATGCCGGCAAGCTGCGCGAGCTGACCGGCTGGCAGCCCCGCGTCCCGCTGCGCGAGGGCCTGACGCGAACGGTGCAGTGGTATCGCGAGCACCCCGCCGCGTTGGGGTCGCTGATCTCGGGCCCACGTCGTGAGCCCGTAGGCGGCGCCGTGCCACACCGGCGCCCGATCTAGACTCATACGCATGTCGGGTCATTCAAAATGGCATTCGATCAAGCACAAGAAGGCGATCGTCGATGCACGGCGCGGCCAGCACTTCACCAAGCTGGCCCGAGCCGTGACGGTTGCCGCCCGCGAGGGCGGCGGTGACCCCGACGGTAATCCCGCGCTGGCGCTGGCGATCCAGAAGGCCCGCGACGCCTCGATGCCGAAGGACAACATCGAGCGTGCGATCGCCAAGGGGACGGGCGAGGGAGCCGACGCCGACCAGATCGAGACGGTGCTTTATGAGGGCTACGGTCCCGGCGGGGTGGCGCTGCTGATCGAGGCGCTCACCGACAATCGCAACCGGACCGGAGCCGACGTCCGCCACGCGCTGTCCAAGCACGGCGGAAGCCTCGGTGAGCCGGGGTCGGTTTCGTATCTGTTCGACAAGTGCGGGGTAATCGTCGTCGACGCCGCGCGCTATGACGAGAACGACCTGATCGTGGCGATTGACGCCGGTGCTCAGGACATCTCGCTCGATGACGACGTGTTCGAGGTGATCACCGAGCCCGGCGACCTGGGCCGGGTCAAAGACGCTCTGACAGCGGCCGGCGTGGAGGCCGAGAGCGCCGACGTCACGCAGCGACCCAAGGCGCGCGTGGCGGTGCAGGAATCCGACGCCGCCAGGTTGCTCAAGCTGATCGACACGCTCGAAGAATCCGACGACGTCGGAGCCGTGCACGCCAACTTCGACGTGGACGCCGACGTGCTCGAGCGAATCGCTGGCTGAGCCGGCTCGCTACCCTCGGTCCGATGCGCCTACGACTGTCTGCCACCTCATTGATCATCGCCCTGGCCGCTTGCCTGTCGGCCTGCGGCAGCAGCTCCACCAAGGCGGCTGGCGTCCAGCTGGCTCCCTCCGCCGGGTTAACGGCCGATTCCACCACCGCCACGACCACGACCACGAGCAGCTCGACGACCACGACCGCCACCAGTACCAGCACGAGCACCACGCCGCTTCCGGCCGCCCTGAAGACCAAGCCCGCGATCGTCGTGCCGACCGGACCGGCCCCCAAGAAGCTGGTGATCAAGGATCTGATCAAGGGCACCGGACCCGTCGCCACCGCCAGCTCGACGGTCACCGTCCAGTACGTGGGCGTTCTCGACAAGAACGGCAAGCAGTTCGACGCCTCTTGGAACGACAACCAAGGCCAGCCGGTCTCGTTTCCGCTGTCGGGCGTGATTCAGGGCTGGCAGCAGGGGATCCCCGGGATGAGGGTGGGCGGCCGTCGCGAGCTGATCATCCCGCCGAGCCTGGCCTACAAGAACCAGGCACAGGCAAAGATCCCGGCTAACTCGACGCTCGTCTTCGTGATCGACCTTCACGGGGTTTCCTAGCCTCCTGGGGCGAGCCGTCGTCGTCCGATGGCTCACGCTCCGCGGCGGGCGCTGACCCACGGTCGGGCTCCGCGGCGCGTGGTCGCGCCCTGAACAGCGCCGCGGGCTCGACTATCCCCTTGAGCTTGTGGCGGCCCGCCGAGGACCACTCGGCGGCGTCGGGCGCCGCGTCGCGGACCGCCTGCGTGCACAGGACGCTGCCGGGCCGCGCGATCCCTGTCACCCGGCTGGCCAGGTTGACCGAATGGCCGTAGTAGTCACCGGCGCTGACCAGCGCCGGGCCGATCGCGATGCCCGCTCGCAGGCTGGGGAGATCGGCCTGCCCGACGGCATCTATGAGCGCCAGCGCGACCGAGATCAGTGGCCCGGCAACGGGGCTGACGAACATCGCCGCGTCGCCGATCGTCTTGACCAGCCGTACCGGTGGCCTGGTCACCTCGGCGGCCAGCCGGGCCAACGTCCCCGCCACGCTGCCCAGTTCCTGCAGCTCGATCTGGCCTCCGAGCCGGGTGAAGCCGACCAGGTCGGCAAAGCAGACCACCGTCTCCTGGGCGCCGCGCAGCTCGCCGGCCTGGCGCTCCTCGCGGCCGAGCATCCCGCGGGCGACGCTCTCACGTAGGTGCGCCTTGTAGGCGGCCAGGAGCACCGGGGCCAGCGCCGGGGTGAGCTGCTGCGCGAGCGATTCGAAGCGCAGCGCCACGTCGGCCTCGCTGTCGCCGGGTGCCAGGAAGGTTCGCACGAACGCCGCAGTCGTGGTCGCGGCCAGGCGGCCCATTCCCTCGCCCAGCACGCGGGTGATCTCGGCCAGCGCGTCCTCGTCGAATCCGGCGTCGATGAACAGCTTGATCGAACGCGCCGCGGCGATGTCCTCGTCGGCGAACACCCGGTCCCCAGGTCCGGGCTGGGGGACTCCCTGCAGCTGCCGGATCCGGATCATCAGTGTGGCCGGGACGCCGGTTTCGCGCTCGACCTCGGTCGCGGTGAGAGTGCCCCCCAGGACGCGGTCGACCGGGAGCAGCGCCAGCCGGTCCTCCCGCACCGCCGCGCTGAGCTCGTCGGAGCTGAACCCCTCCTCGGCGAGGCGGGCCAGGAGCTGCTCGCGCCCGAGACGCTCGTCGCCCTCGAGCCCCTCGAGCAGTCCAAGCGCCTCGAAGTCCATCCCGGCATCCTCTCTGAAAGCGGCCTGGTTCGCTACTATCCGCGCTCGCGCTCGTGCTCGCCGCCCGCTCGCGATCCAGCCTCGTTTGATGGGCGGCGCGCGAGTCATTCTGCTCGCGGGTGCCCTGGATCAGCGCCTTTCGCCCGTCGACCCCGGAGTCCAAAGCCAAATGCTCTCGATCTTGATGCCCGTCTACAACGAACGCGAACGCGTCGCGCGCGCGATCGCCGAGGTGCTCCAGACCGAGTTGCCGTCCGAGCTGGAGTTGATCATCGTCGACGACGGCTCCACCGACGGGACGCGGGAGATCCTGCGCAACGGCAGCTGGGATCCGCGCGTACGCCTGTTCGAGCACGAGCACAATCAGGGCAAGGGCGCGGCGGTGCAAACCGCGCTGGGCCACGCTCAGGGTGAGTTTTCGGCGATCTTCGACGCCGACCTCGAATACGACCCGGCCGACCTGGGCCTGCTGATGCCGCCGCTGCTCGACGGACGCTCCAACGCCTGCTTCGGGGTGCGGGCGTTCGACGGCTACACCAGCCACTCGTTCCTGTTCGTGCTCGGCAACAAGGGCGTCACGCTCGCCTGCAACGTGCTGTTCAACGTGTACCTGCACGACATCATGACCTGCCAGAAGATGATCAGGACCGAGCTGTTCCGCAGCCTGCATCTGTCCTCAGCCGGGTTTGCGATCGAGCCTGAGATAACCGCCCGGCTGGTACAGCACCGGGAGCCGATCTTCGAGGTCCCGGTGCACTACCGCGCCCGGTCAAACGAGGAGGGCAAGAAGCTCACCGCGCTCGACGGCTTCCGCGTGATCGCGACGCTCTTGCGCTGCCGCTTTTCCGGCGTCTGAGGGCCTTGTGGCGCACCGCTGCCGTCGGTGGCGCAGCAATTTGCACCGTGGCGTGGTAGATCGCGGCGACAATCGAGAACGCCGGCTTGAAGTTCCCAGCGACGTCGACCAGCCCCTTTTGGTTGAGGGGCGGGTCAGGGTAGGGATTGCCGCCGGAATAACCGGGGAAGGCGTCGTACTCCTGCAGCGTGAAGTAGATCGCCGCTGACAACCACGGCTTGCTCGCGAACACGCCCAGGTGGTAGGCGGCCGAATCGGACTGAAACGCGTATGTGCCGCGCTCCTCGACCGGGCCGTTGCGGTTGCCGTCGATCCCGAACTCCGTGATCATCAGCGCCTTGGTCGGGTAGCAGGCGCGTAGCGAGTCCAGGAACGGGCTCAGCGAATCGCGGTCGTCGGTGGCGCCCCCACCGGCATCAAACCAGCCGAAGTAGTCGTTGAAGCCGATCACGTCGAGCGGCGCGTAGGCGCTCTGGCAGGGCACGCCGGGCCAGTCGCCGATCGCCATCCCCACCGGTCGCGTGGGGTCGAGCCCGTGGGCGAGTGCCGCCGCTCCGGCGATATAGCCCGCCTCAGCGCCATCGGGCGGGGTGGCCAGCTCGTTGCCGATGCTCCACAGCATCACGGACGGATGGTTCTGGTTGGCCAGAATGTTCTGGGTCAGCACGCTGTGGGCATGCGCCAGCCAGCCCGGCTGGCTCAGATATTGACTGGATGTCTGATAGACGGGGATCTCCGACCACAGCAGGATCCCGTCCCGGTCGGCCATCTCCTCGATCTCCGGGTTGAGCGGATAGTGGGCGCGGATCACCGTCGCTCCCAGCTCTCGTGTCCAAGCCATCTGCTGCGCGAGCTGAGCCGGATCGAGCGCCGCTCCCGTGAGCTGGCTCTGCTCGTGGATGTTGACGCCGCGCAGGTCAAGCAGGCGCCCATTGAGCTCGAGCCGGCCGTCGGCGGTCACCTGGATGCTGCGGACACCGCCGTAAGTCACATAACCCTGCAGCGGCCTTCTGTGCGCGTCTGACAGCGCCAGACCCGCGCGGTACAGGTACGGGTGGTCGATCGACCACAGCTGCGGGTGGGCGAGCCTGACCGACCCGACGGCGTTCCAGGTGGAGTGCGGGGCGATCGTCTGGGTGCCGAAGTCGAGCTTCGCCGGGCCATAGGAGCCGCGCAGGTCCACTGTCTGGGGCGCGCCGGTGACGTTTGTAACCGACACCTGCTCCTCCACGGTGGCCGCGCAAGTCGGGCAGGGCAGCAGTGGGCGGACCTGGACCATGGACATGTCGGCGCGCTGCACCGAGCGCAGGTAGACCTCGCGCTGCAGGCCGCCGAAATTCCACCACTGGCCGCCCGGCCCGGGTGGCAGCGAGGCTGGGGAGCGGCGATCATCGACGCGGACGATCAGGCGGTTGACGCCGGCGCGAACGCCCTTGAGGTCGAACTCGAACGGCAGATAGGCGCCGGCGTGGGTTCCGATCTGGCGCCCGTTGAGCCATACGGTTGCGTAGTAGTTGACCGACTCGAAGCGGACGATCCAGGCTCGGTCAGAAGCGGGCACGTAACGCGCAAAGGCGGAGCTCGGCAGCGTGAAGTCGCGGCGATACCAGCCCACCGATCCGCTCATGCTCGCCGCGGATAGATCCCCCGCGTTGTAGGAGTTGGGCACGGCCACCGGCGACCATCCGGTCGGGTCGGCGATATTTCGCCACCAACCCTGCGCGATGCCCGCATCGGTGGGGTCGGCGCGGTACAGCCAGGTGCCGCCGAGCAGATATCGATCGTTCTGGCCGTCCTGGTAGAGCGCGCCCTTGGTGGGCGGGGTCGCCGCGTAGGGCGTCGGCGTCTGGGCCCCGGCCACCGCTGCGATGCCCAGCGCGAATACGAGCGAGATGACGAGCGAGCGTAGGATCAAGATCAGGGGTCTGCGACTGATCCCGGTCGCCGCGGTTAAGCCTGACGTTAGCGCGGCGTGGCTACAATCGCCGACGCATGCCCGCCAGCGATCGCCGGATCTCTTCAGCCCGGCCACAGCCGGCGAGCCTGGAAACCGAGGCGGCCGACGGTCCGAGCCTGGGCCAGGACGTCGTCGATCAGCCGCCACCTCGGCGATCGGATCAGGAGCCTTCCAAGAACTCATCGGCCCGTTCCCCCGGGCGCTTTGACCGCCTGGCGTCGCCGGTCGTGCTGCTGGTGCTCGCCGGCATCGGGCTGGCGATGCTGTCGGCCGCGGTGCTGCCGACCGTCCCCAGCTATGACCCGTGGTCGTGGATCGTCTGGGGCCGGGAGGTGTCTGACCCACACCTCAGCTTCGCGGTCAGCGGCGGACCATCGTGGAAGCCGCTGCCGTTCATCTTCACCACCCTGTGGGGCTTCTTCGGCGGCGCCGCTCCGACGCTGTGGGTGATCACGGCGCGGGCCGGGGGGCTGCTCGGACTGATCGCGGCCTGGCGGCTGGCCAGCCGCCTGGTCGGGGGCGGGCGCCCCGGGGTCTTCGCCGGTCTGCTGGCCGTGATCGGGGTCTTGCTGACCCAGGACTGGTTCTATTACTGGTTCCGGGGCACATCGGAAGTGATGTTGATCGGCGCCACCCTGTGGGCGATCGATCGCCTGCTCGACGGTCATAAGACGCAGGCGTTCCTGCTCGCGGTGGCGGCAGGGCTGATCCGGCCCGAATGGTGGCCGTTCATCGGTCTCTACGCGCTGTGGCTGTGGTTTCGCGAGCCGGAGTTCACGCGCTGGCCGATGCGGCTGCTGCTGGTGGCCGGGCTGCTCTCGCTGCCCTTCTTCTGGTTCGTGCCGCCCTGGGTGGGCTCCGGCGACCCGTTCCTGGCCGCCACCCATGCGGCCGACTACAACGGTCATCTGGGCTCCGATCCGCTGCGGGCGGTGATCGGCCGCGGGATCGATCTCCAGGTCCTGCCGGCCCTGATCGCAGCGATCGTGGCGGTGGCGATCGGCTGGTGGCGTGAGCGCAACCGGCTGCTGCTGGCGATGGGCGTGGCAATCGCCGCGTGGTGGGTAGTGGTCGTCGCCATGACGCTGGACGGCTATCCGGGCCTCGAGCGCTTCTTCCTGCCGGCCGCCGCCCTGACCTGCGTGCTGGGCGGCGTTGGCATCACCCGCATGTCGCTGCTCGCCGGCGGCCTGTTCAAGCGCCGCACCCCGGTGGTCGTGGTCGGCGTGGCGGCGGTCCTGGTCATCGTCTGCATCCCGTTCACGACCACCCGCTTCACCGAGGCGCGGGCGGCCGAACCGACCGCTTCGCGGGCCGTATCGATCCTCAATCAGCTCAGCCAGGCGGTCGCCGCGGTCGGCGGTCACCGGGGCGTGTTCCCCTGCAAGTCGAGCTTTGCCGCGGTCAACCACTCCGTTCAGACCGCGCTGGCCTGGAAGCTGCACTCCACGCTCGAGCGGGTCCACACGGTGATGTCGGCACCGGGAGTGGACTTCATCGGCCCCCACAACGGAACCGACGGTGCCGCGGCCGCCGTCGATCCGCGACTGACCACGGTGCAGACCCTGGCCCACGTCGGCGTTTGGACCGTGGTGCGGCTGACCGATCCGCGCCTGCCGCCGAGCGCCTGCGTCGGGCACTAGTCGGCACTGTGACGTGGGAGTCGCTCCTGTCGATCGGGGGCGGCTCATCCGTGCTTGGGCTTGGCCGTCTTTGACCGGCGCTTCTTGGGCTTGGGCTTGGGCTTGGGCGCGATCTTGAGCTGGCGCGTGAGCGTGGTGGTGTTGCCCGCCCGGTCCTCGACGATCACCGTGATCGTGTAGCGGCCCGGCTTGCGGTAGGCGTGGAACTTGCCATGGCTGATCGTGTAGGCGGAGCCGTCCCCCCACTTGACCTGCACCGACGCCACGCCCGAGGCGCTGGCGCCGGGTTCATCGGCCGGCGGCAGATCGGCATAGCGCACGTCGACGTGCAGGTAGGAGCCGGCGCGCTGGCGTCCGGTCAGCGTGAACGAGGCCTCGGGAGCCACGGTGTCGACGAAGAACTTCCCGGTCTTGGTGGCGCTGGTCACACCTGCCCGGTTGACGGCGGTCACCTGCCAGGTATGGGGCCCGTCGCTGACCGTGGTCGGGACCCGGATCAGGGTGCCGTCGGTCTGGGTGACCACGACGCCGTCAACGCGGACCGTGTAGGTGGGGGAGCCCCACATCTCCGCGGACGGCGTCCAAGAGAGCAGCGGTTGGGCGCTGATGCTGTAAAGCGGCCGGCTGGCGAGCGCGAACCCCCCGGGCGGCTGGTAGAGCTGGGCGGCCACGATCTGCGTCGCGGCGCCAGTCCCCTGAACCCAGGCGATCACAGCGTCACCGTCGGGGTCGCCGGCGGCGACGAGCCCGGTGGACGCCTCCGCGGGACCCTGACTGGGCGTCGAGACGACCTGCTCGGGTCCGAGGTCAGAGCCGTGCTGGGCATAGCGGAGGCGGATCTCCGGGCTGCCGGCCACCCCCGGGTCCTGCTGCCAGGCGATCAGGTTGGAGTACAGCCCGGCCGCCGCCGGCACGGCGTACGGAGCGCCAGAGTTCTGCAGGCTGTCGACTCGCAGCGTCGCACCGAGGGCCTCGTTGGTGCCCAACGGGGTGGCGAACAGCTGTTCTGATTGATCGCCGGCCGCGGTCACGAAGCCGCGCCCGTACTCGGTGACCGCCACCTGCGGCTGCTGCGCGCCCTCGGGTCCGGGCGTGGTCAGGCCGTCCGCTGTCTGGATGCCGTCGTATTGGGAGCCGTGCAGGCGGTTGTAGAGCACCCGCGACTGCTGCAGGGAGCCGTTGCTGAGCACTGCCCTAAAGACGACCGCCGCGTAGGACGAATCGCCTCCGGTGGAGATCGCGGGCTCGTCCGCGGTCACCTCGTTGAAGCCTGACAGCGAAGGGACGTCGGCCTGCTCGTCGACCACGCTCGGCGCCGTGCCCGAGACCCGGCGGGAGTAGATGTGGCCCGCTTCGCCCCAGACCACGATCCCGATGCCGTCGTTGGCGGCAGCCACCGCCGGGCGCCCGCTCCCGCTGCCGGCGTTGTCGCCCGGCGCCGCGTCAAGCACCGAGCTCACCAGCGACCATTGGCCGGCCGCGTAGTACGCCACCCGGACGTCGTCGCCGCCTGCGCCGACCGAGGTGAAAGCCAGATAGGCCTTGCTCAGCGTGGTGATCGAGATCGCCGGGCTGACGGCTCCGGAGTACAGCAGCGACGGTGCGCTCAGCGGGGTGAGCGCGTTGGGGACGCTTGCCGCGTACAGCTGGCCGGCGTTGATGAACGCGATCAACAGCAGCCCCCCGCGCCCGGCCGCGATCACGGGCTGGGAGGAGGCGCCGGCCAGGCCCGTGTCGACCTGCTGAGGTGCCTGAAAGGTCCCGTTGAGCAAGCGGGAGAGGAAGACGTGCTCGACGCCGGAGACGTCCTTAACGTAGACGAGACCACCGGTGCCGTCACGGGCGACCGACATCCCCGTGAGCCCGGTGATGGCGGCGCTGGGGCCGTCCACGACCGTGTTTGAGGCGAGCACGGGCTGGGCGCCGGCTGCAGGAGCCAGCGCCGCGCAGGCCAGCAGGGCGAGCGTGATCGGTAGGAGGGTGCTAAGCGCCCGGCGCAGCTCTGCGGCCCTCCCGGAGTGAGGTCGTCTTCGGTCTGACACAGCTAGAACAGCAGAACCGCCCAGATGTTGCGCCAAACGCTCCGCTTGCACGATTGCGCCCGTTGCCGGGCAGGCGTCCGGTTGGCTGCGCAGAATGTCTGCAGGCAATGCTCGTCCTCGGTATCGATCCCGGAACCGCCAGCACCGGCTATGGCCTGGTCCGCAGCCAGGGCTCTCAGTTTCACGCACTGCAGGAGGGTGTCATCCGGACCGCACCGGGCGTGCCGCTTGAGCGGCGGTTGGCCGAGATCCACGCCCGGGTGGCCGAGCTGCTCGACGCCCATCACCCCGACGCGGTGGCGGTCGAGGAGCTGTATTTCGGGGCCAACGTTCGCACGGCGTTCGCCGTCGGCCAGGCGCGGGGTGTGGTGCTGCTGGCGGCAGGCCAGCGTGGCGTCCCCTCGCGGTCCTACACGCCCCAGCAGGTCAAGAGCGCCGTCTGCGGGCACGGCCGGGCCGGCAAGGACCAGGTGGGGCGGATGGTGGCCCGGCTGCTCGGGCTGGCGTCGGTCCCCACGCCCGATCACGCCGCCGATGCGCTGGCGGTGGCGATCTGTGACCTCAACCGCGCTCCGCTGGCCCTGGCGGTGGCCGCCGCGCCGTCGGCGGCCGGAGCGCAGCCATGATTGCCCTGATCTCAGGCTCGGTGGCCGTGCGCCGTGGCGACCATGTGGTGGTGGACTGCGGCGGGGTCGGCTACCGGCTGGCGGTCTCAGGCGAGACGCTGCGGCAGGTCCCGGCGGTGGGACGCACGGTCGCCCTGCACACCCACCTGGTGGTCCGCGAGGACGCGCTGGCGCTGTACGGATTCGCCACCGAGAGCGAGCGCGACCTGTTCCTGATGCTGCTGGCGGTGCAATCCGTCGGCCCGAAGGTGGCGCTCGCCGTGCTGTCAGCGGCGCCGCCGCGTGAGCTGCTGAGCGCGGTGGCGGCCGGTGACGTGGGCCGGCTGCAGGCCGCACCCGGCGTCGGCAAGCGAACGGCGGAGCGGATCGTCGTCGAACTGCGCGAGAAGGTCGGGGCGGCGCTCCCTGAGGGGGCGATCTCGGTCACTCGCGGCGATGACCCCCGCTCGCTGGCGCGTGAGGCGCTGCTGGGCCTGGGCTACGGCCCGGCCGAGGCCGACGAGCTGCTGGACGGCGCCGAGGGCGAGGACACCGCGCAGCTGCTGGCCAACGCGCTGCGGAGCGCCCGCCAATGAGCTCGGCGGAGTCCCGCCTGCAGGCTCCCGGGGAGCTATCAGAAGAGGAGCTGGAGCTCGATCGCTCCCTGCGCCCGCGCCGGCTGGAGGACTTCGTCGGCCAGGAGGCGCTCAAGGATCAGCTGGCGATCGCGATCGCCGCGGCCGCGGGGCGCGGTGAAGCGCTCGATCACGTGCTGCTGGCCGGCCCCCCGGGACTGGGCAAGACCTCTCTGGCTCAGATTGTGGCGATCGAGCTCGACGTGCCGTTTGTGCAGACCGCCGGTCCCGCCTTGGAGCGTAAGGGCGACATCGCGTCGTTTTTGACCGCACTCGCGCCGCGCTCGGTGTTCTTCGTGGACGAGATCCACCGTCTGCCCCGCGCGCTGGAGGAGACCTTCTACCCCGCGATGGAGGACGGCGCGCTGCCGATCACCGTCGGCCAGGGAGCCGGCGCCCGGGTCGTCACGCTGCCGCTTCCCCCGTTCACGCTGATCGGGGCGACGACCAGGACCGGCCTGCTGACCACACCGCTGCGCGACCGCTTCGGCATCCAGCAGCGACTTGAGCATTACGACGCCGCCGATCTGGCGCTGATCGTCCGGCGCTCGGCGCGGCTGCTCGGAGTCGAGCTCGAGCTCGACGGGGCGACCGCGATCGCCCAACGCAGTCGCGGCACGCCCCGGGTCGCCAACCGGCTGCTCAAGCGCGTGCGCGATTACGCCGAGGTCCGCCACCGAGGGATCGTCACCGGGGTGATCGCCAGCGACGCTCTGGACCTGCTGCAGGTCGATGACGAGGGACTGGATCGGCTTGACCGGGAGATCCTGCGCACGATCTGCGAGAAGTTCGGCGGCGGCCCCGTCGGGCTCTCGACGCTGGCCGTCGCGGTGGGTGAGGAGCAGGACACGATCGAGGACGTCTACGAGCCGTATCTGCTGCAGCGCGGCCTGATCGAGCGTACGCCGCGGGGACGAGCTGCCACCAGACGGGCGTATGCACACCTCGGGCTGTCGCCAGCGGGGCAGGGATCGCTACTCTGAGACGCTTGAGGGCTGAGGCGCGCCCTGCGATCAGTGATGCACTTGGGGCCGGTGGGCCTTTGCTCCACATGCCGCGAGCCGTGTGTCTCTATCCTGGGGCCCCGATGAGCAACGAGCACTACTTCATTTGCCCCCACTGCGGGAACCGGTCGATGGCTCCCGACCGCAACGCGGGCTTCCGCCGCGAGGCCCGCGGATGTGAGAAATGCGGCTTCGCCTACCTGTTCGAGCTGCTCGACGACTACTACCCCGCCCCCACCGCCGCCTTCTTCGCCTGTGACTCCGACGGGCGCATCGTCGACTGCGGGCGGGGCTCGTTCGAGCTGACCGGCCTGAAGACCGAGCAGGCGATCGGCCGGCCTGTGGGCGAGGTGCTGGGGCTGCGCTTCGAGGACGGCACCGACTACGTGGCGACCGCGCTGGAATGGGAGGTCCGCGTGCAGCGCAAGCCCGTGGAGGTCAACGCCGAGCGCGATCTCCCCGCGCGGGCGGTGGCGGACATCTTCCCGGCGTATGACGACGAGGACGGTGGCCTGCTCGTCGTGCTGACGCCGGACAACCACCACTAGGCAGTGCGTCGTTCTCGGGTCCCTCTCCGGGGCACTAGCACTAGCATCCAGCCAGGCCCATGACAGACCGCAAGCGTCACGGCTTCGTCCTGCTTCTCGTCGCCGGGCTGATCGCCGCCTCGGTGTTCGTGATCACCCAACAGGCGACCCGCCTTGGGTTGGACCTGAAGGGCGGGATCGAGCTCGTCTACCAGGGCAAGCCGACGCCGCAGAGCGGGGTGACGCCGGCTTCGCTCAGCCGCGCGGTCGACATCATGCGCCAGCGCGTCGACCAGCTCGGCGTTTCCGAGCCAGAGATCCAGACGACGGGCGGCAGCCAGATCACGGTCGGCCTGCCCGATGTGACCAACACTCAGCGGGCGATCAATGAGGTAGGCACCACGGCGCGGCTGGAGTTCTATGACTGGGAGGCCAATGCGCTGACGCCCAACAGCAAGACGGTGGCCAGTCAGCTGCAGACCCAGGATGCGACGGCGCTGGAGATGAGTCAGGGGTCGACGGCGGTCGCGCCGGGCAATCCGGGTGCCGGAAGTCTGCCGCTGTATCAGGCTGTGCAGCTCGCCTCCAAGCAGCCACCGTCAGTCGGCGCCGGCAATGCGCGAGACGGCAAGGAGTACTACCTGTTCGGCGCCCCCGGGTCCGCTGCGTGCGCAACCGCCGCCAAGGATCAGCACACGACCGCCGTCGCCGGTGTGCACTGCCTGCTGTCCGGGCCCGACGATGAGACCAGCACCAATCCCCAGATCATCGCCGGCGATCTGGCCGCCGGGCTGCCGGCCGGAGTGAAGGCCTCCCAGGGCCAGGAACTGGTGGTCCCCCAGGGCACGGTTGTGCTGCTGGCTGCGGCGCCGACTGCGTCGCAGCAGGTGAAGTTCGGTAGCCCTGACGCGCAGTACTTCGTGCTCAAGGACAACGTCGCGCTGTTTGGCAACGACATCACCAACCCGCAGCAGAGCACCGACCAGACGGGCAGCCCGGACGTCTCGTTCGGCTTCAGCTCCAAGGGTGCGAACGAGTTCCAGAAGGTCACCGGCGAGATCGCCCATCGCGGCGATCTGGTCAGCGGGCTGGGTTCGACCTATAGGCAGCACTTCGCCGTGGCCCTCGACAACAAGCTGATCACGGTCCCGTCGATCGACTTCAAGCAGTATCCCGACGGGATCCTCGGCGGCGGCGGCGGTGCTGACATCACCGGCGGCTTCACGATCCAGTCCGCTCAGGATCTGGCGACCCAGCTGCGCCTCGGCGCGCTGCCGATCAAGCTCCAGCTGATCTCCGAGTCCCAGGTTTCGGCCACGCTGGGTAAGCAGGCGCTGAACCAGGGCCTGGTCGCGGGCGCCGCCGGCCTATTGGTGGTGGCGATCTTCCTGCTCGCCTACTACCGCGTGCTGGGCCTGATCGCGACTGCGGCCCTGGCCGTCTACGCGCTGTATTTCTACGCGCTGATCAAGCTGATCCCGATCACGCTGACGCTGCCGGGGATCGCCGGATTGATCCTGACGATCGGCGTCGCCGCCGACGCCAACATCGTGATCTTTGAGCGCGTCAAGGAGGAGATCCGCGCCGGGCGCTCGATCCGGCAGGGGATCATCACCGGTTACAAGAAGGGTCTGACGGCGATCATCGACGCCAACGTGGTCACGATCATGACCGCGTTCATCCTGTTCGTGCTCGCCACCGCCGAGGTGCAGGGCTTCGCCTTCACGCTGGGGATCGGCGTGATCGTGTCGCTCTTCACAGCCGTCCTGGCCACGCAGGCGATCCTGATGACGATGGGGGACTCGCGCACGATCTCGCGTCCCTCGGCGCTTGGCGCGGGAGGCAAGAAGCGCGTCTGGCGGTTCGATTTCATGGGCGCCAGCCGCTACTTCTTCTCGATGTCGGGCGTGATCCTGCTGGTCGGCGCACTGGCGATCGGCGGCCGCGGGCTGAACCTCGGCATCGACTTCACCTCGGGCACCCGGATCACGACCGGCCTGTCGCATCAGACGACCGCGTCACAGGTCAGCTCGGTGGTCAGCCAGGCCGGGGCGACCAACCCCACGGTCCAGAAGATCACCAACAAGGCGCTGGGCAACAGCGTCTATCAGATCTCCTCCAAGGAGCTGCCGCAGAACAAGATCGCCGCTGTGAGCACAGCGCTGCAGATCCATTTCGGGGTGCGCACATTCGACGATACGTCGGTGGGGCCGACCTTCGGTAAAACGGTGGCCAACAGCGCGGTGGTGGCGATCATCGCGTCGCTGCTGGTGATCTCGGCCTACGTGGCGCTGCGCTTTGAATGGAAGTTCGCGATTCCGGTCCTGATCGCGCTGATGCACGACCTATTGATCACTGCCGGCGTGTACGCGCTGACCGGACGGGAGGTGACGACAGCGACGGTGGCCGCGCTGTTGACGATCTTGGGCTATTCGCTCTACGACACGATCATCGTGTTCGACCGGGTTCGCGAGAACATCCCGCGGATGCCCCGCGCCGCGTTCTCGCAGATCGTCAACCGCTCCATGTCCGAGGTGCTGACGCGATCGATCGCCACCACCTCGTGCACGCTGATGCCGATCATCGCGCTGCTGTTGTTCGGCGGCTCGACGCTGAAGGACTTCGCCTTCGCGCTGCTGATCGGCGTCGCCTCCGGCGCCTACTCCTCGATCTTCATCGCCTCGCCGGTGCTCACCCACTGGAAGGAGCGCGAGCCCGGCTATCGCGCTCGCCGCCGCCGGATCGAGGCCGACGCCGGCCACGTGCCGGCTTACGCGGCCACCGGCGCCGACGTCGAGCCGGTCCGCGATCGCGGACGCGGCCGGACGGGAAGGCTGACCACACCTGAGCCCGAGGGCGCCGTCTCGGCGGCCGAGTTCGAGCAGATGAAGCGCGACCTGGAGGTCGAAACCAAGGAGCCGTCACGGCATACGTCATCGCTGACCCAGCGCCTCGCCCACACGCCCGAGGCCGAAGTGGACGCCCCGTCCAAGCCGCGCCCCAAGGCGCGCCGTCCGGTTGACGGCGCCGGCCAGACCAAGCCTGCGGCACCGGACGCTGGCGGCTCAGGCCGGACGACACCTCCGGTCCGGGACGCCGGCGAGGGCAACGGTGACGGGTTTGAGCGCGCTCCGGACGTCGCCGAGAACGAGGGCGTTGCCCAGACGCCGAAGCCCAAGCCGGCACCGAAGTCCTCACGCACCCGCAGCCGCCGCCATGGGAGACGCCGCTGATGGGCATGCACGCCGGCAAGCATCATCACCGTGAGAAGGGAGCTCGCTGACATGGGGATGCTTGCTTGGGTGATGATGGGGTTGGCCTTATGGCATTTCACGATCTGGCTGCCCGATCGCTACTGGGGCGGGATCGTCGGCGCGTTCATCGGGGCGCTCGTCGGCGCCGCCCTCTGCGGCCTGATCATCAGCGGGTTTCACATCCCCGGACGCCACGCCACCGATGTCGGTACCACCCTGGAGGCGATCCCCGGTGCGCTGATCGGGATGGCGGTGGTGTACTTCGAAGGCATCCGACGTGAGCGCGGCGGCGAATCCGGGGCGGTCGGGCTGTAAGCTGCGCGGCGATGGCCCTCCGGCTCAAGCTGCTCGCGCCACTGCTGACGTTGGCGGCCGGTCTGGCGGTCCCGGCCGGGACGCTGGCGAAGACCCAGAGCGGGCACTCAGGTGACGTCTCGGCGACCTTCTCGTTTGCCGGCACATTTCTCAATTTCACCCACCAGCGGTTGAAGATCGTCCGTGCCGGCAAGGTTCTCTACAACCAGCCGGTGACCTCGCCCGCAACTGAGTGCGGCACGCAATGCGGGCCCGGAGCGTTCGGATCGAATGCCTCGTCGGTGACCGTGATGGACATCGAATCCGACGGTCAGCCCGATGTGATCCTGAGCCTGTTCTCCGGGGGCGCCAACTGCTGCTTCATCGATCAGGTGTTCAGCCTGAACGCCGGCAAGACGACCTACGTCAAGACCGACCACGACTTCCTCTACGAAGGGGCTGCGATCAAGCGTCTGGCCGCCAACGGCCCGCCCGAGTTCCTGTCGGCCAACGGCGCGTTCATCGGGGAGTTCACCGACAACGCGGACTCCGGCGCGCCGATCCAGATCTGGAGCTTCAGCGCCCATCGCTTCCGCGACGTGACCCGCGCCCGGTACCCCAATCTGATCAAGGCTGACGCGGCCAGATGGCTGAAGCTGTTCAAGCATCCGCAGGTCAAGAACAACACCGTGGGCCTGATCGCCGCCTGGGCGGCCGACGAGGAACTGCTCGGCCAGGACAAGCTGGTGCAGTCAACGTTGGCCTTCGAGGCGGCCAAGGGCGACCTGCGCGCCCCGCCCGGCGCGATGCTCAAGAGCGGCAAGCCGTTCATCAAGGCGCTGAACCGCTTTCTGATCAAGAACGGCTACGAGAAGTAGTCACCTGCCGCCGCCGGCTGCGGGCATGTGGATCCGTCGGGGGCCCCACCTAGGCTGGGTGCATGCTGGGGGCATGTGGATCCGTCGGGGGCTCCACCTAGGCTGGGTGCATGCCCCAGACAGCCCTGCTTGCGCCCGATAGCGCCATCGCCCCGGCACAACCCACGCTGCGCGCCGGGGACGGGCCCACGGTGGCGGGTTCCGGGAATCCCGAGGCGAAACGGGCATCGTCGCCCGGGCGCCCGGAGGCGCGGCTGGAGATCCCCGGCTATGACCTCGGCGCGGCGCTGGCTTTGCAGCGTGAGCTGGGCGTCAGCCACGTGGTCGCGCAGATCCTCGTCCGCCGGGGACTTGCCCGCAGCGACGAGGCCCGGGCCTTCCTGGCGGCGAATGAGGCGCACGAGCCCGGTGAGTTCGTCGGACTCGACCGCGCGCTGGCGCTGATCGGCGATCACCTCACGCGGGGATCGCGGATCACCGTCCACGGTGACTACGACGTCGACGGCGTCTGCGCGACCGCGATCATGGTGCGGGCGCTGCGCTCTCTCGGAGCCACCGTGGACTGGTTCTTGCCTAGTCGGATGCAGGACGGCTACGGCCTCTCATCCGCGACCGTGGCGCGCCTGGCCAGGCGCGGCACGGGGCTGCTGCTGACGGTCGACTGCGGGATCACGGCGGTTGAGGAAGTCGCCGCGGCGCGGGCGGCCGGTTTGGACGTCGTGATCACCGACCACCACGCTCCCCGTGTGGACGGTGAGCTGCCCGACTGCCCGATCGTGCATCCGATCGTCGGGCACTACCCGTGCCCGCATCTGTGCGGCACCGGCGTGGCGTTCAAGGTCGCCCAGGCACTGGGCGCCGGCACGGTCGCGCAGGACATCGAGCTCGTCGCGCTGGCCACGGTTGCCGACCTGGTGCCGCTGACCGGCGAGAACCGCCGGCTGGTGAGGGAAGGCCTGCGAGTCCTGGCCAACACTGCCAAGCCGGGGCTGCGCGCGCTGATGGCCGTCTCCCGCGCGGACCCGAGCGCGCTGGACTCCCAAGCGCTCGGCTTTCGCCTCGCGCCGAGGATCAACGCCGCGGGACGGCTGCGGCGGCCCGATGCCGGTCTGGAGCTGCTGCTCACCGACGATCGCGCCCGGGCCGATGAGATCGCCGCCGAGCTCGACGCGATCAACGCCGAGCGCCGGGCGGTTGAGCAGCGCATCGTGTGGCAGGCCGAGGCCCAGGTCTCAGAGCTCGGCGAACGCAGCGCCTACGTGCTCAGCGCCGAGGACTGGCATCCGGGGGTGATCGGGATCGTCGCCTCGAGGATCGTCGAGCATCACCACCGCCCGGCGATTCTGATCGCGCTGGATGGGGAGCTGGGGACTGGTTCGGGGCGCAGCATCCCCGGCTTTGACCTGCTCGGCGCGCTGCACGCCGGTGGCGAGCACCTGGAGCGCTACGGTGGCCACCGAGCCGCCGCCGGCCTGACGATCAGGCGAGAGATGGTCGACCGCTTCCGTGACGCGGTCGAGCACCATGCCGGCGAGCTGCTGACAGAGGAGTTGCTGGCGCGCCGTGAGCGGGTCGACGCGATCGTGTCGGGCATCGAGCTCGGCATGCCGCTGGCCGAGGAGCTGGAAACGCTGGAGCCGTGCGGTCTGGGCAACCCGGCGCCGCGGCTGCTGATCCCGGGGGGACGTTTCGGCGACCTGCGGCGGATGGGGGAGGGGCGCCATGCGCGCTTCTCGGTCCGCTCGGGGGGTGTGCGGGCCAACGCGGTCGCGTTCGGTTGCGAGGGGCGCCTGAAGGCCGACCCGACCGAGCCGCTGGATGCCACCTTCAAGCTGGCGCGAAACGTCTACAACGGCACCGTTTCACCGCAGCTCGTGCTGCATCATTCCCAGCCCTGCCGGCCGGCCAGGATCGAGGTGCTGGGCGAACCCCAGGATTTCCTGGCGGCCGTGCTGAGCGAGCTCGACGACCCGTTTGTCGGACCGCCTCAGACCCCGCCGGTGGGGGGGACCCCGGGTCGCACGCTGCTCGACCGCCGCGGCGAGAGCCCACTCGCCGTGCTGGCCGATGCGTGCGCGGCCGGCGGCGTGCTGGCTGTGTGCGCGGACGTGCCCCGCCGGCTCGCCGGGTTGCAGACCAGGGTCGGCGGCTTCACGCTGATCTCCTACCGAGCGCTGGCCCGGGAGCCGGCGCCGGGGAGCCGGTTTGGCGCCCTCGTGGCCCTCGATCCGCCCGCCGATCAAGGATCGGCGCAACTGCTTCAGACCGGTCAGGGTTTCACCCATTGGGCCTGGGGCGACGCTGAGCTACGCTTTGCGCAGCAGATGCACGAGCTGGAGTACGGACTCCGCGCTTCACTCGTCACCCTCTACCGGGGCCTCAGGCAGCGGAAGCGGGTGGCCGGGGAGGAGCTCGAGCGACTGCTTCGCGGCGACGGTCCGCACGGTCGTTCGGCCGGTTTGGCCGCCCGACTGGTGAGGGTGCTAGCGGAGCTGGAGCTCGTCAGCCTCGATCGGGATCTGCCGGCCCTGGCGACAGCGGGTGCAGCGCCGACCGCGCTGGAGCGCTCGCCGTCATTCAGGGTCTATGCACAGCGATACGAGGATGGCCAGCAATACCTGAGCAGCGCAAATCACCGAGTAAGCGGCTAAGCCGGGCGGGCGGACACCCGAAGGCGAGCGCCGATGCGGTGTCGGGCGCCCAGGGCGCTCCCGCTGACGGGCGCGCGGGATCCTCGGTGATGCTGACGGGATCGCGTCCGGTGGTCGACCGCGTGCCAGACCAGGCTGCGCGGGAGCTGATCGAGCGCGCCGAGCTGTCCGAGATCGAGCAGCGGCTGCTGGCCGACCTGTTCGCGATCGTCGAGGAGCACGCCAACCACGCGGCCGTGGTGATCGACCGCGACCGTGTGGAGGACGCGTTCGTTTACGCATGCGTCCACCACGCCGACCAGCGCCGGAGGTCAGGCGAGGACTTCATCATCCATCCCGTCGGCGTCGCGAAGATCTGTGCCGGGATGCGGCTCGACACCGACACGCTGTGCGCCGCGCTGCTGCACGACACAGTCGAGGACACGAGCGCGTCGCTCGAGGAGGTCACGGCCGCATTCGGCGAGGAGATCGGCGGACTGGTCGACGGGGTGACCAAGCTCACCGGCCTGACGTTCCAGTCTCGTGACGAGGCCCAGGCCGAGAACTACCGCAAGATGATGGTCGCGATGGCCACGGATGTTCGCGTGATCCTGATCAAGCTCGCCGACCGCCTGCACAACATGCGCACGATCGCCGCGATGCCCAAGCAGAAGCAGATCGAGAAGTCGCGTGAGACGCTGGACATCTACGCGCCGATCGCCCATCGGCTGGGAATCCACGCGATCAAATGGGAGCTGGAGGATCTGGCCTTTCAGACCCTTCACCCGCGCAAGTACTCAGAGATCAAGGGGCTCGTAGCCCAGCAGCGCGCCGAGCGCGAGAGCTACGTCAACGGGGCGGGCCAATACCTTTCCAAGGAGCTGGGCGAACTCGGCATCCACGCGGAGATCTCCGGTCGAGCCAAGCACTTCTACTCGATCTACTCCAAGATGACCAAGAAGGGGCGCGAGTTCAACGAGATCTACGACCTCACCGCGATGCGGGTGATCGTCGACTCGGTCAAGGACACCTACGGCGCCGTGGGCGTGATCCACTCGCTTTGGAAGCCTCTCCCGGGGCGCTTCAAGGACTTCATCGCGATGCCGAAGTTCAACATGTACCAGTCGCTGCACACGACGGTGATCGGCCCTGAGGGCCGGCCGCTGGAGATCCAGATCCGCACCCGGGAGATGCACGACCTGGCCGAATACGGGATCGCCGCGCACTGGATGTACAAGGAGGACGCGACCGCGCCCGACGCCGCCCGGGAGTTGCGCGGCCAGGACCGCAAGCTCAAGTGGCTGCGCTCGCTGCTGGACTGGCAGCAGGAAATGAGTGACCCCCGCGAATTCATGGAGACGCTGAAGGTCGACCTGTTCGAGGACGAGGTGTTCGTGTTCACGCCCAAGGGTGAGGTCAAGTCACTCGCCGCCGGCGCGACCCCACTCGACTTTGCCTACGAGATCCACACTGATGTCGGGCACCGCTGCGTGGGCGCCAAGGTCAACGGCAAGATCGTCCCGCTTTCCTACCAGTTGCACTCGGGCGACATCGTCGAGGTGCTGACCTCCAAGCGCGAGCGGGGTCCCTCCCGGGACTGGTTGGCGCTGGTCAAGACGACCCGCGCGCGCAACAAGATCAAGGCGTGGTTCAAGGCCGAGTCGCGCCGCGACAGTGAGCACACCGGCCGCGAGCTGCTCCAGGAGCACCTGCGCAAGCAGGGCCTCCCCGCGCAGAAGATCGTCGGTTCCCCGCTGTTGGCCGACGTGATTCGCGAGATGGGCTTCCGCAAGGGAGACGACTTCTACATCGCGGTGGGGGCCGCCAAGATCTCGCCCAAGATCGTCGTCAACAAGGTCATGCAGCGCCTCAAGCAGGGGGAGGCGGCCGAGTCCGCGCCGACCGCCACCGACGATCTGCTGCAGACGCGGCGCCGCCGCACGCGGCCGACGACATCCTCGGCGCGCTACGGCATCTCGGTGCAGGGGATCGACGAGGTGATGCTGCGCCTGGCCAAGTGCTGTCGCCCGGTGCCCGGTGATCCGATCGTCGGCTACATCTCGCTCGGCCGCGGGATCACGATCCACCGTGAGGACTGCCCCAACGTCGCCGTGCTCAAGAAGGATCCGGACCGTTTCACCGAGGTGGCCTGGGATGGGGACGCCGAGACCTCCTTCCGGGTTGAGATCGAGGTCGACGGCTGGGATCGCCACCGGCTGCTGGAGGACATGTCGCGCACGTTCGCCGAGGCCGGGATCAACATCCTCGACGCCCATTGCACCGTCAACCATCCGATGGTCAAGAACCGGTTCGTGGTGGAGGTGGGGGATACCCGCACGCTTGACCAGGCGATCAACCGGCTACGGAACATCGACGCCGTGTTCGACGCCTACCGCGTGACACCCGGCGCCGGCTGAGCGGCGGTCAGGGCCACTAGCCCAGCTCGGGGCCGAGGCGTTCCCGCGGCGCCGGCGCGCGGACGTCGACCGTACGGGTCCGCATCGAGGGGAGCTTGGTGATCAGCACCGCTCGCCCGGTCGGCAGCGACTTGATCTCGTTGGGGTGAACGACGAACTGCTCTACCTGACGTCTGGTGCCCCGACCTGCGTGGCGGTCACCGAGCAGCCCGCTCCCGATCCGCTCGGTCTCATCCCAGGCCCGCTGGGTGCCGGCCATCTGGGCGATCGTCTGCGCCGAGGCGGGGACGTCCTGGCGGTGGGCGAGCTTGACGGCCGTGTTGCCCAGCACCTGATCGCGCAGCCCGGAGGCGGCCCGGTCGAGATCGGCCAGCTCCTGCGTGGCCAGCAGCACGCTGGCGCCCGATTCGCGTCCCCGCGCCAGCAACGCGATCACATTGTCGCTGCCCAGCGCGGAGAACTCGTCGATCGCGATGATCGCCTGGGCGGCTGCCTGACGCGGCGCCTGGCGCGTCAGACGGTCACCAACGGCGCTGACCAGATCCTGCACCGCGAGGGTGCCCAGCTGGGCCGAGAGCTTGCCGTAGGTGCTGGAGTTCAGGCTGAAGAGGATCACCTGCGGGCCACACAGCGCCGTCCGAACGTCGATCGTGGGGTCTGACCGGCCCGCCGGCGCGGGCTCCAGGAACGCTCCCGTGTGGGATTCGCTGATGATCGCCAGCCGGGTGCCCAGGCCTCGTACCGCGCTGATCTGATCGGGCGTCAGGGTGGCCAGGTAGTCCTGGATCCGGTCCGCGACGGAGCGGGGAAGGCCGCGGAGCAGGGCCGAGAGCCGGATCGGATCCATCAGATCCACGACTGCACCCAGCGTTGGGGGGTGCTGCGGATCGGCTTGCGCGAGCACCCGCAGGGCCGTCTGCACATAGCGCTCCGCCGCGCGCTGATAATGAGGCTCGGTGAACCGCTCGGTGGCGATCAGCTTGTCCTTGAGCTCGGTCGGATTACCGTGCGCCAGCGGGTTCCAGTACGCCCCGCCATCCGGGGTCCAGAGCGCGAACGGCCTCCCGGCCGACGCCGCGGCGTCGGCGAGCGTGCTGGCAAACGCGGGTGAGCCCTTCATGTCGATCGCCACGACCGGCGTGCCGCGGCGGATGTGGTCGGTCAGGATCTGCAGCAGCGACGTTGACTTGCCCGCGCCGCTGGCGCCGAGGATCAGGGCGTGGGCCGACAGCTGCCGATCGCTGATCAGGACCTCGCCACCTCCGGCGTCGCGCCCCAGGACCACGGCGCCGTCAACCCCACGCGGCCCGGCCGCCCGCGTGCGACGAGCGACCCGTGAGCGGGCCACCGCGATCACCGCCGAGACGGCTGCGGTCGCCAGCAGCCCGATCCCGGCCCACAAGAGCGGGACCGCCAGTACCACGAACAGGATCGGGATCGTCCAGTACGGGCGACGGCGAGTGACCGGTGGGCGCGGGTTCATCGCGTTCGCTGCCCCGAGCGCTCGCCCGCTCGCCCACCGCCACGAATGCGCGCGCTGGCCCGGCCCGTCGAAGGGCGACCCGCGGCACCGAAGCTCACCGGCGCTACGCGCACCAGCGATGAGATCCCCAGCTTCCTGGCCGCTGCACGCACCCGGTGGGCGACCTGCCGGTCGTCGGTCAGGTACACGACGGCGTCCACGCGGGCGTCGACCGCATAGCCACCCAGGATGCCCTCAAGCCGCGTCCTGCCCTTGCCTGAGAGCTCCAGTTCGAGCGCGATCCGGTGCCCGCCCGTGTCGGTGAGCATCAGGTCGGGATAGTGCAGGCGCACTCCGCCGCCCGGGCCCACCCCGCCCAATCGCACCCCCAGCGGGTCCGCCCGCCCATCCTGCCCGCCATCGTGGGAGCGCAGGCGGCGCTCTGAGAGGACCTGGCGCAGCTCGCCGAATGCGCCGTTCCTCGCGGCTAGCCGGAAGTTTTCGCATTTGAAAGGTTGAATCCCGCGTGGTGGTGCGGGATTCGGGT
>OCTA010000500.1_pt1 | contig 36049 bp, 35 predicted proteins | sample 1538991 | NCBI WGS metagenome assembly OCTA01 (sample SAMEA3539302, study PRJEB22396) | soil metagenome | biome: tundra; feature: field; material: soil | place: USA | collected 2010-05 | depth 0.15 m | reverse complement strand
CTATTGCAATGGAAAACTTCCCAGGAGTTAAATAATAGTAAATATATCATTCGGCGTGCTTCGGGTATTACCCCTTCTATCTACTCTAACATTGGAGAAGTTGAAGCCACATCATCTGCTACCGGTTCTTCTTATAGTTTTATTGATAATCCTGGAGTTTCCGGTACCTATTTTTATCAACTGCTGCAAGAGGATATAGATGGTAATATCCAGAACCTGGGTACAAGAAGTATCACTTTTGATAGCAATGTTACCTGGGTTGTACAGAACATTGGATCTCAATGGAGATTAATTTGTGCACAACCGTTTATGTATCGTCTATTAGACCTTCAGGGTAGAGTAATTACCGCTGCTACCGGATCCGGAAGTGCGACAATCATTAAACCTGATGCTTACGGTATTTACGAGTTACAGGTGCAGACAAACGGAGTATTTTCTACGCAAAAGCTGCTAAAGTAAATCCCTATTCGAATAATTAATTCAAGAATGTTATTTGTTTGGGAAAAACAACTTGCTTCAAAGTCTGGATATTATTACAATCCCCTCAAAATTTGGATAATAGAAACGATTACCCTTATTTGAAACCTTCCGGTCTGACAGGAAAACATTACGGTCTCCTAACATCAATGCATTTTAGGTGAATCCCAATAGTTCATTTAACCCACCTTCTCTACTTACCAAATTGGTAAGAACATCTTGAATCTGTACATTTGTTAACTGCATGTCTATATGTTTTTTGAGTTATAAATCCGCGAAATTTAATTTCTCAAACTGAATGTTATAGACTGCAGTTTTTTTTGCCATACACACTTTTTTGGGCACTACCGCAATTTATTTGAAAAATATTTTCAAGCTTACCATTTTTTAAGAAATGCATATTGAATTTGATTTATCTTGCATTTTATATTTGATTTAATATACCCATCATGAAAAATAATTTTACCTGGTTAGCTTGGAGATTTCATATTATAATATTGCTAATCTTCTTATTTACGTGTTTAGTCGGCCAGGCCCAGACAGAAGTAAAGATTACACTAAGTGGTTTTACTCAGGATGTAATTGCAGATCCCGTTCTTAACACGAATCCTAACTCTGTAACTACAGCCAGTGTTGACAATCCTCCAGGCTTTGCGTTTTTTGCTCAGGGATATAGCAGTGGATCTGTAGCATTTGCTAATGGTTTACCGGTTAGCGGGCAGTTTACCAGCACCGCGGGGCATAATTTTCAACTTCCGAATTACACATCTAATAATGATTTGCGTTTGAAGTCAAGCCATTCAGGAACGCTGATTTTTAATGCCTCAGATCAAATTGCTTTTGATTCTTTATTTATTTTAGGAACAGCCGGCAGTGGTAATACAATTGTTAATTATACAGTACAATTCAGCGATTTATCTTCATTTACAGGTTCTTTTGTTTTACCCGATTGGTTTTGTAATTCATGTTCTGAATATGCAATAAATGGTTTGGACAGGGTAAATCTGAATGACCTGTCAGACGACCTGAATCCTAATTTTGATATTTATGAGAATAAGATTACTCTATCGGGAGGCAATCAATCCAAGGCAATTGATAGTATTTCATTTAGTGTCCCAGGTAATCAGGGAGTGGCTAATATTTTTGGGATAACAGGCTATCATACCACACCCTTGCCGGTCATTTTAGAAAATTTTACCGTAACGCAAGATAATGGTAAAGCCCTATTGCAATGGAAAACTTCCCAGGAGTTAAATAATAGTAAATATATCATTCGGCGTGCTTCGGGTATTACCCCTTCTATCTACTCTAACATTGGAGAAGTTGAAGCCACATCATCTGCTACCGGTTCTTCTTATAGTTTTATTGATAATCCTGGAGTTTCCGGTACCTATTTTTATCAACTGCTGCAAGAGGATATAGATGGTAATATCCAGAACCTGGGTACAAGAAGTATCACTTTTGATAGCAATGTTACCTGGGTTGTACAGAACATTGGATCTCAATGGAGATTAATTTGTGCACAACCGTTTATGTATCGTCTATTAGACCTTCAGGGTAGAGTAATTACCGCTGCTACCGGATCCGGAAGTGCGACAATCATTAAACCTGATGCTTACGGTATTTACGAGTTACAGGTGCAGACAAACGGAGTATTTTCTACGCAAAAGTTATTGAAATAAATTTTTGCGGTGAGATATTCAAGAGTACCGTCTATTTTTTGGACGATTTTTTATAACCTGCCTTTTTTATAAGTAAGCCGAATATCTTTCATTAATCGAAAAGGCTAAATAAATATTCCACATTTTGCAGGTTTCCTGATTGAATAATTCATGTTTAGAATAAATATTCTTTGATTGCGAGTAACTAAATAAGCCCTTAATCTATTCTACGGAAATTACGCAAATGGAATCAAGCAATAACAAATTCTGTTTGGGAATCGCAAACCTGAGTTACATTTGTGCCTGGTTCGTGAAAATTATTATTCTTAATTTTGCATCGGTTATATTTTGTATTATAAACCTTCAATTTAAAAAAAATGAAAAATTTAATTTTTATCTCTGCTATTTTCATAATGGGATTAATCTCATGTAATTCCGGTACTGGCAATACATCCTCTGGGAAAGATTCCACAAATTCCGTTGCTGATACAACTCATTCAGCGATGAGCACAAGTATGATAGAGGCTTTACCTCCAATTCCTGAAGGCGCCAAAGTATTTTTTAAAAACCTGAAAGACGGCCAAACAGTTGCAGATCCTGTAAAAGTTGAAATGGGAGCCACTAATATATCCGTTGATTCAGCAGGAACCGTACAAATCAATTCTGGCCATTTTCATTTATTAATAGATGATGGAGATTCTACAGCTTCAGGTGTTGTTGTACCTAAAGACAGTACTCACCTGCATTTTGGAAATGCACAAAAGGAAACCACCTTAACTTTATCTCCCGGTAAGCATAAAATAGCACTTCAGTTCGCCGATGGGATTCATCGCTCTTACGGAAGCAAATTGTCAGAAGTAATTACAATTAATGTAAAAAAATAGATCTTTAGCGATATAATAAAAAAACGCAGGAATTTCACCGGAGTTTTTTTATCACAATCATTATTAATTCTTTGGTTTGTCTGGAAGAATAACGGTATTTTTTGAGCTGAACCTATGAGCTATGGAATCTTCCTTCTCAGCCTTTTTCTCCATTCCTTTCATGCCCCAATGCAAAATTATCGGTATTAGCAAAAGTATATAACGGGAGGAAACAGGGAATTTGAAAAATACAATAAATGAGATAATAAAAATTACCGGAATGACAAGACTTCTGTAAACGCCTAACATTATTCTGGCCTTTGATATTTCCCTGGAAAGCATTTCCCTTTTCGGGTTACTTACAAACACCCAAAGCCAACAATTCATAAATCCAGTCAGGCACATATTAAGAGTATAAATTGCATAGGGAATTTTAAGGTTTGTATAAGAACTATATTCTCCTAATAATCCTGAACTGAAAGGAAGTAAAACAACGGTAAAAAGATACCCCAAATTCAGCCATAATAATGAAGTGGTATATTTCACAACATAACCAAAAATCCGGTGGTGAACGGACCAATAATGACCTACAATCCCGAAACTGATGATGAAACCCAAAAAACGCAGCGACATCCCAGAAAGAGAGTGCCATAAAAGAGGATCAGTCGGATCGGATAAGGGTGGAATTTTTAAATCAATAATTAATAAGGTAATACAAATAGCGCAGACACCATCAGTGAAAAAGGTAAATCTTTCCAGTTGAAAATTTTGTCTTTCTTTATCATGTTTTGGCTCTTGCATCTTCTAAAATTATAAATAAAAAGTATTGTCCTAAATAGAAATAAATGCTCGGATCGTTAGCTTTTGTAAAATAAAGATATTTATTTCTTGTTCATTTTTCAAGGTTAATAGCAATTCATAATTAATTTTTGGCAACCATCAGGTACTATGATTATGAAGATTTGTTATCTAAAACTGAACGAATGATAATTTAAAAGAAAAAGGTTTGCTTTTTTGCAAACCTCATCAATTTGAGCTTATATTAATTCATCAATTATTATTACCTCCAACTCCCCCGCGCATCCCCTGAGGCCTTTGCGGGCGAAGCGTTGGTTCCACATCACTGACGAACTTTTTGTATTGATCATCAGTAAAAATAGCCTTTAACTTGTCATCACGGTCTGAAGTCATTTTATCTATTACACTTCTGTCCGGCCTGGTCCCGGTGGCGCGGGCATCTTCCCGCATTTTATCCTGCGCAGTATAAAAATCTGAAAAAACTGTAGAAGTCTTGCTTTGTTCAGAGGCATCCAACTGCAAAGCACCTGTCATTTTATCCATAGCACTTTTTACGCGTTCTTCAATAGTTTGGCGCTTATATCCACCCTGCTGTTGGGCAATTGCAGCCATTGATACTGAAAATAATAGAGCAACCAGCATCGAAATTTTTGTTTTCATTGTTTGAGTTTTTATTTTTTTAAAAAAATTTGATCATTTATTTGGATTGCGACCGGATTTGCCAACCATCCTCGCAATAATTTTTTTTATGGAGCTGTCAAATTTTTGTACTTGATCCGGTGAGCAGATATTTCGAACCTTCTTAAAATGATTAATCATATGAAGATCAAGGTTTTTTTGTCTGACAGCAATTTCATCTGCAGCAGAAATTAAAGTTGAATCTGCAACATTGGGAGTATATATTAAATTATAGAAGTTCATTTTTGCTTTGCGCACTTCATCAAATAAAATATGAATAGAATCTAACTGATCTTTCCTTAATACCTGGTAAGTATCTAATTGATCTCTTGTAAAGCCCACATCTTTTTGCAGCATGCCTGACATTCCGTTTTGGTCTCTGCCTCGCATATTTCTTTGAACGGGTTTATTCAAAACAATAAAAAATATCAACATGACTACATTGGTAATCAGAAGAAATATAATGATGGAAACTAATGACTTATTTTTTGATTCCGGGTTCATGGCTTTGGATTTTCAAATTCATATAAAGTAGAACTTACCTGGCTGTATTCATCTGCCGTAGCAAGTTCAGAACTTGATTGAGTTATAGAAGAAGTGGAATTATTGGAAAAAAGAATAACAGAGGCATTTATAATTAGTACGAAGAAAATACATGCGAAAGCTATGACAGGCCTTCCCACAAAGGAAGAAATCTTTCCCCACGTACTTCTTTTATCCCTCATCCTGGCTTCAATTCTGGTAAAAAGAAACGGGCGTATTTCGGCTTTTTGGATGTGATCCAGACTGTCAAAGGCAGCATCTATCTTCTTATTTACATTATCTTCTTCCATATTTATAATAATTACTTAGACGTTATATTATTAAAAAACCTTTGTTTTTCATTTTTGGACTTTTTTTTCTACTTGTTGTTAAGAGTATTATAATAATCCTTTAAAATCCTTTTCAAATTTGCTTTAGCCCTGTGCAACAAGGCATCAACTGCTGAATCTGTTATTTTCAAGATATCTGCGATTTCCAGATAAGATAACCCTTCAACCTTATTCAGCACAAATGCAGTATTCTGATTTGGGGGCAACTGTTTCATAGCTTTAAAAAGCACAGCTGCATTTTCCTTATTTTCCATGCTTACGCCCGGGTGAAAAAAATCCGGTGGATCAATTACCGGCTTGTCTTCCTTTCCATACAGGCTTTGTATAAAAGCAAATCTTTTTTTTCTTTTTTTCTTTCTAATATGGTCCATCGCTTTTGAAACCGTGATGCGATATAACCAGGTAGAAAATTTAGACTCTCCTTTAAAAGTTGATACAGATTCAAAAACCTGGATAAATGTCTCCTGCGTTACATCTTCAGCGTCTTCTGCATTTTGTAAAATACCAATTGCAGTATTATATACCATATCCTGCCAGGTATCCGCTATAGTTTTAAAAGCTGCTCTGTCCTTTTTTTTCAGCCGCCCGATTAATTCTGATTCAGTCAATACAAATATTTTAAAGCTGCATTTGAGGCCCATCGGGGCCGCCTCCATATGGAAAACCACCGGGGCCGCCAAATCTCCGAAAATCTCTTTGGTTTTCATCGGAAGGTTTCCCCTTTCCAAAGGTCTTTAATTTATAAGTAAATGTCAGCATAAAATATTGTTGTAATACCTGGTTATTTACATCCTGGATATAAGAAGAGGTCACATTTCGTGAAATACTCCTGTTTTGTTTTAGAAGATCAAATACGGATAGCTTTAATTCTCCCATTTGTTTCTTGAGGAATTTTTGCCCGATGGCAATATTCCATAACCAATAATTGGTATTGTCAGTTCCTGTTAATCCATGATAATATTGATTGGTTAAATCATTATTAAAAAATAACCCTTTTTTAGTAAGAAGGTTGGCACTAAATCCGGCGGTTTGCTGGAAATAATTATTATTTAATGAAGGCTGAATGGAGTTTTTAACGGTATTAATATTGGCAGAATAACTTAGTGTAAAATCAATATACTGGCTGATATTACTTGACAATACTGTACCAAGATTATAATTAAAAGTTTTCGAAACATTTTCTACCGAATTTAATAAGCCAGGAAGGTTAGTAAAACTTACCCCGCCATTAAAGTTGATGTTCGATTTCATAAATTTTAATGGCGTGGCATAGGTAAAAAATGACCTCGCACTCACATATCCGTTTAAATTGACAGGTTTTGAAATCTGGGACCCTTTATTCAGAATTATTGAATTAGTCAAAACAGAATCTTTTGCAGCGGTATAAGTAGCATTGGCAACATAATTATTCACAGTTTGCAGAAAAATATTGGCAAAAAAACTTTGGGCCTTTGGTGTATTGGTATAATTGTATCGTACTATCAGGCTATTGTTATATTGCTGTTGTAGCGCTGGATTTCCTGTAGTATAAAAAAACTGGTTGGTATTATTAATTACATTCTGCAATTGCGTTACTGAAGGAGGGCTTACTGTCGATCTGAAAATAATACGAAGATTACTTTTTGCATTAAACTTAAACCTTGCAAAGGCATTGCCCAGTATGTTATTATATACATTGTCAATATGAGAAACACCCGGAAACACCTGGTCGCTTTTTAATTCAGAATATTGATAGGATATGCCTGCTGAAACGAAATTATTTCTGTCGCCAGTTCTGAAAGTAACACCAGTAGTCTGAGAATTGTAGGTATTATTAAATTTGTTGCTCAGGCTGGTATCCGGCAGGGAATATTTAGAAGTTCCATTATCAAAATTAGAAGTTTCCTGGTCAGCACTATTAACTTGGAATGAGGGATTATAATTTACCTGCATCAAGGTTTTCTTGCTAATTGGCTCCGTATACACAAGGTTAAAGCTGTAAGTATTGTTATGATTTTTCAGGTTGGAATATTGTTGTATTGTATCGGTTGTAATCGTTGGTATAGAATAAATATTTATAGCATTCAGATAGTTATTGCCCAATTTATCGCTCGAACTGTTCGTGATTCCCAAAGAAATACTTCTTCCTCTTTTCTTAAAAGCGTGTCTAAATAAGACCTGGTTACTCAGATTATTACCGTGTTGTTCACTTGTTAAGTTATTAGCTGTTTGGCTAATTTTGTTTTGCAGTGCTTCATCTATATAATTTATTCCTGTTACATCATTTAAAGAATTATTAGATTGAAAATTCAGATAGGATGTCAATAAAATGGTGTTGCTCGAATCTATTTTGTAGGTCATTCTGAAATTCAAGCGGTTATTATAATTCCTGCTATCTGAAAGTGTGTTTTCTTCATAATAGTTACTACTATCTTTAGTAATAATATTTTGCTGGTTAATGTTTTGATTATTTGAAGTATTACTGTTGTTAAAAAAATAACTGGCGGTAACATCAATTTTCTTTCCCCATGAATCATTATAATTCACACCAATAGAATTGGTTTTTGCAATACCATTTTGTTGCCCAACAGTAAAATTATTACCTCCTCCGCCTGCGCCTCCACCACCGCCCCGCTGTCCACCACCACCCCGGTTACCCGAATTAGTAACACCGAGGAGATCCTGAGTTTGAAAATTTTGAAGGTTCACATTATTCATCAGTCCAATAAAGGAAATTCTCCTGTCTCCATTAAAGAAACTAACATTTCCTCCGGCGCTATAGCGATCATCTGTTCCATAGCCCGCATATATCCTTCCAAAGTTTCCGTTGCGCATATCCACCTTGGTAACAATATTTATAGCTTTGGTAGTATTGCCGTCATCAAAACCTGTAAGCTGAGCCTGGTCACTAAGTTTGTCAAATACCTGGATCTTATCGATTATATCTGCAGGCAAGTTTCGTAAAGTTGCAGTGGCATCATTTCCAAAAAAATCCCGGCCATCTACGGTTACTTTCTGCACATTTTCCCCCATGGCAGTAACAGCACCTGTGTTTTTATCAACGGTAATACCCGGCATTTTCTTAATCAGGTCTTCGCTGGTAGCATCCGGATTTACTTTGTACTGGCTGGCGCCAAATTCCATAGTGTCATTTTTCTGTTTTATTGTTGGGGCTTCATCCTTTACAACAACAGTTTGTAAGGTTTTTGCACCTTTTGCAACCTTTATTATTCCTAAATCATTAGTATTTGAACCAATATTTACAACAGTTGATTTGTCCTGGTACCCTATAGATGTTGCTATAAGAGTGTAGGTACCTGCAGGAATGTCACTAAAAAGAAAAGTTCCTTTGTTGTTACTTACGGTTGAATATGATTTTGAAGAAGCTCCTGAACCAATGAGTTTTATGGTCGCGCCCGGCACCGGAGTTTTATCAGTGGCATCCTGTAAAATACCTTCTACAGATTGTCCATTAGAACTTATAGTAAGGAATATGGATAAAAAAAATAATGATAAAAACCGGGACATAATATTTATTTAAGTAATCTATAGGACGATAATATCAGGAAAAACCTGTGGGAAAGGGAAAAATTTTCCGCATTTCAGCCAAAAAGGATTATATCATAAGATCCTTATCATAAAATATAGACGGTAATTTCAATTTTTGGTCAATAAAATTTAAAAAAATCGTATAATTCCTTTGGTTTTTTATTTCATTAACGATACTAAAAATCATTTCATTTATCTTGCAGCTCTTAAAATAAAAATGCTTTATGGATTATAATAAAATTGTTTCCGTTACCGGATTAACAGGTTTGTTTGAATTGCTTTCTTCAAAATCGGATGGTGCACTGGTGCGTTCGCTTGAAGATAACAGCACAAAATTTGTAAGTACCCGCCAGCACAACTTTTCCCACCTGGAAAGTATTGAAGTATTTACAGTAAAAGATAATACCAATCTTGCCGAAGTATTTACAGCAATGAAAAAAAGTAAAGAAAAAATGCCGGATGCCAAAGCAGATAACAAAGTGTTGAAACCTTATTTTGAAAAAGTATATCCTGATCTTGATTTTGAAAGAGTATATGCGAGCGATATGAAAAAGATGATCAAGTGGCTGGATATCCTTGAAAAGAATAAAATTGAAATTGAAACCAAGGCATCTGAAGAAAAAGGGGAGGTAGTAAATGAGCAGCCAGCAATAAACCCCAAACCTGTTCATAAAGAAACCCAACATGTGAAACCGCAAAAGGCAGCGTCCCGAAAAATTGAAAGCAGGGGAGTGAAATAATTTGATTTCGTTCCCGGAAATACCTAATACTTACATTAAATGATAGAAGCTACCGCAGATATAAAGAAATTAGAAAGGTCATTTATTTCCAAAGATCTTGTAATTACCAACTGGGAATCTATTGAGCCCTATTTTAGAGATCTTTCGCAAAGGGGAATTAACTCTAAAGAGGATTTGGAAAAATGGCTGGCTGATATGAGTGAACTGGAAGCCGCTGTTACTGAAGATGCCTGCTGGCGCCAGATAAAAATGACCTGCGATACAACTGATAAAAAGCTGGAAGAGTCGTTTAATTTTTTCTTCATGGAGATACAGCCCAAAATTCAGCCATGTGCTGATGCGTTAAATAAAAAGCTGGTTAGTTCCCCTTTCGTCAATGACCTAGACAAGTCAATCTATTTTACTTACCTGCGTTCTGTAAAAAAAAGCATTGAGCTTTACCGCAAAGAAAATATTCCCTTACAGGCAGAGCTTTCTGTTTTACAGCAGCAATATGGAATAATTACAGGTAAAATGATGGTAGAGATTAACGGAAAAGAATATACGCTGCAACAGGCTGCTAAATTTTTAGAAAGCCATGATAGAAAATTACGGGAAGAAGTATACAGAAAGGTGCAATCAAGAAGATTGGAAGATACCGATATCCTGAATCAACTATTTACCCAATTGGTGGAAAAGCGCAACCAGGTAGCGTTAAATGCGGGATTTGCCAATTACCGGGATTATAAGTTTAAAGAACTGGGCCGTTTTGATTATACAAAAGAAGATTGCTTTCTTTTTCATGAATCAGTAAAGGAACATGTACTTCCATTAGTAAATACAATTTATGGAAATAAAAAGAAGAAGTTACAGTTAGATGTTCTCCGCCCCTGGGATACCGAAGCTGAGCCGGAAGGCTCTCAGCCTCTTACTCCTTTTGAAACGGGTAGCGAATTATTAGAAAAATCTATTGAATGTTTTTCAGAGCTTCGGCCTTTTTTTGGAGATTGCCTAAAACGCATGAATGCCATGAGGCACCTCGACCTGGAAAGCAGGAATGGCAAAGCTCCCGGCGGCTACAACTGTCCGCTGCCTGAAAGTGGTGCTCCTTTTATTTTTATGAATGCTGCCGGCCAGATGCATGACGTAACCACCATGGTACACGAAGGAGGGCATGCTGTTCAATCCTTTCTTACACATAACCTGAAGTTGAATGCATTTAAGGATTACCCGATGGAAATAGCCGAAGTAGCCAGCATGGCGATGGAATTGTTCACTATGGATCACTGGGAGGTATTTTTTGATAATAAGGAAGATCTGCGGCGGGCTAAAGAGCACCAGTTGGTAAGAACAATTACCATATTTCCATGGATAGCCACTATTGATAAATTTCAACATTGGATTTATGAAAATCCACATCACACTTTGGAAGAGAGATCAGCTAATTGGTTGAGAATATTAAATGAATTTTCCGACTCTGTTATTGATTTTAGCGGACTTGAAAATTTCAGGGAAAATAGCTGGCAAAAGCAATTACATCTTTATGAAGTGCCATTTTACTATATTGAATATGGCATTGCACAATTAGGCGCCATCGGCCTTTGGATGCAGTATAAAAAGAATCCTGAACAGGCATTGGATAATTATATGAAAGCGTTAAGCCTCGGTGGCACAAAAATTTTACCGGAGCTATATAAAGCTGCTGGCCTTACGTTTGATTTTTCTCCCGGGAATATTAAAGTATTAATGGATTTTGTGAGTGAAGAGATGGCGAAACTTCATCAATAAGGGTTGAATTATTTTTCTTTAGCGATATTTATTTTAGGTAGGATAATTTTTTTGCGGGTTAATATTGATGAATCATCTCAATCTCTCGTATTGTAATTGCTATTGATCGCTGAGAAACATTTATTTAGTTTCTTTGCGCAAAATTCCCTAAAAAATCATGTGGAACCGACTTGCGAAATTTGTTTTGAGAAACCGTTTATTTCTATTGGTTTTCATGCTTGGCAGTACTGTCGTAATGGGATTTTTTGCAAGTAAAATAAAACTCAGCTATGAATTTTCAAAAGCGATACCCACCGATAACCCTAAATACAAGGATTATTTATCCTTCAAGAAAAAATTTGGAGATGATGGAAACCTTTTGGTAATTGGAATCCAGACGGACCATTTTTTTGAAATCGGTAATTTTGAGAATTTCCGGAGGCTTAATAATGAGCTCAAAAAAGTACCTTATGTAGAAGATGCGTTAAGTGTCGCAAATGCAATTAACTTCATTAAGGATACATCAACGCATAAATTGATAGCCGCAAGTATTTTTCCGGCGGTTATCAGTTCCCAAAAGAAACTTGATAGCAGCAAACAATTATTTTATACACTGCCTTTTTACAGGACACTGCTTTATAATCCCGCTACCAATGCATATTTAATTGCCGTAAGAATTAATAAAGAAATATTAAATTCAAAAGGAAGAACAAAGGTTATAGACAGTATTGTTAATATTACCAACGCATACTCTGCCAAAACAAATGCCCAGACTTATATAAGTGGTCTGCCTTTAATACGCACACAGGTTGCCGACAGAATTGCCAGGGAAATGAAATGGTTTATCATCGGATCCCTGGCAATTTCAGCCTTGATCTTATTAATAATGTTCCGCTCCGTAGGTACTACCATTCTATCATTATCAGTGGTTATTACAGGTGTAATTTGGAGTGTTGGAATAACCTATTTATTCGGATACCAGATTACCCTTTTAACAGCGCTAATCCCTCCGCTGGTTGTGGTAATAGGTATTCCAAATTGTATTTATTTTTTAAATAAATATCACACTTCCTACAGAAGAACCGGTGATAAAGAACAATCTTTAATTGACATGGTAAGCAAGATGGGAATTGTTACCCTCTTTTGCAATGTTACAGCAGCAATAGGTTTTGGTGTATTTGCCCTTACTAAAAGTGCCATCCTTAAAGAGTTTGGCCAGGTAGCCGGCCTGAGCATCATGCTGATTTTTGTGATCTCTTTTATTCTCCTCCCGGGTGTATTAAGCTATTTGAAGGTTCCCGGCGAAAATCAATTGAAGTACCTGGATGTAAAATTCTTTATCCGGCTTTTGCTAAGAATCGAAAGGTGGGTTTTTATCCATACAAATTTTGTATATGGCTTAACTGCTGCAATAATAATCTTCTCTCTTTTCGGGATTTTTAAATTAAAAACAGAAGGCTTTATTCTGGATGACCTGCCGCATACCGATAAGATTTATACCGACCTTAAGTTTTTTGAAAAGAACTTTGGTGGTGTAATGCCCCTTGAAATAATTATTGACACAAAAAAAAGAAATGGCCTCGCAGGCTCGCGTATTCTTCCGGTTCTTTCAAGGATGGATACACTTTCCTCCTATATTATTACTCAGAAAGAAATGGCACGCCCCCTTTCAATAGACGAAGGAATTAAGTTTGTAAAACAGGGATTTTATGAAGGCGATTCATCCAATTATTCATTACCCAATTCATTTGATATCGCTTTTATTGGTGAATATCTAAAGCCGCAAAATGATAGTAATGGGAAAAATAATCTGTCGAAACTGCTTACAAGTTTCATGGATACTTCCAGGGAAAGCACGCGTATGAGTATAAATATGGCAGATGTGGGGACTAAAGAACTTCCGGTAATAATTCATGGAATTAAGGAAAAAACTGATGAACTTTTTGATTCATCAAAATTCAAAATAACTTTTACGGGAGCCACCATTACATTTTTGGAAGGGAGTGCATTTATTATTCATGGACTGAAGGAAAGTATTTTATGGGCCTTTCTGTTTATTGCTTTGTGCATGTTATACTTGTTCAGGTCTGTTCGGATTTTGATTTGTTCCCTTATTCCCAATGTTATTCCTCTTATAATAACAGCCGGTATTATGGGCTGGGCAGGGGTTAGACTGAAACCTTCTACGGTATTAATTTTTAGCGTAGCGCTTGGTATTGCAATCGATGTAACCATCAGGTTTTTGGTTAATTATAAGCAGGAACTACCGCTTCATAATTTTGATATTAAAACTACGGTATCTGAAACTATTAATAATACAGGCCTCAGCATTCTTTATACATCATTGGTATTAATTGCCGGATTCATAATCTTTTGTTTTAGCGGTTTTGGAGGAACACAATCCCTTGGCTGGCTAACTTCTATTACACTTTTTTCCGCATCACTAACTAATCTTGTTTTGCTTCCTGTCTTATTAATAGCTACCGGTAAAAAGAGGAAAAAAATTCCAGTAGAAACATAATCAATGCAAGCCGGTAAGGGGATACTTTCAATTTGAAAATTTCTTAAAACTTGAATGATTAAACTGACAAAGTAATTTCCAGTTCCCGAAATATCTTCATTATGGCACCGGGTCGTGTCCATGTCCACCCCATGGATTGCATCTTACGACTCTTTTTAGAGTAAGCCAAATTCCTTTAAAAGGGCCATATTTGTTAAGGGCTTCAATAGCATATTGTGAACAGGTGGGAGTATATCTGCATGAGGGACCAAGCCACGGAGAAATAACCAGTTGATATAATTTTATGAGCCCTAAGAAAGGCAAGACAAGAATAGTTTTTATGGATTTCATCAAAGAGGTTTTTCTATAATTTCTTAAGCGGTTATAAAGGTAAGAAGTATATATTTCAGGGCCTTCCCTTATAAAAAGTGATTTTTATAAAACCCTGAAAGATTGGCACAAACTCCGGAAAATAAGGAGGAGAAAATATTCCAAAAAAACTATCAAAAATTATTCGTTTGCCCATTTCATATCCTCACACAAACCGCTTATCTTTGCGCAAAATTTAGAAAACCTATGGGTTCTGGATCGGCGAAATCTTTGTTGGTAGCGGCTTTCAGCATTTTTCTGTTAACTTTTTCTATTGGATTATTTGCCCAGGGAGATGTAGAAAAAGCTGCAAAAGGTGAGAAAAAAGGTTTCGACGCCAATGAGGTTATTTTCGGTCACGTTAAAGATGCGCATGAATTTCATTTTTTAAATTATAAAGGAAGTGACGGGGAAGAGCATGAAGCGATAATTCCATTACCGGTAATTCTATATTCCCCTCATAAAGGGTTTTCAGTTTTCATGTCGTCAGCCTTTCATCATAATGCAATTGTTGACGGATATGAACTCACTGAAGGAAAAATAGTGCCGGTCGATAAGAATGTTAGGGTTTTTGATATTTCCCTATCGAGAAATGTGGTTCAAATGTTGATTGCAACGATCCTGTTTGTTTGGTTAATGATTTCGATAGCCAAAAGATATAAAAATGGTCAGGGAGTTACCAGTGCACCGAAAGCTACTCAAAATGCGTTAGAAATTGTAATTAATTTTATTGATGAACAGGTAGCCAGGCCAAACCTGGGGACTAAATCCGGGAAATATATGCCGTACCTGCTTACTATTTTTTTCTTTATACTCATAAATACTTTTTTTGGGTTGATACCAGGTTCAGCAAACGTAACCGGTAACATAGCTTTTACCATGGTGTTATCGGTGATTGCATTTTTTGTAATTATGTTCAGTTCTAACAAGCACTTTTGGGTACACATTATTAATCCTGATGTTCCCTGGTGGGTAAAGCCTATTTTGGTAATAGTAGAAATCCTCGGAATTTTTACAAAGCCATTTGCCCTGATGATACGTCTTTTTGCAAATATGCTTGCTGGGCATATCATTATCATTTGTCTTATCTCACTTATTTTTATTTTTGGTGCTTTAAATAAGGGAATTGGGTATGGGTTTGCACCCGTTTCGCTGGCCTTTGCGGTTTTTATTTATTTTATTGAAATTTTAGTTGCTTTTATCCAGGCCTTTATTTTTACTAACTTAACAGCAGTATTTGTTGGTCAGGCTATGGAAGGATCCCATGATGAAAAGCACGGAGTTGGGGCAGCGCATGATGATCCTGCTTTATTATGATTGAGACTAGCAAAATATTAAATAAGCGTTTTTTTAAACAGTATAAAACACAATTATGGATGTATTGACAATTTTAAGCACAACACCATGGGCAAATGCCGGTGGAGCTATAGGCGCAGGACTTGCAGCAGTAGGTGCAGGTATTGGTATCGGACAGATTGGTAAAGGAGCAGTTGAAGCAATTGCCCGCCAGCCTGAAGCCGTTAACGATATCCGGTCTAACATGATTCTTGCAGCAGCTCTTATCGAAGGGGTTGCCTTGTTTGGAGTTATTGCCGGTATTCTTGCAATGTTTGTGTAACACAATTCTTAAGCTGCACTCAAAGCACAGGGCGGAAGGTGCAGTTTTTATTTTAATCATTAATTATTTTTTTGTATGGATTTACTTACTCCTTCCTTCGGGCTCATCATCTGGACACTGGTAGTTTTTGTAATTGTATTTTTTATATTAAAAAAATTCGCCTGGAAACCTATCTTAAATTCTCTTAGTGAGAGAGAAAAAAATATTTCAGATGCTCTGCTATCTACTGAAAAAGTAAAAAAGGAAATGGAATCCTTGAAAAGCGAAAATGAAATTTTGCTCGCCAAAGCCCGTGAAGAGAGATCTCAAATGATGCGGGAAGCCAAAGTAACCCGGGATAAAATTATCAGTGAAGCCAAAGAACAGGCAAGAATTGAAACTAATAAAATTATTGCAGATGCCCAGGTGGTAATACATCAGCAAAAAATGGCATCAGTTATCGATTTAAAAAACCAGGTTGGCAATCTCGTCATTGAAGTTTGCGAAAAAGTGATCCGACGGGAGTTAAATAATAAAGAAGAACAGGAAAAATATATCCGTCAACTTGCTGAAAATACAGAGTTGAATTGAAATTCTTAAGAACTTTAATTGAAATGAAAAGCTTGAGATATGCTTAATCCACGATTAGCACAAAGGTACGCAAAGAGCCTGATTGATCTTTCCAAAGAGCTTGGGCAGTTGGAAATCGTTATTAACGATATCAAATTACTTGATGCAATCTGCTCCAAAAGCCGTGATTTTGTTTTAATGCTCCGTAGCCCAATAATTACTGCTGACAGGAAATTTAAAATAATAAGCAAGGTTACCGGAGATAAGGTGTCGAAAACTACCCAAACATTTATAAAACTGCTTTGTAGTAAGAACAGGGAATCCATACTCACTGAAATCATTTCATCGTTTATTGAGCAATATAATAAGATTAAGGGGATACATAAAGTGAAGATCACTTCTGCAATTCCTTTATCAAACGATTCGAAAAATTATTTTATTAAAAAAATCGAAGCAGCCGCTCACATTAGGTATATTGAGCTTGAAACGAATGTAAATCCAGCCCTGATCGGTGGCTTTCTCCTCGAAATGGATGGCAGGCTTGTCGACGCCAGCATCTTAAGGGATCTGAATGATGTTAAGAAGCAGTTTGCCAATAATGATTACATTCATAAATTAAGATAATTCTTTTGCCTTTCTCTTTCTGTTATCAGGATCAATCCTGCTTTAATCACACCATTCTTTAATTATTTTATTGATATTCCAAAGGAATTTGTGGAAAATATGAACCAAAAAGGGATGATTTAGGCTAACCATTTTTGTTACTACACCTATCTTATTCTACCTTTGCACCTCGAAAAAAATATTCTAATTATATGGTGGATATTAAACCTGATGAAATATCGGCAATCCTTCGAAGCCAGCTTACAAATTTCAATGCAGAAGCCAACCTGGAAGAGGTGGGTACTGTATTGCAAATAGGGGATGGGATAGCCCGCATTTATGGACTGAATAATGTCAGCGCCGGTGAATTGGTGGAATTTGAAAATGGAGTTAAAGCAATAGCACTTAACCTTGAAGAAGATAATGTAGGTGTGGTACTTATGGGCGATAGCGGCGATATTAAAGAAGGAGCAACCGTTAGGCGAACTGGTCAGATAGCATCTATTAAAGTAGGTAATGGACTCGCCGGCAGGGTTATCAACACGCTCGGCGAACCAATAGATGGCAGGGGGCCAATTACCGGAGATCTGTTTGAAATGCCCCTGGAAAGGAAAGCTCCAGGCGTTATTTTTCGTGAGCCTGTTAAAGAACCTCTCCAAACCGGTATAAAAGCCATTGATGCTATGATACCTATTGGCCGGGGACAGCGGGAATTGGTGATCGGTGACAGGCAAACCGGTAAGAGCGCTATTTGCATCGACACTATCATTAATCAAAAGGAATTTTATAAAGCGGGTAATCCGGTTTACTGTATTTATGTGGCAATAGGCCAAAAGGCCTCTACCATAGCTAACGTAATGAAGGTATTGGAAGATAATGGAGCAATGGAATATACCACAATTGTTGCTGCTTCCGCTTCTGATCCGGCACCACTGCAATTTTATGCGCCGTTCGCCGGAGCTGCAATAGGAGAATTTTTCCGTGACACAGGCCGGTCTGCACTTATAATTTACGATGATCTCAGTAAGCAGGCTGTTGCCTATCGCGAAGTTTCATTATTACTAAGAAGGCCCCCGGGTCGGGAAGCCTATCCCGGTGATGTATTTTACCTTCACAGTCGTCTTTTGGAAAGAGCTGCAAAAATTATTACAAAAGATGAGATGGCTCAAAAAATGAATGATCTGCCTGAAAATATCAGGCACCTTGTAAAAGGAGGAGGATCATTAACTGCTTTACCCATTATTGAAACGCAGGCTGGTGACGTGTCTGCTTATATTCCCACAAATGTGATTTCCATTACCGATGGACAGATTTTCCTGGAAGGAAATCTTTTTAATTCCGGGATTCGCCCAGCAATAAATGTTGGTATTTCAGTAAGCCGTGTGGGTGGAAATGCCCAGATAAAATCAATGAAAAAAGTAGCTGGTACGCTAAAACTCGACCAGGCTTTGTATCGGGAAATGGAAGCCTTCTCAAAGTTTGGCGGGGACCTAGATGCAGCCACCAAGGCAGTATTGGATAAAGGAGCAAGAAATGTGGAGATATTAAAGCAACCTCAGTTTACTCCATATCCTGTTGAAAAACAAGTTGCGATAATTTATTTAGGAACGAACGGTTTATTAAACAGTGTTCCGGTAAAAAATATCCAGGAATTTGAAGAGCAGTATTTATTGGAAATGGAAAACAAACTTCCCGAAGTTTTAGCTGAGTTTAAGAAAGGTGTTCTATCGGAAGATGGTATTAAGAAAATGACTGAACTGGCAACACAAATAATGCCCCAGTTCAAAAAATAAAAATAAGATTGAACTATATGATTATTAGGGAGATCTTTTCTCCCTTTTTTTATTGATAAAATATCTTGGGGAGAGCCTGCTCTATAGAATAAATCAGAATTTGTAAATTTGAAATGAAAAATAAGATTTGAAATGTCGGCAGGAATTATTTTTATCACTCTGTTATTCATGGGCCTTGGGTTAGTCGTTCAGAGCAGGCTGAAAAGCAAATTTTCAGCATTTAGCAAGGTTCCAACCAGCAGTGGATTGAGCGGAAAGGAAGTTGCAGAAAAAATGCTGCATGATAATGGAATTTTTGACGTAAGTGTAGTATCTGTGCAGGGGTTCTTAAGCGATCATTATGACCCTTCTAAAAAAACAGTAAATCTTAGCCCGGATGTTTATGAAGGAAGAAATGTCTCCGCGACAGCCGTTGCTGCACATGAATGTGGTCACGCCGTTCAGCATGCCGCTTTTTATCCTATGCTTACACTTAGAAGCGCTTTGGTCCCTGTTGCACAGGTAAGCAGCAAACTTGCGCAGTGGATTATCTTAATTGGCCTCGGTTTGTTTAGTTTTGGAGGAGGCAATCAAACGCTGCTTTTAATTGGAATCATATTATTTGCAGCTTCCACATTATTTGCTGTTATCACGCTGCCCGTCGAGTTTGATGCTTCTGCAAGGGCATTGCAATGGCTTGAAAGCTCACATGTAACTTCCCCAACAGAACAGGAAAAGGCTAAAGATGCCTTAAAATGGGCAGCACTTACTTATGTAGTTGCAGCTCTTGCTTCTATTGCAATGCTCATTCAATATATCTTAATTTACCAGGGGAGGAGCAGGAATTAAGATCAAAAACTAAATGATATCCATTTCCAAAATGCATAAATTAACCTGGTATTTTTTCCTGTTTTCACTTCTATCTTTAAATGGATTTTCGCAAGATAATTTTATCCCATTTTCTGATAAACATATTTCTTATGAAGGAAGAATTCCGTTTGCCAATGATGCTGCGGCATTATACTGGCCGGGAGTGTCTGTGAAAATAAATTTTAAAGGAACAGGAATTTCAGGAACGTTTAAAGACCAGGACACTGCTAACTATTACAATGTAATTATTGACAACGGCCGTATGCATGAATTCCATTTTGATACCACTAAACAGACGGTTGCATTGGCTAGCGGTCTCCATTTTGGAAAACATTCAATTGAATTATTTAAGCGAACAGAATGGGATAAGGGAAAAACATGGTTCTATGGGTTTGAATTCAAAGGGAAATATAAATTATTAAAGCCCTCAAAACTTCCAAAAAGAAAAATAGAATTTTTTGGAAATTCTATTACTTGCGGATATGCTATCAATGACAAGGTGCATGATTCCCCAAATGGATATTATGAAAATAATTATGATACATACGCTGCAATCACGGCAAGGCATTTTAATGCGCAATATCATTGCACTTCCAAAAGCGGAATTGGAATCATGGTAAGTTGGTTCCCCCTGATAATGCCTGAAATGTACAAAAGGCTTGATCCTACAGATGCTGCAAGTAAATGGGGTTTTTCAAAATATACGCCAGACCTTGTGGTTATTAATTTGCTTCAAAACGATTCATGGATAGTGAATATACCCAAGAATGAGCAATTTATATCCAGGTTTGGCACTAAACCACCTGATGAAAATTTTATCATTAATGCGTATGAAAATTTTGTTTTGACCATTAGAAAAACATATCCTGACGCACAGATCATTTGTATGTTAGGAACTATGGATATCACCCGAAAGGATTCGCCATGGCCCGGATATGTAACTAAAGCAGTTGAAAAAGTACATGATAAAAAAATATTTACATTTTTTGAACCTTATAAAAAAACACCCGGCCATCCAAAGGTTAAGGAGCAAAAAATTATGGCTGATGGACTAATTCAATTCATTGATCAGAATATTAAATGGTAAAATAAAAGTACCAATTAATCAATTTATCTCTTTTAATTTTTTCATTTTTTATGGTCTGATGTTCTTCAAAAAAACTTTTTGTATGGAATATTTAATTGATGCAGGGTATTTAAAAATGAAATTCTATTTATTATCTCTATATTTATATTACGACTTGATAAATGGTTCTTCTCTATATTATTCAACTAATATTTTAAAATACAATGAGCTCTCGCAGAAAATTTTTACAAAACTCTGCTGCCATTGTTGGTGGCAGTTTATTATTATCTGCAATAGATAACAAAGCCTTCGCCATTTTCAAAAACCGAATTTCCCCGAACGATCAGTTGAATATTGGAGCAATTGGTGTAAACGGAATGGGCTGGTCCGATGTAACGGCTGCATTAAAAATACCTGGCGTAAACCTCGTAGCTATTTGCGACATTGATAAAAATGTAATAGCCAGCCGATTGAATGATCTTACCAAAATGGGTAAAGATGCATCCAAAGTAAAAACCTATGGCGATTATCGCCAGCTGCTCGACAATAAAGACGTAGATGTTGTGGTTATCGGCACACCCGACCATTGGCATGCCTTGATAATGATGGATGCCTGTGCGGCAGGCAAGGATGTGTATTGTGAAAAACCTGTTGGCAATTCCATTGGGGAATGCAGAGCGATGGTAGCCGCACAAAAACGGTATAATAAAGCAGTACAATGCGGGCAGTGGCAACGCAGCCAGCAGCATTTTAAAGACGCCGTTGATTATGTACAAAGCGGTGTGCTGGGAAATATAAGAACCGTAAAAGTTTGGTGTTACCAGGGATGGATGAAGCCCGGACTTGTTGTTCCGGATACACCGCCTCCTGCAGGCGTGGATTATGCCATGTGGCTTGGACCTGCGCCAATGCGCCCTTTCAACTCAAGCCGTTTTCATTTTAATTTCCGCTGGTTCTGGGATTATGCCGGGGGCCTGATGACAGACTGGGGCGTTCATCTTTTAGATTATGGTTTATTGGGCATGAAATCGCCTACCCCAAAATCCATAGAAGCTTTAGGAGGCCGTTTTGCCTACCCGGATCTTTATGAGGAAACTCCGGATACGCTTACAACCCTTTATGAATTTGATGGCTTCAATATGGTGTGGGATTCTGCCCTTGGAATAGATAATGGTTCGTATAACCGCGACCATGGAATCGCTTACATTGGTAATAATGGCACACTGATTTTAAACCGTGGCGGCTGGGAAGTGATTGAAGAAAAGGGAAGTAAAAACAAAGTGAGCAAGGCCTTTGCACCGTCTGTAGACAACGGTGTTGAAAAACATTGGGTAAATTTTGTAGACGTTGTTAAGTCACGCAAATTCGAAGACCTGCATTGCCCTATAAAGGCCGGCGCTCATGTTGCCACCGTTGCACAGATGGGAAACATTGCCTACCGCAGCGGGAAAAAATTAGAGTGGGACGCCACAAAAGAACAGTTTACTGATGATGCGTTGAACAAGGAATATTTTATGAAGGAATATCATAATGGGTATAAATTGCCGACGGTGTAATGAAGCCTCCCAGGGTTGTCAACTTTTGAAAGGTTGATAACCCTGCAGCGAATCTTACAACCCCTCCAACTTCGTCTCCCCACTTTTCAAAACATACTTCCTCCCCTTCCATACAAACACACCGCTAGTTCCTTTGGGAATTAAAATCACTGCATCTAATTTGCCTTTTGTATTGAGGGTATAGTTTACTGTAATTTCTCCCTTCGGATGCGGCATGAAGCCCGACACTTTTATAAGAGAACCAAGATTAGGCTCTATTTTTATTCTATTAAATCCCGGTACGTCCGTATCAATACCCAATACTGTTCGGAAGAATTCAATATTAGGACTGGCTCCCCAAGCATGGCAATCGGAGCGTGCCGCATTGATGTCACTGATCTCTGCCCAGGTGGTCAGGCCCATCGCCAGGTTATCTTTCCATATTTGTAAACGATCGAGGTATAAATTGCCGAATCCTGTTTTTCGCAAAGCCTGATTAACGTAATATTGAAAATAAATGGTTGCTTGAGTAAGCGATGTATCTGAAATCATTTTTTGAGCTAATTGTTTTGCCTGTTCACCGGTAATGATATTGGTTAAAATAGCCAGTGTATTCGTATGCTGGGAGTAATAGTTTTTTTCTTTGGTATCAGCGAACATTTGTTTTGTTTGGTCCCAGTATTTTGCTTTGATAGTCTGCGTAAGCAATGCCGCCTTCTTAGAGTACTGTTTTGCAAATGCCTTCATACCCAAACTATCTTCCAGCGTGGCTGCTATTTGATAAGCCCAAAGCAATTGCAGGTCAAGCGCAGCAGAGCTTCCATCTTTCCCGAATGGCGGCATTCCATCTTTCCAACCTTTGGCTTCGCACCAATCTGTAAATTCCCAATAAGGCGCATTTTGTAAACTCCCGTCAGGTTGCTGGTATTTACTGAAGAATTGCAATACCTGCCTTTCACCCGGTAAAAAGTGTTTTACAAAATCCGGGTCATTCCGATACATGTAATAGTCCTCCAACATGCCTATCCACCACAAAGAAAAAGGAGGAATCTCCTGTGCGTTAGCAGTTGGATAACGGCTCAGCGTAATACCTTCTGCCATTCTCGAATAATCCAGTTGGGTAATTGCATTGCGCATCAAGCGGTCGTCTCCGGTATTATACAATGATACCATTGCTTGAATGCGGGTATCGCCAACATATTGCAACTGTTCATAGTAAGGGCAATCCATATAAGTTTCCATTGCATCCAGTCTTGCAGTGCGCCATCCTGTTTCAAATATTTTTTCAAGTGTAACATTATCCACGAGGAACTTCGCTTTTAATTCAAAGGGATAGCCCGTAAAAATTCCATAGAGATCATCAATGATTAAAGGTTCATTGGCAGTTTTTATTTCTAACTGCAGGTAGCGATACGTTCGCCATGCCAATGAGGTAAATGTGTGATCATTGCCATCAGCAGTCAATTCGTCTTTTACCCCAACAAATCTTTTGCCCTCTACTTCATTTCGGTTACCTTTTTTATTTTGCGTTCTCCAATCTTTAATAGTTTCTTCTTTTATATATAGGGCTTCGGCATAACCTAATGTAATTTCTGCACCTTTCCCTTTACTGAATTCCAATACTGGATAGGCATTTGTGAGCACTCCGTTATCCAGTAAAATGGTAACATTAGTATTAGCAGGAATAGTTATTGGTTTTTTATATAAAGGAAATTCAGCAGGCAAAGTAATGCCGTTAACCAAACGGACTTTTTGTAAACGCTCAGGCTTTAATTCAACTTGAGGAATAGTTCTTGGTACCAACATCCAGCTCAGGTCTGATTGCAAAACGCCTTTTGGCAATCCACTCACAATTTGCTCCGCCTTCGTCCAATCAGTATCGTTATAGTTATTATCTTTCCAGTTGGCAGGATATTTTGAATAATCAATTTTCTCTCCCGGGCCGGCCACGTAGTACGTATATAATAAATCTGGTTGCAAAGGGCCATAACTGCTATCTTTCATGCATTTCCAGGAAGTATCAGTATTTACAATTTGTTCATTTTGAGTATTACCCTGTAAGATAAATCCGGTGCGAAAAGATATCTGGTTTTCAGGTTTATAATCACCAAAATTCCAGATTACTGAAGCAATTACATTGGGTCCTTGTTGAAGATATTTAGCTATATCAACTGTTTCATAATTCCAATGGAAAATATCAGCCCGTGCGGGTCCTAAAGAAACAAGTATGCCATTTACAAATAATTTATACCGGTTGTCGGCTGAAACATGCACAATAAATGAATCGGGTTTTTTCCTGAGTGAAAAGGTTTTTCTAAAATGATATACTCCATAATCTTTTGCCGAAGCACCCGGAACGGCTATCCAGTATGCGTCCCATCTTTTGGTTAGAACATCTTTTGACAGGGATTGCATATATCCTTGTAAAGAATAAAAAATAATAATATAAAAAAGGAAATGTTTTTTCATGATCACAGATAATTTGTTCTTGTGAATGTAAGGGAAAAAAATAATTTGAGTGATGTTTACCAACTTGCTGCTTTCATTCGGTTTCAGGTAAGCGTATCTTTGTAAAAAGCCTGTGCAATGAGTAATTCATGCGTTATGCTTGCATTACAGGAGTTAAAAGTGTGACAATATAAAATGTTATGGAAACCTTCCTTTTTCAACAATCTATCAAAAAAAATGCAAATAAAGGTTAATAGCTGGATTCCTGAAAAAGTGCACAGAGCGATTACAGTTACAATAAAACAAATGGTTCGGGGCGTATTATCTTGCGCAAAATATATCACTTCACAGCCTTTGCAATACACCAGTCTGCAGTTAAGAGAAGGAGCTGTTAGGAAGAAGATAGATATTTATAGGAAAACTGCGGCAGCGGATGGCGGTATTACTGGAGCCGGCGGTATACTTCTTGGCCTTGCTGACTTCCCTGGTTTATAAGGAATCAAAATAAAATTATTTTTTGATATTGCCTCCGTATATGGTTTTGATTTAGATGATTATAAAGAACGGGTATAATTCCTGCATATTTTTGAACTGGCTTTTTCAAGCCATATCTTTCGAAAAAAAGTTTACCAGGAAATGGAGAATTGGGAAATAAAACAGAAAGACTTGCCGGAAGATATTAACCAGTTTGCCTGGAGAAGTTTTCTGCAGGAATACAGGGATTACCTGGACATTGCCAAGATGGCCCAAATGATACCAATAATCGGCGTACCTGTTGCAGTAATTGTAAATAACCGCTTGGTAAAGAAATTGGGAAATTCTGCTATGCAGGCTTACAGGATGAGATTATTTGATGCCGCCAAATCAATTAATAAACTTCCGCCCGATTCTTTATAAAAAAGAAAATCTGCTACTGCGGTTCTCCTTATTTTAGTCATTATCTTTAGTACAATCAAATTAAATGCCATGAGAAAGTTCCTTCTGTTTTTTCTGCTGCTTCCATTATTTGCGAATTCCCAAATGCTCCCAACGATTGCTGATAAAACCAAAGACATGAAAAAGTATGAAGGCTTTTTCAATTTCTTTTGGGATGCAAACAATGGTAAAATATGGCTTGAAATAAATAAACTGGATATGGAAGTATTATATCAAACCTCCTTACCGGCAGGCCTTGGCTCCAATGATATTGGCCTTGACAGGGGGTTGACTGGCAGCACCCGGATTGTAAAATTTGAAAAAATTGGGAATAAGATTTTAATGATTCAACCGAATTATGGCTATAGAGCTGTAACAAAGGATGCTAACCAAAAACGTGCTGTGGATGAATCATTTGCCCAATCTGCTATATGGGGCTTTATTGCGGAAGCTGGAACAGACAATGATGTGTTAGTAGATGCCACTGACTTTTTATTGCGTGATGCCATGAATGTTTCGAATACGCTTAGCAGGGATAAGCAGGGACATTACACTCTTGATAAATCCAGGAGTGCTATGTTTATGCGGCAATCAAAGAGCTTTCCATTGAATACCGAGTTGGAAGCTACCATTACATTTGTTAATAGCGATGGAACTACAGGTTATAATGTTGCTTCTGTAACACCTTCGCCGGATGCCATTACATTGCGCATGCACCATTCCTTGGTGGAATTACCGGATAATAATTATGAGCCAAGAATATTTGATCCACGGTCAAGCTTTGAAGATATTTCTTATTATGATTATAGTACACCGGTATCAGAAGCAATAATAAAATATTATGCATGCCGGCATCGCCTTCAAAAGAAAGATCCCAATGCTTCTATAAGTGAAGCAGTTCAGCCAATTATTTATTATGTGGATAATGGAGTGCCTGAACCAATCAGAAGCGCTTTGGTAGAAGGCGCCGGTTGGTGGAACCAGGCATTTGAAGTTGCTGGTTATAAAAATGCCTTCCAGGTAAAAATATTACCGGATAGCGCTGACCCTATGGATATCCGTTATAATGTTATCAACTGGGTTCACAGGTCTACAAGGGGTTGGAGTTATGGTGCATCAATAGTTGACCCAAGAACCGGCGAGATCATTAAAGGGGTTGTATCTCTCGGGTCATTGCGGGTAAGGCAGGATTATTTAATTGCCACAGGGTTATTAGCTCCGTTTGCAAATGGGTTACCTGCTGATGACAAAATGTTGAAAATGGCGCTGGAAAGAATCAGGCAACTGGCTGCCCATGAAGTGGGGCATACACTGGGATTGATGCATAATTATACTGCGAGCACAGTTCATCGCTCGAGTGTAATGGATTATCCGAGTCCTTTAGTAACATTGAATGCAAAAGGTGATATCGATTTAAATAATGCATATGATAATAAAATAGGCGACTGGGATAAAGTTTCTATTGATTGGGGCTACAGGGAATTCCCAACGGGCACAAATGAAAGCGATTCATTAAACACCATCCTGGATAATGCATTTAAAAATGGCCTTCGTTTTTTAACGGATAAAGATGCCAGGCCTGCAGGAAGTGTTAGTCCTTATGCTCATTTGTGGGATAACGGAAGCAATATAATAGATGAGTTAAAAAATATAATGAAAGTGCGGGCTATAGCACTGGAACAATTTTGTGCAAATAATATTCGCCCGGGAATGCCAATGGCCATGCTGGAGGATGTGCTGGTGCCTGTTTATTTTTACCACCGCTACCAACTGGAGGCAGTAACCAAGGTAATTGGCGGCCTTGATTATACTTATGCGCTTCGGGGTGACGGGCAGTTCGCAACACGGCCTATCTCAAAAGATGAACAATTGAAGGCATTACATGCAATTGCAGATTGCATTGATCCTTCATATCTGAGGTTACCCGATACCATAGTATCATTGATTCCACCACGCCCGGCTGGTTATAACGAATCACAGGAATTGTTTCATAAAAGAACAGGGCTTGCCTTTGATGCGTTATCTCCTGCGGAAACTGCAGCAGATCTGCCTTTATCTTTTTTATTTAACAATGAACGGGTAAGCCGCATGGAGCAATATGCTGCAAGTGGCGGATTAAGTGTGGATGAAATGCTTAATTACCTGGTGGATGTTACGTGGAAGGCTAAACGAAGAACCGGTATGGAAAAGCTGATACAGCAACAAACTGAACAGGTTTTGTTAACTTACCTGCTGGCTTTAAGTGTGGATAATGAAGTTTCTTTCCAGGCAAGGGCAGATGGCCTGAAAGATTTGAATAACCTTAAGGCCTGGATTGAGGCTCAGCAAAAAATTTCTAAAGATGAATCTTATTCAGCCCATCTGTTGCTGGCCTTGCAAAGGATGAAAAAACCTGAAGATGCAAAACCTGATAAATTGCATGAAGAGATTCCGTCGGGTTCGCCTATTGGGAGTGATTGGGAGGAGTGAAGTGATTTGGATAGATGGATTTAAGAAACTTTTCAAGATTGTATTGAAAAAAAGGTTTTGTAATCTGATTGAGCATTATTTTTAAATAGTGAATTACTGATTTGTCGGATACCTCTGATAAAATTTTCAATATATTTAATGCCTGAAAAAAAGTATATCTGATTGGCCGCCTTTGATCCACACATTCACTTATTAAATTATAAAATGAATTGCTTATGAAAAAAATATTCCTGCTTATTTACTGCTTAATGACTATTGCAACATTTGCGCAAAAGATTAAACTATCAGTTGATAAAAAATTTACGGGACTTGATACAGCATTTGCAAGGGTACTCAAGGACTGGCATTCAGCCGGTTTTGCAGTAGCAGTAGTATTGAAAGATAAAGTGGTTTATGCGGAAGGATTTGGCTACCGCGATTATGAAAAAAAGATTCCCGTAACTCCAAATACGCTTTTCGCGATTGGCTCCTGCACCAAAGCATTTACAGCTTCCCTCATAGGCATGCTGAACAAAGAAGGAAAAATAGACCTGGATAAACCGGTACGCAATTATATGCCTGACCTTAAATTTTATAATAATGAAATGAATGATCATATAACTCTTCGGGATATGATGTGTCATCGTACAGGTTTACCAAGGCATGATATTTCGTGGTATCTTTTCCCCAGCCATTCAAGGGATAGTCTTTTAACACGGATTCAATATATGGAGCCCTCTGCAGGCCTGAGAGAAAAATGGCAATACAATAATTTTATGTTCATGACATTGGGAGCCATTGTAGAAAAAATAACCGGTAAAGCCTGGGAAGAAAATATTCGTGAAAAATTATTTACACCGTTAGGTATGACCAATTCTGATGTTTCACTCGCTGACTGGACAAAAAGTAACGAAGAATCTTTAGGTTATGAAGTAGAAAAGGATAGCATCATAAAAAAACAGGACCATTACGATATTGCAGCTATGTCGCCGGCAGGGAGTATCAATAGTTCAGTGAATGATATGGCCAAATGGGTATCACTCTGGATACATGGTGGTAAGCTCAATGGAAAAGAATTCTTACCCCCGGATTTTGTTACTGATGCTATTACAGTGCAGATGGCAGCAGGCGGTGGCTTACCTGATAAGGATATGCCGAATCTTTACTTTTCAGGATATGGTTTTGGATGGTTTCTTTCTTCCTACAGGGGACATTACCGTGTAGAACATGGCGGCAATATTGATGGCTTCAGCGCCAGCACCTGCTTTTACCCAACCGATAGTATCGGAATTATTGTATTGAGTAATCAAAATGGTTCATCGGTTCCCTCTGTGGTTAGAAATCTTATCGCAGACAGGATGCTGGGGTTAAAATATTATGACTGGGAGACCTATTTAAAGAGCAGAAGCGACTCAGCAAAAGCGAAAGAGAAAGCAGCAGAAATTAAGAAAGTTAAAGACACCGCTGCAGTTGGAAAGGATTCCCATAGCCTTAAAGATTATGAAGGTGTCTATTCCAATCCCGGTTATGGTCCATTTGAAATCACGCTTAAAAGGGATTCCTTCTTTGTTTCGACTCCCAGGATGAATCTCTGGATGCAACATAAAAATTATGATATTTTCAGTCTTTGGCCCATTGATGATAAAGAGGGTATTGATACAGCCGGGATGAGTTTTTTGGTACAATTTAATACGAACCTTTCCGGTGATATTGAAAGCGCATCAATCCAACTGGAGGCTAGTGTGAAGCCAATTGTTTTCACCCGCGCTGGCAAAGAAGTTTCAAAGGATATTCTGCAATCTTATGTTGGAGAATACGATATAAGTAGTGTTACGATCAAAGTTTATATAAAAGGAGGAAATGATTTATTTATGATGGTACCGGGGCAGCCGGAATACAATCTTGTGCCAGCGGATAAAGATAAATTTTCGCTTAAAAATTTAAGTGGTTTTAGTGTACAGTTTACCAGGAATGATAAAAATGAAATAGATGGTTTGCTGTCAATTCAGCCTAATGGTACTTTTAAGGCAAAAAAGAAATAGCCTGCACTTTCCTTCAAGATCCCTGCCATATAAAGTAGCTCAATTTCTTTGGTGCATAAAAGGGCCTTTTTGAATTTTTTACTTGGGCATTCTGGCTAATCTGTTATGCAATGGGTGCTGCAGAAGTTTCCATCGAAATATTTTCATTAATGTTGATATTGCCAACAATTCAATATCTTTTCTCAAAAATCGATTTTAAATGTTTCAATCGGCCCTCTTCTTCCAAAAATGGAAATCTTTACCTTTAAAAAAATAATTGATATGGAATTTTATCGTAAAAATGCCGTTTTACTAATACTGTTCTTGTTCAGCGGGGTTCTGTTATTTGCACAAAAAAACAATGAGGTTGCTTTATTCAATGGCAAAAATTTTAAGGGATGGAATACTTATATTGGACCTCCTTTAGATGATGCAGGCAAAAAACTGAGCGATATTCCTGTTGGACTGAATAAAGATCCCAACCAGGTTTTTAAAATTGTAAATCTGGAGGGGAAAATGGTTATTCGTATTTCTGGCGAAAACTGGGGTTGCCTTTATACCCAAAAGGAATATGAGAATTTTCATTTACGATTAATGTTTAAATGGGGTAAGCTGATCTGGGGTCAGAAGAAGGGCAAAAAGAAAGACAGCGGTGTGTTGTATTTTTCAGTGGGAGAAAACGGGGCAGATTATGGCGCCTGGATGCGATCCCAGGAATTCCAGGTGGAAGAAGGAAACTGTGGCGATTACTGGGGTGTGGCCGGCGGCATGGAAGACATTCCTGTAATAAAAAAGTCGGATAGTGAATATGTTTATAGCCCGGATGGGGAAATGAAAACATTTAGTTCAACCAGCGCTATTGGAAGACATTGCATAAAACAGGGCGACGCCGAAAAGCCAACGGGTGAATGGAATACACTTGATTTATATTGCCATGGTGATACCAGTGTGCAAATAATTAACGGAAAAGTCATGATGGTGCTCTATCATTCCACCGAAAATGAAAATGGAAAAATACTCCCGCTAATAAAAGGAAAAATTCAGCTTCAGTCAGAAGGAGCAGAAATTTTTTATAAGAATATTTTTATAGAACCATTGAAAACAATACCCGCTGAATATTTGCGGGCCAAATGAATGCAGATTATTACATAAAAAATTTACAGTTGCAGCCTCACCCGGAAGGTGGTTATTTTAAAGAAAAATATCGTTCTGCTGAATGTATCTCTGCCGCCACGCTGCCAGGACGATTCCAGGGTGGACGCAGTTTCTCAACAGCCATTTATTATTTATTAGAAAAAGGTGATTTTTCCATTTTTCACAGAATCAAAAGTGATGAATGCTGGCATTTCTACGGAGGGGAAACTTTGTGGATTCATGTAATTGAAATTGACGGAAAATATTCATGCATAAAGCTGGGTAGCAATTTAGCTGAAGGCGAAACATATCAATTTGTCGTACCAGCGAATACATGGTTCGCATCAGAACCTGCTCCTGATAGTTCATTTAGCCTTGCGGGTTGTACAGTTGCGCCGGGTTTTGATTTTGCTGATTTTGAAATAGCCAGCCAGGCGAATTTATTGCATTCCTTTCCTCAACATAAAACTATTATTGAAAAACTTACCAGGTAATATTATGTAAATGACTGATGATAAATTCGACTTTAATAGGATGTAAGTTATTTGCCTTAATCTTTTACTTTCCTTCTTCTTTCCATCAATTCTCTCCATGTTGTTACAATTATTCCATTATCCTGCAAGGCTTTTTTAAATTCAGGATTGAGCATTGCCAGCAGATCTGCTTTTCGTAGAGGTCCTGAATCAGATATATATTTAAATGTCTCACTTGGGTTTGTACAATGCATGATCATCATAGTAACACCGGGCTGTAATAATTGTAAGGCTTCTATATATTCTTTAGTCCTTTCATCACGAAGTTTTTCATCATCATTGGCAATACTGTCGGGAATCTTCCAGTCGTAGCTGAAATTATGAAGGTCATCCAACACCGGTAGTCCGGCATTCCATAAAGTTTTTCCTAAAAGGCGCAGTTGGGCTATAATGGCATCAGAAGCTAGCTCCTCCTGCTGGATCAGGATATCCCTTCCTCCGGGTAACATCACGGGCAGGTGGTTTTCAATTCCCACTTTAATATACCGCATTAGAAATTCAGGAGAAGCAAAGATGGTACCCATATGCGAGTCGAGATGGGTGGGCTGAAATCCCATTGTTCTTGCCCGTTCCAGTTGTGCCCTGATTTCTTTCTCCACTTCATCAGCAGTTGCATGCTGTACCACTTCAGCCACGCTTGGCCAAAGATCCCCTTCTTTATCTACAAGTCCCGGTACAGTGGCCTTTCCTGAAAGCGGCCCCCACCTGTAATCTTTCCATTCTGAAGTTAAGGTTAGATGAAGCCCGGCATCTATTTCCGGATGTTGTATTAAAAAATGTACAAAACCAGGCACCCAGGAACAGGTCATCATAACACTGACAGAGTTAGCAGCGCCATTTGTGAGCGCTTCCATGGCACCCTGATTGGAGTCATAACTCATGCCGGCATCATCCACGTGAATTATTAAAACTTTCGAGCCTTTGGCATAACCCAATCTTTCCGCATATGTTACTTCACTATTTTGCGCATAGATAAATAAAGTCGATAAGACTGCAGCAAGAAATGAGATGCTTTTTTTGATAATCATAATTTTTGGTTTTTGGAAAAATAAAATTATTGATAAATGCCAAAAGAGTAAAATGCTTTTAGAGGAAACAGGATTTGCAAATCAAACAATAATAGGATCCTCCCGGGACCTATCTATATAACCTGAGAATATAAAATTTCAAATAATGTTTTGGCAAACAAATATTTAAGCCTTCTCTTGTGACTAAAGCTGCCTGAGTATGGAATTTTGGACAATCAGGAAAAAGCATTAAACCAGCGTTTTCAGATGATCTGAAAGCCTTAAGCTCAGGGCAACAACCGTAAGCGTCGGATTTGGTGCAGCGGCAGTTGCATAACAGGAGGCACCAGCCACATGAAGGTTGGCAATGCCATGCACTTTACAATTTGCATCTACTACCCCGTTTTTCGGATTATCACTCATCCTGGTAGTGCCCATGTGGTGCCAGCCGCCACCGGTAAATTCAGGCCAGGTGTCATCATTTTCATTCCACAGGTATTCCAGCATTTTTACCCTGCCCGCACCTGCACGACCAATCTGCTGCCCGATGAGTTCATAAATTTTGCGGATGCTGTGTTTTTCGAGCGGCGTTAATACCCAATGTAAAGTTGCTCTTGGCATACCGAGGGAATCTTTTTCTGTATCCAGGGTTACCCGTGAATCCGGATTGGGGGCCTGTTCTACACGGGTGAAAAGCTGGTAAGATTTTGTCATCACATCCGGCGATATCTTTTCAGTCTCTTTTAGAACATCCCCAAAACTTGAGATGAGTGCAGTTAGATTTTTCTGAGGGTCCTCGGTACTCCATACGTCAATCATGGGTTTCATTTTTTTGGTCAGAAGCAAAGGGGTTAATGATGAAGTGCCATTCAGTATTTTGTGCTTTTCCTGTTGTTGCCTTGTGATGGAAAGTTCACAACGGGCTTTTGTTGTACCATAATTTAAAGAATACAATTTTAACGGGTCTGGTTTTTTAAGCCATAATTCACCGGAATTTATTTCCAGGTGTTCCATGAAATAGCGGCCTACATTATCATTGTCATTGCCTAAGCCATTTGGCGCCTGCTTATTCGATGCCAGCAAAACCCTGGCATTCTGAATAGAACAACAGGCCAGCATAAAATGCTTTGCCTTTACTGTATGCTCTTTGCCAGTATAATTTTTTATGGTAACCTGGTTAATGGCAGAAACATTTTCATTGGCATTGATATCCACTACATTTGCATAGGTGTATAAATGAACGTTTTTTGCTTTCAGGATTGCATCCTTGTATTTTGCTCCAAATCGCGTAGGCGGACTAAATTGCCAGAGTTTATTCCAAACAACTGATTCGTCTTTCATGATTGGCTTGAGTTCAGGGTCATTTTTTTGCCATTCTTTCCAATCGTATTCATAAGGGCCGAGTTCAAGATTTTTTTGAGCCCTCATATAAAAAGGATTCAGGTCTTTCCGAGTGATGGGCCAACCGCTGTGCGGGATCCAATCCCGTTTTTCGAAATCAATTTCATCAAAGGTGGAACAGAAACCTGCCCAGTGGCCGGTTGTACCGCCAAAATAATGCAACCTGGCAGATTTTAAGGGATAATAACGCTGACCGGTTGTCTTTCCTGCGTACAGTTCCTGCACCCGGTCATCATATTCAAAGCCTCCGCCTTCGAGCAGAATAACTTTATGGGGCGTATTGATCCAATCAAGCGCAATACTGATACCAGCCGCACCTGCACCGATAATACATATATCACCTTCAATAATTGAATTGCCGGCCAATTCTCTGGCATCTGTATGCATTTGCTATTTATTTTGCATTATTAATTAAGGAAAAAAGGGCGCATTGTTTTGCTTCGGTTGAGGAAAGGACCCATCCACTGATTACTATCGTGTTGGCCGATTCGAAATCATTCTGTATATTTTTATCAAGCATGGAATAGATTTCATTTAGAGGGGTGCTGGAGGTAACAGATTTACCGCCAATCCCTTTTTTAAGTTCCCGCTCAAGTGTATTCGCAGAATAGTCATTGGGATTTGAAGAACCATATTTCTTGCCAATCTCTTTAATACTATTTTCATCAATAAGCTGAGAAAGGGTTTCAGGAATAGCAAGCTTTTTATCGAGTTCCGGACCAGCGCTTGTGCATTTTAACAATGGCAGGCTTACAGCAGCAGCAGCAAATGTTGATAAAACTATAAAATTTCTCCGTAACATTGTTTAATGTATTTGGGTAGTATCCTGGCAAATTAACCTTTTTAATTATTATAAAAAGAAGAATAAGAAATATTTTATATATTTCTAGATTTTCCACGTTTATAATAGTTGAGAATATTTTAGAGGTAAATTTCCGGGATTTTGAAAGTATTTGCAACAATTCTAATTATTTCAGATTAAAGACTTGTAAAATTTAACCTGGAGTTCATCAGTAAAAAATATTGCTGAAAGCCTACATGCCTTTGTTTCTGCTAAGGGAAAAAATATTGAAAGGGGAAAAGGAATTATTTGATAAAGAAACCTTGCTAAATTTATTACCATCCGATGGTGAATCTATCTATTTTGGCAAAGTTTTTACCTGTAAAGAGTCCCAATATTATCTTGGTAAATTACTAAAGAATATTGCCTGGAAAAATGACGAAGTAATCATCTTTGAAAAAAAATGACTACTAATCGAAAAGTAGCCTGGTATGGAGAAAACAATATTCAATAAACTTATTCCCATTCAACCAAGAAGGCTTTGCCGTGGACAAAGGAATTGAAGGAGTTAAAAATTATGGCAGATAAATTTTGCAATTCTAATTCATGTTTATTCTTAATTAGATAACCACCTGCTTTGCAGGTGGTTATGTTATATTTTGTTTTACATTATTTTTGTTAAAGTGATTAAGTCTTATAAATATCGGATTTACCCAAACAGGTTGCAAGTTTAATCTATTGAACACCAATTCAACCTCTTCCGCTGGTTGTACAATACTGCTTTGGAACATCGTATTACTGCTTATAAAAGTGCTGGTAAAAGTATCTCCTATCTGATGCAGGCAAACGAACTTTCTGGAATCAAAGAACAATTCCCTGAATTTGCTAACGTACATTCCCAAGTATTGCAGGATATTTTGAAAAGGCTTGATATAGCTTTTAAACATTTTTTTCGTCGGGTAAAACAAGGGCAGAAGGCAGGGTTCCCAAGATTTAAGGGCAAAGAACGATTTAGTTCTATCTGCTATCCACAAAGCGGGTTTAAGATTGAAGGAAACAGGGTATTGCTTTCTAAAATAGGTAGCCTAAAGATAAAACTTCACCGTAAGATCATTG
>OCTA010000496.1_pt1 | contig 36108 bp, 31 predicted proteins | sample 1538991 | NCBI WGS metagenome assembly OCTA01 (sample SAMEA3539302, study PRJEB22396) | soil metagenome | biome: tundra; feature: field; material: soil | place: USA | collected 2010-05 | depth 0.15 m | reverse complement strand
CGCCAAAACGCAGACACAGCGGGCGATCGCCGATCACAGACCCAGGTAACTACGGTCTAAAGAGGCTTGAACAGATCGTGATCGGGTATGCGCCCGCGGTGAGTCTCAGCGTGACCGATGTCAACTGGGCTTACACGGCGGCGTTCATCGCCCTCGCGCTCGGGATACTGGGTGCGCTGCAGACAACCGTTGGATGTACCCAGCGCCAGCGCATCGGAGTGTTGTTGCTGTGGATTGCCTTCTGGTTTCAGGCCTTCAAGGAGGGTTTTGTCCGAGCCGATTCGGTGCACGTAGCGGAATTCCTGGAGGCGGCCCTCGCCGGCCTGTTTGCCTTCCGCTGGCGTCGGGAGCATCGCCTCTACGCGCTGCTCGGGTCGGCCTCACTGCTCGCCCTGAGCCTGGCTGCGCAATCAAGATCGCTGAGCTCCGACTTGGACCCCAGCCGCGACGTGACGGTCGCCTTCAACGAAGTCGGCGACATCCTGAGCGCATCGCGGCGAGCCACGATCCAAGCGAGCGGCGAGCGTGAGATCAAGCAGGCCGAGCCGATCGACGCGAGCCTGGTCGGGCTCCTGCAGGGTCACACGGTGGCCGTTTACCCGACCGAGATCGCGCTGGCGTGGGCATACAAGCTCGACTGGCGACCGTTGCCGGTGCTGCAGTCCTATGCCGCCTACACGTCGGCGCTGGATGAGCTCGATGCCAACTTCCTCGCCTCGCCCCAGGCGCCACAACGAATTCTGCTGCAACCCACGATCGGGGTCGACGGGCGCATTCTCTCCTACGACCAGGCGATGACGACTCGGGCGATTCTATGCCGCTACCGAGTGATGCGCGCCACACCGCAGTTCGCCGTGCTTGGCCGGGGACGCGATCGCTGCTCCGCTGCGCGACTGATCGCTGTCGACAACGTCGACTGGAATGAACGCGTGCCGGTGCCCCCGGCGCCGGGCCCCAACTCGATGGTGCTGGTCGACATCACCGGAATCGGCATCGGCGGGCTCGAGCGGTTTCAGAACCTGCTCTGGAAGCCGGCGCAGCGATCCGTGACGCTCAACGGCGGCACTGCGCAGCGATTGATCGAGGGCACGGCCGCTGACGGCCTTCCCCTGAGCGTAGCCGGGCAGCTTGACTTCCCCGTTCCCTTCAACATGATTCCTCAGGCAACGTCGATCGAGGTTGCAAAGGATGGTCAATCACGCACCGGCGGGCGGCCGATCACCTACCGGTTCTACGTGCAGTCGTTCAGCCCTCTGGCCACGCTTCATCGCTAAGTGCGGGAAGTACTAAGGTCCGGCGCACGGAATCGGCGAGCGTCGCGGGCCAGGCCAACCAGGAGATCATGAACTACCAGCGTCTGTACGAGTATCGCTTCGCCAACGTGGATCAGTCGGCTCGGACGGCCGTGTGGCGCGAGATAGCGCAATACATTCATGAGCAGCTGAGCCGGCCACGACGTGTCCTCGATCCTGCGGCGGGACGGGGCGAGTTCATAAACGCTGTGCCTGCGAGCGAGCGCTGGGCGATCGATCGGGTCTCCTATGCCGAGGGCACATACGACGCCGGGGTGCGTTCGATCGTCTCTGACATCTTCGAGGCCGAGCTGCCCGAGGGCCATTTCGACGGGGTGTTCGTCTCCAACTTTCTCGAGCATCTCCTGACCCAGGAAGCGGTCTCCGACTTCCTCGAACGCATACACACGGCAACAGCGTCCGGTGGGCGAATCGCGATCATGGGGCCAAACTTCCGCTTCTGCGCCAACCAGTACTTCGACATGGCCGATCACACCCTGGCCTTCACGCATCGCGCGATCGCCGAGCATCTGTACGCCGCCGGCTTCGAGCCCGAGCGCATTGAGGCGCGCTTTCTGCCTTACTCGTTTACCGGGCTGCTGCCACCGTCGCCGACACTGACGCGGCGCTACCTGCGCACACCGCTGGCGTGGCGGTTGCTGGGCAAGCAGTTTCTGGTAATCGGCCGGCGGCCTTAACGCTCAGGAGCGCATGCGTCGGCCGCGTCAGCGACGCTCTGGCAGGCGCCCCGATATCGTCAGCTCGTTCGTGTTCGCGATGCGACAGCTCCCGACCAAGCTCGAAGGACCTATTCTGCTGACCCCCGCCGTCCATGGCGACGAGCGAGGTTTCTTCCTGGAGAGCTATCGCGCCAGCAGCCTGGCCGAGCTCGGCGTCTACGTCGAGTTCGTGCAGGACAACCACTCCCGCTCGCGGCGGGGGATCGTCCGCGGGATGCACTTCCAGCCGGGCATGGCCAAGCTGGTGCGCTGCGTGCGGGGCTCCATCGTCGATGTGCTGGTCGACATCCGGCGTGGATCGCCCGCGTTCGGGCGCTGGGAGGCGTTCGTCCTCGACGATGTCGATCATCATCAGGTGTACTGCCCCGACGGCTTTGCGCACGGCTTCTGCGTGCTGAGCGAGGTGGCCGACGTGGCCTACAAGACCTCTACCTACTATGACCCCGAACTCGAGGGAGGCTTTGCCTTCAACGACCCTGACGTGGCGATCGAATGGCCTGCGGAGGTTGAGCTGATCGCCTCACAACGTGACCGCAGCGCCCCGTCGCTGGCCGAGCTGGCCTCGGCGCTGCCGTTCGTCTACTGAAAGCCAGTCGGATGGCTGCTCGTGGCCATGTGACCGGCCATCAGTCATCCTGTGTGAACCGATGCGCCAACGTTTAGCCGTAACCCCCGACCAGTATCGCCGGATCGCATACGTCACGCTGGCGGCGCTGACCCTGATCGTCCTGACCGGCGCCGCCGTCCGGCTCACCAGTTCGGGTCTTGGTTGCCCGGATTGGCCGCGTTGCTACGGCAAGGCGCTGCCGCCGCTGTCCACGCACGCGCTGATCGAGTTCAGCAACCGGATGCTGTCAGGTCTTGTCGGGATCCTGACCGGGGTTGCGGCGGTGCTGGCGTTCACGCGCCGGCCGTTTCGGCGCGACCTGGCCAAGCTGGCACTGCTGCTGCCGCTGGGTGTGGTCGCCCAAGCCGTCCTCGGCGGCTTCACGGTTAGAGAGCATCTGGCGCCGGGGTTCGTGATGGCCCACTTCAGCCTCTCGATGATCATCCTGATCGCGGCCGTAGCGCTCGCCTGGCGGGCCACCTACGAACCGGGATCGCGCTCGCGCTCGGGCGACCGCCTGTCGGTGTGGTCGGTGCGCGCGCTGCTGCCGCTGGGGGCGCTGACGATCTTCGCCGGGACTGCGGCGACCGCCGCCGGGCCGCACGCGGGCGGTTCCCCCGGGCAGCGCATCCACCGGCTGACCTTCGAAGGCAAGGACACGCTGGAGTGGATCGTCAACCAGCACGCGACGATCGGGGCGCTGTTCGGTGTCGCCGTGATCGGCGTCTGGTTGCTGCGCCGCCGCCGTGGGGCCTCGACAGCCGCGCTGGAGCCGCTGACGGTGCTCGGCGTGCTGCTGGCCGCCCAGGGCTTGGTCGGCAGCGTCCAGTACGAGCTCAAGCTGCCCAGCGACATGGTCTGGGTCCACGTGACGCTGGCGACGATCAGCTGGCTGGTGGTGCTGTGGGCCGTGGCCGTCGAGGGCCGGCCGGCGCCAAGCTCGGCGCCGGTTCCCGCTGCCTCAGCGCCAGCGAGCGCTCGTGAACTGGAGCCGGTGGGAGGATGAGCGCGACCAACGACGGCTCGCCGGCGTCGGTCTCCACCGGACGAGGCCCCGACGCCTCATTGAGCATCCTCGTCGTCGACGACGAGTCAGACCTGCGGGAGATGCTGACGCGCTCGTTTTCAAGAGAGGGCCATCGAGTGATGGCCCTTGCTGACGGACGGTCGGCGATCGATCGCGCCAGCACGGATCACTTCGACATCGTGCTGTTGGACGTCGCGCTCGGCGCTGGGCCCGACGGCTACGAGGTCTGCCGCGCGCTGCGCGCGCGGCGCAACGTCGTGCCGATCATCATGCTCACCGCGCTTGACTCCGAGGCCGACGCTGTGCTCGGGCTGGAGGCCGGCGCTGACGACTACGTAACCAAGCCCTTCGGCCTGGCCGAGCTGCGCAGCCGCATCCGGGCCGTGCTGCGCCGGGCCGGGACGCGCGCAATGGGCGACGAGGTCTTGGTGGTGGGGCCGATCACGCTTGACCGCGCCCAGCGCGAGGTCACGATCGCCGGCGAGCCGGTCCGGCTGACGTTCTCGGAGTTCGAGCTGCTCGATGCCCTGATGGCCGACCCCGGCCGATTGCTCAACCGCCAGGAGCTGCTGCGCGCGATCTGGGGCGATAGCGCCTACCGCGATCCGCGCGCGATCGACGTGCACATCCGCCATCTGCGTGAGAAGCTAGAGCCCGAGCCGGAGAAGCCGCGCTACATAGTGACAGTGCGCGGCGCGGGGTATCGGCTGCGAGGGCCGTAGCGGTGCCGGCGCTACCGCGGCGTGGCGCCCTCGGTCTGCGTTGGCGGATCGTCGGCGTCGTGCTTGTGACCACCGTTGCGACGCTGGCCGTGGCCGCGCTGGCCCTGCTTGGACCGCTGCAAAAGCAGCTGCGCGACTCCGAACTCAAGACGCTCAAGGCGACGGTCGCCAACGCCAGCTCCAGCTTCAGGGCGCTGAACCAGACCGACCTGGACCTGCTCAACGTGACGTCCAAGGGCGGATCGAACGGCCTGATCCAGCTAGCGGTCCACGAGTTGCAGAAGAACACCGGCGGCGACGTCAGCCTGCTCGGCTATCCGCTGACGTTGCTGGCCACGACGGATTCCGCGGCGGCGGCCGGGGATCCGTTCAGCGATGTGATCAAGGCGTTCGCCACGGGGCGGCCGGTCGGGAGCTTTGGCGCGGACGAAGGACAGGAGATCGTCAGGCTGGCCTATCCGATCTCGATCGGCCCGTACCGCACGGCGTCCTCCGGACGGGACTCGCTGCACACCTACGTACTGACCGTGCGAAAGCTGATCCCGGAGGTCGCCGGCGCCGTCGCCACTGTCCGCCGCGCGTTCGCCACCGCTGCGATCGCCGGTCTGGCCCTCACGTTGATCCTGGGGATCCCGCTCGCCGGCCAGCTGGTGCGACGGTTGGGCCAGCTGCGCCAGGCGGCGCTGCGCCTGGCCACCGAGGGCCCCGCCGTAGAGGTGCCCGTCGACCGCGCACGTGACGAGGTCGGCGATCTGGCGCGCACGCTGGCGACGATGCAGCGCCGCCTGCAACAGCAGGAGGAGGCGCGCCGGTCGTTCGTCGCCACCGCCTCGCACGAGTTGCGCACGCCGCTCACGTCGCTGGACGGGATGCTCGAGCTGCTCGGCGACGACCTGCGCGACGAGCCGCCTGACATCCATGACGCGAGGGAGCTGCTGCAGCGGGCGCGAGCGCAATCCCGGCGCCTGGGTCGGCTGGCCGCCGACCTGCTGGACCTGTCACGGCTCGATGCCGAGGTGGCGCTGCGCTCCGAGCCCGTGGAACTGGGTGAGCTGTGCCGCGCTGTGCTGGCCGAATTCGAGCTTGGGACGTCGGAGCGGGGGATCAACTCTCAGCTGCAGGACTCCGGCGGATCGGTGTGGGCTCTGGGAGATCCCGGAAGTGTGGCCAGGATCCTGCGGATACTGCTCGACAACGCAGTGCGAGCCAGCCCGACCGGCTCTGAGATCGCCGTCGAGCTTCAAACCGGGCCCGCGGTGGGGCTGAGCGTCTGTGATCAGGGCCCCGGCGTTCGGGACGACGAGCGCGAGCAGATCTTCCGCCGCTTCCACCGCGGTCGTAACACCAGCGGGCAGGCGGGCTTCGGGCTCGGGCTGGCGATCGGTCGCGAGCTGGCCGAACGGATGGGCGGCGAGCTGGTACTGGAGCGGTCCGGTGGTCGGGGCGCTCGGTTCACCCTCAGGCTCCCGGCGGCGAGCGCGCCGGAACAGGAGCCCGTCGCTGTCGCCTAGTGGTCGTCCCGAAATACGGGCACGACCACTAGCTGACAGCATCACCGTGATGGACGAGCGCCTGATGAAAGCGATGCTCGATGTGGACGAGCACCACTGGTGGTACCGGGGACGCCGGCGGATCATCCGCGCCGAGCTCGACCGGCTGCCGTTGGCACCGGGGGCGGTGGTGCTGGACGCCGGCTGCGGCTCGGGGCGCACGCTGCAGGAGCTCGTCGCCTACGGCGAGGTGCACGGCCTCGAGCTCAATCCCGATGCCGCGGAGGTGGCGCGGTCACGCGGATGCGGGGAGGTTCGCGTCGGGCGCCTGGAGGAGCTTCCGTGGGAGGCCGGCACGTTTGACCTGATCACCTGCCTGGACGTGATCGAACACACCGCCGATGACCGCGTCACGCTGAGCGAGCTGCGACGCGTCACCAAGCCGGGCGGCTGGTTGCTGGTAACCGTTCCCGCCTATCCGGCGCTTTGGTCGCTGCACGACGAGGCCAACCATCACTACCGGCGCTACAGGCGCCGGAGCCTGCGCTCCGCGGCACTGGCCGCCGGCTGGACGATCGTGCGGATGAGCTCGTTCAACAGCCTGTTGCTCGCTCCGGCCGCCGTGGTACGCCTGGCCCAGCGCCGGCGCCGTGCCAATGACGGCTACACGCCTGCGCTCCGGCTGGGCTCCGCCTGGGTGAACGATGCCCTCGAACGTCCGCTGGCGCTCGAGGCCCGCTGGATGGCGCGGGGCCACACCCTTGCCGCCGGTCTGTCGCTGTTGGCGGTGATGCAGAACCCGCGGTCGTCTCTGTGAATGCGGCGAAGGCGATCTGTTGGCCGGCGGCGAAGGCGATCTGTTGGCCGGCGGCGAAGGCGATCTGTTGGCCGGCGGCGAAGGCGGCCACGTGGACGGCGTGACGCTCGCGCTGGCTGCGATCATCTCGATCTCCAGCAACCTCGGGTATCTGCTTCCGGCGATCATCGGCTTGGAGTCGATGGGCTTCCCCTCCCCGGGGGAGACCGCGCTCGTGCTCGCAGCGGTTCTGGCCAGTCAGGGCAAGCTGCAGATCTGGCTGGTGATCGTGATCGGCATCGCGTCGGCGATCGTCGGCGACAACGCCGGCTACCTGCTCGGGCGCCGCTTCGGTCGAGAGGTACTGGAGGCGGCAGGCCCGTTCCGCGCCCGGCGAGTGAAGCTGATCGCTGTTGGTGACCGCTTCTTTGAGCGCCACGGACCCAAGGCCGTCTTCTTCGCGCGCTGGATCGCGCTCGTGCGGTTCGCCGCCGCCTGGCTGGCGGGCATCAACGAGATGCGGTTTCGCCAGTTCTTCTTCTGGAATGCGCTCGGCGGGATCAGCTGGGGGGTGACCTACGGGCTGGTCGGGTATTTCGCCGGCTCAGCCGGCGCCGGCGTGATCTCCACCTTCGGTGTGGGGGCCGCGATCGCTCTGGCCGTCCTGGTCGTGGTCGGATACGGCTTCGTGAAGCTTCGCGAACGACGCTCCGCCGGGTAGGCCAGCGGGCTGCTCCCCGCTCCGGTGGACGCCGGTCTCAGTCTTCTTCTTCGGCCGAATCGAGCTCCAGCGCGCACGAGTTGATGCAGTAGCGCATCCCGGTCGGCTGGGGCCCGTCGTCGAAGACGTGGCCCAGGTGCCCGCCGCAGCGCTTGCAGAGGACCTCGGTGCGGACCGTTCCATGGCTGCGGTCCTCGTGCAGCTCGACATTCTGGGCTACCGCCGGCTCGTAGAAGCTCGGCCAGCCGGTTCCGGACTCGAACTTCGTGTCGGAATTGAACAGCTCCGCGCCGCAGCCGGCGCACCGGTAGGTGCCGTCAGACTTGACGTCGACGTACTTGCCGGTGAAGGGGCGTTCGGTCCCATGCCGGCGCAGGATCTCGTACTGCTCGGGGCTCAGCCGCTCGCGCCACTGGTCCTCGGTCAGCTCCATCGGGCGTTCTGTTTGCATGGGCTTCACGTTAGCGTGCGGGCCGCGGCGAAAAAGTGAACGGTGATGAAATTCGGCTGCGCCGGGCGGGCCCTGGGCCCGATTTGCCGACGCTCGCTCACACCGGCAGGTAGCTGCGCGCCGCGCCCGGGTCGGGGTCCACCATCTCCATGGCCAGGCTCGACCAGCCGAACTCGGTGGCGCCCATCCCCTCGCCGGTGTAGGGGTTGTAGTACTCGCGCAGACCTTCCCGCGCGATCGCCGCCGCCAGTTGGCCCACCAGCACGCGGCCCGGCTCCTCATAGCCGAGCCTGACCAGCCCCAGCCACACCAGCCAGGCCGCGTTGACCCAGGTCGGACCGCGCCAGTAGCGCCGGCCTCCCACCGGTCTGGCGTCCCTGAGCGAGAAGCTCGGTTCGCTCACCGACACGGATGGAGGTGGGACCGGGAGCCAGAACTGATCCCGGTCGAGCAGGATCTCCTCCACCAGGCGACGACCGATCGCCTCGGGCAGATCAGGGAGAGCGAGCGGCGCCAGCGTGGTCCAGGTCAGCGCCGGGCTCCGCGCCGGCTGCGGACGCGCCAGCAGGCCGAAGCGCCCGCTCGGCTCGTCGTACATGCGGGCGATGATCGTGGGCGTCAGCGACGGGAGCCCTAGGGCCAGGCGTGAGAGGTTGTAGATCACGTTGGTCATCACCTCGCAGCACACCGGCCCGCCCGCCGCCGCGATCTGGCGCAGGTCGTATCCCAGCGCGCGATTGCGCCGTACGAGCAGTACGAAGCCCGGTAGCCCGTGGGCGCGGTTGCCCCAGACGGCGTCGAATTGGTTGGAGGAATCGAGCCCGGACTCGTCTGGCTGCACGATCCAGATCAGTCCATCTCCGTCCAGGTCTCGATGCTCGGACAGCCACTCGTGCTGACGGACTATCGCCGGAACGCCGGCCGGATCGCCGACCGCGATCCGCCACGCCCACGCGAGCGCCGGGGGCTGGATGCTCGCCGTCATCGGGGCGTTGGGGGAGGTGACGTTGTAGGTGTAGCGCCGCGCGCCCTCCAGCGGCTTGTTCCAGAAGATCGTGTGCCCGATGAAGCCGTCTGGCCGCTGGGCGGCGAGCAGCGACTGCAGCTCACGCCGCGAGCGCTCGGTGTCGAAGTGACGCCACCCGATCGCCGTGAAGCACGAGTCCCAGTACCACTGCCAGGGGTAATGGCTCGGGCTGGGGCAGGTGTAGGCGAACGGCACCCCGTCGAATGCGCGCACGCCCTCGCGCCAGTTCTGGCGCAACGTGCGCTCGCACCGGTCGCGGACCGCGGCGATATCGGTGTCTGCCAACATCAGGTCGGCCATCCTGCCACGCGGGAAGCCGCCGTGGCCTCGCTGAGGGGTTCGCAGATTCGCTGCGGGCGTGGGATGCCGGCCTGGCGCCGCGTCAGTGGCAGCACGAATCGATAGGACGGCGTGATGTTCGGAGGGTCTGTTTTGCGCGCCCCGCGGGGGCTGCCTTCGGTGCAGGGCAACGAGCGCGCGTGCGCGCTGCTCGGCGCCATGACGATCGCCTTCTCCAGCATCCTGGTGCGTCTCAGCCACGCCTCCCCTTCGACCGCGGCGATCTTCCGGTGCGCTTACGCGCTGCCGGTGCTGGGGTGGCTGGCCTGGCGTGAGGACCGGCGCCTGGGCTCACGCTCCTGGCACGACCGGCGCGCGGCGGTGGCCTCCGGTGTCTTCTTTGCGGCCGACCTGATCCTGTGGCATCACTCGATCGGCGATGTCGGCGCGGGATTGGCAACGGTGCTGGCCAACGTCCAGGTCGTGCTCGTGCCACTGGTCGCATGGGCACTGCTCTCCGAGCCGCCCGGCCGCCGTGTGCTGCTCTCGCTGCCGGTCGCCCTGCTGGGCGTGCTGCTGATCTCCGGGGTGCTGGAGCACGGAGCTTTCGGGCGAGATCCGACGCGCGGGACGCTGTTCGGACTCGGGGCGGGCGTCGCCTATGTGGGCTTTCTCCTGCTGCTTCGCCACGGGGGTACCGATTTGCGCCGTCCCGCGGGCCCGCTATTCGACGCCACTGCCATCGCCGCCGTGCTGTGCGTGATCGCCGGACTGGCGATCGGCGATGCGCACCTCGTGCCCAGCTGGCCGAGCGCGGGCTGGCTGGTGACGCTCGCGATGACCTCTCAGGTGATCGGCTGGTTGTTGATAACCGCCTCGCTGCCGCGCCTTCCCGCGGCGCTTACGTCGGTGATCTTGACCGTTCAGCCGGTCGGTTCGGTTGCGCTGGCGGCACTGATCTTCGGCGAGTCGCCCAGTCCCCTGCAGCTCTCCGGCGTGATCCTGGTGCTGGCGGCGCTGCTGGCCGCGAGCCGCTCGGGCGCTGTGCGGGCCGCGGTGAGCGAGCGGCCGGCCGGCGCGGCTGCGCAGCGCGCGCTCGCATCGTCCGGTGGATTGCCGGGAGAGGCGCTCGGCGTGCCCGAGCGATCTGAGTCCGGTTGATCCTCGTCGCGCTAGCGGTTGTCGTCTCAACGGCGTTCGGGGTCATCTGCGAGCGCCGCACGGACGCTGCCCGGGTGGCGGCGCGGTGGACATTGCAGGTGATGCTCTATGCGCTGCTCCCATTCGTCTCGTTCGTCAACATCGCCCATTTGCGGATCACCCTCGGGGCGGGGGTTGGGATCGGCGTCGCCTGGGTTCTGGTCAGCTGTATGGGGCTTGCGGCCTGGTCGATCGGCCGCTTCTGGCTTGGCCTGGCCGCGCCGGCGCTCGGCGCGCTGATCTGCAGCGTGATCATCGTCAACACGGGTTATCTCGGCCTGCCCACCGCGGTCGCGATCATCGGTCCCGGCGCGCTCAGCTCGGCGGTCGCCTACGACCAGCTGGTCAGCGGTCCGATGCTGTTCATCGGCGGCTTTGGCGTCGGCGCGGCGTTCGGCAATCGGGGCGGGGCCAGCCGGCTGGCGCGGCTCAAAGCGTTCCTGACCCGCAACCCGCCGCTGGTGGCGGTCGTGGCGGGGCTGATCGTCCCGGTCTCGCTGGTGCCCACTTCGCTGCTGACCGTTTCTCACGTGGTGGTCGCGGTGCTGCTGCTGCTCGGCTTCTTCGCGGTCGGCGTGAACCTCTCGGCCGAGCGACGTGAGGATCATGCGCCGCTGCTGGAGGCGCCCAACCGGCAGGTCCTGTTGGCCGTCGCGCTGCGACTGTGTGTCGCGCCCGGGCTGATGGCCTGCTTCTCCGCGCTCGCCCTCCGCTTGCCTTCTGCCTACCTGCTTCAGGCGGCGATGCCCACCGGGATCAACTCGCTGATCGTCGGCCATGCCTATGGCCTGGACCAGCGCCTGATCGCCACGATCATCGTCTGGAGCACGGCGGCGGCGCTGGTGGCGGGGTTGATCGTCGCGGCGGTCTGAGGGGCGGCGCACCTGGCGTGGCAACCAGCCTGATACGGGGCCACGGTTGTGGGCCAGGCGTGGTGAGGGGCCGGGTGCTACGGGGCCACCGTTGTGGGCCAGGCGTGGTGAGGGGCCGGGTGCTACGGCCCAGGGTCCGAGCAAACGCACGCCCGGCGAGTGCGTCCTTGCGCTGCCGGGCGGACCTACCTCACCTCGCTCTGGCGGTTACTGCTAGACCCAGGTAACTACGGGCTAGGGAGGAGGCGTCCTTCGCGCCTTGTTCTTTCTCCGGGCGCGCGCGGGAGGAAGGCTCGGCTCGTTGGACTTCTCCGGCGGCCCGTAGGTGGAAATCGTCCAGCCGCTCAGCGAAACTCATGTGAGTCCAGGAGCTCAGCCCTCGCTGGGGCACGAATCGCTTGACGGCGTCGAAATGCCGAGGTTCGGCGGACGCTGCCGCCGCCCTCCCGGGCGGCGGCGCTACGACCAACCAGCTACGGCTCGTGGCTGGTGTGCGTACGGACCTTCGTGTGCTTGGTGTGCTTCCTGGCAGTCGCCCGGGGCTTCCACACGGTCACCCGCTTGACGAGCTTCGCCGAGATCGCGAACGGCGACAGGATCTGCTGCACGTTCGGCTCATCAGGGTTCGGACTGAGGTCCGACGTGAACACACTGCCGTGCTCGGCGCCCGCGCATTCCGTCGGGACATTCGCCGAAGCGAAAGCGTCGTCAGGGGGTCCGCAGATCTCAAGCGCGCGGGCCAGCCCGATCGCGGCCGGGTTGAAGTGGACCGTGACCTGCATGGGTCCGGCTGCGGCGGGCACGAGGCTCACATCCGTCCCCGCACCTGACAGGATCGGCGTGCCGTTCTGATCCAACAGCACGAACCCGGCCGCAACCGTCGCGTCGTCGACAAACACGCGCTGATCGAACGTGATCGTCGCGTCGCCGGTTTCGGTGTCGAACGTCACTCCGACGGCGTCCGCGCCGGACGTGAACCCGCGCGCGAACGCGCCGGCTCGCGATCTGCCGGTACACGTTCTCAGGCGATCCGAGCGAGCGGAACAGCGCAGCAACCGGTGAGGCGTTGTTCCGCCTCCTTGCTGCGTCCTCCCCGACCGTTCGCGCAAACTGCGGATGCTGAGTGACCCGAGCTCCGGCGCGCCACAGCGCCACAGCCTCCTCAAAGGAGACCCAGTTGGCGGTGTCCAGCAGGTACTCGGGACTAGGTGGCTTTCTACATCATCCGCAGCCGGTGTTGAACCCGCAACTTGAGCACGTGTAACAACTGCCGGTGCGCTGCATCATGCCGCCGCACTGCTGACAGGCCGGACCGAGGTCGAGACCCCTGCGGAGCGCCGGCAGTACCGGAGGCTCATCGGTCAGCGCCGCGGTCGCCGGTGCCGGCTCGCGGGAGTTGGTTCCGGCCCCGGCACGGGGCGCGCCGGACGAACCGCCGTTTCCGCCCTCAGATGGGCTGGCCGTGTCGCCCAGGTGCGAGCTGGCAGCATCCTGGGCCGCCTTGCGCGCGCGAACCTCCTTGGTGAGGATCCCGAGCTCCTCTTGCAGATCGACGTCCATGAAGCGCGAGGCCAGCCAGCGCATGATGTAGTCGGGCATCGACTTGGCAAACGGGATCTCCGGATTGGAGGTCATCCCCTCCGGCTCGAAGCGCATGTAGCTGAACTTGCGCACCAGCGTTTCCAGTGGCACGCCGTATTGCAGCGCGATCGAGATCGCGGTCGCGAACGAGTTCATCATCCCGCGCAGCGTCGAGCCTTCCTTGCCGATGTCGGTCAGGAAGATCTCGCCCACCGTTCCGTCTTCGTACATGCCCGCGGTGATGTAGCCTTCGTGGCCGCCGATCGAGAACTTGTGCGTGATCGACTGACGCTCACGCGGCATCCGCCGGCGCTTGGGCGGCGCTTTGGCCAGCGCGTCGACGACGGCCTGGTCGAGTTCGTCCTGGGTCAGGCCCGGCGCCGCAGCCGCGGCTCCCTGCTGGGCGTCGGTCCGAAGCGCCTGAGCGGTCTTGGAGCCGTCGCGGTAAATCGCCAGTGCCTTGACGCCGAGCCTCCAGGCCTGGATGTATGCGTCGGCGATGTCTTCGACGGTTGCCGACTGGGGCATGTTGACGGTCTTGGAGATCGCACCGCTGAGAAACGGCTGGATCGCGCCCATCATCTTGATGTGCCCCATATGCGAGATCGCCCGCTCCCCGACGGCGACGTCGAACACCGCCAGGTGCTCGTCGGCGAGGCCAGGCGCGCCGACGATCGTGTCGTGCTGATTGACATAGGCGACGATCTGCTCGATCTGCTCCTCGCCGTAGCCGAGCGTCTGGAGTGCCAGCGGGACGGTCCGATTGACGATCGTCATCTGACCGCCGCCGACCAGCTCCTTGTACTTGACCAGCGAGAAGTCGGGCTCCACGCCGGTGGTGTCGCAGTCCATCAGAAAGCTGATCGTGCCTGTCGGCGCCAGCACCGTCGCCTGCGCGTTGCGGTAGCCGTGCACCTCACCGGCGCGAACGGCTTCCTCCCAGGCGGCACGGGCCGCATCGAGCAACTGCGTGTCCACACACGTCGAGTCGGGGATCGCGTATGAGGCGTCGCGGTGCATCCGCATCACCGCGTTGTGGGCCTCGCGGTTCTCGCCGTAGCGCTCGTAGGGTCCGATCGCTGCAGCGATGCGGGCCGAGCCGAGATACGCGCGACCGGTCATCAGTGCGGTGATCGCGGCCGCCGTCCCGCGGCCGGCATCGGAGTCGTAGGGCACGCCGTCGGCCATCAGATAGGCGCCGAGGTTGGCGTAACCGAGACCGAGCTGGCGGAAGGCGCGCGCGTTACGCCCGATCTCTTCGGTCGGATAGCTCGACGGTGAGACGACGATCTCCTGGGCGAGCAGCACGATGTCGACCACGTGCTCGAAGGACTCGACGTCGAAGGTTCCGTCGGCGCGGCGGTACTTCATCAGGTTCAGCGATGCGAGGTTGCAGGCCGAGTCGTCGACATGCATGTATTCACTGCACGGGTTAGAGGCGTTGATCCGGCCCGAGTTGGGGCTGGTGTGCCATTGGTTGATTGTCGTGTCGTACTGCACGCCAGGATCGGCGCAGCGCCAGCCGGCCTCGGCTATCTCCTTCATCAGCTGGCGCGCAGGGATCGGATCGCCGATCGGCTGGCCGCTGACCCGAGCGGTCAGATGCCAGTCGTCGTCATTCTCGACCGCGCGCATGAACTCCTCGGTCACCCTTACCGAGTTGTTCGCGTTCTGGTACTGGATCGAGTAGAAGCCCTCGCCGTCGATCGACATGTCAAAGCCGGCGTCGCGCAGCGCGGCGGCCTTGTCCTCCTCCTTGGCCTTGCACCAGATGAAGTCACGCACGTCGGGGTGATCGATGTCGAGCACGACCATCTTCGCCGCGCGCCGGGTCTTGCCGCCCGACTTGATCGTGCCCGCCCACGCATCGGCGCCCCGCATGAAGCTCACGGGACCCGACGCGGTGCCACCCTTGGAGAGCGGCTCCATCGAGCCGCGGATCTTCGACAGGTTGATCCCGGAGCCCGAACCGCCACGAAAGATCTTGCCCTCCTTGGTGTTCCAGGCGAGGATCGACTCGATCTCGTCCTCGACACTGAGGATGAAGCAGTTGTGAACGGCGACGTTGTTGGTCAGGAACTCGCCCGACTCGGTCTGGATGTCATAGACGTCCTGGACGTCCTGGACCTCGATCGCCACGATCTCCTCCTCGCGGAGATCGGGGCAGTACTTCCAGTCTCGAAGGGTGAGCGACTGCAGGAGCTTGTCCGACTTCGCCCGGCCGGGGAAGCCCACCAGCTCCGCGAACCGACCGCGCTCGGAGCCGATCGAGATCGACAACTCGTGCATGTCGTGTCGATTGACTCGTGACTCGTGCTTGCGCAGGCGCCGCGAGTAGATGCCCAGCACCATCAACAGCAGTTGCAGATCCGCCGTCCACTGCTCGCCGATCACCGATACGGCAGCGCGCGCGCTCTCGCATCCAGCGCCGCGGTTGATCGCGACGTATCCGTCGGCTTGAAAGACGCTCTGCAGGTACGCGGCGATCTCCTCGTGCGACGCCGTCCACAGCTGCGAGGGCACGCGGATGTCCAATCCACGATCGAGCAGCCCCCACCGCTCAAGGAAGTCACGCAGCGGTTCGCCGTAGAGCCTGATCCGCTGGACGCAAACGCTCTGCGTGTCGGCGTCTCGCACCTTGCGGTGCACGCCGGGGAAGACGACGTCGAGATGGCTTGTCACCCACTCGTGCTCGTCCTCGTTGGCGACTTGGAGCTCGATCGTCAGCGAGCGGTTGGTTCCTTCCTCGTACTGGCCGACAAAGCCGTCGGCCTGAAGCCAGCCGGCGAGCGCCGCCTCGGAGACCGCGACCTCGTCGGTCCGGTCGAGCTCCCGCAGCTCATCGCCGCCGCCCGCCCCTACCAGAACGGGCGTGCGGGACTGCACCTTGGCTCGGTGCGGGTGAAGGTGCATACGCATCCCGACCTCGAGCTGATCGACGCGAAGCCATGCCGGCTCCGTGCGTTGCTCGCCAACCGCCTTCACTACGTGGTCGGGAGTGGCTTCGATGAAGCTGCCGTTGCGCAGGCGAATGCGCCACACCGGCTTGCGTCCGTTGTGCTTCACCGCGACGACGCGAGTCGTGCCGGCGGCGTCGTAGACCTCGCGCCCGACCTGCTCGCCCTCGACGATCTCGCCGATCGGAACCATCCCGTCCGGAGTCGAGACAAGTGCGTGGTAGGGCAGACAGGCACTGCACTGGGGGCTCTCCTCGAAGCCGACGTTGAACCACACCGGCGAGTTGAAGGCCGCCAGCTGGTGCAGCAGGATGTGGGTCAGCTCGGCCTCGAAGGTGTCGGCATCCTCGTCGGTGGCGAAGTACCCGCGCTCTCGTCCCCAGCCGGCGATCGTCCCGGCCACGCGGCCGATCATCTGCTTGACCGAGCGCTCACGCGCTGGGGAGTGCAGCTGACCGCGGAAGTACTTCTGGGCGACGATGTTGGTCGCGTTCTGCGACCACGTCTTGGGGAACTCCACGTCACGCTGCTCAAACGAGATCTTCTCGCCGTGACCGATCCGCGCGTCCCGCAGCTCCCACTCGACGGCATCGAACGGATGCACCCCCGTCGCGGTGAAGTAGCGGCGAATAGAGAGTCCCTCGCCCGCCCTCGAACTAGGGGTGAGTTGGGTCTGCGGGATGTTCGCCATACCGACCTGCTCCTCTCTTTTTCCGCTGCTTCCGGGACTTTGCCCCGGCTTCCGGTCGGCCGAGGGGGTAACAGCAAATCCTCGCGAATGGCTCGGACGGAAAGACGGATTGAGGGTTCTCGGACGCTTGATGAGAGGGCGCCGATCCGCTAACCATTCTATCGCGCCCACGGCCTCGCCAGCCTCATCAGACAGCCGGATCAGGCACCCGGCAGAGCGGCCCGATCCCGACTCCGCGGGGCGCTACTGGATCAGTCCGGATTCGCGGGCCGCTTGCTTGAGCTCGGTCTGGGCCTGCAGCCGCGCCTGGGTCTCGGCGGTGAGCATCACGAGCTCCAGGTTGGCTCTGCGCTCAGAGGCCTGCGCCGCCTCAAGCTCCTGGCGCAGGGCGTTCATCTCCTGCCGTGCGCCCTCCAGCGCGCTGCTGACCGCCGCCAGCTCCCGGTCGCTCCCATTTCGCAGCGAGTCGGGCTGGCCGTGTCCGGTGCTCCGGATCTCGGACTCCAGTCGTACGACAGCGGCTTGCAGACGGTCGGCGTCGCCGCGCGAGGCCTCCACTTCTCGCTCCAGGTCGCCGCTGCGGTCGGCATGCAGCCTCGCCTCCTCCAACTCGCTGCGCAGCGTGGCCAAGGTCGCCTGGGCTTGTGGCTGCGCCACCCTGAGTGCCTCGAGCTCCGCAGCATCAGCGGCTTGTCTACGGTCCTGCTCGGCGCGTTCGTTCTCGGCCTGAGCCGCAGCCTCCTCAAGCGACGACACCCGCGCCTGAAGCTCTGCCGTTGACTCGTCCGCCGCGCGAGCCGCGTCGGCCAGCTCGGCCTCCCGCTCGGAGAGCTGTGCGGTCAGCTCGGCCAACTGCGCGCTCAGGCTCGCACTCCGACCCTCGGCCAGCTCGGTCCTGGCGTCTGATTCGGCCAAAGCACCGTCCAGTCGCCGGCGCTCGCTCTCGGCCTCCTCAAACGCCTGCTTGGTGGCGGCCAGTTCGGAGGTCAGCTCGGTCAGGCGACGCCCCAGCTCCTCGCTCCAGGCTTCGAGCTCCACCAGTGCTGCGCTTGCCGCAGCCTGGGCCTTCTCGGCCTCGTGGGCCCGCTCACGTGCTTTGACCGCAACGCTGTCGTGCGCGCTCACCTGTCGCGTGAGCTCGTCACGCTCAAAAGTCATGACCCGCAGAGCGTCGCTCACGTGCTCCAGCCTTTCGCCAATCCTGGCACGCTCGGACTCGGCGCTCGCCAGCTCCTGCTCCATCTGCCGGTGGCGCTGTTCCAGCTCGGCGTTGCGCTGCGCATGCTCGTTCGCCGCGGCCTCCAGCTCGGGGATCCGGCGCTCGGCGGTTTCCGCGCGGACCTGCGCGGAGGCGGCTTGCTCAGCCGCGGAACCGGCGCGCTGGTCGGCGGCGGATAGCGCTTCCCTGGCCTGCGCCAGCTCGGCGTCGGATGCGTCGATTCGCGCCACGATGTCCGTGGCCTGCCGCTCGAGCTGCTGCTCAAGGTCGCGCATGCGCGTCCAGGCGCGTTGCTCCTCCTCCTCGTGCTGCTCGAGCTCGGTTCGCAGCTTGCCCAGCGCGCGCCGCTGCGATCGATCGCGCGTGGTTGCGGCGCGCTCTGAGTCGGCCAGGGCCTCGGACTGCTGCACGAGCTTCTCGTGGATGTTGGTCCGGCGATCGTCGTCCTGCTCGGCCTCGGCAGTGCCCGATTGCCCAGGATCTTGCTTGCCGGCACGAGTCGTGGGCCGCATCGAACCCGCCGTCGGCTGGGGCAGCGCGAGTGCGCCATTCTGGAACTCCAGCGCGAATGTGACCTCGTGGTCGAGCAGGTCCACGGGCACCGAGTAGGCGGCTCGTAGGACTCCACGCGGATCGTCCGGAGCCGGAAGCGGCGCGAAGCGGTGGGTGCTCTGGTCGTCTGTGATGACCAGATTCGGTCTCGATGCCGGGTTTCGCCGACGAGACCGAGCGGCGAGCAAGCGCAGGAGCGCGATTCCCGGGGCGGCGAGTACCTGCTCGAATGCCTCGATCTGGACCGATTGCGATCTGTCGTTCACGAGAACGACGATTCTAGGTCTGTTATATCTGCAGTGCTAATGGATTTGATCGCCATCTGCGGTCCCCTCAGACCATGAAACTGTTGGTGACGGGCGGCGCCGGTTACATCGGCTCGATCGTCACGGGTCAACTGCTGGGCGCCGGTCACCAGGTCACTGTGCTCGACAACCTGGAGCGCGGGCATCGCGAAGCGGTTCCGGAGCAGGCGCAACTGGTGGTAGCGGATCTGCTCGATTGCGACGCGGTCCGGCGTACACTCGCGGATGGATTTGACGGCGTGCTGCACTTCGCGGCACTGGCGCTGGTGGGTGAGTCGGTTAGCCATCCCGAGCGGTATTACCGCACAAATGTCGGCGGGACGCTCAATTTGCTCGATTCGATGCGCGAGGCCGAGGTCCGCCGCCTCGTCTTCTCCTCCACCTGCGCGGTGTACGGGCAGCCTGACAAGGTGCCGATCCCTGAAACGGCGCCACCGCGGCCGGCCAATGCCTACGGCGCCTCTAAACTCGCCGTCGACGGGATGATCGGGGACTTCTGCCTGGCCCACGGCCTTGGCGCGGTCAGCCTGCGTTACTTCAACGTGGCCGGCGCCAGCGGGAGCCTGGGCGAGGATCACGAGCCCGAGACGCATCTGATCCCCAACGTGCTCAAGGCCGCGCTGGGCATCAGCGACCACGTAGAGGTGTACGGGACCGACTACCCCACCCCGGACGGCACGGCGATCCGTGACTACATCCACATCGAGGATCTGTCGGCCGCGCATCTGCTGGCGCTGGAGGGAATTCGGCCGAGCGAGCATCAGATCTTCAACCTCGGTAACGGCAACGGCTTCTCGGTGCGCGAGGTGATCGCGGCCGCCGAGACGGTGACCGGCAAACCCATTGTGGTTCGCGAGGGGCCTCGGCGACCCGGCGATCCGCCAATGCTGGTGGCGGCCAGCCAGCGGATTCAGGCCGAACTCGGCTGGCGGGCGAGCAAGCCGGAGCTCACCGAGATGGTCGCCGATGCCTGGGCGTTCGCCCAGGCTCGGCCCCACGGCTATTCAGAGTAGATCGCCGATCGCGCCCAGCGCGGCCGCCAGCACGAGCTCAGGCGTCTGGCCGCCGTCGATCGTACGGATCCTGTCCGGCTCGGCCGCCGCCAGCTCCGCGTAGGCCACGGCGATCCGGGCGAAGAACTGATCCTGCTCGCGCTCCAGGCGGTCAAGCGGCTGAGCACGCGCGCGTGAGCGCTCCCGTCCCAGCGCCGGATCGATCGTCAGCATCAGGGTCCGGTCCGGGACCAGGCCCCCCGTGGCGAAATCGTTGATCGCCTGCACGCGGTCGATTCCCAGGCCACGGCCGGCTCCCTGGTAGGCCAGCGAGGAATCGACGAAGCGGTCGAGCAGGACCCAGCTTCCGCGCGCCAGCAACGGCGCCAGGGCTTCCTCCACGAGTTGTGCCCGCGCGGCGGCGTACAGCAGCGCCTCCGCGCGCGGCCCGATCTGCGCGTCCGGATCCTTGACCAGCTCACGGATGCGCTCAGCCGCGCGGACGCCTCCAGGTTCACGGAGCAGGCACGCATCTATCCCGCGCGATCGGATGGCCTCATGCAGCGACGCCGCCAGCGTCGTCTTGCCGGCCCCATCCAGGCCCTCGATCGTGATCAGTCTGCCGCCTGCCATCGTGCGGGTGCGACCTTATCGGTGGCGAGTGGCCGCCGCCGTCAGGACGGCGACGACCACTAGCATCGTGGGGCGTGCTCGCCGAACTCGATCGTCATCCCTACGCACGCGCGGTGCTGGCGCCGGCGCTGGGCGCCGAGGGCCGTCCGTCGCACGCGTATCTGTTCCACGGGCCCGGCGGTGCCGGCAAGCGTGCGGTGGCCCGGGCGCTGGCAGCCGAGCTGCTCTCGCAGGGATCCCCAGACCCGAACGGGGCCCGGGCTCGGGTGGCCTCCGGCGCACATCCGGACCTTACGTGGGTCGTTCCCAGCGGCGCGCATGAGATCCTGGTCAGCGACATCGAGGGACCGGTGATCTCGGCGGCGAGCCGGACGCCGTTCGAAGCTAGCCGTCGCGTGTTCGTTATCGAGCGGGTCGACGAGCTCGGTGACGAGGCGGCCAACCGGATGCTCAAGACGCTGGAGGAGCCGGCCGCGTTCGTGCATCTGATCCTGCTCACCGACCGGCTGGGGGAGGTTCTGCCGACGATCCGCTCGCGCTGTCAGGTGGTCCGTTTCGAGCCGCCAACCGAGCGCGACGTGGCGGCTGAGATCGAGGCGCTCGGCGTCGGCGCCGACACGGCCATCGCCTGCGCGCGCCTGGCCTTGGGCGATGCCGACTGCGCGCGGGAGCTGGCCGGTGAGGACGGCCGAGCCCTGCGCTCCCAAGCGCAGCGCTTTGCCCGGGATGCGATTGCGGGCGAGATGGCGCGCTCCAAGCCGTGGTCCGAGCTGCTGGCGGCGGTGCGCATGCGCGGCGACGCCGTCCGGGTGCAGATGGAGGCTCGGGCGGCCGAGGAGCTGGAGCTGACCTCACGCAAGGAGCGCAAGCGAATCGAGGGCGAATGGTCAGAGCGGGGTCGGCGCTCGCGCCGCAGGGCCGAAACGCGGACCCTGGATCTCGCCCTGCAGCTGGTCACGCTGTGGTACGCCGACCTCCTCTGCCTGGCATGGGACGCGCGGGAGCTCGTGCGCAATCCCGACCGTCTGGAGGAGCTCAATGCGGACGAGGGCATCGAACCGGGGCGGCTTCGTGCGGCCATGGAGCTAGTGGAGGACACCCGCCAGCGCTTCCAGCTCAACGTGTCGGAAGAGCTCGCCTGTGAAGCGCTGGGATATCGCCTGGAGCAGGTGCTGGCTTCGTGAGTCCCCGCGGCCGCGTTCTCCTGCGCGCGCCTGAGCGCTCAGATCGAGACGAGTTCCTGGAACTGATGCGTGCCAGTCGCGCGTTTCACAGTCCGTGGGCCACAGCGCCGACCGATGCCGACAGGTTTGCGGCCTATCTCGCCGATTCCCGCCGGGTCGACTTCGAAGCGATGCTCGTTTGCCGCCAGGACGACGGGGCCATACTCGGCTTCTTCAACCTGTCACAGATCGTCCGCTACGGGCTGCAGAGCGCCTACCTCGGCTACGCGGTCGGCAAGCCGTTCGCCGGCCAGGGCTACATGCGCGAGGCGACCGAGCTCGTCCTGCGCCACGCGTTCATGAACCTGCGCCTGCACCGGATCGAGGCCAACATACAGCCGGGCAACCAGGCGTCACTCGCCCTGGCCCGCGGTGCCGGGTTCCGCCGCGAGGGCTTCTCGCCCAGGTATCTGAAGATCAGCGGGCGCTGGCGCGACCATGAACGCTGGGCGATCCTGGCCGAGGAGTGGCGCATCCGAGTGGAAACCCGGCGCACCCTTGAGGGCTCGGAGCGTCGCTAGACTGGCGGTCGGAAAGCCGCCGACGTAGCTCAGCTGGTAGAGCGCTTCACTCGTAATGAAGGGGTCCCCGGTTCGAGTCCGGGCGTCGGCTTTTAAGCAAAGGCCCTGCTTGTAAGCGGGTTTGGCATTCGTTGTGATGTGCCGGCGACCCTCTTGAGCTGGGGGCTCGAGGTACAAAATGGGTACACGAGGTTTCGGGCAAAGCGGCCTTCCATCACACCCAGGAGGTCGCGAGTTCGAGTGTCGCTAGCTCCACCATTTTGAAGAAGGTCGAAAGACGACCCGGTCCGATCTCGTGACGAGGACCGGGGGCGTGTCGTCTCAACGCGGGTTCGAGACCGGATCGCAGCGCTCCCGGGCACGGGCCGACCTCGGAATTGAGCACGGGTCGATCTGGATCGTGACGTAGGATGCCGTGGTGTCGCTCGACCCTGCTGCCGCCCCGCTCTATCGAACCGCCCGGGGAACGGCCTACGTCGGCGACTCGCTCGCCGGTATGCAGGAGCACCTCGACGACGAATCGGTCACGCTGTTCATGACGTCGCCGCCGTTCGCGCTGAGCCGCGCGAAGGAGTACGGGAACAAGCAGGAGGCGGAGTATCTCGCGTGGTTCCGAGCGTTCGCCCTCGTGATGTGGGACAAGCTCACCGATGACGGATCGCTCGTCATCGACCTCGGCGGAGCGTGGCGGAAAGGCCGGCCGGTGCGGTCGCTCTACCAGTTCAAGCTCCTGATCAATCTCTGCGAGGGCCTCGGCGAGAGGAGCTTTCACCTCGCGCAGGAGTTCTATTGGCACAATCCCTCGAAGATGCCGCTGCCAGCTCAGTGGGTCAATGTCGAGCGCAGCCGCGTCAAGGACTCCGTTAACGTGATCTGGTGGCTGTCGAAGACTGATCGCCCGAAGGCCGACAACAGCCGGGTGCTGCGGCCGTACTCAAAGGCGATGGAGCAGCTCCTCGCGCGACAGCGCTACAACGGCGGCTCCCGCCCGGGCGGCGCCTAGGCGGACAACCTCCGCAAGCACGTCGACATGATCGGCGTGCGCCATCCGGAGCTCGAGGGCCGGATTACGCAGGCCCTCGGACTCGGCGTCCAGCGCACGATCGCGGCGCTCCCGAGCGCCACGAGCAGCGGCAAGTCCGAGCCGAAGAACATCCTGAAGGCCGACAAGTAGTCAACGGCACTCTTCCGTGGCGGGCGGGGTCGTCCGCCACGGAGGCCGCCGGCCGACCGTCATGAATCATCCATCACAGAACGGCGCCGTCAGGCTCGAACCGCTTGAAGCGGAGGTTCTTGCCGCGTTCACGGCACACGGATCAATGACCGACCAAGCCCTCGAGCAGGTTACGGGCAAGTCGATTCGGTCAGTGAGCCCGCGACGTCGAAAGCTGGCCGACAAGGGGTACCTTGAGGAGGTCGGCAAAGCGAAGACCGCGCCGGGGAAGCAGGCGACGGTCTGGGGCGTTGTGCCGGAAGAACGCGTCGAGGAGGTTCGCGAGAAGAACAAGAACCGCCAGCCGCGCAAAAAGGACATTCGTAAGCTTCCCCTCGACAAGAAGCTTGAGATCATCAGACAGCTGCTCGACGACCCTGCTGTCAACGGAGCCGCTAAGGGGCAGCACGGCCGCGCATGGAGCAAGGTACGTGGGCGTGTTCACGACCGGCGCGGACAGCGCGAACGCGAGCGGCCCGAGCTGAACGCTCAGATCCGCGAAGCCGAACGCAAGGACTCCCCGATTGTCGAGTTCTTGAAGCTCAAACGCCTCGTCAAGGACGCGACCGAAACCGTACGCGCTGTCGATCGGTTCGTCGCGGAGGATCTTGAACGTCGTGACGCGAATTGGGGCAAGCATATTTCTGTGCCGCAGTGGCCCGAAGTCGTCGACTCCCTCACCGACCTCGCGGCAATCACCGACTCGACTCTCGCCTCGATCCGCGAAGTGATGGGAGTGCTCGGGGACGATGTCATCGAGGGCGAGGCCATAGATGTCGAAGAGATCTTTGAACTGCCCGAAGGTGGCCGCCGCTAGAACAACGGCGACGCCCCTCGAGGTCAACCAAGCTGGACGGCTGAGAGTGCCCGACTACGGTCCGCCACCGTATCCGTCTAGACAGGGATTGGGTAGGCGCCGGGCTCACCCCGGCGCCCCCCACACCACCGGACGTGCGGGTCCGCATCCGGCGGTTCGCGTCGCGTCCCGGAAGCGACGGTAGGGTCCGGTGAATCCTTGCAGGCCAAGGTCGGCCCAGTAGGCGTTTGGCAGGGCGTAGCAGAGGATCCAGGAGCCCGCGATCCGCCAGTATCCCTTGCGAGAGGACGCCCACTGTCGGGCGTTCAGCTCGTTGATATCCAGCGCCCGCAGGTTGCGTCGCCGCGTGCGGGGACGCTTCCATTCCTTCCACCGGACCTGCCGCAGCCGTCTTCTGAGCCACTCGTCGAGCTCCTCAAACGGCGAGGGCGTGTCGGCCAGCCGGTAGTAGGCCGTCCAGCCGACGGTGAAGCGGTTGATCTCCTCGATCCGCCGCTCCATCGAGACGCCCCATCGGCGCGAGGTCAGCTGCCTGAGGCGATCCTTGGCCCGCTTGCGGGCCTTCGGGTCGATCCGGACTTTGACCTGCCCACTGCGGACGAAGAAGCCGAACCCCAGCAGGGGCCGGCGGATCGCCCGGTCAACCACCGACTTTTGGCGGTTGACCCTGAGCTTGAGGTGCTGTTCGACGTAGTGCGTGATGCTCGCCATGACCCGCTCGCCCGCCCGCCGGCTGTGGACGTAGATCCGTCCGTCGTCGGCGAAGCGCACGAAGTGGTGTCCGCGGCGGTCCAGCTCCCAGTCGAGGTCGTCGAGCATGACGTTCGAGAGCAGCGGCGAGAGCGGAGAGCCCTGAGGGGTCCCCTCCTCCGTCGCATGCACCAGCCCGCCATCCATGACACCCGCTTCCAGGTAGCGCCGGATCAGCCCGAGCACCCGCTTGTCATGCACCCGTCTCGCGACCCTGGCCATCAGTGCGTCGTGCTGAACCCGATCGAAAAATTGGTCGAGATCAAAATCGGCGCACCACGCCGCGCCATCGGAGATGAACTGGCGTGCCCGCTCGACAGCGTGATGCTGCGAGCGCCCCGGCCGAAAGCCGAAGCTATGGGGATGGAACAGCGGGTCGAAGATGGGCGTGAGCACCTGCGCGATGGCCTGGCAGATCAACCGATCTACCGCAGCCGGCACCCCCAGCTTCCGCAGACCACCCGAGGGCTTGGGGATCATCACCCTGCGGACGGGCTGCGGCCGGTAGGTGCCCGCGTCAACCTCTGAGCGGACCCGCGGCCAGTGGTCATGCAACCACGGCCGAAGCTCCTTGGTGCTCATCCCGTCGATGCCAGCGGCACCGGCGTTCCGCTCGACGCGTCTGAGCGCCTCAGCGAGATTCCCGCGGGCTAGGAACTGCTCCCACAGGCCCGCCTCGGCGGGGTGAGCGGCGGTGTCGTCCGGCGCCGGATCGCTGCTGCGCTCTGGCGAGGGACCCTCAGGCTTCACCCTCGGTCCTTCCCGTCCAGGCCCCTAAAGGGGTTGGCTGCGGTCAACGCAACGATCACGAGCACGAACGTCTTGGCGCTCGGCTTCGCGTTCGGCCCTTCCCGGCGACCTGCGACCCCGCCGGTAGTATGGCCTCTGCTGACTTCTCCACAGCGAACGGCGCCCTCACGGACGCCGCCGTCCCGCACCACCCAACGAGCGCGCCCAAAGGCGCGGATGGGCATCCTGGGACGCCCGTGGAGACCTCCCCGAATAAGACCAACGGCCTTCCCCGCGCACCCATCGCGTCTACGTGACGGCCCCTTGATGGACATCGGGCTTCGCCATGCCGAGCCAGCTCGCCCGGACCGCCCCGCCTTATACGCGCAGCCCGCCCGATCCCAAACGATCGTGACGCGCCATGTGTTCCTAGGGTCGCGGTTTCGCCTCCGGCTTCCTTCCCACCCCGCCTCACGACGACGCAGTTGCCATTGGCTTGTGGTTGGTGCCATCAACCTCCACAGGGGACTTTCACCCCCGAGTCGTTGGTCATGTCGGGCGTACTCGGGTAGCCAGGGGCGGTTGCCCGCCCCCAGCTCCCACAGAACCGTGCTTGCGCTGTTCGCACACGGCTCCTCGGGACGACGGGTTGTGAACCCCGCCGCCGGCCGGTTTGCGACCTCGAATCATCCCCCTAGCGCCAGTTGTGGCGGGTCGGGGACGACGATGTGCTGGTGCGCGCGGCGGTGTAGGTCGACCAGGGCCACGAGCCCGCGTTCCCTGAAGAACGCTCTGTTCAGACCGTGGTCCACGGCCGGGGTGTGGCTCAGCGCCCACCAGGACTTGCGCCCCGCATAGACCTGCCGCCACGCCGACCGCCGGGGAACGCCCAGCTTGACGAGTTTGCGCGCGATTGTTCGTTTGCGTTTCCAGTGGTGCAGCACGATCGCGCGGAGTCGACGCCTGATGTGGGCGTCGAGCGCACGCAACACGAACTGCTCACTGGCCGAGGCAATCCCGAAGAACCCGTGCCACCCGCGCAGCCACGCGTTGATCCGGAGGACGCAACTCTCAAGAGTGCCTCCCCACTGTCTCGGCGTCAGCTGCCGGATCCGCTCCATGGCTAAGCGCTTAGTGCGCTCTGAGAGCAGGACCTCCACGGTCCCGGCCTGCGGGTCTAACCGCAGCCGGAAACCGAGGAAGTGGCGATCATCGGGACGAGCGACAGCAGACTTGGCTTGGTTCACTCTGAGGCGCAAGCGCCCCTCGATGAACGTCGTCAAGCTGTCCATCACCCGCTGCCCGGCCCGTTCGCTTCGCACGTAGACGTTGCCGTCGTCGGCATAGCGGACGAACCGGTGGCCACGCCGGTCAAGCTCCCAATCGAGCTCGTCCAGCACGACGTTGGACAACAACGGTGAGAGCGGCGAGCCTTGCGGCACGCCCTCCTCGGTGCTGATCACAACCCCGTCCGGCATCACGACCTTGGCCTTGAGCATCCTCCCGATCAGCACGAGCAGCCGCCGATCGCTCACTCGCTCAGCGAGCTTGGCGGTCAGCCGCTGGTGGCAGACGAGATCGAAGAACTTCTCCAAATCAAGATCCACCACCCACCCGTAACCGTCCTCGAGATGCTGTTTGGCTTCGGCCACCGCCGTGTGGCAGCTTCGGCCAGGTCGAAATCCGTGGCTTGAGGGATGGAACGTCGGCTCCCACGGCGGTTCGAGCACCTGCCGCACGGCCTCACAGACCACCCTGTCGACCACGTCGGGAATCCCGAGTCCGCGCTGCCCGCCTCCCGCCTTGGGAATGTACGCCCGGCGAATCTCACCGGGTCGATACGTCCCTGCCAGCAGGTCGGCTTGCAGCCGTGGCAGCACGACCGGCCACTGCGCAAGCAGCGCCTCGATCGTCAGCCGTGGCAGCACGACCGGCCACTGCGCAAGCAGCGCCTCGATCGTCTGCCCATCCGGACCGGGAGCGCCCTTGTTCGACGCCACCTTCAACAACGCACCCGTCAATCGATACGCAACCTCCTCCATCGTCGCCGACGCTGCCGTCTTCGCATTGACGATCGCCTTCGGCACCCCCGCCCGGACGGCCCCAAGCCGGTCCCGAGTCGCCTTGCGGGTGGCCCCTTTCGGGTTTTCTGCTGTCGCGATCGGCAGTCCGAGCTGCAACGCCGTTTGTTCGACCGGGACCGCCTTCCCTTGCCCACCGGAACTCGACCCGGCGTGCTCAGCGGGCGTTATCCCGCCTTCCAGTAGTACGCGGTCCTCCGACTTCTGCTGGGCCATCAGCCTTCGTCCTCTCGTTCTCCGGCCTACCGGCCAACCTCGCCGGGACCCAGCAGATCTCCCGGGGTAAGACGCTGAGATTTCGCCGTGATCGCGTCGCCAATACGCCCTCCAGTACCGAGCTTTGGAAGCGGAGTCATCGCGCTGTCCCTCGGCCTGGCAGTGTTCGCGCGCAGCTGGCGGACGGCGGCGGGCATGATCTGATGGCTCGACCCCCGGTCATCGAAGCTGTCGACGTTTCGGTCGCCTACAGGCTGGCGCGCAACCGGACCACGAGCATCCAGGAGTTCGCGATCCGCCTGCTCAAGCGCCAAATCCAGTACGAGGACCTGTGGGCCTTGAGGAACGTGTCATTCGACCTCCTACCCGGGTCGGTCCTCGGTGTCATCGGTGCGAACGGAGCCGGGAAGAGCACCCTCATGAAGGTTGTGGCTCGAGTTCTGCCGCCAACTGCGGGCAGGGTCGTCGTGCGCGGCCATGTCGCGCCGCTGATCGAACTCGGCGCCGGATTTCACCCGGACTTGACCGGTTACGAGAACCTCCTTCTCTACGGCACCATCCTCGGACACGACCCACGTGAGCTTCGCCGCAACGCCGGAGAGATCGCGGAATGGGCCGAGGTGCGGGAGTTCATGGACGTTCCGGTTCGGTCCTATTCGTCGGGCATGTTGACCCGGCTCGGCTTTGCGATCGCGACGTGGGCCGAGCCCGACATCCTCGTCGTCGATGAGGTGCTGGCCGTCGGCGACGAGCGCTTTCAGGAGCGCTCGTCGCAACGGATCGTGGGACTGTTGCACCGGGGCACGGCCGTCCTGTTCGTCTCGCACGCGATGGAGAAAATCCGCGAGTTAGCCGAGAGGGTTCTCTGGCTCGACCACGGCAACGCCGTCATGCTCGGGGAGCCCGACGAGGTCGTGGATGCGTACATCGCCGCCCAGCACGCGACGAGCTCCAGACCGAGCTTTGCGCCAAGCTCGTAAGGCTCGGGACTGGCTCTTGCCTGGCGGCCGTCCAGGCGGGCAAGGCCAAGCGGAGCCACGCTCGCGTTGAGCGTCCGTACGCGCTTGCTCGCTGCGTACTGCGATCGGCTTCCATCTCAACCAGAGCCTCGGTTCAACGCTGCTTGGAGCAACTCCTCGTAGGCGTCGAGCGCCTGACCGGCATCGAATATCTGCTCTATCTCGCTCCGTCTTCGCTCGTACTGCGGTCGGTTCTCGAGAACGGACCGTATTCCCTCTGCAAGAGCCCGTGGGTCTCGCGTTGGAACCAGCACCCCCATGCCGGTGCGCGCGACCGGCTCCCGCATCCCAGGAAGGTTCGATGCCACCACCGGTGTACCGCACAGCATGGCCTCTACCTGCACCATGCCAAAAGCCTCCCTGGCGTCGACACTGGGCACGACCAGCACATCGGCAGTGACAAAGAACGAGGGCATCTCGGATCGGTCGAGCACGCCGACAAAGCGGATGTGATCGCTGTAGCGATCGATCATCGGTTCCAGATGCCTGAAGTAGCTCTCACAGCCGATATCGCCACGACGCTCCCCGGTCATGGTCACGACCAGCTCCGGGTAGCGCGGTAGGAGATGCGGAATTGCATCGAGTAGATATTCCACGCCCTTCTCCGGAGCCATTCGAGCTGCCATCGCGATGACCGGTCCTGCGCCTGGCTGATTACCTCGACCGGCTCTCTCAACCGTCCGTCCGGGTGCCGGCCCTACGCTGGCGAGCGGCGTCACCACCCGCAGCTTGGACTCGAACCTCTTCAGCAGAGCAGACCCGTCGGCATAGTCGCGACTCGCGACGATGATGAAGTCGGCGCAGCGGGCGGCGAGCGAGTTCATGGCTCCCAACGTCTTCGGTCCCAACCACGACCACCGGCCGGACCGGGGCTCGAAGTCACAGTAGTAGCTGAGGACCACCGGGCGTCCCAGGCGTCGCGCGAGCCGGCAAACCAGGCCGGCCTCGGCCAGAGGTATGTGAACGGCGACGACATCGGCCTGCCGCATCAGGGCCGCCGCGTGGGGGATGAAGCTGGGCATCACAGGGATGCGCGCAACCGTCCCGAGGACGGGCGCGCGCACGATATCTACGCCGGCGATGCTCTCCCGGAGGGGGAGGCTGCTGTGGTGGCGGGAAGTCAGAACCGTGACCTGGTGACCGTGTGACGCCATCCCTTCCGCGACGTGCTGGACATGGACCTCCACTCCACCGACGCGTGGCCAGTAGCTCACAACGACCATCAGAACTCGCATGGACTTGTCCCCCAACCGTCCATTCAGATCGCTGTCACCAGTGATCAGAGCTGAAGGCTGAAGCGTCGAAGGAGTCGGCCAGCTCCCGGGTCCTACGCGAGCTCTGGTACGCGAGCACACTCCGGTTCATCACGTCGAGTTGGGCCTATTTGAACGCATGGAAGACCGCGCGTCTCTGAATCAGGGCTTCTCGCGGAGGAGCATCCTGATGGGCAAGGGATTGCAGGTGATGCGGCAGCTCACGCAACATCTTTCTAAACCAGTGGGCGGCCGAGCGCGGCCTTACGATCCGCACCTCACGAAAGCCGACGTCCCGCAGCATCGCAGCGACGGCCGCCGGGTTCGGTCCCCCCAGTTCGTGGGATCGGCGTTGAGCTGCTGATTCGGATAGAACGCCATCGCGGGTCGTCTGGACCAGGTGAGGTCGACGTGGGTCTCGAGAATGAGCTGCTTGGCGGTGACGGCCGCAACCCGCTCGAGCGCGAGCAGCGGGTGGCGCAGGTGATAGAGCACGCCTAGGAAGAGCACGAGATCGAACGCGCCCACGATGCTCGGTTCCAGCTCCATCACGTCCAGGTCGATATCCTCGACGCAGGAGCCCAGCTCCTCGCGTGCCAGCAAGAAGCCCTCCTTCGTGCCCCAGCCATCGCCGTTCCACGCAAAGCTGTCCGTCGTCACGACCCGCTTCGCGCCACGCCGCTCGGCCTCGAAAGAGTAGAATCCGTCTCAGGCACCGATATCTAGCACAGTGGCGCCGGTGAGGTTCGCAGGCAGCCCGATGAAGCCGACGCGTGCAGTCTCCTCGACCCCGGGGGTGACGATTCGTGGCCGCAACTCGATTGAGTGATACCACGCGATCTCCGCGACACGGGCACGGAGCTCCTCATCGGAGAGAGCTGAACGATGATGCGTCATGACGATTGGCCAGGTGCTTCGGCGGGCCAGCATAGCGACCGTCCTGGCACCGGCACGCGGAGGCGGCGAGCCTATACTCGTCGCGTGCCGAGCGCGAGGTTCAGGGATGCAATGCGCGGCGCACAAGCCCGATCTTGGGGAGTGCGTGACATAACGCTCGGCCGTGCGCGGCGCTTGGCCGATCGGACCGTCCGTAAGCCACGATCGCCATCGCAGTGGGGCGTCAACCTGGTTGGCTACTTCAGCTCGGGGCTGGGTCTCGGAGAGGCGGCTCGCGCGATGCTCGTCACCTTGGAAGCGCACGACGTTCCGGTCGTGCCCGTCAACACACGCCCCGCGCTTGGCGAGCGGTGCGATCCTGATCTCGCGACGGTGCCTGCCGCTGCCGCCCCATTCACCGTCAACATGTTCTGCGTCAATGGTGATGGCATGCGAGTTCATGCGCAAGCAGGGACGCGCATTTCTCGACGGGCGGTATTCGATCGGCATCTGGTGGTGGGAGGTCCCGCCAGCGCCCGCCCGGTGGGCCGAGGTGAGCAGGAGCCTCGACGAGATCTGGGTGTGCTCCGACCACGTGCTAGACGCCATCGCCCCCATAGTCGACGTCCCTGTGATGAAGATCCCGCAGCCGGTCCCCTTGCCGATCCCAGACGCCACGCCGCGACGGAGCCTCGGCTTTCCCGATGGGTTCGTCTTCCACTCGGTCTTCGACTACTCAAGCACGTTTGCGCGGAAGAACCCAATCGGCTTGGTCGAAGCATTTCGCCGTGCCTTCGCGGAGGACTCAGGGGCCCATCTGTTCATCAGGTCCATCAACGGGAAGCGCGATTCCCGCAGCCGGCGACTGCTGGAGAGCGCTGCCGCCGGACGTCCCGACATCCACATCGTGGACCGCTACGTCAGCCCTGGCGAGAAGAACGCGATGCTCGCCCGTTGCGACTGTTATGTCTCACTGCACCGGGCCGAGGGATTTGGGCTGCCGCTGGCAGAGGCGATGCGGTTGGAGAAGCCCGTCATCGCAACAGGCTGGTCGGGCAATCTCGAGTTCATGACGCAGGCCAACAGCTACCTGGTCGATTACAAGCTCTCCCGCGTTGGCGCCGGCTCATGGCCCTACCTGCCAGACGCGCAGTGGGCCGATCCAGATCTCGACGATGCAGCCCGCCTGATGCGCGAGGTGTTCGCCGATCCTCGGTCGGCCGCGGCACGTGGCCGCCTGGCGGCGAGGGAGATCGGCGCCCGGCACGACCCAAGCGAGGTGGGAGTGACGGTTGCGGCTCGTCTCGACGATCTTCGTCCCGCATGACGTCCGGCTCGGCCTGGCCATCGGTCAGTAACGTGACCGGGCGCGACCCGCCGCCTCGCGCGAGCGCTGAGCCAAGGGGACTCGAGCGGCTGCGTCGCACGAGGCGCGTCGTGGAGCTGGCGAATCGTGAAGGATTCGACCTCGACGGTGCAGAGCAGGCAGAGCTTGCCACATGGCTCGCCGAGCCCGTCTCGCCTGAACGCTCGGTGGGCCGTTATCTCGAGGCGATCCACGCAGATCGTCCCGATCTCAAGGCCTCCTATCCCGATCTCCATGGCCGAGACAGCAACGGCTTCGCGCGCTGGGCTTGGACCCGCGGCAGGACCGAAGAGGGGCTGCCGGAGGAGATCCTGCCACTCGCCGCGCGCCCGATTGATCCACCGGAGCCCTGCCCGGCGATCCGCGTCAGCGGGTTTTTTCGCGAGACGCACGGCCTCGGCGAGGTCGCCCGCTGCTATCTACATGGCTTGCAGAGCGTTCGCGTTCCGGTCACGACGCAAACCGTGACGCTGGAGCAGTTGTTCGGCCCTCGACGCCGGCGACGCTTTTCGAAGCAGCCTTTCGGGGAGCTCGATTGCGGGCGCAAGCCGCATGCTGAGCTCGTGTGCGTCAATGGCGCCGAGCTGGACACCTTCATCTCATTCCATCCCGAGACAGCGGGCAGCGGCCGTCCCACGATCGGCATTTGGGGATGGGAGACCGACGCTGTACCTCAGAGCTGGGTGAAGGCCGCGCGTGCGCTCGACGAGGTGTGGACGTACTCGCGTTACGCCGCAGCGAACCTGGGACAGGCGCTACCGATCCCGGTGGTCGTCGTGTCGCCCCCGGTCCTGACACCGGACCCCGGAGGCGCCCGACCGGGGATCGAGATCCCGGACGGGTTCGTGTTCCTATCCATGTTCGATTTCAACAGCCGAGTCGCGCGCAAGAATCCGGAGGGCCTCCTCCGAGCCTTCATGTCCGCGTTCGAGCCAGGTGAGGGTCCGCACTTGGTCATCAAGACGATCAACGCCGGCCACGACCCTGACAACGCCGCGGCGCTCGCTTGGCAGGTAGCAGAGCGGCCCGACATACATCTGATCGACCGGGAGCTCGATTCCCGCGCGAGGGCCGCATTGCTCGCTCGCTGTGACTGCTACGTCTCGCTGCACCGGGCTGAGGGATTCGGCCTGCCTCTAGCCGAGGCGATGGCACTCGCAAAGCCGGTGGTCGCCACCGGCTACTCAGGTAACACCGACTTCATGACGCCCGCCAACAGCTACCTCGTGGGGTATTCGCTGGTCCAGATCGGCGAGGGCGACGCGATCTACCCCTCCGGCGGGATGTGGGCAGACCCCGACCTACGACACGCCGCGACCCTGATGCGCGCGGTCTGGAGCGACCCCGCACGCGCGCGAGCGCGGGGCGCACTTGGACGCATTGAGGTCGGCCTGCGCCACAGCGCGGCGATCGCCGGCGCCAGGGCGAGCAGACGGCTCCAGCGAGTGATCGCGTCCGCCGAGTCAAGCCAGGTGACGATGCGCGCGGATCCGGCGCTGAAGCGGGCGCGCGCGGTCGCCAGGGCGCGCGCCAAGCGGACCTTGTTCGACCTCCTCGCAAGCATGATCGAGGCCAACAAGAAGAAGCGCAGCGACAGCCGATGACCGGAGATTCGTGGTACGTCAGGTCGCTTCGAGCGCCCGGGGGCGGACGAGGTCGAGAGCCTCGCTTCGCAGCCGCTCGATTACAGATTCTCGGCCCGCCTGTATCGCCACCAAGGAGGTCATTCGCGACCGACAGCGGGGGTATGTGGAGCTGTTCGAGCGTCGCGGCGCGCGCCGTTTGGCGTGAGGATCCTCAACGAGTGTGATCGAATCGCCCCTCGCTGCATTCGACGCGGTCAGCGAGCGCATGCCGCGTCTGCTGCTCATTGGATGACCGGCGCCGCCTCCATCCGAACGACCGTGGTGATCCCCGCCTACCGAGCGTGGTCGACCCTCCCGGCTGTGCTCGATGCCCTCGCGCCACAGCTCGGTGAGCACCGAGAGGCGATCGTGGTCGACAGCAGCGGTGACGGCCGCGCCTCGGAGCTCGCGGTCGAACGGCCGTGGCTGCGAGTGATCGCGCTTCCCGAGCGAGCGTTTCCCGGAAGGGCGCGAAACGTCGGGGCTGCACAGGCCTGCGGTGGCTCGCTTGCGTTCCTCGATGCGGACGCTGTGCCCTCGCCAAATTGGCTCGACCGTCTCGAGGAGACGTTGACCAACGACCTGGATGCTGTAGCAGGAGGCATCCTGAACGGCACCCCAGACAGCCGCATCGGTACGGCGCAATACCTGCTCGAGTTCTCCGAAGCGTTCCCGCGACGGCCTCGCCCCCTTCGCCACGCCGCAAGCGCCAACCTGCTCGTGCGACGCGATTGCTTCGAAGCGTTCGGCGGGTTCCCCGACGAGCTTCGCGCGGGGGAAGACACAGTCATGACGTTCTCGCTTGCCAGCCAGCGGCGACTCGCGTTCGCGCCCAAAGCGACGGTCCACCATCTCAACCGCACGGAACTCGGGCCTTTCCTGGCCAACCAGCGTGTGCAGGGGGCAGCGTTCGTCGCCGTCTGCAGCTCCGCGCCCTATCCGCACCGATGGGTATCCCGAGGGCCGGGACTGCTGCTCGCCGGACCGCTGCGCCTCACGGCTTTGGCCCGTTGCCTGCTCTTCAACCCTTCGCAGCTCAAGGACGCGCTGCGAGTGCTCCCACAGCTGCTCCTTGGAACCGCGGCGTGGGTCGTAGGCGCGTACGAAGCCCAACGCTGACTCCGTGATCGAAATCCCTTAAAGCCTGACGGCGACCGCGCCGACGAAGTGGGCGGTGAGGTTCCACGTCGGCCACCTTCCCATCGCTTCGCAAGCGAAGCACGCGACGAAGATGCCGGCTCTCCGCCTGCCCGTCGGCGCGCGACGCAGCGCCTCGGCGCACCGCCAGGCGGGCCGCCAGTTGGGGTGGACAGTGCATGATCGCGGCGGTCTCCGCCACGTCGAAGCCGCTCTCGCGCAGAAGCCTCGCGAGGCCCCGGGGGCCGTAGGTGGCTCCCACGTAGTGGGGGACGACGCCAACCGGTGCAGCGGCCCGAACAGACGCGAAGTGCGCAACGCGGCGATCGGGTTCATCCGGTTGTCGAGCGTGATGATGAGCTTCCCGCCGGGGACGATCAAGCGGGCGAGCTCGCCGACCGCGGCGCGCAGCGTTGAGCGCGACTCGAAGTGGTCGAGGGTCGAGTTCGACACGACCACATCGAAGCTCGCGTCGTCAAACGGCAGCGCCAGCACGTCAGCAACGCGGGCGTCGAGGTCTGGATAGCGCTTGGCGGCGGCGCTCACGATTGCGCCCGCGACATCGACGCCGATGACTTCCCCCGCCCGCGCGGCCGAGGAGCGACGGTACTGGGCGCCAAACCGCGGATGACTCACGGCGTCCCCGCGCCGGATGTGCACGCCCACCGTATCGTCGTCAAACGCGGCGGCGAGTTCGGCTACACGTCGGCGTATCGTGCTTACCGGACGCCATTGGCGCAGCTCCGTTTCGAACTCGCGGTCGAAGCCCGGGAGCAGGCGACGACGACGCTCGGGCGTGAGCAGATCCTGACAACGCCGGAACCCCTCATAGGTGACCACCGGATGCGAGGGAACGTCGAACACGCCGGCGAAGCCGGGGCCTCCGGATTCCCTCCAGACCTGATTGAGGCCGCCGACTCCGGCGACGCTCACCTGCTCGTGCAGGCACATGGAGCGTCGCGCCAGAGCCGCAAAGGACGAGACGACACCAAGGCGGTTGCAGAGCCCGAGCGAGGGGCGGATCACGAGCGCTCCAGGCATGGCGCGGGAGCGTAGGCTCCTCTGTGGGCACGCTAGACCCTATGGAGGATGATTCGCCGAGACGTTGAAGGCCGGACCTCAATCGCA
>OCTA010000494.1_pt1 | contig 36151 bp, 36 predicted proteins | sample 1538991 | NCBI WGS metagenome assembly OCTA01 (sample SAMEA3539302, study PRJEB22396) | soil metagenome | biome: tundra; feature: field; material: soil | place: USA | collected 2010-05 | depth 0.15 m | reverse complement strand
CTCGTTGACCACCGAGGACTTGCCGATGCCGGAGAACCCGGAGACCAGCACCAGCTCGGGTGTGCCCCGAGCGACGACGCGATTGAAGGCCGCCACCAGCGTGTCGATCTCGCCCTCGCGCCCGTACAGCCGCTCCGGGATGACCAGGCGGTCCGACGCGTCCTCGGTGCCTAGCGGGAATGGCTCGATGCGGCCGGTGGCCTCCCAGGCCAGTAGACACCGCCGCAGGTCGATCGCGAGACCGGCGGCCGTCTGATAGCGATCCTCGGCCGTCTTGGCCAGGAGCTTCATGACGATCGTGGAGAGGTGCCCCGGGATACCCGCAACCCGCTCCTCCGGTGGGACCGGTCGCCGAGCGATGTGGCAGTGGACCCACTCCATCGGATCCGCGGCCGTGAACGGCCGCGTCCCCGTCAGCATCTCGTAGAAGGTCACGCCCAGCGCGTAGAGATCGCTGCGGGAGTCGACGGAGCGGTTCATTCGCCCGGTCTGTTCCGGTGCCATGTAGGCGAGCGTTCCGGCGATCACCTCGGGCGGCTCTGGAGCTCGATGCTCCCGGGGCAAGCGCGAAGCGATGCCGAACCCCGTGAGCCACGCGCGCTCGCGTGTCGGGTCCACCAGGACGTTCGCCGGCTTGATGTCCTTGTGGATGAGGCCTCGCTCATGCATCTGACGGATCGCGGCCACGAGTGGAATGGCGATGCGTAGGAACTGCGTGATCTCCATTGGCCTGCCCAACAAGCGATCGAGCGCCTCGCCCCCGGGATCCTCGAGCACCAGCGTCATCCGACCACCGCGCGGTGCGAGTGACACCGGCCGCGCGGCCCAGTCGGGATCGAGCGCCTCCCTGAGCTCGTATTCGTGCTCGAGCCGCCTGACGGCCTCGCGCGAGGGGTACTCGCCAGCGGGAGCGACGATGAGGGTCGGGGCCACTCCGTCGCCAGAGCCTCGGTGGAGGGTGACCTCGCGTTCTCTCGTGGCCGCGGACGCATCGCTGGACAGCTTCATCACAGGGTCTGGTGCGCGGATCGCCAAGGTGGCATGACCGCGGAATGCTGGCACCCTCGTTGGCGGACTTCAAGCGTCGCGGCCAGCCCGTGACCTATACCAAGGTGTAATCGACATCCGACTCGCGCCGCCCCTTAATGGGAGCACGGGTCATGCCGGCATTTCTGATCACAGTTGTTGACGACGATGGTTCCGTTCGCGAATCCATGTCGAGCTTGCTTCGATCCGTTGGGCACGCCGTCAAGGAATTCGGCTCGGCGGAGGAGCTCCTTGCGTCGCCTGGCCTCGACACGACAGATTGCTTGATCACGGACGTGCGCATGCCCGGGATGAGCGGGCTGGAGCTGCAGCGCCGTCTTGCGCTGAGCCATCCCCAGCTTCCGGTGATCTTGATGACGGCACATGCATCGGACGAGGAAGTGCGTTTGCGGGCGCTGAAGGGCGGCGCTATGGCTTACCTGTCCAAGCCGCTGGACGAGGAAGCTTTGCTGGGGGCAATCGAGACGGCGATCCGTGAAAGGGGAGGGGAGGCGACATGATTTTTTCAGCAGCGCCGGTGTATGTCGTTGACGACGATTCATCCGTACGTGAGTCGGTGGGGAGCCTCATCCGATCCGCCGGGTGGCCCGTAGAGGCCTTCGGATCGGCGCGGCAGTTCCTGGAGAGTCGCTGGGCAGCCCAGCCGGGTTGCGTGGTGCTCGATCTGGACCTGCCGGACATGAGCGGGCTCGAGCTCCAGCGGAAGCTCGATCCGAGGTTCTCGATCATCTTTCTCACAGGCCGCGGCGACATTCCCACTTCAGTGAGAGCGATGAAGGCCGGCGCTCAGGAGTTTCTGACCAAGCCGCCTCCAGAGGACGAGCTGCTGGAGGCGATCGGACGGGCGATCGCGAGGACGGCACCTCGCCACGCACAGCCAGGCGGGAGTCATCCCTTGGCCAACGCCACGGTGGGCATGATCGGGACGAGCCACGCCTTCACGCGGGTGCTCGATCTCGTGGAGGCGGTAGCTCCGACCGATGCGACCGTGCTGATTCTCGGCGAGACTGGCACGGGAAAGGAGCGTGTGGCGCGCGCCGTCCACGACCGGTCGGCCCGGCGCTCGAAGCCGTTCGTCAGCGTGAACTGCGCCGCGATTCCGCAATCCCTCATCGCCTCGGACCTGTTCGGTCACGAGAAGGGCGCCTTCACGGGGGCCGTGCAGCGTCGGGCCGGGCGTTTCGAGCAGGCGCAGGGCGGGACCATCTTCCTCGATGAGGTTGGGGATCTTCCCGCGGAGACGCAGGTCGCCCTGTTGCGCGTCCTCCAGGAGCGAGAATTCGAGCGCGTGGGTGGACACCATCCGATCGCCGCCGACGTGCGGGTGGTTGCCGCCACGAACCGGGACCTTCCCGCGGCCATCGCGGCGGGCGCATTCCGTAGTGACCTGTTCTACAGACTGAATGTGTTCCCGATTGAGATGCCGCCCTTGCGCGAACGGAAGGAAGACATTCCTCTGCTCGTCGAATACTTCATGGATCGCGGTCCGGGGTCGGGAGGGCGAGCGCGTAGCGTCCACCCGCGGGCCCTGGAGCTGCTTGGCGCCTATTCTTGGCCGGGTAACATCCGTGAGCTGCAGAACGTCGTCGAACGCGCCCTCATTGTCTCGTCGGAACAGGAGCTGACGGTTGATGCACGCTGGTTCCTCAGCCCCTCCACCGAGCCACCTCGCCAACCGGTCGCCGAGCCGCCGACCATTCGCGAAAGGGCAATGCGAAGAGCCCCGCCGACCGGGACGAGCGAGGAGGTAGCTGGAACGGAGGCACCTGGAACGATGGAGCCGAGCTCGGAGCATGCTGGCTCGACGCTCATCGCCGAAGGCTCGCTCGCGGACCTGGAGCGGCAGACGGTCCTTCGCACGTTGTCCGCCGTGAGCGGCAACCGGCGACTCGCCGCGGCCAAGCTCGGCATCGGGCTACGAACTTTGTACGAGAAGCTGAAGCGATACGACCTCCAGGGAGGCATCTGAGCCTAGTGCCTTGGAGCTGGTGCGAGTTCCGCACGACACGGGTGCGGGATCCGCATATCGCCGGAGCAAGCGGGGAGAACACCGCTGGCGGCGAACCAGACTGTGTCCCGTCGTTTGAGGCGCCGGCCTGGCATCGCCGATGCAATGGCTTTGGTTCATAGGGGTGTGAGCCATGGGCCAGACCAATTCTCAACAGATTCCCCTCTCCGATGACACCGTGCTTTCGAACCACAATGGTTGGTGCGACGACTACGCGTCGCTCTCCCGGCAGCTCTCGGTCATCCGGGAGATGGTCCGTACATTCGATACTCTGACAACCGCGGGCCAGCGTTACACTATGAGCAAGATCGTCGGGTTCGGTCGGGATCAGGTCGCGCGGGCGTGCGACCGCGTGAGCTGGCGACACCAGAGCGCCTTTGCAGACCTTCTCGAGAAACTGGACCGGGAGTCCGCGCGTCCGTTGCCCGATATCTTCAGGTTCGGTGAGCGCGTCGAGCGCTTGGTGGGATTGCTTGCTTCCACGGCATAGCTTCCGGGTCGTTCCACTCGTCGCGTTCTTGGCTTTCGGGTCCCCGGCTCTGGCAAGCGACCCGAACACCTCGGCCGCCGAGGGGCACCGCCTCTTCCAGGCGGGACAGTTCGCGGAGGCTGCGGCCAAGCTGGAAGCTGCGGTGGGCTCTTCGACCGATCCGGAGGTGCTCTTCGAGCTGGCGGTTTGCTACGAACGACTGGACCGCGATTCCGAGGCCATCGCCGAGTTCCGGGCGTACGGGCGTTCTCCCGTCGCGCTTCGCATTCCCGAAGCGAACCAGCACATCGCGGCGATCCAGTCGAAGCACCCGGGCCCCGCGGCGCCCCGCGAGTCCCTCACCAAGTCCCTGCGGGTCCTGGTCCCCACCACCGGCGACAACGGAAAATGCGTGAAGGACTGTGGGAAGCCCGTGTCGCCGTTCTGCGGGAACAGCTCCAATCGAATGCAAAAGGCCTGCGCCATCCAGTTCTCCTGTCTGCGGAGCTGCCCCGGAGCCAAAGTCGAACCGGGTTCCTGCTCGATCGCGCCCAGGAGCTCGGCGCAAGTCTGCTTGACCGATCGGTGATCGCGGGCGGGATATGGCGGATGGCACGGTTGTAGCTTGGTGTTCCCGATGGAAGGAGATTGTCATGCGTACCCTTTCGCTCACCTTCGGCTCTGGGCTCATGCTCCTGTCCACTTTGGCGCTGGCGGCCGACGCCCCGGCGGCAGTGGTGATCCGCGGCAAGATCGCGAGTATCGATGCGAGCTCCATCGCGATCGGCAAGGCGGACGGCCACGTCGTCACGGCGTCGCTCGCGCCCGGCACCTCTTTCTCGACGGTCGAGCCCCGGCGCTTCGACCAGATCAGGGACACCGATTTCGTGGGCATCACCAATGTACCCGGTCCGAGCGGCATGCTGACGGCTCGAGAGGTTCACATCATTCCGTGGCGGGGCCTCAACGAGGGCTCCTACCCGTGGGATCATGACCCGGAGGCAGTCACGCCCGCCGCGGCGAGAAGCATCACCAACGGTACCGTCGCTGTTCCCCACGACGAGGCGACTGCCGAGTACACAATGACAAACGCCAGCGTCACCGCGTCGACCGGCGGGCAGCTGACAGTCACCTACCGGGGCTCGGCAATGGTGGCCGGTAAGTGCGTCGGTCACGCGGCGAAAGCTGCCGACAAGCCCTGCAACGGCGTGGCGACCGTGATCGTTCCGCCCGCGACGCCCATCGTGGCCATCGTTCCCGCGACGCCCATCGACGCAAAACCCGGGCTCGCCGTGTTCGCCATCTGCGCCGCAAAGTCCGACGGCAAATGGGTGGCATCGTCGGTCATCTTCGAAAAGAACGGAGTCAAGCCAGCGTTCTGAGTCAGGGGTGAGGCCGCTGGCAAGGTGATAAACAGACTTGCCGTACCTGCGGCGAGTCGGACACCCTCGGTGGGTGGGCTCAGCGCGGCACGTTGCTGAATCCCGAGCTGAATCGCGAACGATAGTCGCCATAGCCCTTCGCTTCGAGATCGCCGAGAGGGATGAACCGCAGCGCCGCCGAGTTGATGCAATAGCGGAGCCCCGTCGGTCTGGGACCATCCTCGAATATGTGACCAAGGTGCGAGTTCCCGCCCGTCGAGCGCACCTCCCTGCGAAGGTACCCCAGTCTGTAATCCGGACGCTCAACCATACTTCCTGGCGCGATGGGCCGCGTGAAGCTTGGCCAACCGGTATGCGAATCGTACTTGTCCACTGAAACGAATAGAGGCTGGCCGGTCACGATGTCGACGTATAGGCCCGCCGCGTGGCTGTCCCAGTACTCATTGTGGTAGGGCGGCTCGGTCCCGTCCTGCTGGGTGATCTTGTACTGCATCGGCGTGAGACGCTGACGGAGCTCTGCATCAGACGGTTTGACATACGTCGCTGCCGGCCTAGCCAGCTGCCCCGCGCAGCCGACTACCAAAAGCGCCATCGACCATGAACGCGCATCTGACATGCTGACCTCGCCTTACCATGAACCGAACCATCAGACTGTCGCCATCACCCGGACGTAGACGGTCCAGATGGCAGTCAGCGCCGCGCCCGCATCCCGATTGGACAGACCCATTCGAACGGCCCCCAGGACTGAAGGAGGCGAGAAAGGGTACTGCAAGATAAAGGGCCAGATCTCACCGGCCCTACCCGGGCGGAGCGGTTCGCGGCGGCGCGCAGTCATTGCGCAATGCAGTTCGATTGCATGAGCCCCCAGATCGCGTCGGCGATGACCGTTCCACCCGCGTCCGTTGGGAAAATGCCGCCGCTGGCGGTGTCGGTGTATTCAGGATGGCCGACCCAGAGCGGCTGGAGATCCAGAAAGAAACAGGGCACCGTGCTCTGCGTGCAGGCCTGCTGCAGCAGCGGCCTCAGCGCCGCCACGCCCGGGATGTTGGGAAGCTCCGGCATCAGAAAGTAGATGATGGCTGTGACGGTCCCGTCGTCCGCCACAGTCGAGAGAAGCTGGGTGAAGGTGTTGGCCACGCTGGTCACAGTGGCCGACGTGTCCATCATGATGGTGTCCAACGTCCCGCCATCCATGATCAGGACCTTGGCCTTGATCGCGGTCGCCTCCTGGGACGTGTATTGAACCGCGATCTGCCCGATCAGCGCGCCGTTCGCCGCGTCGATCGTGTAGTCGTCGCCGGGGCCGATGGCGCCGGCAGCGCGCGCCAGATCCCTCACGCCGGTGTGCTGGTTGCCCGGGATCGTGACCCACGAGTCGCCGATCCAGACGACCTGGCTAGCGCTCACTTGCGCGTGCGGGCAGGCGGAACCGTCGACGAGCAACGGTTGTCCATTCCCAAGCTTGATCCGCTCGCCAGCACAGCCGGAGCCGGTCGCAAGAGCTGCGAGTGCGCCCGCGATGCACGTGATGGGTGCCAGCCGAGCCATCGGGCAATGCTACCATCGGCGCGATGACCCCGGGCGCCGCCCTGCTGGTTGCGCTCTTTTCCCAGAGCCCGACCAGCGCCGCAATCGCCGCGCCCGAGGCTGCGGCGACGAGCGTGCGCCTCGATGTGCGCGCAGCTCCTGAGTGCACGTCCCGGAGGGATCTGACGGTCCGCATCGCGGCCCGCTCGCCGCGCATCCAGGTCGTTGACGACGCTTCTGTCTCGGCGCGAGTCGCTGTCACGTCACCGCGGCCCGGGAGCGTGGTCGCTGATCTTGTCCTGGCGAGCGCTGGCATCGAGCAGCTGCCGCGCCGGGTCGTGGCGCGATCCTGCGCGGAGGTCGCTGACGGCGTTGCGCTGATCATCGCCGTGACCCTCGATCCGAACCTGAGGGGGAACCTTGCGGGCGGCGAGGCAGCGAACCGGGGCTCTGCCGACCAAGGCAAGGAAAACTCCCGGGCCGGACGGGACATGTCGGCCGCATCTGCGTCCGCGACGCTTGGAGTAGGTCCCGTTCCGCGACTACCTGGCATCTCGGAGGAGCGAGCCGCCGCTACAACACAAGCAGCACCGCCCGTCGGGGCGAACTCCGTTGCCCAACTTCCGCCGCCCGTCATCGTGAAGTCCGTTGCGCCGCCCGTGCGTCGTCCGGCTGAGACAACCAGGCGCCAGTTCGGTGTCTCCCTGGCCGGCCAAACGATCTTCGGTCCCGCTCCCGCCGTCATGCCTGGGATCGCGCTCTATCTGATGGCGGCGCTGGATCGGGACGGGCCGTGGGCTCCCGCGCTATTCCTTGGCGCGACGCACGTCGGGCGAGCGGACCTGTCCGAGTCGGGTGGAATCGCGTCCTTTGCACTCGATGCCGCCAGCTTCGACGCCTGTCCGCTGCGCCTGCGCTGGTCGCGTCTCACGGCCCGTCCGTGCGCCTCGGCGCTGGCCGGGCGACTGTCGTCGAAAGGTTCCGACACCGATCAACCGGCCAGCGCGACACGGACTTTCGGGGCAGCCGGTGCAGCGATGACAGCCAGCTTCGGCTCGACGGTCGAGCTGTCCGCGCGCTTGGGCGTCGGGCTGACGTTGATTCGCGATTCGTACGAGTTCGCGAACGCCGTGTTCCACCAAAGCGGACTCGTCACGATCTCTGCGAGCTTGGGAATCGGCGCCCATTGGCCCTGATAGAGCGAGGCTAGGAGCCTCGACCTCTGGAGGCTCAGGGCGCCGTTGATGATTCCGTGAGCCCGACGAGCTCAGCGACGCGGCGTGCCAGCAGGCTGCCTCGATTCTCCCCCACGAATCGCGTGGCCAGCGCCCTTGCTTCGTCCTGCCGACTCAGCTTCATCAGCGCCTCAATCCTGATAGCGGTTGCTTCGGGACGAAAGCTCCCGGACGGGTACTTGTCACGGTAGCGGCCCAAGATCTCGAGCGCGCGACGACCATCCCCCGACGACATCGCCGTTTGTGCGGCGTCGACGTAGGCAATTTCGTCCCGAAGATCTCCCATGGCCGTCGCGACGTGGCCGCGGGGGATCGCGACGGTCGGGCCGGGCGCCGGTTCTGCGATCTCACCGGCGGGCCGGATGGCCGCGCGAGGCGAGTCTGGCGGGGGTGGAGGGGCGATCAGCGTGGCAGCTGTCGGAGTCGGCCGCAAATGGGAAGCGTGCCACGCACGCGCGCCGACCGTGGCGCCGACGACGAGTCCGAGCACGCCGAGCGAGACCCACGGCCACACCGTCGACGCCGCTGCGCCCGCCGTTGACTTGGACGCTGCGGCATCGGCAGCCGCCGCCTTCGAGGGGAAGGTCGTCGCGAGGCCGGTCACGGCGATCCCGAGGGCCCTGGCCATTCGTGCGGACGCCGCCGGCGACGGCTGCTTCTGCAGAGCTGCGATCACCTGCCGCTCGAAGTCCGTCGCGTCCGCCGCGAGGAGGCGTTCCGGCAGATCGGTGGGCAGACGACTCATGATTCCCCTTCCTTCAGGAGGCTTCTTCCAACGCGCTCCGCGGCGGAGCGGAATTGCTCGCGTGCGCGACGGAGGCGCGACGCCACGCTTCCCGGCGGAATCGCCAGCAGCTCCGCGATCTCCGGCGAGGTCAGCCCCTCGAGCTCGTAGAGCACGAACACCTCCACGAGCTCGGGGTCGACCTTGGCCATCACCAGATCACAAACTTGCGCATCCGCGCGCGTGTCGCTGGTGTCACGAATTCCGGAAAGACGCTGATCCATGTCCTCGTCCAGCTCCCAGCGCACCGTCTTGCGGCCGAGCGTGTGTGCCACGCGCAGCGCGGTGCCTATCAGAAAGGCTCGTTCGCGCTCAGGCTCTATTTCGCTCAGCCGCTCAGCGGCAAGGAGGAACGCTTCCTGGGTGGCATCCTCGGCAGCGTCCAGAGTCAGGCCGCGCCGTCGCAGCGCGCGCCAAACCGCGGCGTGGTGGGCGTTGAAGATTCGTTCCAACCGAACGCGGTCCACTTCGGTCGGAGCAATTCGGTTGGCGGGCACGACCATCTTCAAACCGTTGCCGCTTCCGTGACCCGCGATGACCTTCTGTAACTGAATATGCAGCTTTCCGGTCAATTCGATCACCAAAAGCGCCGGGCTTGCCTGCGCTCATGACGATTATGTGATCGAATCGCCCCGTTTCCCGCATAGGTAGGTACAGGGGTCCGCCCAGAGGTTGCTCGGCGAGAGAGCTTCTTGGGGATTGCCGACGGGGAATTGTCTGCCCGTCGGACGTCGGCGGCAGCGTTTGGGGCGATAGCTCTACCCGCAGGGCGGGCGGCTGCGCCATCGGTCCACATCGAGAGGTCACTCATGATTTCGTCCCGCAACGCTTGCCTCGCAGCCGCGCGATCGTTCGCCGTGGCGTCCGTTCTGCTCTGGTTGCCATCCTGCGGATCCTCCGACGGCGGCAGCACCTCGGGCGTCGGCGGTGCATCCGGCAGCAAGGGTTCCGCGGGCACCACGGGGTCCGGCGGAACGACCGCAGCGGGCGGCACGCAGGGATCTGCAGGCACGATCGGGTCTGCAGGCACGACCGGAACTGGCGGAACGGGGGCGGCGGGCACGACTGGAACTGGGGGAACCGTCGGCGCAGGCGGCCGTACCGGTTCGGGAGGGACCACGGGTTCTGCGGGCACGACGGGAACGGCGGGCCGCGGTGGAACCGCCGGCACGACCGGAACCGCCGGCACGTCCGGAACCGCCGGCGTTCAGGGCGGAGCCGGGCGCGGGGGTGCGGCGGGATCCGGCTCGGGCGGAAGCGCCGCCGGGGGTTCCACCGGAACCTGTCCAGCAACCACCCTGAAGGCGGGCGACAACAACGAGACCATCACCTCGGGGGGGGAGTCCCGCACGTTCATCGTCCACATCCCGACGGGCTACACGGGAAGCTCACCCGTCCCCGTCGTTCTCGATTTTCATCCGCTCGGCGGCACCGGCAGCTCGCAGGAGGGCTCGTCGGGCTGGAAGGCGAAGTGCGACAGCGTGGGCTGCATCGCCGTTTTCCCCGATTCGTCCAAGACGGCCGGCGACAACTCCTGGAATGCGGGTTACTGCTGCGACAACGCCGAGGCGAAGAAGATCGACGATGTCCAGTTCGCGCGGGACATCATCAAGTATCTCGAGGCCAATACCTGCGTCGATCCGAAACGCATCTACGCGAGCGGAGGCTCCAACGGCGGCGGCATGACCTACCGGATGGCCTGCCAGGCCGCCGACGTGATTGCCGCCGTGGCGCCCGTCGATTTCCGCTGCGTCACCGGAACGGACCCCCTGGCGACCACGGTTACGGCCTCGAACAACACGGCGTGCACCTGCACGCTCCCACGGCCGATCGCCGTGATCGGGTGGGATGAGGGGGCAGATACCTCGGTCGTCCCCTACGGCGGCGGCCAGACGCCGAATTTGAAGACGGATTGCGCCCCCAACTCGAGTTGCGTGGGAATTGGCTTCTCGAGCGCGGTTGTGAACTCCGACACCTGGGCGAAGTTCGATATGTGCACGGGCTCGGCGACCGCGGACCCGAACAACTCGCTGTGCAAAACGTACGCATCGTGTTCGGCCAACACCCAGGTGACCCTTTGCACGACGACCAGCGGAGGCCACCTCGCCGTATACGGGAACTCGTCTGCGAAATTCACCGACACCTCTTGGAACGTGCTCAAGACCCAATCGCTGCAGTAGGCGCGCCACAGGCCTGCTGAGATGCTCGATCCAGGCACCTCGCGGCAGCGCGGGTCAGAGTTGAGCGAATGGTGGAATGGGCGGCACCGGCGATTCGGCGACCGGAGCCGGTGGCGCTGGTACGGGCGCGGCCGGAACGAATTCTGGGGAGGGTGGTTCGGGTGGAAAGGCGGGGGCACCGGCGACCAACGGAGGGCAGAGCGCGGGGTGCAGTTGCGCCGTGGGATCGAGCTCCGCTTCGCTCTGGATGACGCTCCTGATCCTTGCGCTCGTCGCTATTCGTCGTCGGCGACTATCTCCGGAGGTAACGCCGTGCGACCGTCGTCGCGTGCGAGTCCGGGGCCCAGAAAGAGCCGCTCTATCGGCTTTGGAGAATGAAATGACAGTCTTGGCTACCCAGCGGCAATTAGTTGGCATGTCATCCAATACCGCAGCGCCGACTCAGCGTGGCACGGCTGGTCTGCTGCTGGTGCTCGCGACCCTCGGTTGTGCTTCGTCGGCAGGAAACTCTGACACGGGCGCCGGAGGGACCTCTTCCGGTCAAGGTGGAAGCGCCTCGGCAGGGACCACCGGGAGCGGCGGGACCTCGATGGGGGCCGGTGGCGCGATCGGCTCCGGTGGCGCGACGCCGACCGGTGGAGTCACCGGTTTCGGCGGCGTTACAGGCACGGGTGGGGCACCGGCGAGCGGCGGCGCGACCGGCACCGGCGGTGCGGCGAGTGGCGGCGCAACTGGCACTGGCGGCGTGACTGGGTCGGGGGGGGCGGGCGGCTCTATGGGTTCCGGGGGGGCCGTTGCAACCGGCGGGACGACCGGCACCGGCGGCGCGGCCGGACAACGTGGTTCGGGAGGGAGCGCCGGGAGCAATCCCTGGATCGCCTTCGATCCGGCGGGGATCGTCTCACGGTCGAACATCGTGCTTGCACACCCAAACAGCGCCACGAGCCAGATCATGCCGATCGGCAACGGCAACTTGGGCGCGGCGGTCTGGGCGGCAAGCGGGTTCACGGCGCAGCTGAACCGGGCCGACACGATGCCGAATCGTCTCTCGCCTGGGCAGCTCACGATCCCCGGCCTGTCGAAAATGACGGGCGCCAGCGACTTCAAGGGAACGCTGAATCTCTACGACGGCGAGCTGGTCGAGTCGGGCGGGGGGATGACCGCAAAGATCTACATCCGCGCCGACTCCGACGAGCTGGTCGTCGAGGTGACCGGCGCCGACCCGTCCGTGACCCAGACCGCCTCGGTCGGTCTCTGGAGCTCGCGGAATCCAACAGCCGCGGCGTCCGGCGCCATCGCCACGCTTTCGGAGACCTGGACCGATAGCGGTTCGTGGGCATCGAACCAGAAATTCGGCTCCCTCGCCGCCCTCACCGCGGGCGGGCAGAGCGTGACCACCTCCGCGAGCGGGAAGACCATCAACGTCTCCTTCAAGCCGAACTCGGACGGATCCTTCCGCGTCGTGTGCGGATCGCCGTCGTGGAGCGGCAGCACCGCCGCGGCCACGGTGGCCAGCCAGCTGCTCGGCAGCGACGCGACGAAGGCGAACCTCGATAGCACGCACACCGCTTGGTGGCATTCGTTCTGGGGGCGAGTCGGTCTGATGAAGATCACCACCAGCGACGGAAGCGGCGAGTACCTGGAGAACATCCGCGCCATCTTCCTGTACGCCCATGCTTCGGAGAGCCGCGGCGTACGGCCGGGATCGCAGGCCGGCGTGGCCGACTTCTACAACTTCAGTCAGGACGCCGCCGACTGGTACGCCGCCGGCTACTGGTTCTGGAACCTCCGCATGCAAGTGGCCGCCACGATGACGTCGGGGGCCTTCGATCTGAACACCCCGCTCTTCAACCTGTACGCGTCGAACGTCTCCAACCTCCAGGCGTGGACGAAGTCCCAGATGAGCAGCCGCGTCGGAATCTGCGTGCCCGAAACGATGCGCTTCAATGGGAACGGCTGGTGGTACGCCGGCAGCAACTCGTGTGACGAGTCCAGCTCACCCAATTACAACGCGCTGACGCTCTCCAGCGGGTCGGAGGTTGGCCTCTGGATGTGGCGTCAGTATCTGATGACCCAGGACAAGTCGTTCCTGCAGACCAACTTCCCGTTCATGCTCGAGGCGGCGCGCTTCCTGCACACCTACGCCACGACGGGGAGCGACGGCAAGCTGACGACCAACCCGTCGAACGCGCACGAGGATCAATGGGCGGTGACGAATCCGATCACCGACATCTCGGCGATGACCGCCTTCTTCCCGGTCGTCGTCTCGGCGGCGCAGATCGTCGGCTCGACCGATTCGCTGATCAGCAGCCTGCAGACGGACATCTCGAAGCTGCCCGACATTCCGCGCACGAACACGGGCCGGAACCAGGTGACGACGATGTCGTCGGACAGTACCAACATCTTCGCGTACTCGACGCAGCCGACCGCCACGGTCCACAACGTCGAGAACGACGATCTCGAGCCGGTGTGGCCCTATGACCTGGTCAGCGACGTCAACTCGAACCTGTTCGCGATCGGGACCCGGACCTACAACGCGCGCGCCCACAAGGACAGCCAGGACTGGTCGGTCGACGCCATTCAGGCGGCGCGGCTCGGTCTCGGGAGCGAGGTGACCGCTCGGCTGCAGGCCAACATCAAGACCTACCAGACCTACGCCTGCGGTCTGTCGGCCTGGGACACGAGCAAGTTCACGGAGCCGTACATCGAAGAGTCGGGCGTGGTGGCCGCCGCGATCAACGAGGCTGTGGGTACCGGGTTCGATGGGATTATCCGGGTCGCGCCGGCCTTGCCCAGCAACTGGAGCGTCTCGGGCACCGTCTTTGTGCAGGGGCAATCCAAGCTCCACGTTCAGTTCCAGAATGGCGCTCTCGTGTTCGGCGTGCTCGAGGCAGGAAGCTCGGGGGTGGTGCAGATCCGCAATCCCTGGGCGACCACCGCCGCGTCGATCGTCGATTCGCAGGCCCAGCAACCCGTGAGCGCGACCGGCAATCCGCTGTCGTTCAGCGCTCAAGCGGGGCACTTCTACCTGCTCAGGAAGACCAGCGACGCGAATCCCAGCGCGGTTCAGGTCACAGGGACCGCCGCGACGGCGGTCAAGATGCTCGGTTCCCGAACCATCGGCGTTCCCTAATCAGCTTGAAGACGGCAACGAACCCGAGCGGCGGGCGACCACTCATCCCGACCAGATCTCTTTAACAAGAAGGGCGATGCCAAGACAATTGTTCTTGAGTGGACAGCGTCGGTGCCTCGACCGCTGGGCGGCGAGGATCGCGGAGCTTGATCGGGCGCTTATCGGACGTCCCGCTGGCAGCTCTGCCCAGATTCGCCCAGTGCATAGCGACAGGTGTCACATGAGGAGTATCCGTCGAGCAGTTGCCACGACATTGGGCATCGTCTCTCTGCTTTGTGCAGACGGCGAGGCCGTGGCGCAGACCGCAAAGGTCACGCTCAGTAGCCAAAAGCAATACATTCGAGGCTTCGGCGGGATGAGCCATGCGGCTTGGGCCGGAGACCTAACGGCCGCTGAGCGAACCCTCGCCTTTGGGAATGCCGCGGCTCCACGGGATCGGGAAACGCCACTGGCTCGGGTGGCTCCAAGGGTTCCGGTGGCGCGACCGGCTCGGGTGGCTCCATAGGCACCGGGGGCGCGCCGGGATCAGGCGGCTCGACGAGCACCGGGGGCGCGCCGGGCTCCGGTGGCCTGACGGGAGGGACCGGCGGAGTGACGGGCTCTGGCGGTCTAACTGGCTCCGGCGGCAACGAGAACGGAACCGGGGGTAGTTCCGGAGGAAGTGGTGGTACTTCAGGAACCGGCGGAAGCGCAGGCCCGGGGGAGACGTCCATCGACGGCGGTTGCAGTTGCCGTATGGACGGCGACCGATCGAACCCGGCGTCATTCGCGCTCCTGAGCGTGCTTGGTCTGGTGGCCCTGGGCAGGACGCGGCGTCGGCATGAGGATCAGAAGGCGCGGCGGTAGCCGACGCAATTGGCCTCAACCCCCGGGCGACCCGAGCGTCACGTCGCGACCCTTCCGATCTCGAAGTGCCGATCCCCATATCCTGGCCGACGACCTCCGCGCGAGCCTAGAGCAAATCGAGGACGTACTGGCCGATACCGGTCTCAATGGAGACCACCTACACCTAGGAGGGGAAGGATGACGGCAAGACGAGGATGACGCTCCGGTCCCTCCCGCCTCTACTTCTTAGCCCCGCCCTTCTCGCCCTCCGGCACCACGTCCCATTTCCCGCGCGCGTCCATCGAGAGCACGCAGTCCGCCCCCGCCTCGCAACGGGTCATGTGCTTGGTCTTCCCAGTGAATGCGAAGAACGATCCGGGCGGGAGCTTCTGCTCCTTGCCGTCGACTGTGAGGGCGAGGGTGCCCGCTACGACGGTGCCGGAGTGGTTGGCGGTGTGGTGGTGCAGCGGGGCCGCGAAGCCGCCCGCGAACTTGAGGAAGAAGTGGCTGGGCCCTTTGCTCGGATCGCCGTCTACTGGAGCGATCTGTACGCCAGTCATGCCCGGGACCTCACTCCATTTGACGTCTGCCGCGGGAATGAGCACCGCGCCAGAGACCTTTTTATCGGCCTTCTCAGCCTTGTCGGCCGCCAGCGCGCGCGTCGCGACCGACGATAACCCCGCAAGCACCACCAGAGCCGCTGTGAGCGTGTTCTTTTTCACTGTGATCTCCTTCGTCTTGAGCCGTGCTACCGGGAACGTCCGGTGCCACACGAGGTGCGTGTCTACCATCCAGTAGGTAGGTGACACAAGACCTGGTTTTCACCCAGGGCGAACACGAGAGGCTCGGCAGCCGCCAGCGTCGATGGTAAAGATCGACTCATGCCACCGTCCCCCAGAGCCGACACCGCGGCTCGCATCCTCGACGTGGCCGAGCGGCTCGTTCAGGTCCAAGGTTTCAACGCCTTCAGCTACGCAGACATCTCCGCCGAGCTCGGCATCCGCAAGGCCAGCCTGCACCATCACTTTGCGACCAAGGCCAAGCTCGGGAAGGCCCTCATCACGCGCTATCAGGACCGGTTTCGGGAGGCGCTCGCCGAGATCCGTCGGGGGGCCGCCGACGCGCCCACCCAGCTCAAGACGTACGCGCGGCTCTACGGCAGCGTCCTGCGCAAGCAGCGCATGTGTCTGTGCGGCGTGCTGGCGGCCGACTTCGAGACGCTGCCCCGCCCGATGCGCGACGGAGTGCTGAGCTTCTTCGCCCTCAACGAAGAGTGGCTGACGAACGTCCTCGAAGAGGGACGCCGCGCGAAGACCCTTCGCTTCGAAGGCCCGGCCGCACCCATCGCGGCGTTCCTCGTCAGCTCGCTCGAAGGGGCCATGCTGCTGGCGCGCTCCTACGGCAAGGTGTCGAGGTTCGAGTCGGTTGCCAAGAAGCTCATCGGCGACCTGGCCATGGTTTCCTGACCGTGGCATCGCTGGAGAGCCGCTTTCCGTCGGACCTGGAGATTCGACGTGGGATCATTGCGTTTTCGAAGCCGGAGCTGGACGAGATGCGGTCAAAGGTCCGGCGCTTCCGAGACATCCTGGCAGCAATCGGCCATCGAAGCCCGCAGGTCGGGGGTGGCTTTGACCGCGATCTAGGCCACGGCGATCACGTCGCCGCTGTCGGTGACGCTGGGCCGGGCCCGAACTAACGCTTCCACTTCTTCTCCGGTCGAGCACCAGCGCCCAAACCAACGCCCAAGACAGTGCGGCGAATACCGCGATGCTTTCGACCCGGAGTAGTAGCCATTCGACTATTCTGCGCTTGTGCTTCCACCTCGACATCGGTGCCACCCTTTTCTACAACCCGCACGCTCACAGCATTATTCGCCTGACGGGGAACGGGTCGGCGACATCGTCCACACTTCGAACCTGCTCACGAACGCGGCCCGCGTTCGATATTAGAGTCCGGAGAACGGGCCAGCGGGAAGTGTCACTGCCGAGGCGACGCACCAAAGGGACGCCCTACCCATTCCCAGTGCCGAAAAGATGGTTAGAGGGGCCATGTGAGCCAAATCGGGGTTGGAGGAGAAGACAGCCCGCGACGCCAGAACACCATCCTGGTCGTCGACGATGACGCCGACATGAGTGAGGCATTGTGCGACGTTTTGAGGAGCGAAGGCTACGGGGTCACGCTCGCTTTGAATGGGAAGGAGGCGCTTGGACTGCTGCCGAGCTTAAAGAGGCCGTCGAAGATGAGCGCACTTGCGCGGTGGTAGGAATCCCGGCAGCATTGAATGGGTATATGTCCCTCCCGGCAAAGCGGCGCGCGACGTACCAGGATCTGCTGGCCGTCCCACCGCACTTGGTCGCCGAGATCATCGACGGCGAGCTGACGACCAGCCCGCGTCTGGCGCCCCGACACGCGCGCGCGTCCTCGCGGCTCGGTGGTGTACTGGACGGTCCTTTCGACCGTGGTGCCGGGGGACCAGGAGGCTGGATCATCCTAGACGAACCGGAGCTCCATCATCGCGGGGACGTTCTCGTGCCGGACTTGGCGGCATGGCGTCGTGAACGGCTGCCCAAACTGCCGGATACGGCCTACTTCGAGCTGGCGCCGGACTGGGTCTGCGAGATCTTGTCGCCTTCGACGGAGGCCGATGACCGCGCGGGCAAGATGCCCATCTACGCACGCGAAGGCGTCAAGCACGCTTGGCTCATCAACCCGCTCAGCCGAACACTGGAGGTGTCCCGTCTGGGCGGCAGCTCCTGGCTGCTGGCCACGACCTTCAGAGGCGATCGTACGGCCCGCGTCGAACCGTTCGACGCGATCGAGATCGACATCGGGTCGCTGTGGACGGATTGAGACACCGCGGCGCCGGTAGCAGGCTCGCCGAGTGGTTGCGCCGAAGGGCACGACACCGTTGAAATGAGGGGCCTTGGTGTGAAGGTGATCGAGAGAGCGACGATATCGCTCGTCGCAGTCAGAGATCGTTCGGTCCTTGGGTCATCACAATCCTGATCGGGGACCTCAGTCGCCCCGCGCTGCTCGTCGAACTGATCCCGCCGCGCGCGATCTGACCGACTGAAACAGCATCACCCATTCCGCCCAGCGCGGCGCCGCCTCAGCCTCCGCGACCAGCTCGACCAGCACGGTCGTTGTCACAGTCTCGAGCGTCCGGATCTGCCGGCCATCGGTTCGTGCCGCGTTGGGCGCAGGTCATCGACAGGTCTGGCGAACCGGCACGCTCCCGTTTACAGGCTCATCCGTCACCTGACGCAGACGACCGCAACGACCCATCAATCCCGCGTAACTGGCACCACACGTGCAACGTCCAAAGGTGGGAGGCTGTCATGCTCTACTACGCGTTTGGTTCCTTGCTGGGGGCGTTGATTCTTTATGGGCTCGATCTCGTGGGGCTAACGCCGGGAGCGGCGGGGCTCGGCAACCTCCTGCTCGTGACCTCGGTGGTGCTCTTTTGCGTCCGAGCATGGTTTCACAGACACCGTCGTTTCGGCCACCGACATCGCCACGCTCACTCTTGACGAACCCCGACGTTACGCGCACCGGACGCGCCGGCCTTGACTCTGCCTCGAATAACGTCGTTCACACCTTGCGGGGGGACGGCGCGCGAACCCGAGAAGTCTGAGCGTGGACCAAGAACCTCCGTAGGTTGACTGCCAACGGAGGACGATGTCTCAGGCTGACCGGTCTGACGGGCTTCGGCGCCAAGTGTCGCGGACCGTCTACTCCGCCCCTGCCGCGTCCGACGCGTCTATCGATCTGTGACCACGATCACGGACAAGCGAATCGAGCTTAGGCATTCGTGATGCCGGCCACAGAGCCCATGGCTGTCTCGGTCAGAAGAGCTCGCCAAGATCGGACCAGCACGCAGGTGAGGGCCGGCAAATCTTGCGGGGAGGCATTCCCGAGACTGCAGATCCTGCGCCATTCACCGTGCAGCTGAACCCAGCGGCTATTTAGAGATGGCGCCCAGTGACACGGTGCCATTGCGACACTAGATTCGGTGAGCCCGTGCCGCAATCCGGGCTAGGCGCCTGACGCGCGCGTTGGAGGACACGATGAAACGCCGACAGCATCGATGGACAATGGCCCTCGTCCTGGGCCTTTGCTTTTTGGGTTTTCAGACCTGGACCCAATGGAACCTGGCTAACGCAGCCGGCGTCGCCATTTTTCCCACTGGGCTCGCTCCGCTCCAGCAATTGACGGCCCCGAGCACTGCAGACAAGTTGGCGAGCCAATCGGCCCAGGCTCAGGTGGCAGGGGACCACGAAAAGGCACTCCAGCTCGCCAACGAAGCGATCAAGGCAGATTCGAAGGAACCTTGGGGTCATTACACCCGAGGTGATGCGCTAGGATCATTGCATCGGGTAGACGATGCTGTGGAAGCCTTTCGACAAGCGGAGCAGAGGTTCTCGCCAGCGGACAGCTGGGGAAGGTCTGTTGCGATCTGGGCGCAGGCAAACGCTTTCATGCAGGTGGGCCGATTTCAGGAGGCCTCTGCAACATTCGAACGTTATATAGCTTTTCTGGAGAGGGTAGACAAAGATGCGGCGATGCTCGCTCGCAGGTACGAGGAGTACTGCGCATCGGCCTCGAAGCCCCATTGATCCCAGAAGAACGCCGAACGCCTCCGCCATCAAGCTTCGAAGTGGCTGACTTCTGCGATCACGAGGTGAGGCAGGTCGCGCCCGAATCGGCGACGCGACCGCAGCGATGAGCCAGACGCTGGAACAAACAATGAGGAGAAACGAAATGACGACCAGGCTAATTGGAATCGCGTCGCTGCTAAGCACCTTTACCCTTCTTGGTGGTTCGCCGGCCCACGCCCAGCTCGCTCCCCTCAAACAGGCTGTGGCCCCAAGTGCAGCCGACGGCTTGGCCAGTGAATCGATCCAAGCGGAGTTGACCGGAAACCACGAGAAAGCACTTCAGCTCGCTAATGACGCGATAAAGGCCGACCCGAAAAATCCCTGGGGTCACTATGACGGAGGCGACGCGCTCGAATCCCTGAAGCGAGTCGACGACGCGGCTTCGGCCTTTCGCCAGGCTGAGCAGTACTTCTCGGACGGTGACGTCTGGGGAAAGTCGATCGCGATCTGGGGACAGGCCAACGTGCTCCGCCAAGTCGGCCGCTGCCAGGACGCTATTCCGATCTATGAGCGCTACGCGTCTTTTGTGGAGAAGCTCGACCCGGATGCGGCCGCGCTCGCGCGCACGTACGAGAAATCCTGTGCGCCGCCGTCCAAATCACATTGACGAACCATCCATCACGAGCTGCAAGCACAAAAGTGCTAGGCTGCAACCGGGATCGATGGTGTCAGCAGCGAAATGGGTTCTGGTCGTAGACGACGATGATGACGGCCGCGCGATCGTCGTCGAGTACCTGAGCGAGGCCGGGTATCACGCTAGAGGCGTGTCTGGCTGCACCGAGGCGCTCGAGGTTCTCCGGACTGAGAGACCGTCTTTGGTGCTGTGCGACTTGGTCATGAGCGGCATGGATGGCAAAGAGTTCCTGATCCGAGCCCGTCGGCAGGACGTCCAGATGCCACCCTTGGTTTTCGTCACCGGCATGGATCCTTCGAACTGCGAGGACATCAGCAGTGCCGTCCTATACAAGCCGTTCGATCCTGATCAGCTGCTGGCCGTCGTGGCTCATCACTGCGCGTGATCTAGCGACCGCGTGGCGATGGGGACAGAAGTCGATTTCCTTTGGTCGCGCGCCCGTCTTCTTCACGCTCACCTCGCGCTCACCCATGCCGGTGACCTCGCCAGCTGCAGAAATATGGATCGACCCTAGGCTTGCGTCACCGGTCCCGTTACGTGGTCGTGGGGAACCGTTGACACTCAAAGAGCGAACTGCCTCAACAATTCGATCGGTCGCCGAATACCGCTGCTCGGCGGCGCCGAATGCTTCAAGCGCCCTGTCCAACTGGCACACCAGCGCCAGCGCCATCGCCTTGTCGTAGTAGGCCCACGGATCACGCGGGTTCGTCGCGATCGCCCGCTCAGCCAGCTTCAGAGCCGCCTGTGGATTGCCGCTCATCTCTGCGCTGGCCGCTCGGCTTGTCAAGGCCGAGGACTTCGGCGTGGTCGGCTCGACATTAATATTCTTGGGCGGCTGAGGCGGTTCAGCTCGGGCGACCGACCCTGCCGCGAATAACCCAAGCACAGTCAGGCCTTACGTCGGGCGCGCGAAGTGTTACTTTGACGGCCTCATAAACTTGAAACGAAACGATGTGTGGTTGGCGGCGGTCCTTGCCGTCGCGTCTGTGGCTTGCTCCAGCAGCAAGCCCAAGCCCGTGGACGGTGGAACAGCCGGAACCGGCGGCGCCGGCGGCGGAAGCCCGACCGACGGCGCCGCGGACCACGCCGCCACCGACGGTGGCGCGACCGACGCCGGCGCGCCCACCGTGGTCGCCACGCTCAGCGGCGTGCCGGCCTCGCTGGCCGCGGATGGCACCCGGCTCTACGCGACCGTCGTTCAGACCAGCGCCGGTCATGACGGCAAAGTGCAGAGCGTCGCCAAGACCGCCACCGACGCCACCCCCGACGCCGGGACGGTGACCACGCTGGCCTCGGGATTGACCCAGCCCCTGGCAATTGCCGTGAACGGCGCAACGGTCCTCTGGGCCGACACCGACGTCGCCTTCCCCGGTCTTCCCAACTTGCTGGCCGTGCCGGCGGCCGGGGGAACCACCAGCGAGCTCATCTCGGGCCTATATACGATGACCCGCCTCGCGATCTCGGGCTCGGTCCTCTACGGGATCACCTCGGACCTCGAGGTCATCAGCGCCTTCCCGCTCTCGGGCGCCGACGCGGGCGCCGGCCAGACGGTCTATCCGGGCAACCCGCCCAATGGAGTGGAGGGGCCGGACAGCGACGGGACCTACGTGTTCTTTCTAACGCCCGGAGCCACCAACCAGGATCTGTATCGAACGGGCGTCGGCGGAACCGGCCTCACCGATCTGGTGAAGAATGCCAGCAGCGGCAGCGTCGACGGCGACTACATCCTGGACGACAGCACCAGCGTCTACTGGTCCGACTCCGGCACGGGCAGCGTCTTCTCGGTCTCCAAGACGGCGGCGGCGGGCGCAACGGCCAAGACCCTGGCGACTGTCGCCTCCGGCAGCGCGCCGGTCCAGCTCGCGCTCGACGGTGACAACATCTATATGCTGTCGTCTGCTCAGCTGCTTCGCATCCCCAAGGCGGGCGGCGCGACGCCGGTGGTTCTGGCGTCCGTCTCTGGTGGGGGGGCCGACAAGTACCTGGTGGCCCCCGCCAACGCCGTGGCGCTGGCCGTCGACGATTCCTTCGTCTACTGGCTCTACGAGGGCCACGGCCAGATCCTCAAGATCGCGAAGTAGATCTACTTTCCGTCCGTCCCAAACGGCGAGGCGGGCAGACCGGCTTTGTTGAACAGGTTGCCCTCGGGCACGTTGGCCCAGCCGTATCGGACGGCCACGGGTTCGGGGACGGCCTCGCCGGTCACCACCACGGTCTTGCCCCGAATTTGGGCCCGCGCCGGATGGAACTGTGGGGAGCAAATACTCCAGGGGGCCGCGACGGCCCCGTCACCGTGGGGGACACTGAATAAGATCCAGCTCCCTACGGAGTATTTGCGCCCCACAGGGGCCGACGCCGGCCGAGAACCGTCAGTCCGGGGACTCGCAGACGGCGTAGTCGCTGTCGCAGACGAGCCCGGGCGCGCACGAGTCGGCCGCGCCGGAGCAGCTCGCCCCCGACAGGCGAACGGGCTGGCAGGTGTTGCTGTCGCGGTCGCAGTAGGCGACGCCCACCTCACACAGCCCGTTCACGCAGGGGCCTCCGGCGGGCGGGATCTCGCAGGTGCCGCAGGCGCAGGCGAGGCCGGGCTTGCAGTTGGTGTTGTCCGTGCACGCTCCGCCCACGTCCACGGGCACGACGCAGGTACCGAGCCCACCGTCTCGCGTCTGGCCCTGGCAGCCGAGCCCCGGCGCGCACATCGCGTCGGGCGCCACCGCCACCAAGGCATTCAAAGCGCTGAAGGCGTTCGAGCCGCAAGGCTCCCCGGCCGCTGCGAACGAGCTGCAGCCACCATAGACGGGGAAGATCCCGCACCGCGAGGGGGCGCAGATGCCGGCCACGCAGTCGGGACCCTGGTAGGCCGTGCTGAGTCCGGCGCAGTCTTCGTCGGTCGAGCAGGTCTTGACGGACTGGTTGTTCGGGGCGACCAGCTCCGGGCACGTGGACCCGCCGTCGTCGGCGCCCCCGTCGGTCGGCCCCGACCCGCCGTCGGCCGCCGACGGGCAGGTGAAGACGCCCACACAGGTCGGGAGTTCGTCAATCAAGACGTAGCTCACGCACCCCTCGGCCAGCAGCGCCGCGATGCACTGGGCCTCCTTCTGAGGGTCGTAGTGAACGACGCCAGCCGCCGCCGCCTGCAGCAGGGCGGCGCTCGGAGCCGAGTCACTGGTGGTCACGCCCGAAGGTTGGTAATCGAAGCTGTTGTTGTTGATCATCTGATCGACGCAATTATTGGCGACGTAGGTGCTGAGCGCGAAACAGCGACTCAAATAGTTGCAGCGCGCGACGGCCAGGGCGTAGACGTAGTGGTCGAGCGGCACGCCGCCGTCGAGTGCGACCTGCTGGGGCGGCGGCTCGGCGGCGAGATCGCCCGGCACCGGGCACTGCGCGGCGTCCGCTGCGCTCCCGTCGTTTCCGGCGCCGCCGTCATGTCCGGCAGCCCCGCCGTCATACCCGCCCGCCGGCTTTCCCGAGCCGCCGCCGCACGACGCACCCCAAAGGGCCGCCGCGCCGACGGCCATCGTCGCCAGGATCCGCGCGCGAGGCAGTTCGCCTATCGCCAAGGCCGCAACCATAGCGCGGGCACGGAGGACGCGCGCGTGCTTTCGCGGATCGGCATATTGAGCGGCCTCATCCTTACGAAGAAAAAATCTATTTTGGTGGAGATGAACGGGATCGAACCGTCGGCCTCCTGAGTGCGATTTCTAGAATAGCCTAGCGAAAGCAGTAGCTTACGAACGACAAACGTTACCGCAGACGGAGAAACGTCAGCAGTTCTCGTCAGTTTCAGCGGTAATGATTCGAATGTGGAGCGAACCGGCGGCGCGATCTGGCGCGGCCCGGTCGAGCGTTGCACGGCGATCCCCGTGCGACAATGCGCGCATGACGCCCATCGCGTTGGCGTGCATGACGGCAGTGACGCTTGCGGTGGCGAATCTACCTCCGCCCGCGCAGCGCGTGGCTTACGCGAAACGACTTCGCGCCAGCAAGATCGATCCCCACCTTGATGGCGAGCAGTATCAGACCTGGCTTCAGACTTCGCTGGGGCCTGATGCGACGATCAGTTGGGGGGCCGATGATTGCGGCGAGGGCGGAGATGGCCGTGGTCCCGTTCCGCTCTGCGTGACGGCGCAGGCCAGCCTGAGTCCCCGTGGACGCGTTGTGGTGAGCATCGCGATCGGAACGTCTGATGCTGGAATCGGCGGGAAGCCGGGCTTCTTCTTCGGCCAGATCGAGGGCTTGGGTCCAACGGAGATCCTCCAAGGAGGGGACCTTTATCTTCTCCCGACGAAGTTACGAGTTGCGCGGCAAATGGATGCCAAATTATCCAGCCTACCGGATCGGGCCTTAGACGAGGATGCCTGGGTTCGCGAGATTCGGAATATGCCGGCGAGTCGATTCGCCGCCGGGCTTGCCGACATGACCCTTGCTGGCTGGGTGGCCGAGCGTGCAGGACCTCAAGCTCAGACAAAATGGTTTGTCGAGGGCTGTGGGCACCACGGGCCACCCGTGACGCTGACGGGTGAGAACGACGAATGGGCGTTCGTCGATAGCTCGTTCGACGATTCCACCGTCCACGTGCTGATCCAAATCAAGGTTGGCACCTGCAGGAAGGGCCCGGCAGGTGCGCCAGCAGTGACCATCGTACAGGTATACGACAAGCGTCCCGGCCACATTCACATTCAGCTGGAGTCCCTTGGTACCCTGGCGGCGGCTCTCATGGCGATTCGTCACTAGCGGTTTTTGGTGCGACTCCGTAAATAGCATCCATTGCGCTCGGGCTGGCGCGTGCCGATCGGAGGACCCGAGAAGAAGATCGTTCGATGACGCCGAGGCCCAAACATCGTGATGGCGTAGTCACTGCTCGTTGACGTGGGCACCTCGCCGTGGCGTGATCGGCCAATGTCGATCGGCGATGGCCAGACAGTCTGGATACTTGGGGCGGGGTTCAGCAAGTCGCTTGGTGCGCCCCTACTGCGAGACCTTTTTCGCCAAGAGGTTTACGGCGACTTACGCAAGGCGATCCCCGAGGACCTCGCAGCCCGGTTAACCTGGTCCCAGGCTCTTTTTAACGACGGCCGAGATCATGCGCATTTGTGGGAGGACGCTGAAGACTTCCTGGCGTACATCGAGGCCTCCTATGGAAATCCTAGCGATCTTAGAAAACTGAGATTGCTTGAGGGCGTTCTTGGTCGGAAGCACTACATGGTCATCCCGTCTCAGCCACCGACCCACCTTCGACTGAGCGACGCTCTACTCAAAGAATGCTTGCGCGATCCACCTCGCACCGTTCGCCGAGCCCTTGCGGCGGAGACTTCGGAGTTCCTGCGATTCACGAAGATAACCGACGAGCAATGGAAACCATATGAAGCGTGGGCAAAACAACTGAATCCCGAGTGGGATGCAGTGATCACGTTCAACTACGACACGGTTCTTGAGAGCCTCGGCGATCGCTTCCATGCGGTTCTGCCAAGCGAAGTCAGAAAGCCCGGCTCGGGCAGGGTTCCGGTTTTTAAACTGCACGGGAGTTCCGACTGGATTATCAATGCCTCGGGGGGTATCGAGCGAGACGGCGAAGCCGTTGAAAAAGGTGCGGATATCGCGATCGGCGCTCCGGGTCGAGGGAAGGCCTCTCTGACATCGACGGTCCTAAAGCCTCTTTGGGCCGAGGCCCTCAGCAGACTCGGGTACGCATGTGGGGTGGCTATTATCGGATACGGGTTCCCAAAGACAGACGCCGAGGCGAGGATGAGTCTCCTCGCTGCTCTGGAGATGAACAAGGGCGGCGCGATCCTACGTCAAATAGAGCTGGTCCTGGGCCCCGACGTAAACCTTCCGGATGCCCGGCGTCTGTTGGAGCTCGTTCGGCACCGGACGGGTCGTGAAACCTACGTCAACAATACGCAACCTCCGCCACCTTTGTCGTCGAAACTGATGGCGGGAACCCGTCTCGCTCTGGTGACCCAACATCCGCTTTGGGCCGAAGACTTTATCGGCGACTACCACCGTCGCACCATAGTTGTCTGAGGATGTTCCTGGCCGTTACCCAGAGCCAGGGAGGCAAATCGCACCACACGTATTCTGAAGCGCGGCGAGCAGCTCGAGGTGGGCACGCTCGAGATCACGTATCTCGACAAGTTGCCGCCTTCGTGACTCGACGTCGGCCGGAGTCGTGGCGTTCGCTGCCTCAAGCTCCTCCTCGACCATCTCGGCGCGCGCCACTATCACGTTGATGGTGTTGCGGATGCCGATGTGGCCCCCAGGTTGCGGTGCCGTCATTTCGACGGCTCGCGCTGCGTGTTGATGGACCGCTAACCGCAGGCTCTCGAAGCTGCCGGCGGCGTTTGGCTCTTGAGGGGGGGCAACGTCCAAGATGGTCATCGTCTAAAGATTAGGACGGATGTGCGACTGTGTCGCGAGGCGTGAGGCGCACGAAATGTCACCTCTGGTTTACGTTCGTGCGGTGCCTCCGCGCCTCGGGTGGCTGGTGTGTAAAAGTGAAGCGTCTTCTGAGAGCGAGCTTGTTCCGGCCCCTGGATGTCGTTACAATATGTCGGTAGTTAGTATTAAATGCCGACAAAACGTAATGCCCGATCCCGTCTGAGCCACCCCGAGCGGCACCCGCGGCGTGGCCTCATGCGGACCCGCGACCTCGAAGCCAAAGGCATGTCCCGCCCGGCCATCCGGCGGCTGGTCGACGCCGGGAAGCTCGAGCGGGTGGGGCGCGGCATGTACGTTCCGGCCGGGTTCCAGGCCACCGAGCACCATGGGCTTGCCGCTGCCGCCCTGCGGGTTCCGGGCGGGGTCGTGTGCCTGCTGTCGGCGCTCCAGTTTCACGGCATCGGCACCCAGGCGCCCTTCGAGACCTGGCTGGCGATCGGGGTGAAAGACCGTAAGCCGACCGTCGCCGATCTGCCGCTTCGGATTGTCCGTTTCTCCCGCTCCGCCCTCGAACATGGGTTCGAGGCTCACGTCATCGAGGGCGTCCCGGTCAAGGTCACGACGGCCGCCCGGACGGTGGCCGACTGCTTCAAGTACCGAAACAAGATCGGGCTCGATGTCGCGCTCGAAGCTCTTCGCGAGTACCGACGCTCTCGGCGATCGGTCGACGATCTCACCCGCGCCGCCTGCGCCGTGCGCGTCGCCAACGTGATGAGGCCCTACCTGGAGGCGATCGTCTCGTGAAGTCGCAAGCGCCGCGCGATATGGCCGCGTCCGTACGACAGCGGCTCCTCAACCTGGCCAAAGAGCGCGGCGAGGAATTCAACTTTATCCTCCTGCGATACGGCCTGGAGCGGCTTCTCTTTCGGCTCGGCGAGTCTCGCCACGCGGGATCGTTTGTCCTGAAGGGCGCGATCGTTTACGCGATAGCCGACCAGTCGCATGGCTCGACTCGATCAATACGAAGATCTCGCGCACAACCCCCGTCTAATAACGGCCACCTGCGCCGATCTTCCCACGGCGTGATTCGGCGAACGATGCCGGACCACCGCGCGCCAAAAAAGGATTGCTATCTGCGACGCATTCGCCAATAAAAGTCGCTGTAGACGGTCGGGGGTGCTCATGCGGCGACTTGCGGTGGTCCTGCTTCTCGGTGCGGAGTTTCTGAGCGGCCAGGACGTACGCGCGAACGAGCGGCTGGCCGGCGCGCGGCTCGGCTCCGGGTGTAGCGCGACGCTAAAAACGGCCGCCTTCGCCGATCATCTGATCTCGGACCAGGCGAGATACCAGGAGCGCGACAATTTGGCTCAGCCCGATCGGTGCGAGGGGCAGATCACGGAGAAGCAGGGACTGAGCGCGCAGCTGGATGGCCTTGAGCGTTCGTGCGACCAGAAGCCCGATGGAGTCCCCCCGCGCCTCCTTCTGCTCTGGACAGCGGCCGTACGGGTCGATTCGGTCCTGCTCGAGATTCGTTCGTTTCACACCGTCACAAAGTACGCCCTCGATTCTCTCCGGCCGGCCAACCCCGCGTCGTTCTCCTGGAGTTCCAAGCTCCTGACCAGCCTCGGCTTGGCGCGAAAAGACCTTCGCGTCCGGGTCGTCGAAGATCCGCCGCCAGTAGCCGGATCCCCGCTCTTTCTGCCGACCTCCTGGGCGGATCAGAGCTGCCCCCCGGGCTCCGGCTACGTCGCCTCGCTCCTCGTCACCCATCTGACAAAGCGGCTCGATGCCGAGGTGTGGCCTTCTGACAAACCCCTCGCCAAGAAGACACTGCTGCACTGGAACGGAGCAGTCGGCCGGGGCGACGTCATTCCCTTGTCGCTTCCGGCCAGCGTTTTCGGCGACCAGGGAGATTATGTCGTCCGGCTGTCCGAGCCCGATCCCGACGCTCCGGGCGATCCCGAGCAATCCAGGCCCCTGTTCACCTTCAGGATGTTTCACGGCGAACAGGCGCCTCCTGTCGTGAATCGCTGATGGCGCCGCTTCTCCGCCTGGTCGCTCGAGGTCTCCGAGCGGTAGCGCGCCGGAGCTCGGTCGAGCACGCCGAGTTTGCACGAGCGCTAGACGAACGCAGGCGAAACCTGCTCGAAAGGGTGGCGAGTGACGCCACCGTGAAGGCTGATGAGGTCGCAGACTGGGAAGCGATGGCGCGCCTGGTGGAACGCTCCGCGCCCCGACTGCCGGTGCTGGCGTCGGTGCTTCCGTTCCTGTGCGTCGCGTTCCTCGTAACGCTGGCCGGCCTCATGCGCGTCGACCGGGCTGCCTTCGACCTCGACGTCACGGCGACGTTCGTCCAGGTCATCGTGCGCGGACCTCAGCCGCTGGAGGTCCCGCCGAGCTCCTGGGTCATGGCGTCTTCCAAGTCGCTCGCCACGCAGAGCTACGAGTGTCCAATCTCCGGTCGCATTGCCAGCCTACGGGTGGAGCCCGAGGGAGGGGGAGTTCGGGTCGAGGTGAGCGACCTCCTGCTCGGCGACCAGCTCGAGCTGTCGAGCCACCCGGATTCCGAAAAGCCAACCTACGAGATTGCGCTCTCCGCGGCGAACCGCCCGGATCCGTTCCAAGCTGAGGTGGTCGCTAAGGGGACTGCGGTCAGCTTCGGCTGGGAAAGCGGGATCGGTCATTGCGGCAGCGTCCCGGCGAGGATCTCCCTCGGCAGCCAACAGGATCTCCGGCTAACGTTCCCGCTGCCGAACGACGCCCAGAGGGGAAAAATCGCTTCAGATGTCCCCATCACGGCGATAGATCTCGACGAGAGCGTCGAGGTCGGCACGCTGCACGAGGACACGAGCTACCGCAGCTCCCAGGTCGTGAGCGGAATGTTGCTCGTGAGCACGGCCGGCGAGCAGCGGATCGCGCTGCGCGCGAACGACCGGGTGTTCCTGGGGAAGCTCGACGGCGCCCGCCTCGTGTCGGCGGAGGTCGACCACGGCTCGATCCATGCGAGGTTTGTCGGGCGTGCCGGCGAGCTTGCCGTCGGCGATGACCATCGGGATCTTCGACCGACCCATTTCGAGCTCTGGAACGCGAACCGCCCGCTGAAGCTCTACTGGGGCGCCGCGACCTATCTCTTCGGCGTCGCGCTGGCGGCGCTGCGGATGCTCAAAAGGAAGAGCCTATGACGAACAGTCGCGGGCTCCTTCCGATGCTCGCTCTCATCCTGGGCGGCTGCGGAACGACCGCCGTTGGGCCTGGCGGCACGCGCGATCTCCACCGGCTCGATCGGGACGAGTCGCTGGCGGCCATGACGCTGGTGGCCGAGGTCCGTCCCCGTCCGATTCCTAAGTCGCAGAACGTCGGTCCGCCCGAAGAGAGTAAGGCGGACGCGGTCGATCAGCCTCAGGAGTTTGAGCCGGAGGCGGGAAGCGCCGTCGTGATCGCCGAAGACACGAGCTTCGTTTACGTCCTGGCGCCCCTCCACCTGTTTTGCGACCCCAAAGCGCTCGATGACAAGGCTTGCGAGGACGGCGTCAGGAAGGAGATGCTGAATCTCTATTCAGAGTTCTCCGACTCGGAGTCTCGGGAGCTTGTGTGGACGGGCCTCAAAGCACCAGGGAGCGACGGCGACTGGATCGTCCTCAAGACCGAGATCGAGAAGAGGCCCTGGTTCGCCGGACGAAGGGCCTGGGAGCGGCTGAGCGGCGCCGGCGAGGTCTCGGACGGTCAGAGCGGAAGGCTGCTCACTTACTGCCGGCAAGGGGGAATCCCCTGCCTTTACGCCGGGACCCTTCGCCTGCCCACGGGGATAGAGTCCAACAAGGTGGCCGTCAGCCAAGCCTACCGCCAGCTGCGACCAGGCGAAGCCGCGCCCGCCAACGACGACTCCTACAAGTTCGGAGGGCCCGGAACGTCGGGGGGCGCTCTCTTCACCGAGAATTGGCATCTCGTCGGTATGCACGTCGAGGGAGGCGGGGGCGCAGAGACGCGAAGCCTCTTGCTAACGAAGATCTTCGAGGATCAGCAGTTCAAGAACGTGAAGGTCTGCCTGGTGGGCTGGCGGCCGTTCGAGCAGACGCACAGACGGATGCGTTCCTGGGGCTGGCCCCTGATCGTCGGCGGCGCGATCGTCGCGGGTGCTGGGCTGTTGACCGCCGCCTCGACGATGGCGATCCGTCGTTGGGACCGGCCCTCCGGAGAGGAGGTCACCGCCAGTTGGGTAAATGGCGTCAACGATGCGATCTGGATCGGGCTTCTCGCCACCGGGGCCGGCCTCGCCAGCATCGCGGCTGGCGACCTGCTTTACAACAAGAGCTTCATGCTGCCGCCGGTGCCTGCATGCGGCGAATGATGATGGTGGCGACGTTCTTCTCCCTGAGCGGTGCCTGCGCGCCGAAGTGGATCGACGAGTCGGTGGGCGAGGACGCCTGCGATCGTGTCCCGGCGCCCGGCGTCGAGATCGCCGCCCCCGCGGACGGCGCATCGGTCGAGGCGCAAGGACCGACGGCGCTCGGCGTGCTCGGGTCGGGCGACGTGGCTCTGGCCTTTGCTTCGTCCGCCACGGCCACGCCGCAGGTCATGACCATCAAGCTGGCGATAGTGACCGACGGGCACGCCCAAGCCCCATGCAACGGCCCGGGCCAGACCTTCGAGCTCGACGCGCCGGGCGCGGCCGGATACCGTGAGGATCGCTTTGCCTCCGTCGTTGGCCCCATCGGTTCGGACGTCGAATCGATGATCGTCTACAAACGGGAGTATGCGGCGGTGGACGACGCTGCTCCCCCGCAACCCGACGAGGTGCGGGTCGCATTCGCGTCCGAGCTCGGTTGTCCAGACCTCCCGACGGCAGACGGCTGGTCGATAGCGGTGAGCGCAGAGGACGTCACTCGGGTCGTCAATCGGCCGGTGGCGGTGGCGCTCGGCGGCGACACCTTCGTGGTCTTCTGGATCTCGCAACTGCGCTCGTCAACCAGCCTGCCCGACACCCGACTGCGGGCCAGAATCGTGAATGCCACCTATCCGCCGAGCTTTCAGGCGACGGCTCTCGGCCCCGCCGACGCCCCCGTCGAGATTCCGATGAGCTCTTCCTTCTTCATTGGGCTCGCGGCCGAGCGCATCCCCGGCCGCGCCGGGAGCCCGGACGCACTGGCGTTGATCTGGAACGAGGTGGGGACCGACATGGGGAGGACCCGGATCGCGCTCCTCGATCCGGGCCTCGCGCAGGCGACCCCGCCCCGGACCATCGCCATTGACCAGGACCAGGGGGACGCCCTCTCCGTGAAGACCTTCGCGCTGGGCTACGATCCCCAGAGCGAGAGGCTGCTTGCCACCTGGACCCAGGACCAGGCGGCGACCGGGGCCGCCGGTTCGGGCGCTGAGGCCATTCGGGTAATGGGGGAGCTACTCGACGCGCAGGCTCAGTCACTCAGCGACGCGTTCACGATCGACGGAAGCGACATGATGGGCTGGAGCCCAACCGTGGCGATCCCGTCGCCCGGGCAGTTCGCGGTGGCCTGGAGGTCGGGCGAGCGGATAGCGTTCACGGCCTTCGACGCCCAAGGGAACGCCCTGTTTCTCAATCAAGCCTGCGGGAAGGGCGAGATCCTGGCCAGCGATCTGCCGACCGACTCCACCCACCGGGAACCGTCCCTCGCCGTTGCCGGCAACGGTGACGTTCTGATCAACTGGATCGCCGGCCCCGATACGATGAACACGTTCTCGGTCTGGCTTCGCCGGTTTACGCAGCACGACCTGTTTTTCCTGCCATGAAGCTCGCGGGGCGGAGCGCGCGGTGTCCCCTCCTTCTATTGGCCATCGTTGCTGGCTGCGGCCAGGAGGTGCACCTCGCCCTCCCGGCGCCGGACGCGGGGTCCGAGCCCCAGTGCGTTTCGGGCGACGGCACGATCCGCGACGCCTACCCGTGCGTCTGCGACTCGGATTGTGAATCGGGGGCCTCTTGCTGGACCGAGGCCGAGAGCGGCGTGCCCGGGGGGCTTTGCCTACGGCTCTGCGATCCAGCCGGGGATGACTGTGCCGCCGGCTACGTCTGTTCGGTGGCGGACGGTCAGACTGTCGGCACCTGCGAGCAAACGTGCGCCCAGAGCAGCGACTGTCCCCCCTACCGAGCCTGCAACCCATCAGGGATCTGCCAGCCACTGTGTAGCGCCGACGGCGATTGCCTCTCCGGAGTATGCGACACGTACAACGCCACGTGCGTTGCAACGCAAACCGAGCCGACTGGCACGGGGATCTGGGCCAAGTGCACATTCGACGGCGACTGCCGATCCGGCTACTGCAGCCCGGTCGCAGATCGCTGCCAGACCCCTTGCCAGATCAGCCGCTCGGCCTGCCCGGAGTCGGGCGTGTGCGCGACTGACTTCCCTGGCCCGGACGTAGGCATCTGCCTCCCGCGCTGCAAGAGCGACGGAAGCTGCGCCGACCCGCAGCTCGAATGCAGCGCGGTCTCGCCCGCGCCGGCGATGGCCTGTGAGTTCGGGAGCCTCGGGACCTGCCTCGGGACGATGGCGCCCAACACGGACGGGCTGAACTGCAACTGCGCGGCGGACTGCGCCGCAGGCTCGACCTGCGTGACCGAACAGAGCGGGCACGACCCCAAGGGGTTCTGCCTGCAGGCTTGTACGGCTTCGGGCGGCGAGTGTCAGACTGGATCAGTCTGCTACCTATCCACCGACGGTCAAAGCGGGGACTGTATCGCCGCCTGCGCCGCCGATGCAGATTGTCCGCAGGGCTCGCTCTGCTCTGCCCCCACCGGTGGCTGCCTCCCTCTCTGTGTGGCCGACACGGACTGTCTCGGTGGCCATTGCGATCCCTACACTGGAAGGTGCCAGGCCACGGCGGCCTCTGGGCTCGAGGACGGCCAGAGCTGTCAGTCTGGCAGTCAATGCCGCTCGGGAACCTGCATCACTCCGGGCTTCTGCTCCGGCCTCTGCGACGTCGCCCGGCCAGGCTGTCCGAGTGGAGCTGCGTGTGTGCCGGGAGGCAGCGGCGACGACTTCGGTATTTGCGTGCTTCCGTGCGCCAGCGACGCGGACTGCATAGTCACGGGAACGACGTGCCACCTCGGCGACGGAGGCCCGAGCGGCGGTTGCTACTGATTCGAGGATACCCAGACGCGGTAATGATTCGCCGAATTTCATTACCGCGGAGCCGTGCGTAACAAAAAACCGAATGACAATCGTGGAGATGAACGGGATCGAACCGTCGGCCTCCTGAGTGCGATTTCGGAGTGAAGCGAACAAAACCAGGCAGTTAGATCATGCAATCGTTCCCTCGACAGGCGAAACGTCAGCAGTTTGCGGTACTTGCGTTGGGAACGATTCGATTTTCGGGCGAGTGGAGAGCCCCTCGAGGTTTTAGTTCCCTCACCGACGATATTCTTCCGATCATCGTCGACGAGCGTCACGCATGGCACGTCGAAAACGTTCGCCCACGTTCGCGGCGTCACCCACCTTGCGCATTCGAGTCACGTCAGTTCTGCGCCACCAGAACGTTGCGAGACCGAAACGCGCGTCGGAGATCTACCTGCGGTATTGGCATCAGTCATCTGTCCCAAAGGAGATGATCGATGACCTACAAGAAGACCGCTTCGTTGTTTGCCTTGTCCCTGTTGACCGCCTGCGGCACGAACCCGACCGGCACCACCACCACCAGCACCACCTCCGCCCTCGTCGGTGACCAGAACAACCAGGGCAACGACGACCATCAGGGCGATGACGACCACGGCGATCACGGCGACATCAAGCACGTCCTTCTGATCAGCGTCGATGGCATGCACCAGAGTGACCTTCACTGGTACGTCGCCAACCACCCAAACTCGACGCTTGCCAAGTTGGTTCACTCCGGCAGCGAGTACACCAATGCGGCGACCTCCAACCCGTCGGACTCCGACCCGGGTGGCACCGCGCTGATGACCGGCGGTAACCCCAAATCGACCGGCGTCTTCTATGACGTCGAGTACAGCCACAAGGTCGACGAGGCGGGCGCTGCCTGCACCCCGGGCCAGCCGGCCACCGGTGGTGACGTCATCTATGACTCGCCGGATGACACGCTGGCGAACGTCCCCGACTTCGTCGACCCCGCGAACGGCACCTTCCCGTCGTTCGACGAGAACGGTTCGATCTTCGCCAACGGCGTTGACACCAACCCGGCCGCGATCATGAACCTGAAGTTCGACCCGAAGACGTCGCTCAACTCGGGCACGTTCCCAGTAGACCCGAAGACCTGCAAGCCGATCACCCCGTGGGACTACCTCGGCGACAACACGATCTTCCAGGTCATCCACAACGCCGGCCTGCGCACCGCTTGGTCTGACAAGCACGAGGTCTACGCGTCGTTCAATGGTCCGGGCTCGAACGGCCAGAGCATCGACGACCTCTTCTCGCCGGAGATCGACTCGCAGGCTGTCATGCCGAACGGTGTCCCTTACCCGCAGGACGACGACTGGGCGCACATCGACGCCGCCACCAAGCAGTACGACGGCTACAAGGTCCAGGCCATCCTGAATGAGATCGACGGTCTCGACCACTCGGGCAAGACCCACGTCGGCACCCCGGCGATCTTCGGCATGAACTTCCAGACCGTCTCGGTCGCGCAGAAGATCCGCTCGACTCCGACGACGTTGATCGGTCCGGACGCGAACGGCAACTACACCACCAGCGCTCCGGAGCCAGGTGGCTACCAGTGGGTCAACGGCCAGCTCGTTCCCGGCCCCGTCCTCTCGAGCGCCCTCAACTACGTCGACGCTCAACTTGGCCGCATGGTCTCGCAGATCCACAAGGACGGCCTCGCGGGCTCGACGACGATCATCGTCACGGCCAAACACGGCCAGTCGCCGCAGGATCCGAACAAGCTCATCACAGTCCCGGACGGCCCGATCATCAACGCGATCAACGCCGCCTGGGCGCAGACGCACCCGAACAACACGCGCCTGATCGTCGCCGGTACCGACGACGATCTGTGGCAGTCCTATCTGTCGGACAACTCGCAGGCAGCTTGCGACTTCGTCAAGAGCTACCTGTGGAACCACACCGCTGCGGGTGACGACGTCAACAAGAACCCCGTCACCGTCCGGCACTCGGGCCTCGCTCAGATCTGGGCCGGCGCTGACGCCGCCAAGTTCTTCGGAGTCCCGGTCGGCAACGGCCACTACCCGGACGTCTTCGGCAAGGTCCAGGAGGGCGTCGTCTACTCGGGACCGACCAAGCTTGCCGAGCACGGTGGTATGAACACCGGCGACCGTCACGTCCTGATGGTTGTCAGCGGCCCGGGCATCCCGGTTCAGGTCCAGTCCAAATCGGTCGAGACCACCCAAGTCGCGCCGACGATCCTCGCCCTCCTGGGGCTCGACCCGAACAAACTGACGGCCGTTCAGGCTGAAGGCACGCAGGTCCTTCCCGGCCTTGGTCGACCGCACCGGGGGCGCTGACCTGGGGGCGTGAGATGCACGCCGGCTAATCGGCAGCACCCAAACAGGAGGCCGGGGCGAACCGCCCCGGCCTCCCTGCTTTCGACGATCCCAGAAGTTTGCTGATCACCTGGTGTCGAAATCACGGCAGGTTGTTCAAGGTGCTCGCTCATCGGCCAGATCCGGACGACGCCAGCGCACAGATCGATCTGATCGGTGTGCCCTGGATGATCATCAGCCGGGAGCCGTCAGCCGCACCGAACGGCGGATCGGCGAGCATTCTCCCTGACCTTTCCCATCACTCAGCGTGATGCGGTCTATCGACTTAGCCCGATGCCGACCGCCGACTCGGCGGGCGTGACTGGCCTGGAGGTCGCCGCCGGACCCAAGTGCCCGTCGATGATGCGGCGAACGTCCCGGCCGCCGGTGGTCAGATCCTGCCTGACCTGACGCGCGCAGTATGCGGC